>Ga0136617_10003733_pt1 | contig 13604 bp, 9 predicted proteins | sample AntDrymUQ3222106_2_FD_129672 | JGI IMG/M metagenome (GOLD analysis project Ga0136617, IMG submission 129672) | Polar desert sand microbial communities from Dry Valleys, Antarctica - metaG UQ322 (21.06) | ecosystem: Environmental > Terrestrial > Soil > Desert | place: Antarctica: Dry Valley...
AGGAATGCCGGCAGCGGGCCAAATGCATCGCGGATGTACGTGTACAGTCCCCCGGCGCTCGGGTTGGCGGCACCCATCTCGCCGTATGTCAGAGCGCCGAGAAGCGACAGGACGCCGGCTATGAACCAGACAAGCAAGGCTGGCCCGATATCTCCGCCGGTCTGGGCGAGAACTGTAGCGGGAACGATGAAGATGCCTGAGCCGATCACGGTTCCGACGACGATGACAATGAGGTCGCGGAGGGTCAGGGTGCGCGAAAGGGTCGCGGCGGGGGTGGGGGGGGAGGAAGGGTGCAAAGGGATTTGCTGGTTGAGGCTGGTGGGGATAGTGGAAATCGTCAACGGCCAATGCCAATGCCAGTGCTAGTGCCAGTAACAGTACCAGTGGCCAGTGCCAGTCTCAGTCTAGAGTGTCGGTGACCAGTTTGTGAGGGGTCGGGTTGTTGGCTCCCATTATTACCGGAGTGCTTATCGCTTGCACCTCACGCTTTCTACCTCCCACCACGCACCTGCCGGCTCCCGCATCCCGCGCCTTCCTCAGGTCTTGGCCAAAGCTTTGGAAGCCACTCTTGCGGTTTCCGCGAGAACTGCCGCGCCGATGAAGATGCTTTCGTCGGCGGCGTAGAAGCGGGGGGTGTGCGCTGGAATTGTCTCTCCGCCGTTCTCGCGGGCACCGATTCTGAGAAAGCAACCCGGAATGTGTTCCATGTAGTGGGCGAAGTCTTCACCCGCGAGATTCAGGAAGCCGAGCGGTACGACCGCATCCTCGCCGAGCATTGCGATGGCGGCGTCGCGGGCCCAGCGTGTGGCGTCTGCTGGATTGACGATGGGTGGGGTGCCGGGCTCGAGCATTACTCGCGCGTGCAGCCGATGAGTTGCCGCAACTCCAACCGCGATTCGGCGCAGCTCTTCTTCCAGGAGGCGGCGAGTTTCTGCGTCCGTAGCTCGCAACGTGCCGGATAGCGTTGCCCGGCCGGGGATAATATTTGGCGCTGTACCGGCGTTCACAGTCCCAATGGTTACCACGGCGGCACGAGCCGGGTTCACCCTTCGAGCGACAATCGTCTGCAATGCGCTAATGAGAGCGCCAAGTCCGACGATCGGGTCAGCGCTTTCATGCGGACGGGCGGCGTGGGAGCCGCTACCCTCGAGCTCGATGGTGAAATTGTCTGCCGATGCGGCAAGTGGTCCAGGCTGCGCGACTACCTGCCCAATTGAAAACCTGCGGTCCACGTGGGCGCCGAAAATCGCGCTCACGCCGTCGAGCGCACCTGTGGCCAATATGGCCCGGGCGCCCTGTCCCGTTTCTTCCGACGGCTGCAAGACGATCAGCACATCCCCACGGGCTGGCGAATCCGCGAGAAGATGTGCGACACCAACAGCCCACGTCGCATGCACGTCGTGACCGCAGGCGTGCATCACTCCGGGATTCTCTGAAGCGAAGTCCAGTCCCGTGTCTTCCTGAATCGGGAGCGCATCAATGTCACCCCGAATTGCCACAGTGGGCGCGTGCGCGGCACGGCCGCGAATGCGCGCGATCACTCCAGTTGCCGCCACTCGGCGAAGCTCCGCTGGAACGAGAGGGGCGAGTGCGTCGGTGAGCCGGGTCGCGGTCTGCTCCTCCTGTCCCGACAGTTCCGGGTGCCGGTGTAGTTGCCGGCGGAGAGCGACCAACGCCAATCGAAGCGTAGTTGGGAATTGTCGCTCAACTGCTAAGGGAAGCTGCAGCGGACCGGGGTGAATCAAGGCGCCACGACCTCGCTGCGTATTGTCAGATCATCGATGCGGTCCCTGTCGACAGCGACTCCAATGCCGGGCATCTCCCTGGGAACCCGCACCATTCCATCAGCATCCATTGTCCACTCGGGCAACACGATGTCGCGCTCCCAGTACCGAGCGCTCGGGGACAGATCGCCCGGGAGAGTAAAGTTGGGAAGCGAAGCGAGTGCCACGTTGTGAGCGCGGCCGATGCCACTTTCGAGCATGCCGCCGCACCAAACGGGGATCCTGCTGCGCTGGCAAAGATCGTGAATCGCCAGAGATTGCGTGAATCCGCCGACGCGGCCCGGCTTGATGTTTATAATGCGTCCCGATCCGAGCGTGATCATGTCTTCCGCGCGCTGCACGTCGGTTATGGATTCGTCCAGGCAAAGCGGCGTTTCAAGCCGCGTCTGCAAGGTGGCGTGTCGCACGAGGTCGTCCTGCCCGAGCGGCTGCTCAATCATGAGCAGCTTGAACGCGTCGAGCTGCGCGAGATGGTCAGCGTCCTGAATGGTGTAGGCCGAGTTGGCGTCTGCCATGATGCTTGCGTCCGCGCCGAGGTCTTCGCGCACCGCGCGCACATAGTCGATATCGGATCCGGGCATGATCTTGAGCTTTATCTTGCGATACCCCTCGGCCCGGGCGCGGCGAGCGCGCTCCACGAGCGCATCCGGACTCTGCTGAATACCCAGAGAGATACCAGTAACAACGCGATCGCGTGTGCCGCCCAGCAGTTCAGACAGCGCAATACCACGAAGCTTGGCGTCGAGCGCCCAGAAACCCATCTCGACAGCGGCCTTTGCCATGTTGTGGCCACGTATGCCGTTCGAGAGAATCCCGAAGACTTCGTTCGGCTGCTTGAAGGTGCGATTCAATGCGCGCGGGGCGAGCCACTGAGTGATGGCGAGCCATGCCGTGTCGATAGTCTCGGAGCTGTAATTCGGACTTTCACCAGCGACGCACTCGGACCAGGCGGAGACCCCATCCGCGTCCCTGAGCTCGAGAAGGCAGATACGGCGTTCGGAAACCTCTCCGGACGAAATGCGAAAAGGCTCCTTTAGCGGGAGACGTATCTCGCGAAGAGTGAGGTGGTTGGCCCGCAGCATCATCTCTGGTGAGTGGCGGGTGGAAGATGAGGAGTGGGGCCAATGACCGATGACGTGTCCTTCTGCGTCATGACGTAATAGCCTGCGTCTGCGTCGCGGTCGGGATAGAAGCCAGCGATTTCGTAACCGGCGGCGAAGGCTGTGAGGAAAGAAGTCCTGGAGCTTTCGCGCCAGGCCGCTGCGCTTTGCAGAGATTCCGCTTGCACACGCTGGATATCCAGCGGAATCTCGATGCGAGCGAATCGCGGTGCTTCTGGACCGGAGAGAAGGAATCCGGAATCCGCAATCCGCAGTCCCTCCCGATTGAGAACAGTCGCGTTGTCGACCCCTTTTAGCAGGCGTCTCGGGTCGCGTTCCGATGATTTGGGCTGATGCTTCTCTCCGATGTCCCATGCAACGATAAGCCGGTCGGTTCCGACGCCCTGGTGCAGCACGCTGTCTGTTTCGGCGCCGTACATGTCCCGCACGTATTCCACAGCGCGCACTCCAAGCTTGGTGAAGTTCAGGTTGGCGTTCCTGGCCACCAGCGGATCAAAGGTCCAGTAAATAACCGAGACGCCAATCGCTCTGACAGCATCGCGCTGGTACTGTTTGAGGCGACTCCCGAGTCCTGAGTCGCGTGCATCGGGTCGCACCGCGAGCATATCGGACCAGTGGACCAGGCGGCCGTTCTCGACGCCAGTCATACCGAAGACGAAGCCCATGAGACGATCGTCTCCGTCGAAGGCACCCGCCGTTACGCCGCCGATGCGCTGGGACACCTTGAGGATCGCCGCAGGGACACGCTCGCTAAAATGAGAGCCCCATGTTTCATCCTGGAGTGCGACGCAGGCGAGGTATTCCTTGTGTGTGCGGAGCGAGCGGATCTCAAAAGCGTCGGACACAATCACGAACCAGCTGCCGGTGGCTCCCGGCGACCGCGCGCGCGCAGGGAGCGCGGCGTGATGGCGCGGAGCAGTCTTTCGATCTTGCCTCGCTCCGGAAGCACAAGTGCGGCGGCAAACTCTTCCGCAGTTGCGAAGCGGCAATCGGGGTCCTTTTCGAGTGCCGTGTGTATGGCGTTTTCAATGCTCGGCGGTACGTCAAGCTCCGGACCGTGAATCATTGGCGCCTCGATGGTCATGTGCTGAGCGACAAGTGCCTGAGTCGTACCTCCGTGAAACGGCGGGGATCCGACGAGCATCTCGAAGAGCACGCATCCGAGGCTGTATATATCGCTCCGGCCATCGAGCTCGCGGTCCCCGCAAGCCTGTTCCGGGCTCATGTACGTAGGAGTTCCCACCGAGGTGCCGGGATCGGTAAGCCGAGCTCCCCCAGTGGCGTGGATCGGGCGCGCTATACCGAAATCGGTGATTAGCGCATGATCTTCGGCGAGCAGTATGTTTTCGGGCTTGATGTCTCGATGCACCACGTCGTGCGAGTGTGCGTAGTGCAGTCCGTCCGCTACTTCGCGCGTGATGTTGAGCGCAGCTTCCAGGGGAATGCGTCCGGTTTTGTTGAGCCGCTCACGCAACGACTGCCCTTCGATGCAGGGCATGATGTAGAACAGCGCACCACCTGCTTCACCGGAGTCGTATAACGGAAGAATGTGCGGGTGCTGCAGTTGCGCGAGAATCCTGATCTCGCGAAGGAAGCGTTCGGTGCCGAGGCTGGCGCTCACAGCTGGTCGCAAAACCTTGAGCGCAAGAGCGCGATCATGCTTGAGGTCGTGCACGAGATACACCGTCGCCGCGGCACCTCGGCCGATCTCACGCTCGATCCGGTATTCGCCGGCCAACGCGACCTTGACGCGCTCGGTGTGTTCGGACACGGAGGGTGGAAGTGTGGTGACTGAGTGAAGATAACCAGGAATCGGGAATCGGGAATCGGGAATCGAGAACCGGAGTCGTGTTTTGGGACTTCACATGGCCAGGCTGATGCATGGCGGCGAGGGGAAAGGGGAGTCGGGAATCGGGAATGGGAGGGCTAAACGCAACGCGGACCTCAGTAGCTAGTTTTCCCGGGGGATCTTGATTCACGGTGCTTGTTGTCCACCGATTCCCGATTCCCGATCCGTAATGCCTGAGCTTCCGGACATAATCGCCTATCTCGAGGCTCTCGAGCCGCGAGTGCTCGGCCAAACACTGGAGCGTGTTCGCGTCGCGAAGCCGTTCGTGCTGCGGTCGGTAGTGCCGCCGCTCGCCGCGGTTGAGGGAAAGCAAGTCGTCGAGCTTCGGCGTATGGGGAAGCGCATAGTGCTCGGGCTCGAAGGCAGCCTCTTTATCATGCTGCATCTCATGATCGCGGGGCGACTACGCTGGGTCGAATCCGGCGGGAAGACACCTGGCAGGATTCTGCTCTGCATTTTCGAGTTTTCCGCGGGATGGTTGCTGTTCACCGAGGCTGGTTCCACTCGGCGCGCCTCACTCCATCTCGTGGAAGGAGAGGGAGGTCTGCAGCAGTTCGAGCGCGGCGGATTGGAGGTCATGGACACGAATCTCGAAGCGTTCACCGCCCGCCTCACTTCCGAAAACCACACCCTCAAGCGTGCTCTTACGGACCCGCGGCTGTTCAGCGGAGTAGGCAACGCTTATTCCGACGAGATTTTGCATCGGGCCCGGCTGTCGCCGGTGACACTCACCAGTAGACTATCCAGCGGGGAAATCGAAAGGTTGTATCACGCCACGCAGGAATCGCTCGCGGAATGGATCCAGCGTTTGCGCGGCGAAGCAAAGGATGCGTTTCCCGAGAAAGTAACTGCTTTTCGTCCTGAAATGGCCGTCCACGGGCGCTTCGGGCAACCGTGTCCGGTGTGCGGCACTCCCGTGCAGCGGATAGTCTACTCGGCGAACGAGACGAACTACTGCGCCCGGTGTCAGACAGGTGGGAAGCTTCTGGCTGACCGTGCGTTGTCGCGGCTGCTCAAGAAGGACTGGCCGCGATCAATAGATGAGGTGGAATAAAAAATCTGGTGAAAGGAGTCTCAGCTTTCCCGAGAGGACCTATGGGTTAGTATCACTCTTCAGGTATTTCTCGGGAAGCTTGTTGTCCGGTCGCTCAGCTTCCCACATGATGTTCATTACCCACCAGCGACTGCCGTCATTCACGAGTTGAATACTGTTGATACCGCGTGGCGGAGGGGGAGCATCCGGCGCCTGAAAGCGTCCTTCATAAGTGCTGAATACGTGCGCGATGTTGCCAAATCGTTGTACGCGCCGCGCGATCTCTCGCTCGGTGAAGCCATACTTCTCGATCAGCTCGCCTGACCGTTGGACGAACTCGTCGGGGGAAATAATGCTGGGCGCGAAGCCGCCCTGCTGGCGTGGCACGACGGGGATCATCTTCCCGCCAGGCACGAAAAGAGAGCGCAAGCGGTCCCAGTCGCGCTTGTGGCCGACCGGCCCGGAAATGACATCGTAAAGTGCAGCGACAATCGCGTCCACGGACGCGACGTCCGCTGGTATCGCTACGGGCGTTTGCATCGACGTCTGGCCCTGGGATTGGGCGGTGCTCGAAGTGGTTTGACTGTGCACGGGCGTCAGGGGAAGGGTGGCAATGGCAAGCGTGCCGAGCGCAGTGGCGAACAGCGTGCTGACGCCGCGAATGCGTGCAGGGGTGAAATGTATGGAATTGTCCTCAGCAGACCGGAATAAGCGAGTAGTTAATGTAGCCATCCAGAGCGGTGGGTGTCCAAAGTCAAGCTTGTGACTGAGCCGGAAAATATATTAGTTGCATTCGACCGCTGCAGGAATCGCAAGTTCATTCAGTCGGCGTTGCGGGAAATGGCGCGGCTGCGCATGATAGGTTGCGCTCTTTAGAGGGAACGCGTTCAGCTGCCTAATCGCCTCCACCATTCCGGGACTCGTCGCATGAAAGCCATACTCACCCGCACCGCGGTCGCTGTAATCGTGCTGCTCGCTCAACCTCTGAACGCCCAGCAGAACGACGTGCGCGTAACAGCCGCCGTTGCTCGCGTTGTCCCGGCGGTCACCGAGATGCGACACCAGATTCATCAGAACCCCGAGCTCGGCAACCGGGAGACGGAAACCGCCGCCCTCGTCGCAAAGCACCTGCGGTCGCTGGGAATGGAAGTGCGCACTGGCGTCGCGCACACCGGGGTGATTGGCATTCTCAAGGGCGGGCGCCCCGGACCGATCGTGGCGGTGCGCGCGGACATGGATGCGCTTCCCGTTACCGAAGACACGCCACTTCCGTTCAAATCCACCAAGCGCACCACCTATCTTGGCCGCGAGGTGGGAATCTCACATGCTTGCGGACACGACATCCACGTTGCCGTGCAGCTCGGTGTCGCGTCCGCGCTCGCGTCAATGAAGGAACAGCTCACCGGCACTGTCTTGTTCATATTTCAGCCAGCGGAAGAAGGTCCGCCACCCGGGGAAAAAGGTGGTGCCAGGCTGATGGTCGAAGAGGGCGCGCTCGATTCCCCGAAGCCCGGCGCGATTTTCGGTTTGCATGCATGGGCCGACATGGAAGTGGGCACAGTGGGAGTGGCTCCCGGGCCAATGCTTGCAGCCGCGGAGGGATTTGACGCGGTGATTCGGGGGAAGCAGGCACACGGCGCGCTCCCTCACCTGTCGGCGGACCCGATCCTCATGGCTGCCCACGCTGTGACAATGTTGCAAACGATCCGCTCGCGCAATATGAACTCGATGGAGCCAGGCGTCGTAACGGTTGGCATTTTTCGCGGTGGCGAGCGCCGCAACATCATTCCCGCGGAGGTGTCGCTTCAGGGGACGATTCGGACCTTTGACGTGTCGACGCAGGAAATGGTCGAGCGGCGAATGCACGAAATTCTCAAGGGCGTCACCGAGGCGAACGGTGGCACTTACACTGTGAGCTTCGACCGGGCATATCCGTTAACAAGCAACGACAGCGCGCTATACCGTCGAATGCAGCCGACGCTCGTTCGTGCTCTTGGCGCGGCTAACGTGGTTCGCTCGACGCCGACTACAGCGGGTGAGGATTTTTCCTTTTTCGCGAACAAGGTGCCGGGCTTCTTTTACTTTCTGGGTACGAAGAAGAAGGGCGGGAGCTCGGGGGGGCATCACACTCCAACTTTCCAGGCCGACGATGGCGCGATCGCGGTCGGAGTGCGGGCGATGACGATGCTGGTGCTGGACTATTTGGCGAAAGGGTAAAAGGATTGCGGATTGCGGACTAAAACTGCGAACTGACAGCCACGGTCACTGAACGAGAGCAGGACGTTCAGGCTCGCGACCGATGGCGCTCTCTGTCGTTGCGTCAAAGAAGTGCAGCTGGGACAGATCCACAACGAGTCCGACTTCATCGCCGGGCTCCGGAACTTGCCGCGGTGCGACTCGTGCCGTGATATCGTACGCGCCAGCGCGTCCGTGAAGTACGATCTCATTTCCCATCGGCTCGACGGCATCCAGATGCAGGCGCACCGTGCTAGTTCGGGCCGCCGTCGCAGAACCTTCCGCCATCGCGAGATGCTCGGGGCGCACCCCCAGCATCACCTTTTTCCCCTGGTATGTGGCGAGTGCTTTTGACGCGGGTTGAGGCATGCTCAGTACGATCGCGCCGTCGTCTGAGTGGAAGCGGGGTCCGGCATCACCGCTTATGGTGCCCGGGACGAAATTCATCGCGGGACTTCCAATGAATCCAGCGACGAACTTGTTGGCTGGACGATTATAGAGCGCTAACGGACTATCGATCTGCTGAACGTGTCCTGCGTTCATCACCACAATGCGGTCGCCCATCGTCATGGCCTCGACCTGGTCGTGAGTGACATAGATCATCGTGGCATTGAGGTCACGATGCAGCTTGGAGATCTCGCGGCGGGTCTGAACGCGAAGCTTCGCGTCAAGATTTGAAAGCGGCTCATCAAAGAGAAAAACTTGTGGCTGTCGGACGATCGCGCGGCCCACCGCCACGCGCTGACGCTGTCCGCCGGAGAGCTGTTTCGGCGTGCGATCCAGAACTTCCCGCAATCCCAGTATGTCCGCCGCTTGCTTGACGCGCGTATCGATCTCGGCTTTCGGCTGCTTGCGCAGCTTGAGGGCGAAGGCCAGGTTGTCGTACACCGTCATGTGCGGGTAAAGGGCGTAATTCTGGAAAACCATGGCGATGTCGCGATCCTTGGGCGCCATGTCGGTCACCACGCGGTCGCCGATCCAGAGCGCGCCTGATGTAACGGGCTCGAGTCCGGCGATCATGCGAAGTGTCGTGCTCTTACCGCATCCCGACGGTCCAACGAGCACGACAAACTCTCCGTCCGCGACCTCGAGATCGATGCCGTGGACGGCGACATACGACTTGCCGTCCTCGTATACTTTACGAACCTGCTCCAGCTTAACGGACGCCATAGCTAATGAGGCTTCTCCGATTCCCTGATGGTTTTCTCTGGGGCGCAGCTACTTCCGCGTACCAGATAGAAGGTTCCCCGCTCGCCGACGGCGCCGGTGCGAGCAATTGGCATCGCTTTGCGCACACTCCGGGACGCGTGCACAACAACGATACCGGCGACGTTGCATGCGATCATTATCGCCGTTGGGAGGACGACATCCTCCTCATGCGCGATCTGGGTCTCACTGCGTATCGTTTCAGCATTTCCTGGAGCCGCATCTTGCCGCTTGGGAAGGGTGCCGTCAACCCGAAGGGCCTCGGCTTCTACCAGCGATTGGTAGACCGGCTGCTCGAAGCGGGCATCATGCCGAACGTAACGTTGTTTCACTGGGATCTGCCGGCGGCGCTCGACGATGTGGGTGGCTGGTTGAATCGCGACATTGCCGGCTGGTTCGCCGAATATGCCACAGTGATGTTCCGCGCACTTGGCGATCGCGTTCCCATGTGGGCAACGCTCAACGAGCCGTGGGTAGTCACCGACGGGGGGTACCTGCACGGGCTGCTCGCTCCCGGACACCGCAATCTGTTCGAGGCGCCGATAGCGGCGCACAACCTGCTGCGTGCGCATGCGACCGCCGTGCGCGCCTATCGTGCCGAGGCGGCGCATCGGATTGGGCTTGTGGTCAACCTTGAGCCCAAGTATCCGGCTTCGCAGGCGCCCGAAGATATAGCAGCGACGGCACGTGCTGATGCGTACATGAACCGGCAGTTCCTCGATCCCGTGTTCCTGGGACGGTATCCCGATGAGCTGCGCGAAATCTTTGGCGAGGCGTGGACAGAGTGGCCCGGCGAAGACATGCGGCTCATTCAGGAGCCAATCGATTTTCTCGGCGTCAACTATTACTCGCGCAACGTAAGCAAGCATGACGCAAGCACCCTGCCTGTGAGGGCCGCCCGCGTGCGTCAGGACCAGCAGGTGCACACCGAGATGGACTGGGAGGTATACGCCAATGGGCTGACCGACGCGCTCCTTTGGGTGAAGGAGCGATATGGTGACATTCCGCTCTACGTTACCGAGAACGGAGCCGCCTTTTACGACCCGCCCGCCGCGGACGGTCCCATAGTCGACGACCCGAGCCGCGTGGCGTACTTCCGCGATCATCTGCGTGCTGCATACCAGGCCATTCAGGGCGGTGTGGATCTGCGTGGCTATTTTGCCTGGTCGCTGCTGGACAACTTCGAGTGGAACGCCGGGTACGCGAAGCGCTTCGGCATAGTGCATGTAGACTTTGCGACTCAGCGTCGAACGCCGAAGGCGAGCGCGAAGTTTTACGCGGATGTGATCAGGACGCATGGAGGGATACTGGGACAGGCGAACGGTAAGAGGTGATTGCGGATTGCGGATTGAAACAGCTTGGCGTCTCATGCGTTCCTTCGCAGTTCGCAGTTCGCAGTTAGTTCGCAATTCGCGGTTCGCAATCGTTTTCATCTCGCTTCGTATCGTGGAACAACGTCCGAACCCAGTAATACTTCCACTCTATGGGAGCGGCCGTCGCGCTGTATTGGAATCGTCACCGTACCGTTGCTCACCGTGGCCCTCTGGTCGCTCACCTCCGTTTGATTCGTTGCTTTATTGCCGCGCTTGACGAGAATATCGTACGTCGTGAACTCACCAGGTATGCGGCATCGGATAGTGAAACCCGGCCACGCAGCCGGGATACACGGGCGCAGTGCGATGACCCGTCCTTCGATAATTTGAAATCCCAGAACGGATTCCAGTGCCACGCGGTACATCCATCCCGCCGAGCCGGTGTACCAGGTCCAGCCACCGCGTCCTACGTGGGGATCGACTCCGTAGACGTCGGCTGCTATGACATAAGGTTCGGCCTGGTAGACCGCGACCTCCTCAGGAGTTCGGGTGTGGCTTACCGGACTCAGCATCTCGAGCAGATGAGCCGCTCGTTCAGTTCTTCCGAATTCGGCCAGCGCGCGCACCGCCCAGAGCGCTCCGTGAGTGTATTGTCCACCATTCTCTCGCACGCCCGGTAAATATCCCTTGATGTAACCGGGATCGTGAGGTGTGCGGTCGAACGCTGGAGTCAGCAGCCGGATCAGACCTTCCTCTTCGGACACCAGGTGCATTTCCATGGCATCGAGAGCTTGTTCCGCGCGGTTGCGCGGAGCCGCACCGGATAATACCGCCCAGGCCTGCGCGATCACATCAATGCGGCACTCGTCATTCTGCGCCGATCCAAGCGGTGCTCCGTTGTCGTAGTACGCGCGGCGATACCAGCCGCCGTCCCAGCCGCCGTCATTGAGAGCAGCACCAAGGGTGGTGCGAAAAGCCTGGAAGCGGGCGACGCGGTCTGAATCATCCTGCTGTTGGCAGATGGGAATGAAATCCGCCAGAATGTGATACAGAAAGAACCCGAGCCAGACACTTTCCCCGCGCCCCTCGCGGCCCACGCGATTCATGCCGTCGTTCCAGTCGCCGGTACCCATCAGAGGAAGTCCGTGCGCACCGACAGTCAGCGAGCGGTCGATCGCTCTGCAGCAATGCTCGTATACACTCGCGCTTTCGCCAGAGTCTTCAGGAAAGAGGAAAACCTCGTCCTCTCCGGACCCGAGCTCCGGCGCCGCGACGAAGCGCGCGTCTTCATGCAACAAGGACTCGTCACCAGTCGTTCGCAGATAGAACGCGGTAATGTACGGGAGCCAGAGCAGGTCGTCCGAGAAGCGTGTGCGAATTCCCTTGGACGTGGGTGGGTGCCACCAGTGCAGTACATCGCCTTCGACAAACTGGTGGGCGGCATGTGTGAGAATCTGACGGCGGGTGAGCGCGGGATCGAGGTAAATGAGCGCGGCAGCGTCCTGAAGCTGATCCCGGAAGCCGTAGGCACCACCGCTCTGATAGAAAGCGGAACGTCCCCACATTCGGCAGCTGAGATTCTGGTACGCAAGCCATCCATTGACCATGAGATCGATCGCCGGGGAGGGTGTCTCGATCTGGATAGCGGAAAGCGTGTCGCGCCAGAAAGCGCGAGCTTCGTTGAACGCTTCGGCGATTTCACCGGCATCGCGATAGAGTTGTAGAAGCTTGCGAGCAACGTCAGCGCTCTCCGCTTCACCCAGCACGAACGCACACTCGCTAGTCCCGTCCGGTGGAATCTCAATCGAGATCCGGAAGGCAGCGCAGGGATCGTAATCCGATCCGGTTCGGCCATCGAGTGGAGCATTCGAGCGGAGCGCGGCGGGGTTCGCCATTGTTCCGTGGCAGCCAACAAAAGCGGTGCGATTCGCCGTGAACTGTATCTGGTTATCCGACGAGGGTTGCACGACGCTAGCGAACGCTACGCGCTCGGCAAATTCCTTCCGCTCTCGATTTACAGCCAGAATGGCCCCGTTTTCGATGTCGTATTCCGTGACAACGGAAGCACCGGTCTCGTGCGGCAGCACTCCGAGCACCCACTGTGTGCAGGAAAAAATGGACAGCCGCCGAAGACGGTCGCCGCGGTTCGTGATGCGCAATGTCGTGATCTTTATGGGGTCAAATCGCGGGACAAACTGCGTGACCTCCTGCTCGAGCGCTGCACACGCATGCCGGTAGCGCGTGTAGCCGAATCCGTGACGCACCTCGTACGGTGCGTTGCCAGGAGCGGGCCCGGGCGTGGGTGACCAGAAAACCCCTGCATCCTCATCGCGTATGTAGAGCGCCTCTCCGAACGGGTCGGTAACGGGGTCGTTTGACCATGGAGTGAGGCGGTTCTCGCGACTATTTACGCTCCAAGTGTAACCGGCGCCGCGGTCGGTTGCGATGAAGCCAAGCTGCTCATTAGCGATGACGTTGACCCACGGGAGCGGCGGCGGGCGCAGGCCGGCTTCGCCCATTGGAATTGCGATGACGTACTCGCTTCCGTCCTGGGTAAATCCACCGGAGCCATTGAAGGCGAGGAGAGGCTCGGCGTGGCCGAACAGAGGTTGCGTGCTGGGTGTGTGTTGCCGCGCAGAAAGTGGGACATAGGCGTCGGAATGATGCTGTGAGGTTAGGGGCGTGGACTTAGATTCGGCGACAAGGGGGGGGGCCCCGCGCGGTGCCTGGATTGTGATTGCGTCAAATGGATGCCGCACTGGCGCTTTCGAACCTGTCTCGTCTGCATCCGACGCCCCCTCCCCACCAGCACCCCCGATTGCGACATCTCGCGAGCGATCTGGCAGGCTCGCCACCTCAATCTCCTCCGCATCCCCGACCCAGATTTCCCTCTCCTGCGCCACCGCCGCCTCAGCTTCTGCTCGCTGAAATATCGCCTCCACCGCTTCGGGTTCGAGTGAACGCGCCGCGACCGCGGAAACGTCTTCGCGAGTTCGCCAAACGCCAAGTGTTGCCACGACTTGCGTGCACTCTCCGGGTGCCAGCGTCAGGACGCGTCGCAAG
>Ga0136617_10003734_pt1 | contig 13602 bp, 13 predicted proteins | sample AntDrymUQ3222106_2_FD_129672 | JGI IMG/M metagenome (GOLD analysis project Ga0136617, IMG submission 129672) | Polar desert sand microbial communities from Dry Valleys, Antarctica - metaG UQ322 (21.06) | ecosystem: Environmental > Terrestrial > Soil > Desert | place: Antarctica: Dry Valley...
CCAACCGCCCCACCGGCGGACGCCCCGGCGACCGCATCGCCGGCCGCCCCGCACGATCCGACGCCCGCCGCTTCGGCTTTCCCATCGCAACCTCCTGTTCAGTGAGTGTTGCGACGACCGGTTGAATCCGCCGGGTTAGGGGAGGGCCTGGTTGATGGGTCCCATGCAACTTGGGCTTGACGCCGCCACCCGCATCTTCCATCGGGTCGGTCCACACCCCAGCACCGACCCCGCGTTCGTGCGCAGAGTCGCGAAGGAGCTTCGTGATCGAGAGCGCGACCTGCGCAAGCTGGCAGGCACGCGCCGCAGCCTTGTCGTCGTGAGCGGATGGGGAGGACCGCAGGCGGACGCCTACCAGCAGCGTCAGGAGGACTATGTGTTCCTCTACGAGCACCGCGCGGGCACGTTCGGGGATCTCGCGCACGACCTCGAGAAGCTCGCTCAGGCGGTCGAGCGCGAGATCGAGATCTGGCACAGCGTGCTCAACGGGGCCTTGGACGGGCTGTTCGGGTCCCGTGGTTCTCCTTCGAAGCCAGATCCGGGAATGGGTCGAGCAGCTTGCGGACGCGCGGCGGCAGCGGGCCATGACCACGGTCTCTTTCAACGTCGAGCAGTTGCGCGCCGCATCGAAAACCTTCGAGGCCGAGAAGTTCCGCGCGAAGTCGGTCGCCATCAAGCTGCCCCGCCTGTCTGTGTTGTGCGAGGAATCTCGCTTCCCGCCGGCATACGCGCCGTTCATCCGGATGGAGGCCGGTCGAGCGGCATTCGTCATCGCCGATGCGACGCAGAACGCCCAGCACGAAGCCCGAATGCTGCGCTGGCGCGCCGCCTTCGTGCTCCTGACGAACGGGACACCCGACCGGCAGGCCATTCTCGACATGACCGAAGCGTTCGTGTTCATCAACAGCCCCAAAGCGGACGTGGGCGAGGCAGCCACGCTGTTGGATCTCGCGGGCTTGCTGTTCCTCTCCGGAGCCGGCGACCTCGCCGACGGCACGGGTGCGCTGTTGGACCTCATTCCCAAGAAGTTCATCCCGACGCTGTCGAAGTTCTCTGACGCGATCGGGGCCCTCTCGGGGCTTGCCGCCGCGGCCGCGGTCTACCGTCGCGGGACAGCCACCACCGAAAGCGGCCGGGTGGCCGCGGCATTCATGTCCGGCGGCGCGAACTTCGCCACCGGCAAGGCGCAGGTGCCGCTGAAGGCCGGAGTGCTCGCGTTGGACTTCGTGGTCGGAATGGCGGGAGCCGTCACGGGGATCGAGCGGCTGAGCTGCCAGGTCGACGGATTGGTCGATGCGAGGTCGGAGAGCAGCGTCTGCCAGCTCGAGAGCATCATCCTCGGCACGAGCAGAAGCGCTGACCGGTACAGCGCACAGGCCAAGTCGGGCGAGTACGGCGAGATTCCGCGGATCCGGGAGGACAAGTGGTGGTGGTGAGCGACGAAGCAGCGCCGGTCCTCGTCGCACGCGGCGACATCGCCGCGCTGGCCGGCGGCGCCGCGATGGAGATCCACGCCGAGGGACCGCTGGCGTCGCTCGTGTCACCGCGCGTCGACGCGCTCGCGAGCACGCCCGAGCTGGCCGCCGCGCTTCGCGTGCTCGCCTTTCCCAGCCGGACGCTGATCCTCCAAGGGGTGGACGGCGTGGTGGTCGCGCTGTGCGAGCGCGACAACGCGGTCGCGACGATCGTCTACGGAGAGACCTCCGTACGCATCGGAGGAGTCCTCCCCCGTCGCCGCTGTCGCGCATCGCTTGGCCGATGCGGCCGGCGTGCTCGCGAGCATGTTCCTCGTTGAGCATCGACGCGACTACGTCGCCGAGCTCAGGCCGGACGAGGTCGACCGCGAGCTCCGGGCCGACGTGCTGCGCATGACCCTCTCGGGTACCGGCTTCACCCCGGGCCTGCTCACCCCGGCTGTCGCGACGATCCGGCGCCGCGCCGGCGATCCCGACCTCCGAGAGCTCGACCTCGCGGAGCTTCGCGGCGCCTGGGACGACGACCACGTTCCATCGGCGCTGCTGAGTCCGCGGCGCGCGATCACCGTCGACGCCCGCCGTCCGGGCCGACCATCCGCGACCGAGGTGCTGCTCGAGGACGAGCGGGGCCGCCTTGTCGTGACGTGGTCGGCGCCGGGGAAGCTCGAGCTGCGGGGGGTCCGCGCGTGGAGCACCGGGGAGACCACCGCGCCGGCGACAGTGAGTGTCGAGGGCGCCGATCCCCGGCGGGCTCTGCGCCTGGCGGACTGGTGGGTCGTCGCGGGTAGCGGTCCCGCCACCGACAACCTCGACACGGTCGTCGATGCGCTGCTCGCGCGAGACGCGGTCTGGTGGCGCCGCACGACGCGAGAGCGCGATCTCTCGCACGAGAGCGTCGAGCGCACCGAACGCTGGCTGCAGGTCGGCGGATCCTGGTATCACCCCGACAGCGAGGGACACCTCACCGCGGTTCCGGCACCCTCCGGCTGGCCCCGGGGAGCCGACAGCAGATCAAGCAGCCGCACACTGACCCCGTCCCGGTCCCGAAACCGGCGACTCCGACACGGCAGGCGGCAAGACGTTCCGTGCCGGTCAGGTCGGCAGTCGGTTGACGGCGTGGTCGCCGGTGGCCCACAGGTGCTGCACGGCATAGGCGCGCCAGGGCCGCCAGGCGGATGAGGCCGCGGCGAGCGCGGCGGGGGTCGACGGCAGGCCGAGGTCCCGCGCCGCTCGCACGACGCCGAGGTCGCCGCCCGGGAAGGCATCGGGGTCGCCGAGCCCGCGCATCGCGATGATCTCGACGGTCCACGGCCCGATCCCGGGCAGCGCCAGCAGCCGTTCGCGGACGTCTCCCCAGTCGGCGCCGGGGCCGACATCGATCTCTCCGCACGCCAGCGCGCCAAGCAGACGGGTCAGCGTGCGCCGACGCGAGTGGGGGAGGGCGAGGTCCTGCGGATCGAGCTCGGCGAGCGCGGCCGGATCGGGGAACAGATGCGTCAGCCCGCCCACGGGATCGTCGATCGCCTGGCCGTGGGCGCTGACCAGGCGGCCAGCGTGGGTCAGCGCCGCGGCGGTCGACACCTGCTGGCCGAGCACAGCCCGCACGGCGAGCTCCGCCGGATCGACGGTTCGCGGCACCCGCCGGCCGGACGCGTCACGCACGAGCTGTGCGAGCTGCGGATCGCGGCCGAGCTGCTCGTCGACGGCGACCGGATCGGCGTCGAGGTCCAGCAGCCGGCGGCAGCGGCTGACGGCGACCGCGAGATCGCGCAGGTCGCCGAGGCTCAGCCGGCAGCCGACATGGTCGGGCCCCGGGGAGAGCGCGACGACGCCACCGGCGTGGGGGAGTCGCAGCGTCCGCCGGTAGCAGCCGTCGCGCCATTCCTCGACGCCGGGCACGGCGGTGGCGGCGAGGTGTCCGAACAGGTTGTCGGGACAGAGCGGGCGGCGAAACGGCAGGCGCAGGCGCAAGGTTCCCGGCGCCGCCGGCCGATCGCCGTCGGCCGCCCGCCGGCGCAGCTCGCTGGGCGTCGTGGCAAAGACCTCACGCACGGTGTCGTTGAAGGAGCGCACGCTCGCAAAGCCGGCGGCGAGCGCCGCCTGCGCCATCGGCAGCGCGGTCGTCTCGACGAGCAACCGGGCCGCCTGGGCGCGCTGCGCGCGGGCGATCGCCAGCGGACCGGCGCCGAGCTCGGCGTGCAGATGACGCTCGACCTGACGCGTGCTGTAGCCGAGCTGCGCGGAGAGCCCGTCCACGCCGTCGCGCTCGACGATGCCGTCGGCGATCAGCCGCATGGCGCGCGCCACGACATCGGCGCGCTGGTTCCACTCCGGCGAGCCCGGGCTGGCGTCGGGACGGCAGCGCTTGCAGGCGCGAAAGCCGGCCTGCTGCGCGGCCGCCGCCGAGGGATAGAAGCGCATGTTCGACGCCTTCGGCGGCCGCACGGGGCAGCTCGGCCGGCAGTAGATGCCGGTCGTGACGACGGCGATGAAGAACCATCCGTCGAAGCGCGCGTCGTGCGAGCGGACGGCGCGCAGGCAGCGCTCATGATCGCCGTGCACACCACCAGCATCCCGGATGCGGTCGGCCACGTCTGGCAGGTTTGCGACACCGACGGCGGCGCCGCCGCGCGGCACCGCGGCAGAGCGACATCCGCGGTCCCCTAGGGAGATTCCCCATGGACGGGGGTCGCAGCCGGCCTCATGCTGGCAGCCATGAGCACACACGCCTTCGAGCACGCCGACTCCCCGACCGGCGCCACCACGATCGTCGCGACCGCCGGACTGCATCGCCGCTACGGCGACGGCGCCGCCGCCGTCGACGCCCTGGCCGGCGTCGACGTCACGATCCGCCGCGGCGAGCTGACCGCGGTCATGGGAGCCTCGGGCTCGGGCAAGTCGACGCTCATGCACCTCATGGCGGGGCTGGACACGCCGACCGCCGGAACCGTCACGCTCGACGGCGTCCGGCTCGACCAGCTCGACGACCGCCGGCTGACCGAGCTGCGCCGCGACAAGGTCGGCTTCGTCTTTCAGGCGTTCAACCTCCTGCCCGTCCTGACCGCGGAGGAGAACCTCGTGCTGCCGCTGACGATCGCCGGCCGCAAGCCCGTCCGCGAGTGGCTGGAGTCGCTCGTGCAGAGCGTCGGGCTGGGAGATCGCCGCACGCACCGGCCGTCCGAGCTCTCGGGCGGCCAGCAGCAGCGCGTGGCCGTCGCGCGGGCGCTCGTGTCCAAGCCGGCCGTCGTCTTCGCCGACGAGCCGACGGGCAACCTGGACTCGGCCGCGTCGACCGAGGTGCTCGAGCTCCTGCGCCGCGCGGTCGACGACTTCGCCCAGACCGTCGTCATGGTGACCCACGACGCGGGCGCGGCGTCGTACGCCGATCGCCTCATCGTGCTCGCCGACGGGCGCATCGCCCAGGACAGCCGCGCCGGCAGCACCGAGGAGATCCTCGACGTCATGAAGGCCGTGCGGTCATGAGGCAGGTCGCCCTGCGCGGCCTGCGCGTCCGCCGCCTGCGCACCGTCCTGACGGCCTTCTCGGTCGTCCTCGGCGTTGCGATGATCGCCGGCACCTACGTGCTCACTGACACGGTCGACAAGGCGTTCTCGGAGGTCTTCACGCAGGCCAACGCGGGGACGGACGTCGTCGTCGCGCCGAAGCAGGTCGACGACGCGTTCGACTCGTCGCAGCGGCCCCTGAAGGAAGCTCTCGTCCGCCGCGTCCGGCAGGTCGATGGCGTCGCCGCGGCCGCCGGGGGGATCCAGGACGACGTCTCGATTCGCAACGTCGAGGGCGACCGCATCGGCGGCGCCATGATCTTCGTCCTGGCACTGCAGCCCGAGCCACTTGATCCCTTCCGGTTCGTGAGCGGGCGCGCGCCGGGCTTCCCCGACGAGATCGCGCTCTCCGCGAAGGCCTTCGCCGAGGAGGACTTGCAGGTCGGCGACAAGGTGACCGTCGTCGGCGCCGAGGGCGCGCGCCACTTCAAGCTCGTGGGCAGCGCCAACTTCGGCGACGCCGACACGGTCGCCGGCTACCCCGCCGCGATTGTGACGCTCGCCACCGCGCAGGCGCTGACCGGCCAGCGCGGCGAGGTCGACACGATCGCCGTCGCCGCCCGCGACGGCGTCACGCCCGCGCAGCTGCGCTCGCGCGTCGGCGCTGCCCTGGCGCTCGAGCCCCTCGAGGTGCGCACGGGCGCGCGGGACGCCGCCCAGCAGACCGCCGACGTCGGTGAGGCGTTCGGCTTCTTGCGGACGGCGCTGCTCGTCTTCGGCGGGATCGCGCTCTTCGTCGGCGCGTTCGTCATCTACAACACCTTCACGATCACCGTCGCGCAGCGCACGCGTGAGCTCGCGCTGCTGCGCACGCTCGGGGCCAGTCGCCGGCAGGTGCTGCGCTCGGTGATCCTCGAAGCCGTGGTGATCGGCCTCGGTGCCTCGGTGCCTCGGTGCTCGGGCTGCTCGGCGGCCTCGCGCTCGCGCCTGCGCTGCGCGGTCTGCTGGAGATGTTCGGCGCCGACCTGCCCTCGACCGCGTCGGTCATCCAGACGCGCACGATCGTCGTGGCGCTCGTCGTCGGGGTCGTCGTGACGGTCCTGTCGAGCGTCGTGCCGGCGCTGCGCGCGACGCGGATCGCGCCGATCGTCGCGCTGCGCGAGGGGCTGACGGCCGCGCCGCGCGCAGGTCGCGGGCGGATCGTCTTCGCCTCGCTGCTGTGCGTGCTCGGCGCCGCGATCCTCGGCTACGGCCTCTTCGGCGGCGCGTCGGGCTCCGGCGCCGCGGCGACGCTCGGCGGCGGCGCGGTCGCGGTGTTCCTCGGCGTCGCGCTGTTCAGCCCGCAGCTCGTGCGGCCGCTGGCCTGGGTCATTGGTGCGCCGCTGCAGCGCCTGGCCGGCGTCAGCGGGCGGCTGGCCCGCGAGAACGCGACCCGCAACCCGGCGCGTACCGCGGTCACCGCGGCGGCCCTGATGATCGGCGTCGCGCTCGTCGCCTTCGTGTCGATCTTCGCGGCGGGCCTGCGCGGCTCGATCGACCGCGCCGTCGACCGCGCCTTCACCGGCGACCTGTCGGTTGTCGACAAGTCGGGGTTCGGCGAGACGCCGCTGGCGCTGGCGGGGGCGCTGCGCGAGGTTCCCGGCGTCGGCGCCGTCAGCGGGCTGCGCTTCGCGGAGGCCAAGGTCGGCAGGGACACGGACGCCACGACCGTGGTCGGGATCGACCCCGCGACACTGGCCCGGACCTACACGCTGAAGTGGAAGGACGGCTCGGATGCCACGCTGGCCCGGCTGGGCTCCGATGGTGTGCTCGCCGACACCGGCTTCTCGAAGAAGACGAAGGTCGGCGACCGCCTGAGCATGCTGACGACGACCGGCAGGCGCGTCACGCACACCGTGCGCGGGATCCTCGACGAGGGCAGCGACTTCGGCCTGCTGGGCGGCGGCCTCGTCGTCCCCAACGACCGGCTGGCCGCCGACTTCGGCGAGAAGGAGAACGAGTTCGTCTTCCTGCGCTTCGCGGATGGTGCGCCGGCGGCGGCCACGCGGGCGTCGATCGACCGGCTGCTCGCGGCGCGCTTCCCCGATGCCGAGACGCAGGACCGCGAGCAGGTCAAGGAGACGCAGGCCGGCGAGGTCAACCAGCTGCTGTACCTGATCTACGCGCTGCTGGCGCTGTCGGTGATCGTGTCGCTGTTCGGGATCGTCAACACGCTGGCGCTGTCGATCTTCGAGCGCACGCGCGAGCTCGGGATGCTGCGCGCGATCGGCACCTCGCGCCGCCAGGTCAAGCGGATCGTGCGCCTGGAGGCCGTCATCACGTCGCTGATCGGGGCGCTGCTCGGGCTCGTCCTCGGGGTGCTGTTCGCGCTCGCGATCAGCCGCCCGCTCGAGGAGGAGGGATTTCGCCTCACCTTCCCGCTGACGACGCTCGCGCTGCTCGTCGCGGCCGCGGCCGCCGCCGGGATGGTCGCCTCGCTGTGGCCGGCGCGGCGACCGGCCCGCCTGGACGTGCTGCGGGCGCTCGCCTACGAATGAGCGTGCCGACAGTCGGGCGACGCGTCCCATCACGTGTCATGCCCACTGTTTGACCGCCGCGGCGGCCGCGGTCGCGGCGCCGTCGCGGGCAGCTCACCCGTCTGCGGCCTTCTCCGCCGCCTTCTGGCGGTGCGCGGCCGCCTCGGCGGGCTCGGCGTAGCGCTCTCTGAGCGCCGCCACGATGTCATCGGCGTCGCCGTCGAGCAGCGTGTCGTCGGGCAGCCGCACGACCGGGATCTCGCGTGAGCCGACGGCCTGCTGCATCTCATCGCGGTCGTCGGGATCGGCGGGCACCTGGCGCGCGACGAACGACACCGCGAGCTCGGTGAGCACCGTGCGCACCTTGTGCGAATGCGGGCACCATTCGGCTTGCCAGACCTCGGGCGTCTCGGACACGGTGACCGCAGCTACCCGGCGGGTGCGAGGCGAAAACGCCACGCCCGGTGGCGGGCCGGCCGAGCATCGTGGGTCGACGTTGTGCCGTGCGGCTCAAGCTCACACCTCCCGGGACCGACACGAATGTGAAGCGTCCTCGCCTATGCCTGAACACATCCGCATCCGCATCCTGCTGCTCTTCGCCGTCGCGGTGATCTGTGGCAGCGTCTTCGCCGTGAGCGAGTTGCAGCGCCGCGGTGATGCGACCTCGTTCGATCAGTACGCCCTCGTGCGCGAACTGCGCGGCGCGGGCACGAACCTGGCGCTGGTGTTCGGCCAGGCATCCAGCGAGGGCACCGCAGCGAGCAAGAAGGTCGAGACAACCAAGCGCGCCCTGCTCAGGGCGCTCGATCGTGTGCGTATGAGCGCGGACTCGCAGCGCGAGCACGGCCTCTTCGAGCAGCACGCCGAGGCTGCCACCGGCCTGGCCCAGCTGGCCGACGCAGCCCGGGGCGGGACGGCACCGACGCGCCGCGAGGCGCAGGTCGACGCGCGGCTCGAGCGCTTCCTCACGACAAGCGATGCACTGCTGGCGCACCTTGCCTCCGAGCGCGCGAATGCCCGTGCGCGCGCTGCGTGGCGGCCGGTCATCGTCGTGCTCGCCCTCTCGTTGCTGTTTGGCTTCGGGCACCTGTTGTTCGTCGAGCGCCCGGCGCGCCGGGAGCGTGTCTCGCGCGGTGAACAGGGCGAGTTCGCGGAGGCGATGCAGGTCGCACGCGCCGAGAACGAGGCCTACCGCGTCCTCTCGCGCCATGTTGCGCGGGCCGCGGCCGCACATCACGTCACCGTGCTCAACCGCAACAGCTCGGCCGATCGGCTCGAGCCGGCCACGCCGGCCGAGGCCGGCTCCGCGACCGCGCTTGCGCTCGAGGGCGCGGCGCCGGACTCATGCCTGGCGATCCGCTTGGCGCGCACCCACCACGTCAGGCCCGGCGACGAGCCGCTGCTGACCTGCGAGGTCTGCGGAACGAGCGCCGGACAGACGACGTGCGTGCCCTCGCTCGTCGGCGGCGAGGTCGTCGGCGCCGTGCTCGTCGATCACCGGCGTGCGCTCGACCCCGCGCACCAGCGGATCATCGAGCAGTCCGTCGCCGAGGCGGCACCGGTGATCGCCAACCTGCGCAACCTCGCCGTCGCCGAGGTCCGCGCCGCCACCGACGGCCTCACCGGGCTTCCCAACCAGCGCGCGGTCCACGACTCGGTCAAACGCGCCGCCGCGCTGGCTGGCCGCACGGCGACGCCGCTGGCGCTCGTGCTCTTTGACCTGGACCACTTCAAGGTGATCAACGACACCTACGGCCACGGCAAGGGGGACGAGGTTCTCGCGGCGGTGGGCGCCATCAGCGCCGACACCTTGCGCGCAAGCGACTTCGTCGGGCGTCTGGGCGGCGAAGAGTTCGCCGCCGCGCTGCCCGCCACCGACCGCGCCGGAGGGCTCCGCGCCGCCGAGAAGCTGCGCGCCGCGATCGCCACGATCAAGGTCCCCGGGGTCAACCGGCCGATCACCGCGTCCTTCGGCGTCGCGATGCTGCCCGCCGACGCCGGCGAGCCCGAACTGCTGCTGCGGGAAGCCGACCGCGCGCTGTACTCCGCCAAGAACGCCGGCCGCAACCGCGTCGAGACGGTGGCCGACGCGGCCGCTCCGCCGGCCGTCGAGCTCATCGCCTGACCGCACACGACCCGGCTCGGCGCCGCACGAGTCGATCGCTGCGCATCCACGGCAACGGCGCCGATGCCAGGCCTGCGCCAGCCGTGCGCGTCGCACGGCGATGGTTATAGTGAAGCCATGCGCACGTTAATCGTGAAGTGCGGTGGGTGAGGCATGACGACCCGCCATGAATCGACCGGCGCGCGCCTGGCGGCGGGCGCGGGGTCGATGGCCATCGCCTACGGCGTGGGCATGCTTGCGAGCCTGCTGTTCGTGGCTTGGGTGTTCGCCATCCTGCTCTTGACTCGTTGGGTGTCTCGACCTGGGTGGCGACCGCGATCCTGGTGGTGGTCGGGGTGGCGGCGGCGACGGCGATCGCCTGGCGCGTCGCTCGCACCGCCGGCCTCATCCGCGTCGCGGTGTTGCTGGCGCTTGGCGTCGTCTGGGTCATCGGCCGCACCGTCGGCGGCGACTCGCTCGAGCTGCTCTACGCCACGGGCGCGGCGTACGTGCTCGCCGCGGCGTTCCTGCCCAACCTGGCCGTCAAGCGGTACGAGCGTCACCGACCGCTCCCGTCGCACCGGTAGGGCGAGGGGCACCCAGCAGACCAGCATCGCTCGGCGTCGCCGCGCGACGAGCCCGCGCTCACCCGGCACCGCGGACCTCGGGTGCTGGAGGACACCTCCAAGAACACCAATCGCGTGTTCTCCTTCCTCGCCCGCGGGATCTGCGCCCAGATCGGTCAACGCCTCGAGGGCAATGAGGCAGCACTCGGCATCAGCGTCGAGCTGCACCCGCTGCAAGAGCTCCGCGACCTCGTCCGATCGTCAGCGATCTGCGCACAGTCATCCGTCGTGACAATTCTCAAGGCGTTCGATCTCTGCGGACCCATGCTGGAGCCCGGGCCTCGTCCCGAGGGCCTGGTCCCGTGATGGCTTCGGCTCGTGGCCGATCCTCGATCCGCGGCCGATCAGCGGTTCCGGCGCAGCCGAGAGAACGGCCGGGTCGGCGAGGGGGTCGAGTGCCTCGCCCAGGCAAGCCACGCCAGCCTCGAACGAAGCGGAGCGATCTCGATCATCGTCAAGGACGACAACGCGGGCCCGGACGACTGAGAATGACGCCCAGCGCCTACCGAGCAAAGCCACGCATCGAGTCGCCTGTGTCCCGGGACATCAGCGATATGGGCAAGCGTTAGCGTGCGCGGATGCTGCTCCAGGCCTGTCTGAACGGGGCGCGCAATGTGGTTGAGCATCCCGCCGTGCCTGTGACAGCCGAGCAGCTTGCGGCTGATGGAGCCGCGTGCGTGCGCGCGGGCGCGGGCGCGCTCCACCTGCATCCACGCGACGGCGCCGGCCGAGAGTCTCTCGACGCCGCCGTGGTGGATCCGGTCGTCTGCGTTGTGCGAGCGGCGTGCGGAGTGCCGGTCGGCGTCGCGACGGGCGCGTGGGTCGAACCCGATCCCGAGCGGCGAGCGGAGCTGGTCAGCCGCTGGACGAAGCCCGACTTCGCGTCGGTCAACCTCTCCGAAGCGGGCGCCGTCGAGGTCATGGAAGCGCTGCTGGCGGCGAACATCGGTGTGGAGGCCGGCGTCTGGAGCGTCGAGGATGCCGAACGCCTGGCCCGCAGCGGCCTGGCCGCCCGCGTGACGCGCGTGCTCGTGGAGGTGCTCGAGGGAAGCGGGTCGCCCGCTGCGGCCACTGCCCGGAGGATCGACGCCGCCCTCGATCGTCTGGCCATCACGGCTGACCGCCTTCATCACGGCGAGCGCGAGGCGACATGGCCGGTATTGCGCCAGGCCCTCGTCCTCGGGCGCGACACCCGCATCGGGTTCGAAGACACCCCGGTACTTCCCGATGACACCTTTGCGCAGAGCAACGCCGAGCTGGTCGCGGCGGCAGCTGCGCTCCGTGACGAGCTGACGGCTCCCGGCGCTCGCTGACGCCGCCAGCTCCGCCGCTCCGGTGCCGGCGCGCAAGCAGGCCGGCGGCCTCGGCCACGCGATTGCGCCAGGCGGGAGGCGAACCGGTGGCGCCGCGGAAGGCCATCGACCACTGCAAGCACTGGACCGGCCGCCGGCCGCCAGCCGCAAGAGCTCCAGTACATCGTCGAAGCGGGGGAGTCGCTGGCCAGCTTCACCGGCAATCCGGAGCCCGACCTCTGCGGTTCCGGGCACTTGAGTGGTTCGAGGTCGGTGGCGATGCCTTGCAGTTGAGCAGGATCAGGATCATTGCCGGTGCCCAGTATCGCCCGGTCCCAAGGTCGGCCAAGGGCGGGACGATGAACCTCCCGCAAGCACGGCCGCGGCGGCTATCCCCGTCGGCTGCGCAACGTCAGGGGACCGTGCGTAGCTGTGCGCGTATGCCCACATCATCGCCAGGCAGGAGATGGTGTACAGCAGCGCGATCGCGACAGCGCTGATGAGTCGTTCTGTGGTGCGCCGATCGTTCACCCTTTCGCGCTAGGGGCGGCGCGCAGTGGTTCATCGAGCTCTGTGTGACGATGCCGTCGCTGTGGAAGCGGGGTCGCGCCCGGCGCTTCGAGCGGCACATCGCGGGGGGCTTGCGAGGCCCCCGTCGTTCGGTTGCTTGCGAAGTCTTGGGCCACGGTACGGTGGCAATTTGGGCCGGATTGGGTTCTGGTTTTGGTATGGATGTTGACGGCGATCTGCGGTGGGGGGCGCGGTGCCCCGATGCCGCCTGGATGTGGTTTGAGTGCCGCCGATCCGCGGCGCGATACCTAGGCTTCCGTCGATGGGCGCCACTGGAAGGACCCCGCGGGGGGGCGAGCACGCTTGCCGGAGGCGCCGCCGCGAGACAGCGAGCGCCGCGCGACCACGGGAGATCCATGAACTCATCATCACATGCCGCACGTACGCTGCTGGCGATTGGACTGGCGCTGCTGGCGCTCGGGACGGGCGCGCCGGGCGCGAGCGCGCAGGAGCTCGAGTGGGCGGCTTGCGGCGACGCGGGCGCGGAGTGCGCGACGGTCACGGTGCCGCGCGACTACGCGAAACCGAACGGCCGGACGCTCGACATTGCCGTCACGCGCGTCAAGGCGACGGAGCCGCAGAAGCGGATCGGCTCGCTGTTCTTCAACTTCGGCGGTCCGGGGGCGCCGGCCGCGATCTACGCCAGGCGGTTCGGCGCCGACCTGTTCGCGACGCTGAGCGACCGCTTCGACATCGTCGGCATGGATCCGCGTGGCACCGGGGAGAGCGAGGGGGCGGTCGACTGCGAGGTTGATCAGGAGCGTGAGGGTGTCTACTCGCAGCCGTTCACGACGCCGCTGAACCTCGACGTCAACCAGCTGATCGCGACCGACCGGCGCTACATCCAGCGCTGCCTGCAGCGCAACGACGCAGACGTCCTCGCCCACGTCTCGACGGCCAACACGGCGCGCGACATGGACCGGGTGCGCGACGCGCTGGGCGAGAGCAAGCTGAGCTACCTGGGCTTCTCCTACGGCACGTTTCTCGGCGCCACCTACGCCAGCCTGTTCCCGAACCGCTATCGCGCGCTTGTGCTCGACGGCGCGCTGGACGCCGACCGTTACATCAACAAGCCGCTGGAGAGCGTGCGCGAGCAGACGTCCGCCATCGAGCGGGCGCTCGGGCGCTTCCTGGCCGCGTGCGCGGGCGACCAGATCGCATGCAGCGGCTTCGGCGGCCACGATCCGTGGACGGCGTTCGACGAGCTGATCGCGCAGGCCGACCGCCAGCCGCTGCCGACGGCGCAGGGCCGAGCGCTGGACGGCGACGACATCCGCGCCGGCGCCGTCCAGGCGATGTACTCAAAGAGCGCTTGGGGCGCGCTCGCACGAGCGCTCGCACAGGCCGTGGGCGGTGACGGCACGCTGATGCGCGGCATCACAGACGGCCTTTACGGGCTCTCCGAGGGTGATCGTAGGTGAAGTCAGGCGAAGTTCGGTTCGTGTGGGAGCGTGAGTTGGACTGGTCCGCAGGTGAGGTGGATGAGCGCGAGCGCGGCGCGTGCGGAGTGAAATCC
>Ga0136617_10003735_pt1 | contig 13593 bp, 11 predicted proteins | sample AntDrymUQ3222106_2_FD_129672 | JGI IMG/M metagenome (GOLD analysis project Ga0136617, IMG submission 129672) | Polar desert sand microbial communities from Dry Valleys, Antarctica - metaG UQ322 (21.06) | ecosystem: Environmental > Terrestrial > Soil > Desert | place: Antarctica: Dry Valley...
CGAGCACATGATCCCGATCTTCATCTTCTACTCGATGTTCGGTTTCCAGCGGGTGGGCGACCTGATCTGGTCCTTTGCCGACTCGATGGGACGAGGTTTCCTCGTCGGCGCCACGGCGGGACGGACCACACTCAACGGCGAGGGGCTCCAGCACGAAGACGGCCACTCGATGCTGATCGCGGCGACCAACCCGGCGTGCGTGGCCTACGACCCGGGCTGGGCGTACGAGTTGTCGGTGATCGTCAAGGATGCGCTGCGCCGGATGTTCGGCTCGGACAGCGAGGACATCTTCTACTACCTGACCATCTACAACGAACCGTACTTGCAGTCCGCTCGGCCAGACCATGTGACGGACGAGAGCATCCTTCGCGGGATGTATCGCTTCAGCGCGGGCGGTGGGACCTTGAACATGCCCAAGGCGCAGATCCTCGCCTCGGGTGTCGCGATCCGGTGGGCGCTGCGGGCACAGCAACTGCTCCTGCAGGACTGGGGAGTCTCGGCTGACGTCTGGTCGGTGACGTCGTGGAACGAGTTGCGGCGCGACGCCGTGGAGTGCGAGGAGCGCACCCTGTTGCATCCGGAGCAGCCGGCCCGCACGCCCTATGTCACCGAGGCGCTGGACCAGGCTCCCGGTCCGGTGGTGGCGGTGTCGGACTGGATGAAGGCCGTCCCCGACCAGATAGCCCGCTGGGTGCCCGGCGACTACAACTCGCTAGGCACTGACGGCTTCGGCCGGTCCGACACGCGAGCCGCGCTACGTCGCTTTTTCCACGTCGACGGTGAGTCGATCACGGCCGCGGTGCTGGGCGAGCTGACCCGCCGCGGCGAGGTCAAGCCACAGGCGCTGGAGCAGGCGATCGAGCGCTATCACCTGCTCGACGTGCAGCAGGCCCCCCCGGCAGAGGAAGGCGACGACCAGCCCGTGTCCGGCTAGGTCCTCGGCTGGCCCGAAGAAGCCCGGCGTCGCGCCTGGAGAGGATGGGAATCGCGAATCAGACCTCCTCATCGAGGTTCGAGGCGGCGGGAGTGCTCAGAGTGTTCGGAGTGCAACATCCTTCACCGCGCCATGCCTGCCGTCCCTCCTTGACAGCGATGGCCGCGATGAGCAGCCCGGCGAGCGGGTCGGCCCACCACCAGTCGAGCGCCGCGTTGAGCACCAGCCCGGCGAGCAGAACGGCGCTCATGTAGGTGCACAGCAAGGTCTGCGTGCTGTCGGCGACGACGGAGGTGGAGTGCAGCGTCTTGCCCGTTCGGCGCTGCGCCCACGACAGGAACGGCATGGCCAGCAGCGATGCGACGGCCAGCCCGATTCCGACCGGCGACACGTCCGGCTCAGCGCCGGTAGCCAACGCCCGGACCGATTCGAAGGTCACGTACGCGCCAAGCGCGCAGAACGACCCGGCCATCAGTCGCAGCGCGTGTCGCTCGCGGCTTTGAGCCAGCCGGTGCCGAAACTGCCAAAGAATGATCAAGCCACTGGACACCTCGATGACGGAATCCAGCCCGAAGCCGAGTAGTGCAACCGAACCGGCGACCAGCCCGGCGGCAACGGCGACGACTGCCTCGACCACGTTGTAGGAGACGGAAGCGGCGGCGAGCAGTTGCGCTCGCCGTCCCAGCCGGGCGCGGTCCGCGGGACTGACAGCCGCCGCGAGGGCCGCGTGGTCGTGCGTGCTGCTCATGGGACATCCGTGCCGTAGGTCGGGCAGAGGGTCACCGCGTCGCCGGTTGCCTCGAGCAGCCGTTCGGCGGCGGCGAGCAGGTCGAGCAACTCCGGACGGTCGAGTGAATACAGCGACGCTCGGCCCTCGGCGCGCGCTGTCACCAGGCCGCAGTCACGCAGGCACGCCAGGTGTCCAGAGACTGTGGACTGGGCCAGGCCGAGATGAGCAGTCAGGTCCACGACGCGGTGCTCGCCGAGAGCGAGGTGGCGGACTATGGCGAGCCGGACCGGGTCGGCGAGGCTGCGGAACAAGCACACGGCCACCGTCACATCGATATCCGGAGCTGTCATCGGCATTGACCGATGCTAACGCGCTGCCTCCTGCGGGACAAGCGGCCGGCGCAGGGCAACCGGCTTGGGACTATTGACGGTCGGTTGGTCCTCCCCTGGAGTGGTCTGCGGTCCAGGTCAGGAGGCGCTCGGCCGGCCAGGTGTTGACGATGTGGTCGATCGGCACCTGGCACTCTTCGGCCCTCGCGCAGCCATAGGGTTGCCAGTCGAGTTGGCCGGGGGCGTGTGCGTCGGTGTCTATGGTCACCAGGCAGCCGGCGTCCAGTGCCATTCTCAGCAGCCGCCTCGGCGGGTCGAGTCGCTCGGGGCGGCAGTTGACTTCGACGGCGACTCCGAACTGCGAGCACGCCGTGAAGACCAGCTCTGCGTCGAACTCCGACTCCGGTCGCGTCCTGCCTCGCTGGCCACCACTCGTCACGTTGCGTCCGGTGCAGTGACCCAGGACGTCGACGTGGGGGTTGGCGATAGCTTGGACCATCCGTGGAGTCATCTCGGCTGCAGGCATCCGCAGCTTGGAGTGAACGGAAGCCACCACGAGATCCAGCTCGGCGAGCAGGTCCGGTTCCTGGTCGAGGGAACCGTCGTCGAGGATGTCGACCTCGATTCCGGTGAGGATCCGGAAGGGGGCCAGCTGGCGGTTGAGCTCCTTGACCACGTTGAGCTGCTGGCGCAGCCGATCTGGCGACAGCCCATTGGCCACCGTCAACCGCGGCGAATGGTCGGTCAGCGCGATGTAGTGGTGGCCGAGGTCGCGGGCAGCGCGCGCCATCTCGTCGATGGGTGAGCCACCGTCGGACCAGGTGGAATGTGTGTGGCAATCACCCTGAAGCGCCGTGCGGATCCGTTCTCCGCCCCGGGCCACCGGAAGCTTTCCGGCGGTCTCCAGCCGCTGGAGGTAGGCGGGCACCTCGCCCGCCAACGACTCGGCCACGCTGCGCGCGATCTTCTCGCCGACACCGGGAAGCTCCGTCAGCGTGCCCGCTTCGGACCTGGCTCTTACCTGTCCGGTGGGCAGTGTGGCCATGGCCGCGGCTGCGTTGCGGAACGCCCGCACTCGGTACGTCGCCTCGTGGGCTCGTTCGAGCAGGAAGGCGATCCGGCTCAGGTCGACGACCGGGTCACGCCCCGTGATGCTCACCGGGCACGCCGGATCGAAACGGTGTCGCTGACATAGCCAGTCACTCCCCATCGGTCGCCGGTCATACACGTGACACGCTTCCCTGGTGGGAGACCAGTCGCTGTCCGCGTCGTTGCGCCGACTGGAGCGCTCCTCTGGCGCTCTCGCGACGCAAAGTGTCGCGCGCATGGATGAGACGCTGCCGTGGTTCCGGTCCATGCCGCCCGACCAGCGCTCGTGGGTCATGCTCGTCGCCCAAGCCGGCATCGCCGCCTTCGTCGAATGGCTGCGCAGCCCGCACCGGCGCCCGGAGATCACTTATGAGGTGTTCGGCGCCGCGCCGCGAGAGCTGGCCCGGTCGGTCACCTTGCAGCGGGCCGTGGCGCTCGTCCGGGTCACCATCGAAGTGGTCGAGTCGCAAGTCAGCCACCTTGCGGCACCCGGCGAGGAGGTGGCGCTGCTCGAGAGCGTGCTGCGATATTCCAGAGAAGTCGCCTTCGCCGCTGCCCAGGTGTACGCCAGTGCCGCGGAGGACCGCGGCGCGTGGGATGCCCGGCTGCAAGCGCTGCTGGTGGACGCGTTGTTGCGAGGCGATCCTGACGAGGTGCTATCCAGCCGGGCGGCCGCCTTGGGCTGGGGTGACGTCTCGCCGGTGACGGTGGCGGTTGGCTCGCCTCCGGCCGGCGACGCCGAGATGGTGCTCGACGGGTTGCAGCGCGCTGCGAAGCACTCGGGCACGGACGTCCTCGCCGGCGTGCAGGGCGACCGGTTCGTCGTCGTACTCGGAGGTGTCGAGGACGCCCTGGGCGCCACCCGGCCGCTGCTAGCTGAGTTCGGCGTGGGGCCGGTAGTCGTGGGGCATCGAGCGACCGGTCTCGCGACGGCCGCCGGGTCGGCCGAGGCGGCCCTTTCCGGCGCCCGCGCGGTCGCCGGCTGGCCGGCCGCTCCGAGGCCGGTTCTGGCCAGCGATCTCCTCCCTGAGCGCGCGCTGATCGGTGACCAGGCGGCGCGCAGCGTGCTCCGCGACGACGTCTACGCAGCCCTGCGCACCGCCGGCCCGACACTGCTGGACACCCTGACGACGTACTTCGATTGGGGCAGCAGCCTGGAGGCCACCGCCCGAGCTCTCTACATCCACGCCAACACCGTGCGTTACCGGCTGCGCCGAATCACTGACGTTTGTGGCCTGTCCCCGGTGAGCCCTCGGGATGCCTTCGCGCTGCGCGTGGCTCTCGCGGTCGGCAGGCTGGATGGTTAGCCCTCAGCGCGCTCCGCGCCTCGCTGCGCTCGATGCTCACTCGCCCATAGTTGTAGGATTCCTGCAAAGATCGGCCGCCTGTCTTCGTACACGGCGCTATCGCCACCGCGAGGGAATAGCAGACATGGTCAAGAGGTGATCGCGTTCCTCGCCCCCGGACAGGGGGCCCAGACACCGGGTTTCCTGACGCCGTGGCTCGATCTGCCTCAGGTCACCGCCCGCCTGCGGTGGCTTTCGGAGCTCGCCGGCCTTGATCTGCTCACCCTGGGCACCACCGCCACTGCCGAGGAGATCCGCGACACGGCAGTCACCCAACCGTTGCTGGTCGCCATGGGATTGGTGGCGGCCGAGCAGTTCAGCCTCGACGACATCACGGTCGTTGCCGGCCACAGCGTCGGCGAGCTGACAGCGGCCGCGCTCGCCGGCGTCCTCACACCGGAGACCGCGGTCGCCCTGGCCGCCGCACGCGGCCGCGAAATGGCAGCGGCATGCCGCCAAGCAGACACCGCGATGGTCGCCGTGCTGAGCGGCGAGGCAACCGAAGTGCTCGCCCGGATCGAGGAATGCGGTCTCACCGCGGCCAATCGCAATGGCGCGGGGCAGCTGGTGGCCGCCGGCTCGACCGAGGGGATAGGTCGCCTGGTCGAGAAGCCGCCGGCCAAGGCGAAGGTGATCAAGCTGGCAGTGGCCGGCGCGTTCCACACCATGTACATGGCATCGGCTGAAGAAGCACTGGGGGCGCTCGCTGAAGGGATCACCTCGGCGGACCCAGTCCGCCTGTTGTTGTCCAACGCGGATGGCACCGCCGTAGCCACCGGATCACAGACGATCAAGCGCCTCGTCGCGCAGGTGACCTCGACTGTGCGATGGGATCTGTGCCAGGCCACCATGCGCGACCTCGGCGTCACGGCGGCACTCGAGCTGCCGCCGGCGGGCACGCTGAGCGGACTGGCCAAGCGCGAGCTCAAGGGTGTCGAGGTGGTCAGCGTGAGTACGCCGGATGATCTCCCCGCCGCCCGGGATCTGATCGCCCGCCACGGCGGCCCCGCGGGTGCCGAGCCGTCGGTGTCCTTCCGGATCGTCGTCTCGCCAGCCGCCGGCACCTTCGCCCCCGGCGACATCGCCGAAGGGGACGAGGTGCGGTCCGGCGCGGCCGTCGGGCAGGTGATGACCCGGCAAGGGTCGCACGAGGTGACGGCCGACTATCCCGCCGTTCTCGCCGAATGGCTGGTCACCCGGGGCGACCCCGTGGCACCGGGTCAACCACTGGCCCGGCTGCATCCCCTGGCACGTGCCCGGTGAGGGCCGCCGACAGTTCACCCGGCGCCCGCATTCTCGGCCTGGGTCACTACCGTCCGGCCAAGGTGATGACCAACGCAGATATCGCCAAGGTCGTCGACACCAGCGACGAATGGATCCGCAGCCGGGTCGGCGTGGCCACCCGGCACGTCGCAGCCGACGACGAGAGCGTCGTGGACATGGCGGTCGCGGCTGGCGGCAAGGCGCTGGCCGCGGCGGGTGTCGATGCCGGCGACATCGACCTGGTCGTCACGGCGACCTGCACGTTGGAAGCGTCTCTGCCCGGCGCCTCGGCAACGGTCGCCACCCGGCTCGGCATCCCTAGTCCCGGCGCGTTCGACCTCAACGCGGCCTGCGCGGGCTTTTGCTACGGGTTGTCGGTGGCCAATGACGCGATCAGATCCGGCTCGGCCGGCCGGGTGCTGCTCATCGGTGCCGAGAAACTCTCCGCCTGGGTCGACTGGACCGACCGGTCGACCTGCATCATCTTCGGCGACGGCGCCGGCGCCGCTGTGGTCGGCCCTTCCGGAACCACCGGCATCGGCCCGGTCGTCTGGGGCAGCGACGGCAACAAGGCTTCGGCGATTCAGATCTCGCAGCGCGGGGCGCCCATCCAGATGGAGGGCCAGACGGTCTTCCGCTGGGCGACAACCATCATGGGAGGTGTCGCCTTGGAAGCATGTCGCCGCGCAGGTGTGTCGCCCAAGGAGATCAGGGTCGCCGTCCCACATCAAGCCAACTTGCGAATTGTCGACGCCATCGTCCGCCAGCTGGGCGCGACCGAGGCTGTCGTTGCCCGCGACATCGTCGACAGCGGCAACACGTCTGCGGCATCTGTCCCCCTGGCGTTGTCGCGGCTCGTCGAGACCGGCGAGGCGCGTACCGGTGACCCCGCCCTGTTGCTGGCCTTCGGCGCCGGGCTCACCTTCGCCGGACAGGTCATCGCCTGCCCGTGAGCGTCCCCCCACCGAAAGGACACCATCGAAGTGACCAGTGAAGAGATCCGCATCGGCCTCGCCGAGATCCTCGAAGAGGTCGCTGGCATCCTGCCCGGCGATGTCTTGCTGGACAAGTCGTTCACCGACGACCTCGATGTCGACTCGCTGTCCATGGTCGAGGTCGTCGTCGCGGCTGAGGAAAGGTTCGACGTCAAGATTCCCGATGACGAGGTGAAGAACCTCGCCACAGTGGGCGATGCCGTCAACTTCATCGAGAAGCACGGATCCGCCGCGTGACAGAGGTCCTGGTCACCGGGCTCGGTGCGACCACCCCGCTGGGCGGGAACGTCGGGTCGACCTGGGCTGCGATGCTCGCTGGCGAGTCGGGCGTACGCAAGATCGACGCCGACTGGGCGCAGGAGCTTCCCGTACGAATAGTCGCGAGCCTGGCCGTGGAGCCGACGGACACCCTGGAGCGAGTCCAGGCCCGCCGCCTCGACCGGTCGCAGCAGGTGGCCTTGGTCGCGGCCCGTGAGGCCTGGGCAGACGCCGGCAGCCCGGAGGTCGATCCGGAGCGACTGGCCGTCGTCGTCGGCACCGGAATCGGTGGCGCACTGACGCTGCTCGGGCAGGACGACATCATGGAGGACAAGGGGCACCGTCGGGTCTCGCCACTTACCATCCCGATGCTGATGCCCAACGGTCCGGCCGCGACGGTGGGCCTTGAGCTCGGCGCTCGTGCCGGCGTCCACGCACCAGTCAGCGCCTGCGCATCCGGCGCCGAGGCCATCGCGCTCGGTCTGGACGTCATCCGCTCCGGGCGGGCGGATGTCGTCGTTGTCGGTGGCGCCGAGGCCTGTATTCACCCTTTGCCACTGGCTGGATTTTCCCAGATGCAGGCGCTGTCCACCCGCAATGACGAGCCTGAGGCGGCATCCCGCCCGTTCGACAAAGGCCGCGACGGGTTCGTGCTCGGCGAGGGCGCAGGCATCCTGGTGCTCGAGCGCGCCGAGCACGCGACGGCGCGGGGCGCACGGACCTACGCCCGTCTCGCCGGCGCAGGAATGTCTGCGGACGCCTACCACATCGCCGCGCCCGACCCGGTTGGCGCCGGGGCCTCGCGGGCGATCAGCAGAGCTGTGCAGGACGCCGGTCTGGCGCCGGCGGACATTGGTCACGTCAACGCCCACGCGACGTCTACCCCAGTCGGTGACACCGCAGAGGCCGCGGCCATCCTCAGCTCTCTCGGCGAGCACCCGGTCGTGACGTCCACGAAGTCGATGACCGGTCATCTGCTCGGCGCCGCAGGCGCGGTCGAAGCCATCGCGACCCTGCTCGCCATCCGCGACGGCAAGGTGCCCGCCACCCGCAACCTCGACGACCCCGACGACGACATCCGCCTCGACCTCGCTCGCGTTCACCCCCGGACGGTCACACTGCGCGCAGCAGTCAACGACTCGTTCGGCTTCGGCGGGCACAACGTCGCACTCGTGTTCACCACCGCATGAGCAGCGACGACGCACTCCTTCCCGCGGAGGAGACATGAGCAGCGACGACGCACTCCTTCCCGCGGAGGAGACATGAGCAAGGAGAGCGCTGTGCCGACCCTGGCGACCGAGTCCGACGTGGACAGTCGTGATTCCCGCGACCCGGAGCTGCGGCTCGGCCAGCTGTTCGACCCTGGGTCGTTGCGGCTGCTCAGCCGGCGCGATGACAGCGGGGTCCTGACCGCCAGGGGCACGGTGGATGGCGGCCCGATGATCGCGTTCGCCACCGACGCCACCCGGATGGGTGGCGCCATGGGGTCGGCAGGCTGCGGGCACATCGTCGACGCCATCGATGCAGCGGTGCGCGAGCGGGTCCCGGTCATTGGACTGTGGCACTCCGGCGGTGCCCGGCTGGCCGAGGGAGTCGAGGCGCTCGACGCCGTCGGACAGGTCTTCGCCGCGATGGTCCGCGCCTCAGGTCGCGTCCCGCAGATCTCCATCGTTCTCGGGCCAGCGGCCGGCGGCGCTGCATACGGCCCGGCCTTGACCGACATCGTGATCATGGGACCGAACGGCCGCGTGTTCGTGACCGGCCCCGAGGTCGTGCGCAGCGTCACCGGCGAGAACGTCGACATGGCCCGGCTCGGTGGTCCCGAGCCGCACGGCCGGCGCAGCGGCGTGGTCCATGTCGTCACCGACACCGATGCCGAGGCTCTCGGCAGTGCCCGCGCCATCGCCGCCTTACTGGCTAGGCCGGGCCGCTTCGCGCCGGCCGAGGTCGGCCCGTGCGAGGACCTGACCAGCGTGCTTCCCGACCAGCGCAACCGGGCCTACGACGTCCACCCGCTGGTCCGGACCGTGCTCGACGGCGACCCGATCGAGTTGCACGCCAAGTGGGCACCGAACATCGTCACCGCCCTCGGCCGCCTCGGCGGCCGCACCGTCGGGGTGATCGCCAACAACCCCCTGCGGCTGGGCGGTTGCCTCGACTCGACGTCGGCTGAGAAGGCGGCTCGCTTCGTACGGATGTGCGACGCCCTCGGCGTCCCACTCGTCGTCCTCGTCGACGTCCCCGGCTACCTTCCCGGTGTGGGACAGGAGTGGGACGGGGTCGTTCGCCGGGGGGCCAAGCTGCTGCACGCCTTCTCCGAGGCCGTCGTCCCGCGGGTCACCCTGGTCACTCGCAAGGCCTACGGGGGCGCCTACATCGCGATGAACTCCCGCGGCCTGGGCGCAACCGCGGTGTTTGCCTGGCCGGGAGCCGAAGTCGCGGTCATGGGAGCGTCGGCGGCCGTGGGCATCCTGCACCGCAAGAAGTTGGCCGCCGCCCTGCCCGGCGAGCGTGAAACGCTGCACCACCGACTGGCCGAGGAGCACGAACTGCGTGCTGGCGGCGTCGCCCGCGCGATCGAGCTCGGCGTCGTCGACGAGGTGATCGAGCCGATCGACACCCGTCACCGCCTCACCGCCGCCCTGGCCGCCGCGCCCGCAGGCAGGGGTGCTCACGGAAACATCCCCCTCTAGGGGTGTCACCTCCGGTAGTCCGGTAGTCCGGCGTCAATCCTCGCGGACATCGATCGCCGCTGAGGCTACCGGTCCATTGGAACCCACCCGCCGCCCTCCGGCACTCAACCTGTGCCGGGAGGGCTGGCTGGTCCGGAGACTACGCCCGGAAGCTGCTCGCGATGCTGCGCTCGGCCTCGGCGTAGTGCGTGCCCGCCTTGCCGAGCAGCTGACTGATCCCCTGCAGCGCGGAGTTGAGATCCTTCGCCGAGCGCTGCCACTTCGTCCACAGCGCGTCGAACTGCTGCGAAGCGGCGCCGCCCCAGTCGCCCGCAACTAGGGGGGAGATCTGCCCGCTCAGCGACGAGAGCGTGCCGTCGATCTCGCCCGAACCGCGCTGCACATTGCCCGACAGCGTCTGCAGCTGCTCCGGGGTGACCTTGATTCCGCCTGCCATGTCAGAACCTCCAGTGACGTCGAGGGCCGGCCTGCCCGGCGCCTGTCGGTCAACGGTAGGGCGCCGCAGGGCCGAATCGGTTGACGACTTCGTCGCCTGTGGATGACAGCGGTCGGCGCTTGGTCAACCGATCTACTCCGGCAGGGAGTCCGCCTTGACCGCACCGCGCTCGCCGAGCGGCCGCTCCGGACCCTTCGTGGTGTCCCGTGCGGTTTGCTGCTCGGACTCGGCGTTGATCTCCGCGCCCAGCAGCACGATGTAGCAGGTCAGGTACAGCCAGAGCATGAGCACCGCAACGCCGGCCACTGCGCCGTAGGTCTTGTTGTAGTTGCCGAAGTTGCCGACGTAGAACGAGAAGCCGACGCTGCCGAGGACCCACAGCACTGTCGCGATGATCGCCCCGAGGTTGACCCACCGGAAACGTGGAGCGTCTCGATCGGGCGCGACCCGGTAGACGACGGCGAGAGCGACGACGACGGCCACCACGAGTGCGGCCCAGCGGACCACCTGAGCTATCACCCGGCCGACGGTGCCGAGCGAGAGCTGATCGAGGACGGCGGGCACGACAGCGACGAGACCGAGCGTGAGGAGCAGGAAGAGCACAGCGCCGAACGTGAGCAGCAGCGCAGTCGCCCGTTGCTTGACGAACCCGCGCTTCTCCTGTTCGTCGTAGGCGATGTTCACCGCCTTCATCAGATTTCCCACGCCCCCCGACGCGCTCCACAGAGCCAGCAGCACGGCAACGATCAGGCCGATTCCCAGTGCCCGGTCGTTGTTATCGGTGATGGAGCGCAGCTGATCGGCCAGCACTTGGCGTGTCTCACCAGGCAGTGCGGAGGCGTACTCGTTGACCTGCTCGCTGGCCTTCTCCGGACTGACCAGCAGGCCGTAGACGGTCAGCGAGGCGATCAGAGCGGGGAACAGCGCCAGAAAGCCGAAGAAGGCCACGCCGGCCGCCAACAGCGAAACGTTGTCTTCCTTGCTCTCCTGCCAGGCCCGCTTGATGATCTGCAGCCAGCCGCGAGCCGGGATCTCGGTGGGTCGTTCGGCGTCGGTGCCGGCGTTACTGGACGTGCCGGACGCGCCCTGTGCGGCGGACTGCCGTTGGTCGGTCTTGTCACTCATCGCCTACCCGCTCGTGGTGTGCCTGCTCTGATTGCGACCGTCGTACCCCCCGGACCGCATGACTACCGCCTTCTGCAGAAAGTCTTGCTACTCCGGGTCCTGTGGATGACGGTCGCTCGGCAGGGGCTGTGCTCCGCGAGACTGATCCCGGTAGGCCGATCCGACCGAATTGCCGATCCGACGAGGAGGCTGGAGTGCTGCTGCGGCTCACAGTAGCGACATCGACCGCAGTCCAAGCACCGGTCGATGTCGAGGTCAGCGCCGCTGTCGGCGCCAGGCTGGGCGAGGTGCAGGAAGGCCTGCACCGAGCGGCCGGTGCGGTCGCAGCGCCCGGTCCGGTGTACGCCGGCGAGACCGCGCTGGCCGCCTCGGCCGTTCTCGGCGTCGCACCACTGACTGAGGGCTCGCTCGTGTGCCTCGGCCGGCCGGCTACCGAGCCGACAACGGGCGGTCTGCTCGAGCTCCGGGTGGTGGGAGGACCAGCTGCCGGCGGGGTGTTCCGGCTCGGGGTCGGCGAAAGCCGAATCGGTCGGGATGCCGAGGCGGAGATTCAGCTCGACGACCCGGACCTCTCCCGGTCCCACGCCGTGGTCACGGTGAGCGCCGACGGCGTCGCCGTACATGACCTCGATTCCACGAACGGCACCGTGGTCGAGGGTCAGCGGGTTGCCACCGACCCCGTCCCGCTGGGCGTCGGGGCGCTGCTTCGGGTCGGAGAGTCGACCCTGACCCTGATGGTGCCGGACGACCCACCAGTGGCGGTGCAGGCCGACGGATCCGGTCGCCTCGACGTCAACCGGCCACCTCGCCTCCAACCCCCGGTGCCGGAGGTGGAGATCGCCTTCCCGATGGAGCCGAAGCCACCGGACAACCCGCGCTTCCCGGTGCTGATGCTGGTGATTCCGCTGCTGATCGGCGCGGTGATGATCCAGATCACGGGCTCGTGGACGTTCGCGTTGTTCATGCTGCTCTCGCCGGTCATGCTCGGCGCCAACGCCATCAGCGATCGGTGGGGTGGGCGCCGGAGCGCTCGATCGGCCCGGGCGGAGTACGAGCAGGCAGTGACGCGGGCACAGGCCCAGATCGATGCTGCGGTCGACGCAGAGACAACCCTGCGCCGGCTCGGCGATCCCGATCCGGCGGCGTTGCTGCTCGCTGCCGTCGGGCCGCGGCAGCGGTTGTGGGAGCGTCGTCCGGCCGACGCCGACGCGCTGTCGTTGCGCCTGGGCACGGCCGAGCTGCCGGCCCGGGTGACGATCCGCCCCGAGACGCCGGGCGAGGCGGCCTGGCACCCGACGATCGCCACCGTGCCGGTCGTGGTACCGCTCCAAGAAGTCGGGGTCCTGGGGCTGGCCGGGCCGCCCGCCCGCGTTGCGGGACTGGCCCGCCATGTTGTGGCGCAACTCGCCGCCCTGCACAGCCCCCGCGACCTCGACCTGGTGCTGCTGTGCGATCCCGGCGGCGACGGCGCGCGCCGCTGGCACTGGGCACGCTGGCTGCCTCACCTGACCCCCGCTGCTGGCGAAGACTGCTCCTTGCTGGTGGGGCTGACTCCGGAGCAGGTCAACGCGCGGGTAGCCGAGCTGATGGCCACCCTCGATGCCCGCACGGCGACCCGGCAAGGGGCCGGCTCGCGCGGATGGACGGGCCGGTCCACCGTGCTGCTGGTTGACGGTGCCCGAGCGCTACGTGGGGTGCCGGGGGTGGCTCAGCTGCTCGAGCGCGGTCGTCAGGTCGGCATCTATGCCGTGTGCCTCGCGGAGGATCCCCTGGAGCTGCCGCAGGAGTGCGGCGCCACGGCCGTGATCACCGGTGAGGTGGGCACCCGGCTGCGCGTCAACCGCACCGGCCATCCGCCGGTCGGTGACGCCGTGGCCGACCTGGTCTGCGACGACTGGGCGCGGCGGTTCGCCCGGTCGTTGGCTCCGCTGCGCGACGCCACCCCCGAAGGCAACCAGTCGGCCATCCCTACAGCCGTCCGCCTGGTCGACCTGCTTGCCCTGGGCCCGCCCACTGCCGACCGGATAGCTGCGGGCTGGCGGGCCGGCAGCGGCACGACAGCTGCGCTGCTCGGGGTCGCCGCCGACGGACAGTTCGGCGTCGACCTGCGCAGCGACGGTCCGCACGGGCTGGTGGCCGGCACCACCGGGGCCGGCAAATCCGAGCTGCTGCAGACCCTGGTCGCCTCGCTCGCGGTGGGCAACCGGCCCGACCAGATGACCTTCGTCCTGGTGGACTACAAGGGCGGCTCGGCCTTCTCCGACTGCGCCCGGCTGCCACACACCGTCGGCATGGTCACCGATCTCGACGGGCACCTGACCGAGCGAGCGCTGTCCTCACTCGATGCTGAGCTGAAGCGCCGCGAGCAGTTGCTGAATACGGCGAGCTGCAAAGA
>Ga0136617_10003736_pt1 | contig 13593 bp, 9 predicted proteins | sample AntDrymUQ3222106_2_FD_129672 | JGI IMG/M metagenome (GOLD analysis project Ga0136617, IMG submission 129672) | Polar desert sand microbial communities from Dry Valleys, Antarctica - metaG UQ322 (21.06) | ecosystem: Environmental > Terrestrial > Soil > Desert | place: Antarctica: Dry Valley...
CTGAAACGGCACCAACTCATCGGCCGGGATGCCGATCGCCGAGCCGTACGGAAAGACGTGCGCGTGCAGATCGATAAGCCCCGGGGTTACGAGGCGCCCCGCGGCGTTGAGCACGCGTAACGCCCGATCAGCGGGGACATCCGCCTGCACGGCCTCGATGACGCCGTGACGGATGCCAATGTCAAGAATGCCTCGCAGCCGCTGGCTCGGGTCGAGGACGTCGCCGCCTTTGATGAGCAGGTCGAACTTGTCGTTGGGACCCATGGCCGCATGAACGGCCGGCACCAGCGATCCGGCGGCCACGGCGCCGACGCCCAATACGAATTGGCGGCGGGTTATCGAATTGTGCATGATCGCTTCTCCCAGTTTGACTATGTACGCCAGCAGCTGATATCATCATCATTCATCATTCATCATTCACCCATTCACCCATTCACCATCACCGCCCTACCGATGCGCACCATCATTGATCTCCCCGATCTCCAGGTTGAAGGGCTCGAGCGTATTTCGAAAAGCCGGAAGCTTTCGCGCGCGGAGTTGATCCGCCAGGCAGTGGCCAGCTTCCTGAAGGAAAACCTTCCGCGCCGGGACGAAGCGTTCGGTCTCTGGCGGCGCGCAGGGCTGCGCGAAGAAGGTGTCGCTTTTCAACGTCGACTGCGCAAGGAGTGGCAGCGTTGAGGGCGTTGTTCGATACGAACATCGTCATTGATTATCTGAATGGGGTTGAAGCGGCGAAGGCAGAAATTGCGCGTTACGAGCGCCCGGCAATCAGCGTGATCTCGTGGATCGAGGTTCTTGCAGGAACCAAACCGGGCGTGGCGGCCGAGACGCGCACGTACCTCTCGACTTTCGAGCGAATCGAGCTCACCGAGAAGATCGCGGACCGGGTAGTAACACTGCGACGCGACGCGACGATTCGCGTGCCCGATGCGATCATTCTCGCGACGGCTCGTGTCGAAAACCTCCTCCTCGTGACGCGGAACACCAAGGACTTCTCCGCGGATGAGCCGGGAATCAGGGTGCCTTACCGGATGGGTCCCTAGCCTAAAGCTCAACGTGCGTACTGGATGACGAGATCGCCCACGCTGTCGATGTGCCCTTCGAGCTTGTCGCCTGGATTGACCGGCCCGACGCCCGCAGGCGTGCCGGTGAAGATGAGATCGCCGGGCTCGAGCGTGATCAGGTTGGAGAGGTAGGCGATCTGCTCCTGCACGTTCCAGATCTGTTGCGAGAGATCGCCCTGCTGCTTAATTTGCCCATTCACCTTGACCCAGATCGCACCTTTAGCCGGATGACCGATTTCGGCAACGGGCTTGAGCGCCGTGCAGGGCGCTGACTCGTCGAAGCTCTTGCCCATCTCCCACGGGCGGCCCATCTTCTTCGCCTCGCCTTGTAGATCGCGGCGCGTCATGTCGAGGCCCACGCCGTAACCCCAGACATGCTCGAGCGCTTGCTCGACCGGAATATTTTTGCCACCTGTGCCGATAGCCACGACGAGCTCGATCTCGTGATGCACGTCCTTGCTCGCCCTGGGAAAGTTGATCGTGGCATTGTTCTGCACGAGTGAATTCGCCGCCTTCATGAAGAAAAACGGCGGCTCGCGCGTCGGATCGTGGCCCATCTCGCGTGCATGCTCGGCGTAATTGCGCCCGACGCAATAGATGCGGCCTACTGGAAACCGCAGGTCGCTTCCGGCGATGGGCAGCGACGGCATCGGACCCATGTCAATTGCGTAGTGCGCACTGCGTCGATCGTCGTTCATGTCCGGCCTTTCTTGAGTGGAATCATTCATAAACGTGCCGCTGCCCGCTAATCCAATTTGATGCCCACCGCCTTCACCACCTTGGTATAGCGATCGACCTCGGTGCGCAGCAGGGCGGCGAACTGCTCCGGCGTATTGGCAATCGGCTCCGCGCCATTGGCTTCCATCGCCGCGCGGAAATCGGGTGTCGCGACGATTGCCGCGAGCTCGCGATGCAGCCGCTCGACAATCGCTTGCGGAGTGCCGGCCGGCGCTAGTATCCCGAGCCACAGCGCGGCCTCGAATCCAGGATAGCCGAGCTCCGCCACCGTCGGCACGTCGGGCAGCGCGGGCGAGCGGCGCGACGTGCCGACGGCAAGCGGTCGCAGCTTATTGCCCTTGACGTTCTGCAGGAGCGCCGGCATCGACCCGAATACCGCCTGGACCTCGTTCCCCAGAATCGCGAGATCGGCCGGCGCGTTGCCCTTGTACGGAACGTGAACGATGTCGATCTTGGCGGCGTCCTTCAACATCTCCATCGCCAGATGGGTCGTCGTGCCGTTGCCGGCAGAAGCATAATTGAGCTTGCCTGGCTGACCCTTCGCTAGAACCACGAAGTCGGCGAGCGTTGTGGCCGGAACCTGCGGATTGACGACCAGCAGATACGGCGTGATCGCGACCAGCGAAATCGGCGCGAAATTCTTGATTGGATCGTACGGCAGCTTCGAGTAGGCCCCTGCCGCGACCGCGTGGGTACTGGTTGTGCCAACTGTCAGCGTGTAGCCGTCAGGCGCCGCCTTTGCTGCCGCGTCGGCGCCGATCGTGCCTCCAGCGCCGCCACGATTCTCGACGACGACCTGCTGCCCAAGCCGCTCGCTCAGCTTTTGCGCAACGACACGGCCGACAATGTCGGTGGAGCCTCCGGGCGGAAAGCCGATGATGAGCCGAATCGGCTTATTCGGATAGTCCGATTGCGCGCCCGCCAACGGTGGCATGACGAGCGCGCCGAGACTGGCGGCAAGGTAAACCATTCCTCTCATCAGGCGAATCATTTTTTAAGTCCTTCCACGTTTTTTCGGGGAATACGCCGGCGGCGCGATTCACATCCGTATCCTCCAAGCCGCGCTCAGCGCGTAACATCCTAAAGGAAACGTGGGCCGGCGAGAACTGCATCGCCTCTTCGCGCTGCGTGTTGCCTTACGCTTATTTCGAAGGAATTCCATGACCCGATCGTGTCAACGCGCTTTTGTGAAAACGGTGGGAGCATGTGCTCTGGCTTTCCTGACCGCACCGCTCTTTGCACAATCCACGTATCCGAATAAGCCGATCAGGATCATCGCTCCGGTGCAGCCTGGAGGCGGCGTCGACCTCGTCGCGCGAACCGTCGCCGATCGCTTAGGCAAGGTGCTCGGACAGTCGATCATCGTCGACAATCAAAGCGGCGGCGGCGGTGTGGTCGGATCGATGGCCGCGGCTAAGGCCGCGCCGGATGGCTACACGCTGATGGTTGGCTATGTGGGCACGCACGGAACCAATCCGGCGGTGCGCAAGCTCCCATACGACGCGATCCGCGACTTCACGCCGGTGGCGATGGTCGGCGGCACGCCGAATGTCCTGGTCGTCCCCACATCGATGCCCGTCAACACGCTGCAGGAGTTCGTCCAGTACGTGAGGAAAAATAGCGGCAAGCTTTCCTATGGCTCGGCGGGCGTGGGCACGCTCACCCATCTTGCCATGGAGCAATTGAAGGTCGCCGCCGATCTCGACCTCGTGCACGTTGCCTATCGCGGCATCGGACCGGCGATTACCGATATTCTAGGCGGTCAGACGCAAGCGCTCTTCCCCGGACTCGCTGCGGGGCTGCCGCATATCAAAGGTGGAAAGGTGAAGCCATTGGCCGTCACCGGTCTTGCGCGGCATCGCCTGCTCCCCGATGTCCCAACCTTCGAGGAGGCAGGTTACAAGGGATTCGACGGGGTGCAGTGGTACGGCATCGTCGGTCCCGCACAGTTGCCCGCAGGGGTCGTCAAACGCTTGAGCGAGGAAATCAACAAATTGCTCGAGAACCCAGAACTGCGCGAGCGCCTATCCGGGGAAGCGCTGGAGCCGATGCCGATGTCGCCCGAGCAGTTCGGCCAGTACATGCGCGATGACATCGCGAAATGGTCGCGCCTTGCCAAGGAACGCAGCATCGAGATCACCGAGTGACGCCGCGTTGCTCCGAGCGTGATTCAGCGAGAGCAACGCAATGGCTCATAACACCCGAGTAACCGCGGATGGCAACGCGCCGGCGATCACGCGCATCCTGGCGGACTTCGTGACGACGCATCCGTCGGCGGGATGGGATGCGAGTGTCGAGCGCGAGGCGCATCGAACGTTTTTGAACTGGGTCGGCTGCGCGATCGGCGCGGCGCGTCATCCGACCGTCGCGGCAGCCCTTGCCGCTGTGCAGGAACTCGCACCGAGCGCGCAGGCGACGATCCTCGGACGCAATGAGCAGGTCGACGTCGCCAGCGCCGCAATGCTCAACGGCATCACCTCGCACACGTTCGATTTCGACGACACGCACTTGCAAACGATCATTCATCCGGCCGGACCGGTTGCCTCCGCGGCGCTGGCACTCGCTGAGCATCGAGGCAACAGCGGACGCGAGGTGATCGACGCCCTGGTGCTTGGGGTCGACGTAGCGTGCCGCGTCGGCAACATGATTTACCCGGACCACTACGACCGCGGCTGGCACATCACCGGATCGACCGGGATGCTCGGTGCCGCGGCCGCGTGCTCGCGTCTTTTGCAACTCGATGCGCATTCGACGGCAATGGCCCTTGGCATTGCCGCTTCGCAACCGATCGGCGTGCGCGAGCAATTCGGAACGATGACCAAGCCTTTTCATCCAGGCGGCGCGGCACGTGCAGGCCTCATGTCGGCGCTCATGGCGAAACATGGTTACACCGCCTCGGAACGAGCGATCGAAGCGCCGCGGGGGTTGGCGCAAACTTACTCCACGAAATGCGATTGGCAGGAAATCACCGATGCGCTCGGCCAACGCTTCGAGATTACCTTCAATACTTACAAGCCATTCGCGTGCGGAATCGTCATTCATCCCAGTATCGATGGCTGCCTAGACTTGAGGAACGATCACGGGCTGCGCGCGGAAGTTATCGAACGCATCGATCTCAAAGTTCATTCGTTCGTGGTCGAATTGACCGGCAAGCGAACGCCACGCACTGGACTCGAGGGGAAATTCAGCGTCTTTCACGCCTGCGCCGCGGCGATCGTGTTCGGCCAGGTGGGTGAGACCGAGTTTTCCGACGAGATCGTGCTGCGTGCAGATGTGATGGCGTTGCGTGACCGCATCGCAGCTACGGCTGATGACAAGATCAACGAAGCGTCCGCCGATATCACCGTGACATGCAAGGACGGCCGCATCCTCCATGCGTTCGTCGAGCATGCGCTAGGGAGCCTGCAGCGGCCGATGACCGATGCCGATCTCGCGCGCAAATTTCACGGGCTGGTCGACCCGGTGCTCGGTTCGTCGCGCGCTGACGATTTACTCACCCAGTGCGCTGCGCTTGCAAGCAGCGCCCATGTCCGCGCGCTGACGGCGCTGGCACGAGCCTCATGAACCATCCGAGCTCGGTGGCGGGGCCAAGGTGATATCGTCGCTCCGTTGCAGGCAACGGCCATCCGTCGCGCGCCCGCGCTAACGGAATGGGGTCTTTCTGTGTCACTGGAATCAATACGATGAGTGGACGCCTTGTAGGCAAGTCAGCGTTGGTCACGGCCGCCGGCCAGGGCATCGGCTACGAGAGCGTGCTCGCCATGGCGCGCGAGGGCGCAACCGTCTATGCAACCGACGTCGATACGGCGCTGCTCGGAAAATTCGATGGAGTCGCCAACGTCGTCACCCGCAAGCTGGATGTCCTCGACGATGCCGCTGTCGCTCAAATTTTCGACGAGCTGCCTGCACTGCAGGTGCTTTTCAACTGCGCCGGTTTCGTCCACCACGGAACGGTTCTCGACTGCACACCTCACGACTGGGATTTCAGCTTTGCGTTGAACGTACGCGCCATGTATACGGCGATTCGCGCCGCGCTGCCGAAGATGTTAACGGCGTATGAGCATACAAACGTGGGTACGTCGATCATCAACATGGCTTCGATCGCGTCCTCGATTAAAGGCCTGCCGAACCGCTTCGTCTACGGCGCGTCCAAGGCAGCCGTGGTGGGCCTGACCAAAGCGGTTGCCGCCGATTACGTGACCAAAGGCATCCGGTGCAACGCCATCGCGCCGGGTACCGTCGATACGCCGTCTCTTTCCGACCGCATCAATGCGTTTGCCGATCCGGCCGAAGCGCGAAAAATGTTCATCGCGCGGCAACCGATGGGAAGGCTCGCCAAAGCCGAAGAAATCGCGCCGCTCATCGTGTTTCTCGCGTCCGATGAAGCCGCCTTCGTCACCGGAAATGTTTATTCCTGCGACGGCGGCATGACTATTTGACGCGCGCGGTCGCTTTCGCATCACGCACTAAGTGGCCTGTAACGGAGGAATCGGTAGTGAACGAACGTGGTATGGCGCGGCTATTCGCGCTTAAGTGCAAGGCGCCGCTGCGGCAACGCAGCAATCGGCGCGAATAGCTCGCCAGACACTATCGATTCCTCCGTTACAGGCCACTGAGTGCATCAGAACAAGTCACACCACCCAGGGAGCGAATCATGAAACTCGTACGCTATGGCCCACCCGGCCGGGAAAAACCAGGAGTGATCGACACCGATGGCAAGCTGCGCGACTTGTCGAAAAAGGTGAAGGACATCGATGGCGAGGCGCTCGCCCCGGCAACGATCGCCAAGTTGAAGAAGCTCGACTTGAATCGCCTGCCTCTGGTCAAAGGCCGACCACGGCTCGGGCCTTGTGTCGCGAGACCGTCCAAGTTCGTCGCCATCGGCTTGAACTTCGTCGACCACGCGAAGGAGACGGGCTCGCCGATCCCCGAGCATCCGATCGTGTTCTTCAAGGCGGAGACCTGCATCGTGGGAGCGAACGACGCGATCATGCTGCCGAGGGATTCGACGCAGACCGATTGGGAGGTCGAGCTCGGCATCGTGATCGGCCGCACGGCGCGCTATGTCGAGAAAGCGAACGCGTTGAAGTTCATCGCCGGCTATTGCGTGATCAACGACGTCTCCGAGCGCGAGTATCAATTGCGTCACGGCGCATCGCAATGGGGCAAGGGCAAAGGATGCGATACGTTCGGGCCCTTGGGTCCGTGGCTCGTTACCGCCGACGAGATACCCGATCCGCAAAATCTCGATATGTGGCTCGACGTCAACGGCGTGCGCAAGCAAACCGGTAACACGCGGACCATGATCTTCGGTGCAGCCGATCTCGTCGCCGACGTGTCACGCTACATGACGTTGCTGCCCGGCGACGTGATCACCACTGGGACGCCACCCGGTGTGGGGATGGGGATGAAGCCGCAACAGTTTCTCAAGGCGGGCGACGTGGTCACTCTCGGCATCGAGGGCTTGGGCGAGCAAAAACAGATGGTAGTGTCGTACAAAATGAAGCGATAACTGCCCATTCGGTGCGCTCTCCACACGTTGTGATTGACAACCGGCGCGGGCGCAGAAATACTCTGCGAACTGGGGGTCGCCGGTTGCTTTGTCCGGTCAGTCTCCCATTTCCGAATAAGACTTGAAGGAATGGAGAATGACCGTGACCATCCGCAATCTCTTGGCGGGAACCGCCCTTGGCTTGGCGCTCGCGTGCACGCCGGCGCATGCGCTACCGTTTTTCGAAGGTTCCGATGCCGGTGACCTGCCGGCAACCGCCAAGATCATCAGCAGCAACAACTTGATCGCCCTCGATCTCATTGCCGGGCACCTGGACTTCGACCTCAATACGATGCTTTGGGATATCGACCTCTACGCAATCCAGATCACCGATCCGTTCGCGTTCTCGGCGCGTACCGAGATAGGCGACCCCAACGAAATCGTGAGCGATCCCGTGCTCTTCTTGTTCGGGTTCGATGGTCGCGGGATCTACATGAACGACGATACGAGCCTCTCCCCCGTCAACCTCCAGTCCACGCTGCCCGCGGGCGCTGTGAACGGGCCGATGGGCGCCGGCTTGTATTACCTTGCTGTTGCGTGGTCGTTCTCCGATCCGATGAGTATTGGCGGCTCGATCTTTCCGCTCTATGAGTTCTTGAGTACGCTACCCAGTGACGGCGTTTACGGCCCGACTGGGCGCGGCGGCGCCCTTCCGCTTGCCTCTTGGGTACCCGACGGGCCGACCAACTCCGACGTCGGCGCCGACTATCGCATCCTTTTGACCGGTACGACTTTTTTGCTGCCGGAACCAGGAACGCTCGGGCTGCTCGCGCTGGTCGGGCTCGGTTTCTTGGTGCGTCGCAGGTTGACGCCATAAATTCAGGCTTCGCAGGTCTTCTCCAGGCGCATCGCGTCGAGGCGCCCTCTTCGCAAGCAGTCGTTCGCCGTATTCCCGTTTAGGAGTGACATTCATGGTGTCGTTTCGGCTACTCGCCTTGGTTGTTGCGGCCACCGCCGCGATCGCACGACCGCTGCCAACCGCAGCGGCGCAAATGGTTGTCGATCTGTCTTCGCTCGCAGTGCCACCCGGAACAGAGGCCACCGCACGATCATCGTTGCCGGTTGGCGATGTCCAGATCATTGTGCGATTGGCAGACCCGCCGCTCGCCGCGGTTCTCGGCCCCAACGCCAAGCGGGTCGGCGCTAGGCTCAGCGATGATGAGCAGCGGGCCTACGTGCAGCAATTGCGCGCGAAGCAAGATGCGGTCATGGCGGAGATCCGCGCGGTTGGCGGCGTCGAGCTTGCGCGCGTGGCGAAAGCGCACAACGCCATCGCCGTGCAGGTGAGCGTCGCGCGCGTTGTCGAAATCTCCCGGCTTCCCGGCGTCGCCAAGATCCGGCCGGTGGTCAATTATGAGTTGGGGCTCTCCGAGACGGTACCCTACATTGGAGCGGCTGCGGTACAGCGCTCCGGCGTCGACGGGACCGGCGTTAGAGTCGCCGTGCTGGATTCTGGAATCGACTACACGCACCGAAACTTGGGCGGTGAAGGTACGCTCGCGGCATATGCGGCGGCGTACGGCGCTGCGCCGGCCTCCCCGCAAAACAAATCGCGCGACGGCTTGTTTCCGACGGCGAAGGTGGTCGACGGCTTCGATTTCGTGGGTGAAGTCTGGCCGAACGGTCCGCTGCAACCCGATCCGGATCCGATCGATTTCGAAGGGCACGGCACGCACGTCGCCGACATCATCGCAGGGCAGAGTCTCGACGGTGAGCACAAGGGTGTAGCACCTGGCGCCAAGCTCTTGGCCGTCAAAGTGTGCAGCGCCGTGGCCACGTCCTGTAGTGGCGTTGCGTTGCTCCAAGCCATCGACTTCATACTTGACCCGAACGGCGATGACGCGATGTCAGACGCCGTGGACGTGGTCAACATGTCGCTGGGTAGCTCGTATGGGCAGCGCGAGGACGATCTAAGCGAAGCTTCTGCGAATGCTTCGCGCTTCGGCGTGGTCATCGTCGCATCCGCGGGCAATAGTGCGGACCGGCCGTACATAACAGGGTCGCCCTCGACGACACCGGAATTGATCAGCGTCGCGCAGACGCAGGTGCCTTCGGCGACGGCGTTTCCGTTGCGCATCAATGCGCCGCCGCCGATTGCTGGCTTGTATACCAACACGGCGACCCTCGACTTCGCGCCGATCACCTCCGAGGTCACCGGCGATGTTGCCTTTGTCGGCCGCGGCTGCCCGGCCGGTTCGATCGCTGCCGGTTCGCCGGAAGATGCTTATATCGCACCTCCCGCGGGCAAGGTTGCGTTGATCGATCGTGGCGCATGCTCTGTGAGTTTAAAAATCGACCGTGCGGCGAAAGCGGGAGCGCTCGCCGTGCTGATTGGTCTCATCGCGCCGGGTGACGCCATAACCTTTTCCTACGGAGGTGGCGATACGTTCGTCCCATCGCTGGTGATCACGCTACCGACGTCGAATTTGATCAAGGCCAACTTGGCGGCGCCGGTCAACGTCACGCTATCGCCGTTCGTCACGGTTTCGTTGATCGGCAGCGTGGTTGGCTCATCGTCGCGCGGACCGGGATACAGCTATGTCTCGATCAAGCCCGATATCGGCGCGCCCGGCGGCTCGTTGTCGGCGGAGGCCGGCACCGGTTCCGGCGAAACGGCATTCGGCGGCACCTCGGGCGCGGCGCCCATGGTCGCCGGGTCGGCAGCATTGATGCTCTCGGCGGATGCGACGCTATCGCCAGTTGAAGTCAAGGCCAAGCTCATGAATTCCGCCGAGACCAGCATCTTCACCAATCCGGCGGTGCAACCCGGCGTATTGGCGCCGATCACCCGCATCGGCGGCGGCGAGGTGCGCGTCGATCGCGCCGTGGCGCTGACCTCCGCAGCGTGGGACGCCGTCGATCCCGCCAGTGTCAGCCTCTCGTTCGGTTACAGAGCGGCAACCGGAATGCAAGTGCTACGCAAGAAAGTGGAGGTGCGCAATTACGCTGGCAGCGCGCGCACGTTCTCGATCACGCCTTCGTTCCGCTTCGCCAACGACGCCGCGAGTGGTGCGGTCACGTTGTCGGCGCCTTCGACGGTGAATGTCGGTGCGAACAGCTCGGCGGTTTTCAACTTCGTGATGCTCATCGACGCCGCGAAGCTGCCGACATGGACGCTCAACGTCGGATCGCAAGGCGGCAACGGACCGTTACTGCAAAGCCACGAGTTCGACGGCTACTTGACCATCGCCGACGGCACTGATTCGTTGCACTTGCCGTGGCACGTATTGCCGCACAAGGCGGCTGCGGTGAAAGCGGCATCGACGGTGGTGGCTTTGACGGACGGTGCAGGGAGCGTGACACTCAACAACACGACCGGCGCGGTCAACGGTCGTGTCGATGTGTTTTCGCTGACCGGCACCAGCGACCGGTTGCCGGCTGAATCTTTGCCGCAGGAGGGCGAAAATTTCGCGATCATCGATTTGAAGGCGGTCGGCGTTCGCGGGGTGGGCCTTGGCGGCGGGCAATTCGGCGTCCAGTTCGGAATCAACACGTGGGGGGGTCGATCGCATGCAGTCTATCCGGCTGAGTTCGACATCTACGTCGACAACAACAACGACGGCACCTTCGATTTTGTCGTGTTCACCTCCGAGCTCGGCACGTTCGGGTCGAGCGGCCAAGCGGTGATCAACGTCGTCAATTTGGCGACAGGAGTGGTACTTCCCCCGCGCTTCTTTGTGGACGCGAGCCTTAACTCCGCCAACGCGATCATGACCGTTGCCTTGAGCGAGCTGGGGTTGACGCTGGGAACGAAGTTCAGCTTTGCGGTCCTGGCGGGCGACAACTACTTCACCGGGTTCACGACGGACGGCATCTTCGACATGGTGTACACGCTCGACACGCCGAAGTTCGACTACGTTCCGGCGACGGTCGTGCCCGTCGGGGGTAGCGTTTCCGTGCCGATCGAGGCCGTTCCTGGAGGAGAGGAAGCGTCGCCATCGCAGACGGGGTTGTTGCTGCTGTATCGCGACGCGAAACCAGGCGCGGAAGCGGAATTGATCACCGTCACACCGTAGCGGCCTGCAGCGTTAACGAAGAAGGCCCTGCTGGCGTGCATGCCGGCAGGGCTTTTTTTGGCTCGTCAGTCGCAATCACGAGCGATTTTTTCGGCGCAAGTCATCGTGACTGTGCGTCCCGTGCCGCCCGCGTGACGGGTCTCCTCGCTCGCTTCATGCCGTCACGAAATTGACCTAAGACTGTCATTTCGCGTCGTTATGCTTTACCCGTCGTCGCTTTGGCGTTGGCGAAGCGCGCCAAGGCCAAGTCGACGGCGCTACCTTCATTCCACCTTACCTTCCGGAGCAATCCGATGTTCGCTGGCAGATTGTTGCGCGCGTTGCTGTCAATTTTTGCGTTCGGCATGGTGTGCGCCACCAGCGCCCTGCATGCGGCGAGCCTGACGCTTCTCCATAACAACGATGGCGAGTCGAAGCTGCTCGACAGCGGCGGATTCGGCGGTGTCGCCTACTTCGCCAAGGTGCTCGCCGACACGCGTGCCGCGGCCCAATCCGCCGGGCGCGACGTTCTTCTGATCTCGTCCGGCGACAACGTATTGGCCGGGCTTGCGTTCACGGCAAGCCAGCGCGTCGGCATCTATTACGACGCGCTAGCGCTCGCAAGGCTTAATTACGACGCGATCACGCTTGGCAACCACGACTTCGACTTCGGTCCGGACACGCTCGCCGCATTCGTTACGCAGTACGCGACCGCCGGAGGCACGGCGCCTTTCTTAAGCGCGAATCTCGAGTTTGCCGCCGAGCCCTCGCTGCAAGCGCATGTCGCCGCGGGACGCATCGCGAAGAGCCTCGTTGCGAGTCGCGGCGCGGAACGCTACGGGATCATCGCCGTCACCACCGAGACGCTGCCGACGGTCTCCTCGCCGCGCAACGTCAGCGTCGGCGACGTGCTCGTGGCCGTGCAGCAGGAAGTTGCGCAGCTGGAAAACGCGGGCGTCAACAAGATTATCCTGTCGAGTCACCTGCAAGGCGTGACGACGGAGCTCGCGCTCATCCCGCAGCTCCGCGGGGTCGACGTGGTGATCGCCGGCGGCGGCGACGAGTACCTGATCAATCCCGGCACCGGCGGCGACCGTTATTCGGACACGCTCGACGGCGTCAACGATACGCCCGATGATGGCTTCGAGCGGCGTTTCGGGCCGTACCCGTTGACTGCGGTCGACGCTGATGGCAAGAGCGTCGCCGTCGTGACCACCGTCGGCGAATACCGTTATCTCGGCCGTCTCGACATCGAGTTCGACGCGGCAGGCGACGTCACGAGTGTGACGGGCAACCCGATCCTCGTCGATCCGCTGGCGGCGGGCGCCGGTCAGGATCCTACCCTCGTAACAGACGTGGTGAACCCCCTGATCGAGGCGCAGAACGCGCTCGCGAGCAACGTGATCGGCCGCACTGAAGTGGGTCTTAACGGCCGCCGCGGTCAAGTGAGCAACCTCGGCGGTGTGTTCGCCGCTAACGTGCAGGGCGTTCGCAATGCCGAGACCAACGAAGGCAACCTCGTCGCCGACGCGCTCCTCTTCAAGGCCGTCACGACGCCAGATAGCGGCCTGGTTCCGGGTCGCCGCGTGATCGCGTTCACAAACGGCGGCGGCATTCGCAACGACAACATCATCGGCCCTGGGAATCTGTCCGAGAAGGACACAATCGACATGCTTCCCTTCGACAACTACGTGTCGGTCATTAACGGGATCACCGCCCTGGCGCTGAAGGACGCGCTCGAAAACGCCGTCTCCCGTTGGGAAGGCGGCGATGGCCGATTCCTGCAGATCGCCAATTTCAGCTTCGTCTGGGATCCGAAAGAGCCACCGACGACGTTTGCCACCGCCGCCCGGACGATGGACGACGTCGCCACCGCCGGCAGCCGCATCCGCCGGATCGAGCACAGCGACGGCACGCTGATCTACGACGCGACGACGGGCGTGTTCGATGGAGGACCTTTCGACCTCGTGACAAACTCCTTCACCGCAGGTGGTGGTGACGGCTACGACTTCGCCGGCAACAATGACAAAGACGTGCCCGGCACGCCTGCGTTGCCGCGCACGAACCTGCCGGCGAGCTACCAGCAGGCGCTGTTAGACTACATCGAAGGGCCGCTCGACGCCCTCGTCGGTGCGCTGCAGTATCCGGCTGGCGGTGTCGGACGCATCGTGGTGCGCTTCGACGCCGATGGCGACGGGGACATCGACCTTGCCGACATCGAGCTGATCGCCGCTGCGCACAATCA
>Ga0136617_10003737_pt1 | contig 13590 bp, 12 predicted proteins | sample AntDrymUQ3222106_2_FD_129672 | JGI IMG/M metagenome (GOLD analysis project Ga0136617, IMG submission 129672) | Polar desert sand microbial communities from Dry Valleys, Antarctica - metaG UQ322 (21.06) | ecosystem: Environmental > Terrestrial > Soil > Desert | place: Antarctica: Dry Valley...
AGGGGATCGTGCTCGACCGGCTCACCCACACCCAGCGCCGCGTCCTCGAGCTGCTCGACATCCAGCCGCCCTGGCCACAGCGAGAGAGGTAGACCTCGCGAAGTGCGGAAAATGGGGCTAGCCCTTGCACGATTGCTTGCAGGAGCAGGACTACAGGGCCCGATCACAACGTCGTTGTTGCTAGCGTCGCCGCCGCCCCCGCGATGCATCCTCTCTCCCTCCGACGCCTCGTCCTCATCTGCGCCCTGGCCGCCTGCGCGGCGGTCGCTGTGACCGTGCTCGGGACGGCCGGCCCCGCCGACGCCGACCTTGCCGGCCGGATCGCGACGAAGCAGGGACGCGCGGAGGCGCTGCGCGCGGCCGTCGCCGCCGAGTCGCGGCGGATCCGGTCCTCGGCCCGCGGGCTCGCCCGCGCCCAGGCACGCCTGCGGCGGCTGCAGACCGACGTCGCCGCACAGCAGGCGCAGCTGCAAGCCGTCGAGGACGCGCTCGTGCGCGCGCGCGCGCGTCTCACCCGTCTCGTCAACCGCCAGCGCGAGGCGACCGACGCGCTGCGCGAGAACCTGCTCTCGGCCTACCGCAACCCGAAGCCCGACCTCCTCGCGGTCGTCATCACGGCCCGCGGCTTCACCGACCTGCTCGAGAAGGCCGACTTCCTCAAGCGCATCGCCCGTCAGAACGCGCAGATCATGGACGCCGCCCGCACCTCGCGGGTGGCGGTCGCCAAGCAGGCCAGCCGCCTCGCCACGATGCAGGCACGAGAGCGGGGCATCGCCGCGCGGATCGAGCGCCGACGCGACAGCGCGCAGGCGGTCGAGAACGCCTTGCTCAACGAGCGCGCGCGGCGCCTGGCCGGGCGCGACTTCAAGCGCGCCGCGCTGCGCCGGGTCCAGAGCCAGCTCGCGGCGCTGCGCCGGCGCCAGGCGCGCTCGGCACGCGCCGGCATCCGCACGAACGCGGGCGGCGCGGTCCAGCCGCCGCCGGGCGCCCCGCAGGCCGTTGCGCTGGTCATCGCCGCGGGCAACGCGATCGCCGGCCTGCCCTACGTCTACGGCGGCGGGCACGGCAGCTTCCGGGCCAACGCCTACGACTGCTCGGGCTCGATCAGCTACGCGCTCGCCGCAGCCGGGCTCGTCTCCTCGCCGATGGCCTCGGGTCCGTTCATGAGCTGGGGCGACGCCGGGCCGGGCGAGTGGATCACGGTCTACGCCAACGCCGGCCATGCCTTCATGGTCGTCGCAGGCTGGCGCTTCGACACCTCTGCGCTCCCGGGCGGCGGGACCCGCTGGACGCGCGACATGCGCCCTACCGGCGGCTTCGTCGCGCGCCATCCGCCGGGGCTATGACGCGGCGGCCGTGAACGGCATGGCGGACCGTCGTGCCGAGAGCGACCGCTGGTGGACGTGGCCGGGCGGTTCGGCGAGGTGTTACCGAATGCCGGCCGCCAGGCACGGATCGGGCGTCGGGAAAACCCGGCAAGCTTCCGGACGCGTCCATTAGCCTGACGCGCGATCGCCACGACCCGGGAGCGCCATGCACGAGGTCGAGCTCGTCCTCATCAGCCTGCTCGTGGCCGTGGCCGGGCTGGCCACCGCCGCGCGGCTCGCGAACATCCCCTACCCCATCGTCCTCGTCCTCGGCGGGCTCGTGCTCGGCTTCGTGCCCGGTTTGCCCGACACCGCGCTCGCGCCCGACCTCGTGCTCGTCATCTTCCTGCCGCCGCTGCTGTACTCGGCGGCCTTCTTCGCGAACCTTCACGAGCTGCGCGCCGACGCGAGCTCGATCTCGCTGCTCGCGGTGGGGCTCGTCCTGGCCACGATGTGCGCCGTCGCGGTGGTCGCTCACGCGGTGGTCGAGGGCATGCCGTGGGAGGCCGCGTTCGCCTTGGGTGCGATCGTCGCGCCGACCGATCCGGTGGCGGCCACGACCGTCTCGCGGCGCCTGGCCGTGCCGCGGCGGGTGGTGTCGGTCATCGAGGGCGAAAGCCTCGTCAACGACGGGACCGCGCTCGTCGCCTATCGGGTCGCCGTGGCAGCGGCCGGGGTGGGCGGCACGTTCTCGCTGTGGAGCGCCGGCCTCGAGTTCCTGCTCGGCGCGATCGGCGGGGTGCTCGTCGGGCTGGCCGTCGGGTGGATCGTCTCCGAGATCCGCCGCCTGCTCGACGACATACCGGTCGAGATCACGATGTCGCTGCTCAGCGGCTACGCGGGCTACCTCCCCGCCGAGGCGCTGGGCGTCTCCGGCGTCCTGGCCGCGGTGACCGTCGGCATCGTCGTCGGCTGGCGGGCGCCGCTGATCTCGACCGCGAGCATGCGCCTGCAGGGCTACGCCGTCTGGGAGACGCTCGTCTTCCTGCTCAACGCGCTGCTGTTCGTGCTCATCGGCCTGCAGCTGCCGTTGATCCTCGACGCGCTGTCGGGTGAGTCGCCGGCGACGCTGCTGCGCGCAGCCGCCGCCGTCAGCGCGGCAGTGATCCTCACGCGCATCGCATGGACGAACACGATGCCCTACGTCGTCCGGGCGCTGGACCGCCGCGCCCGGCAGCATGAGCGGCGCGCCGGCTGGCGCACGCGCATGATCATCGCGTGGTCGGGCATGCGTGGCGCCGTCTCGCTGGCGGCTGCGCTCGCCCTGCCCCCGGACTTCCCGCAGCGCGACATCGTCCTGTTCCTGACCTTCGCGGTCATCTTCACGACGCTCGTGCTGCAGGGGCTGACACTGCCGGCCCTCATCCGTCGGCTCGGAGTGCACGACGACGGGGCCGAGGAGCGCGAGGAGCTCGCGGGCCGACGGGCCGCCACCGAGACCGCGCTGGCGACGATCGACGAGCTGGCCGGCGAGGAGTGGACGCGCGACGAGACCGCCGAGCGGATGCGGGCGATGTACGACTATCGCCGCAGCCGCCTGGCCGCACGGGCCGGGGAGACCGAGGACGGGGACGGCTACGAACACCGGTCGCGCAAGTACCAGAAGATGGTCCGCCGGGTGCTCGACGCCCAGCGCGCGGAGCTCGTGCGGCTGCGCAACTCCGGCGTGATCTCCAATGACGTCATGCACCGCCTCGAGCGCGAGCTCGACCTCGAGGACGAGCGGCTGGAGATCTGATCGTGTGAGCCGGTTGTGGGCGCGGCGGCGCTCGCGGCGTGGCGGTCTCGTCCATGCTGTCGCTGCTCGGGGCCGCGGGATCGTGTCCGATGAGTTCCCGGCGCTGTTCGTGCTCATCGTGACGGGTCGGGGTTCGTGCTTGCGCTGAGGGGCGCGAGCGGGTGTTGGCGTTGCGCGCGGGCGTTTGCGTGGGGCGCCGGCGCTGACGCACGGCATCGATGAGGGAGCGGGCCGGAGGCCGGAGGCGCCTCGCAAGGCGTCGGGAGGCGCGACACCGGCGGTTGGCGACTTCTGCGCGGCTGCGCCGAACAACACGCCATGCGCCGGGCGGGACATCGCCGGTTGGCGAGTTCTTCGCGCCTGCGCCGAACACCTCGCCAGCCGGTGAGGCGCCACGACACGCGCCCGCCGGCAGCGAGTCGCCTGACGCTCTACGCCGACGACACCGCCGATTGGCGACCTTCTCGCCCCGGCGCCGAACAACACGCCACGCGCCGGACGGGACATCGCCGGTTGGCGAGTTCTTCGCGCCTATGCCGAACACCTCGCCAGCCGGTGAGGCGCCACAACACGCGCCCGCCGGCAGCGAGTCGGCCGACGCTCTACGCCGACGACACCGCCGATTGGCGACCTTCTCGCCCCGGCGCCGAACACCTCGCCACGCGCCGGACGGGACACCGCCGGTTGGCGACCTTCTCACACGGCGCCGAACACCTCGCCACGCGCCGGACGGGACACCGCCGGTTGGCGACTTCCTCGCACCTACACCGAACACCTCGCCACGCGCCGGACGGGACACCGCCGGTTGGCGACTTCCTCGCGCCTACGCCGAACACCTCGCCATGCGACGAGGTGACACACACTCCGCTCGCTTCGCCTGCACGACCGCCGACCGACAAGCATCCCGCCACCCGCCTCCCGACCCACCCATCCTCATTGATGCAGTTTCGTCGCGCCACCAGCGCCGCGCACCCCCTGCGCCTGCCCGGCCGCTAGCCCGCCTGCCTGCCTGCCCGCCCGCCCGAGGCCCCAACCAACGCTCGCCCTCAACCCCGCGCCGCGCCAAACGCTCTTCGCGCGGCCTATTCGGGCGGTGAGATCTCTCGCTTGAGGATCTTGCCCGTGGGCCCCTTCGGGAGATCGTCGACGAGCCAGACCTTGCGCGGGTACTTGTAGCGGGCCAGTTGGTCCTTGACGAACGCCTTGAGCTCCTCGGGGTCCACCTCCATGCCGTCCTTCAGTGCGACCGCGGCGCCGACCTCCTCGCCGAGCTCCTCGTGCGGCACGCCGACGACCGCGACCTCCCGGACGGCGGGATGCTCGTAGAGCACCTCCTCGACCTCGCGCGGGTAGATGTTGTAGCCGCCGCGGATGATGAGCTCCTTCTTGCGGTCGACGATGAAGAAGTAGCCGTCCTCGTCGACCTTCGCCAGGTCGCCGGTGGCAAACCAGCCGTCCTTGATCGCCTCGGCGGTCGCCTCAGGCCGCTGCCAGTAGCCCTTCATGACGTTGTGGCCCTTGATGAGGATCTCGCCGATCTCGCCGATCGGCACCTCCTCGCCGGCGTCGTCGACGAGCTTCATCTCCACGCCGGCGATCGGGGTGCCGATGGACCCCGGCTTGCGCTCACGGTCGGGATGGTTGAAGGACGCCACCGGCGAGGTCTCGCTGAGGCCGTAACCCTCGAGCACCTTGCAGCCGAACGCTTCCTCGAAGCCGCGCATGACCTCGACCGGCATCGAGGCGCCGCCGGAGGCGCAGACGCGCAGGCACGACACGTCGTAGTTCGCCCGGTCGGGGTAGTGCAGCAGCGCGCCGTACATCGTCGGCACGCCCTCGAAGACCGTGCAGCGGTCGCGGGACAGGATCTCCAGCGCCTTCCCGGGATCGAAGCGCGGCAGCAGCGTGATCGTCGCGCCGCCGTGGACGGCGGCGTTCATCGTGCAGGTCTGCCCGAAGGAGTGAAAGAGCGGCAGGCCGGCGAAGATGACGTCGCCGACGCCCATGTCGAAGAGGCCGACCGCCACCTCGACGTTCTTGTGCAGGTTGTCGTGCGTGAGCTCGGCGCCCTTCGGCTGGCCGGTGGTGCCGGAGGTGTAGAGGATGACCGCCGTGTCGTCGCCGGCGCGCTCGGCGACGTCGTCGTCGCGCTCGTGGGCGAAGATCAGCCCCTCGATCTCACCGGGCTTGACGGGCACGACCTCGACCCCGCCGGCGTCCTTGGCCCCCTGGTCCGCGGCGCCGAGGAAGTCGTGCCATGCGAAGAGGACCTTGACCTGCGAATCGGAGAGGTAATAACCGATCTCGCGCGCCTTCAGCAGGACGTTCATCGGCACGACGACGGCGCCCGCTCGCAGCGCGCCGTAGTAGATCGCCGGGAAGTACGGGACGTTGGGCAGCATGATCCCGACCCGGTCGCCGGCGCCGACGCCCTTGCTCTTGAGCATCGCCGAGACGCGGGCGCTCGCGTGGTCGAGCAGCTCGTAGGTGAAGGCGGCGTCGTCGAGCTTGCAGGCGACGACATCGGGATGCTCGGCAGCAGTGCGGGTGAGGTTCAAGGCGAGGTTATGGGACATGGTCGGAGCCTAGCCATCCGCCCACCGGGCGACGCCGGCCAAACGGACGGGATGATGCATCGATGCGCGAACTGCTGCTGATCAATCGCGACGTCGCGATCCCGCTCGACGAGGTCAGCGTGCGCGCGAGCCGCTCCTCGGGCCCCGGTGGCCAGCACGCGAACGTCACCGAGTCGCGGATCGAGGCAAGCTTCGACGTCGCCGCGTCGGGAACGCTCGACGACGCCCAGAAGCGGCGCGTCATCGCGCGCTGTGGCCCGGTCGTGCGGGCGATCGCCCAGGACGCGCGCAGCCAGACGCGCAACCGGGCGCTCGCGCTCGAGCGCCTGGCGGAGCGCGTCGCGCGCGCGCTCGAGGTTCCGCGCGCACGGCGCCCGACGAAGCCGACGAAGGCCTCCCACCGCCGGCGCCTGGACGCCAAGCGCCGCGACGCCCAGCGCAAGCGCGACCGCCGGCGCCCGGCGTCGGACGAGTAACGGCCACGACGGTCCGGGGCCCGGTCACCCCGGACCGTCGTGGCCGACGGTCCGGAGCCCGGTCCCCCCGGGCGGACGGCCGGCACTACGACGGCCCGTGGGCCCCGTCCTCGAGGTCCTGCGCGAACGTCTTGTAGTCGTAGATCGCCAGCGCCTCCGTGCGCACGCCGGCGCCCATCTCGCGGATGATCGGCAGCGAGGCGAGCGCGCGGTCGAGATCCTCGGCCGTCGGCAGGTCGACGACTCCCAGCACGACGCGCTGGCCGGCGACCTTCCAGAGGTGCGTCACGGCGCCGGCGTCCATCGCGCCGATCGCCGCGGCCGCCTCCCGCTTCCAGATCTCGACGAGATCCTCGTTGCTCACGCTGGCCGGCTGCGTCACGTCGAAGCGCACGAAGAACAGCATGCCCTTCTCCTCACTGGTCGGGATCCTGGGGTGTGTCGAACTCGCCGTCGATGAGCTCGACGCGGTAGCCGTCCGGGTCCTGCACGAAGCAGATCCGAAACTCCTCCCTGCCGCCGGGTGCGTAGGGCGGCTTCTCGGGCTCGATCCCCTGCCCGGCGAGCCGCTCCAGCAGCCCGTCGAGATCCTCGACCGCGAGCGCCACGTGCCCGTAGCCGCCGCCGAGGTCGTAGGGCTCCTCGCGACCCTCGTTGACCGTCAGCTCGAGCGTGTCGCCGTCGCCGGGCAGGCCGAGGTAGAGGTTGTACGCGCCGTCGAACTGCAGTCGCCCGCACCGCTCGAAGCCGAGCGCCTCGTAGAAGCGCAGCGACGCATCGATGTCGCGAACGCGGACGTTGGTGTGCTCGAACCGCATGCGTGCCTCCCCGTGACGAACGATCGTTGCCGCCATCCTCCCCGATCGCGGTCACGGCTGCGTCAGCGCCTGACGTCCTCGCAGTCGGGGGAGACGACGTCCCCGACGCCGACGAAGACCGTGTCCTTCCCCGGTCCGCAGGTGACGATGTCGATCCCACCGGCGACGACGTTGATGCGGTCGTCGCCCGCGCCGCCGTCGAGGACGTCGCTGTCGAGGTTGCCGAAGATCTCGTCGTTGCCGGGTCCGCCGAAGATCCGGTCGCTGCCGCGGTCGCCGGTGATGCGGTCGTCGCCCTCGTCGCCGTGGATGAGGTCGGCGCCGTTGCGCCCGGCGATGATGTCGTTGCCCGGGCCGCCGGAGAGCTCGTCGTCGCCGTCCTCGCCGTCGACGTAGTCGTCGCCGCCGCGGCCGAAGAGGCGGTCGATGCCCGGCCGGCCGAAGATCGAGTCGCTGCCGCCGGTGCCCTCGAGGACGTCCTCGCCGTCCGTCCCGCGGATGATCGAGTGCAGCTCGGTGTCGTTGGCGAGCTCGGGGGGCGTGCGAATGACGAGCTCGCAGTCGAGGAGCCGGTCGCGGTCGGGGGCGTCGTCCTCGACGTAGACCGTGTCGTTGCCGGGCCCGCACTCGACGGTGTCGAGGCTGTCGTCGGCCGCGCGGATCGAGTCGTCGCCGGGCCCGCCGCGCAGCATGTCGGGCCCCGGTCCGCCCACGACCTCGTCGTTGTCGTCGCCGCCGTCGAGCGTGTCCTCGCCCGAGCTGCCGTCGAGGCGATCCTGTCCGAGCCCGCCGCCGACGCGGTCGTTGCCGATTCCGCCGCGCAGCGCGTCGTCGCCCTCGTCGCCGAGCATGTTGTCGCCGCCGCGCCCGCCGTCGAGCACGTCGTCGCCGCGCCCGCCGCTCATCTGCTCGGAGCCGGCCTCGCCGAAGAGCTCGTCGTCGCCGTCGTCGCCGAGCATCCTCCGGTCGTCGCCGCGCCCGCCGCGGATGACGTCGTCGCCGGGTCCACCCGAGAGCAGCGGGTCGTTGCCGAACCCATGCTCGACGATCTGGTCATCGCCCTTGCCGCCGCGGATCGTGTCGTCCCCGTCGCCGCCGTCAAGCGCGTCGTTGCCCTCGTCGCCGTCGATCGTGTCGTTGCCGGTGCCGCCGTTGGCGCCGTCGTCGCCCGCGCCGCCCGCAACCGTGTCGTTGCCGGTGCCGGCGGTGAGGAAGTCGTCGCCCTCGCTGCCGCTCATCCGGTCGGTCAGCGAGCCGCCGGAGACGCGGTCGGCACCGGGCCCGCCGTCGAGGACGTCGCGCGCGCGCCCGCCGCGCAGCAGGTCGTCGCCCTCGAGGCCCTCGATGCGGTCCCGGCCGCGGGTGCCCGTGAGCGTGTCGTTGCCGGCTGTGCCGCGGATGAGGGCGAGGCCCGGTTGCACGACGATGCCGACCGGCGCCTTCCGCAGGTGCATGACGTCCAGGCGCCGGCGCGAGAACGGGCTGACGAGCGTCAGCGTGCCGTTGCCGCTGTTGGCGAAGAAGAGCCGGCTCGCATCGGTCGTCCAGGCCGGCGTGCCGGTCCCCGGGCCGGCCGCCAGGCGCCGCGCGTGCCCGCTGCGCAGGACGACGAGCGCGCCGGCGGTGCCGCCGGGACGCGCGCCGACGGCCAGGCGCGAGCGCCCCGGCGACAGCGCGAGGTGCCCGCCCGAGCCGCGCGGCAGGCGGATGGCGCGCCGCCGCGCGCGGTCCGTGCCACGATCGATGATCCGCAGGCGCCCGCGCGCTGACGAACGTGCGCCCGGCGTCCGCGACCGCCACGCCGAGCGCGCCCGGCACGCGCACCCGCCGTAGCCGCCGCCTGGCCACCGTGTCGACCATCGTGACCCCGCCGCCCGCGAGCACGACCGCCGCGAGGTCGCCGGCATGGCGCAGCGCGATCGCCCGCCCCTGGCCGCCGAGCTCCACCGAGCCTCGCAGGGCCAGCGTCGCTGCGTCGAGGATCCGCAGCCGCTGGCCCTGGACGGCGTAGAGGCGACGTCCGTCGGGTGCCACCGCGAGCGACGTCACCGGCGCGCTGCCGTGCGTCCGGCGCGTGAGCTCCGTGCGCTCGTTGACGTCGACGGCGACGATCGTCGCGCCGGCGGCGACAAAGCCGCGCGACCCGTCGCGCGAGACCGCCACGGCCCGGCCGGGGCCGGGCAGCGCAAGCCGTGCGACGACACGGTCAGAGCTCATGTCGACGAACGTCAATTCGGCGCTCTGCGTCGCCACGAGCGCGACGCGCGCCTGCGCCATCGCGGGCGTCACGCCGATCGCGACCAGCGCGACGGCCACCGTCCCGAGCTTCCGACCGGTCAGCACGACGTAAGGACCGCGCGCGGAGCGTCAGTGCCTGCGCAGCAGCTTCTTCGCCCTGTCGGCGACCCCGCCGACCGCGTTCTTGACCTTGCCGGACGCGCGGTCGACCTTGCCCTCGTTCTTGAGCTTCTCGTCGCCGGTGAGGTCGCCGGCCGCCTGCTTGGCCCGTCCCTTGGCGTCGTCGATCGTTCCGTCCGACATGTGGTCTCCTTCGGTCGCGATGAAGAGGCCGTACCCCGAACGATCGCCGACTTCTGCACTGCCGCGAGCGAATGCGCTCGCCGGGCGAGCTAACGCACGATTTGCGTCCCTAAAGAGTCCGGCTGGGCTACAGGCCCGGCGGGTGACGGACCTCGTAGCCCTCGCCGGAGCGCATGGCCGCCTGCCAGCGGGTGCCGGCGCTCGCGCGCCCGCTCGTGTCGAAGCGCAGGCCGGCGACGACCATGTACATATGGCCGGGGTTGGCGTAGATCGTCACCCACTGGCCGGGACCGGGGTCGCCCCAGTTCTCGAAGCTCCCCGAGGGCATCGCCGTCTCCAGCAGGCCGGCGCCGTGCAGCGCGTAGGAGACAGAGCCCGAGCAGTCGTAGCCGGCGTCCTCCCACTTGCCGTGCCCGCCGCCGTAGATGTAGGGCTTCGTCGCGATCTGGTTGCCCGCGTTGATCATCGCCTGGACGACCGGAGGCGCGAGCAGGGGCGCCGTCGCGAGCCCGTCAGGGCCGACGGTGGCGACCATCCCTGGTCCGAGTTGCAGCGGCTGCGGCGCAGGTGGCGTGGGCAGCGGCTTGTTCTTCGGCAGGGCGCCGCCGGTGGCGGCGGCCGACGCGACAGCGCCACCGTTGAGCGCGACGTCCATGAGGACGACGACGTCGCTGTGCGTGACCTTCCCGTCGACGCGGCGGCGCTGGGCGCGCTCGAAGTCGCGGACGGAGGACTTCGTGCCGCTGCCGAAGACCCCGTCGACACCGGTGCGCATGCCCGCGCGCGTGAGGTACGTCTGCAGGAGCCGGACGTCACGCCCGCGGTCCCCCTGCTTGAGTGTCCGATCACCGAGGCTGAAGCTGCGCTTCTTGGCCGCTGCGCCCGTCACGGGCACGAACAGCACGATCGCCACGAGGAACATGGTGAACCGGATCGACGACTTCACGCGGGCACGACCCCTCTCCCTCGGGTGCCTGCGGGGTTAGCTGACGGGCTCGCGCAGAAAGAGCTAGCGCTATGCCGCACAAGACGGCGATTCGCCCCCGGGAGGCAAAAGCCTCCCAAATGGTTCCCCCGCTCCCTGCCGATGATCGGCATGGACTCGGCTGGTCACTGACCGGCGGAACCTTAGCGCAGCTTCAAGACGAATGCACGGCGGGGTCCCCGGAAATTGGACTGTCGCGCCGCACGGTCATTCCAGCGTCGCATCGACGAGCGCCAGGGCGACCTCGGCGCGGGTGCGCAGCGAGGACTCGACGACGTACTCGCGCGGGGTGTGGGCGCCGCCGCCGCGCGGGCCGAGGCCGTCGATCGTCACGTCGATGACCGGCGCCAGGTAGCTCGCGTCGCTCGCCCCGCCGCGGTGCGTGCCGCGGATCGGGCGCCCGAGCCGCTCGCTCGCCGCGGCCAGCAGCGGGGCCGTCCGCGCGCTCGCGTCCATTCCGGGCCAGCGACGCAGCAGATCGGCATCGAGGCGCACGCCGTCGACGCTGGCGGGCAGGCCCGCCAAGACCTCGTCGAACGTCTGCAGCCCGTCCGCGCGCAGGTCGCAGAGCAGCTCGCCGTCGGCGGGGACGACGTTGAACGCCTCGCCGCTGCGCACGACCGTCGGCACCGCCGTGAGGTGCTCGCTGCCGCGCGGGTCGTGGCGGGACGCGACCGCCTGCGCGGCGGCCGCCAGCGCGAGCAGCGCGTTGGCGCCGCGGTCGGGGTTGGCGCCCGAGTGCGCGGAGCGGCCGTGCGCGACGACGCGCAGCGTCCCGGCGGCCTTGCGGCGGACGACCACCGCCTCCTCGCCCTCGGCCGTGAGCTCGCCTCCCTCGAAGCACAGGCAGGCGTCGTAGCCGGCGTAGCGAGCGGTGTGAGCGAAGTCCCCCGCGCGCCACTCCTCGTCGCAGACGAGCAGCAGCGCGACCTCGGCGAAGCGGTCCGGCAGCAGCGCGAGCTCGCGCAGGACGCCGAGCGCGAGGACGTTGCCGCCCTTCATGTCGACCGTGCCCGAGCCCGTCAGGTTCTCGCCGTCGCGCTGCAGCGGCCGATGGTCGCCGTGCGAGACGACGGTGTCGACGTGGCCGAGCAGCACGATCCGGCCGCTGCCGCTGCCCTGCAGCGTGAGGATGAGGTCCTCGGCGTGGCCGGGAGACGAGCAGGGCGCGCGCTCGACTCCAACGCCCTGCGGGGCGAGCGAGACGGCCACTGCGAAGGCCGCCTCGGCGCCCTCGACGTCACCGGACGGCGACGAGACGGCGACGAAGCGCGCGAGCTCATCCGGCGCGCGTGCGGCGATCCGCTCGGCGGCCGCTGCGATCCATTCCTCCATGCCCGGCGTTCTACCGCAAGCGCGCGCTGCGCACGCGCCCGGGACGTCTCAGCCAAGGACCGCTTCGAGCCGGCGCTCGAGCGCTCCCGCCACGGCCTCGCGCACGAAGCCCTCCTCGAAGCGCCCGACGGTCGCCTCGAGGAAGCCCTCGATGACCAGGCGCTTGGCCTTGTCGAGCGACAGCCCGCGCGAACGGAGGTAGTACAGCTGCTCGGGATCGATCTGGGCGATCGCCGCCGCGTGCGTGCAGCGCACGTCGTTGGCGAGGATCTCGAGGCCCGGAATCGAGTCGGCGTGCGCCTTCTTCGTCAGCAGCAGGTTGCGCGACTCCTGGAAGGCGTCGATCTGCTGCGCTCCCGGATCGACCTTGATCATCCCCGACCAGACGGTGCTCGAGCGCCCGTCGAGGATGCCGCGGAAGGCGAGATCGGAAGTCGTGTTCGCGGCCGCGTGCTCCTGTGTGGTGGCGTAGTCGAGGTGCTGGCGTCCGCGCGTGGCGTAGGCGCCCGTGACCTTCGCGTCGGCGCCCTTGCCCGCGAGCTGGGTATCCATCGCGACGCGGCCGTTGCCGGCGCCGAAGCCCAGCGCGATCCAGTCCAGCGCGCCGTCGCGCGCGACGACCGCGCGCTGCGCGCCGAAGATCCACGACTTCTCGCTCAGGCCCTGGGCGCAGACGTACCTCAGGCGCGCGTTCTGGCCGACCGACACCTCGCTGACGGTGCTGAAGAGCGCGTCGTGGTCGGCGTCGGTGGAGACGTACTGCTCCCAGACCTCCGCCTGCGCGCCCTCCTCGAGGACGACGAGCGTGCGCCAGTGCAGCGCGGTCTGCGCCTGCGACTGCACGACGGTCACGACGATCGGTTCCTCCACGTGCACCCCGCGCGGGACGTAGACGAACGCGCCCCCCTGCCAGCCGGCCTCGTTGCGCGCGACGAACGGGTCGTCCGCGGAGACGATCGAGCCGAAGTGGCGCTCGACGAGCTCGGGGTGCGACTGGACGGCGACGCTCAGCGGCAGGACGAGCGTCCCGTCGGCGGCCGGCTCGGGCGGCTCGCCGTGAACGTGGTCGACCTGCTCGAGCAGCACGGCGCTCGCAGGGGTATCGAAGACGCCGAGACCGCCGGCGTCGGCGCTGACCTGATCCGGCGTGCCGTACGCGTCGAGGTCGAGGCTCTTCAGCGACGTGAACTCCCAGCCGGGGTTGCCCCGGAAGGATGGCAGCGGCAGCGACTGCAGCAAGGAGACGGCGCGCTCCCGGCGCGCCGTCAGCCAAGCCGGTTCCGTGGCCGTCGATGGACTAGCCAATTGAACCCTCCATCTGGAGCTCGATGAGCCGGTTCATCTCGACGGCGTACTCCATCGGCAGCTCCTTGACGATCGGCTCGATGAAGCCGTTGACGATGAGCTTGGAGGCGTCCTCCTCGTTCAGGCCGTGGCTCGTGAGGTAGAAGAGCTGCTCCTCGCCGACCTTCGAGACCGTCGCCTCGTGGCCGACGTTGACGTCGTTCTCGCCGATGCGGATCGTCGGGTAGGTGTCCGAGCGCGACTGGTCGTCGAGCAGCAGCGCGTCGCAGACGACCTTGGACTTCGAGCCGTGGGCGCCCTTGGCGACCTCGAGCAGGCCGCGGTAGGAGCCGCGCCCGCCGTCCTTGGAGATCGACTTGGCGAAGATGTTCGACGTCGTGTTCGGCGCGGCGTGGACGATCTTGCCGCCCGCGTCCTGGTGCTGGCCGGCGCCGGCGAACGCGATCGAC
>Ga0136617_10003738_pt1 | contig 13589 bp, 12 predicted proteins | sample AntDrymUQ3222106_2_FD_129672 | JGI IMG/M metagenome (GOLD analysis project Ga0136617, IMG submission 129672) | Polar desert sand microbial communities from Dry Valleys, Antarctica - metaG UQ322 (21.06) | ecosystem: Environmental > Terrestrial > Soil > Desert | place: Antarctica: Dry Valley...
GGGCGCGGCGACCGCCACCGCGACCTCGACCTGATCTCATGGTCTTTCGAGCACACCGGGTGCATGCTGCTATCTCGACTCCTCGTCCCCGTCGTAGTCGCGTCCGCCCTCGCGGGCGCATGCGCCTCCGAGCCCGACGACAGCTCCCGACCTGCGAGACCCGCGGTCTGTCGAGAGCTGGGGAAGATGGAGGCCGACCCTTCGCAGCCTCTCGACCCTGACCTGCTTCGTCGCAACGCCGACGACGTGGACAGGGCAGCGGACCACGCCTCGGGATCGCTGCAGTCCGACCTGCGCGCCATCGCCCGTGGCCTCCGAGCCGGGGCGGGCGATCCGGCCATCGACGATCCGTACCCAGCGATGTCAGCTGTCCGGGACCCAACGGATCGCGTGGTCGCGTTCGGGGAGCGGCACTGTGGTTGGGCCGCCCCCGACCAGTCGCCGTGAGCGGACGATCAGCGCAGATCAACGCCCAGAGCCGCATCGAGCACCGGAGCGAGGTCGCCCCTCGGGTCGACGGTCACGCGGTCGAGGCCGAGCCAGCCGGCCATGAGCCGAAGCTCGTCGCCGAGGGCGTCGGCGACCGCGGACTGGTCGGTTCCGGCCTCGGCATAGGCCGCCCTCACCCGCAGGGCGCCCTCGGCCCTGTCGGACTTGACGTCTACGCGGGCCACCAGCGCGTCGCCGAGCAGGAACGGCATCACGTAGTAGCCGTGGACCCTCTCCTCGGGCCGCACGTAGATCTCGATGCGGTAGCGGAACCCGAACAGCTCCTCGGTTCGACGCCGCTCCCACACCAGCGAGTCGAACGGGGTGAGCAGCGCCTGTCCCCGCACCCACCGCGGGAGCTGGACATCGGGGTGCAGGTAGGTCGGCCTGTCCCAGCCCCGCACCTTCACCGGAAGGAGGCGCCCGCCGTCGACCAGATCGGCGATGAGGGGGCGGGCGGCCGGGAGGTTCAGGCGGTGGTAGTCGGCGAGGCAGCGGTCGGTGGCGATGCCGTGGGCCCGGGCCGCTCGCTCCAGCAGCGCCCGCTGGGCGTCGTCCCGGTCGAGCGGTGGCCGGGCCCGCGCCTCGGCCGGGATGGCTCGCTCGACCGTGTCGTAGAGGCGGGTGAAGGTCGTCGGGTGTCGGCGGGCGGTGAGGCGCCCGACCCCGAACAGGTACTCGAGGGCCTTCTTGCCATCGGTCCGCTCCCACATCCCGACCTCCCGGGTGCCCGGCTCGGAGAGCTGCCCGGCAGCCAGAGGTCCCCGCTCGGCCACCTCTGCGTACACGGCCTCGACGTAGTCGGGCCGGTCCTGGTGGACCCGTCGGGTTCCCTCCCACATGCGGCCCTCGTCCATCCGCCACTGCACCATCGGCCAGTGGTCGACCGGCAGCATCGAGGCTTCGTGGCACCAGTACTCGAACACGTCGCCGGCGGCCACCATGCGGGGCCATAAGTCGCGAGGGTGAGGACCGAGCCGGCTGAACAGCGGCATCTCGTGGGAGCGGACCACGACGTTGACCGAGTCGACCTGCACCACATCGACCTGATCGAGCACCCGCAGCGCGTGGCGCCGGTCGACCCGTCGATCTGTTGCGCCCGGTCGGGTCTGGCCGAACCCCTGGGCGGCCAGGGCGATCCGTCGGGCCTGGGCCAGCGAGAGCGTCTCCGGCCGAGCCACGGCAGCGGACCCTAGCGAGCAGTGTCCGGCTAGCCGCCCTGAGGTACGACGCGAGCTGCAACAGGCGCATTCTGCCCGTCCGGGGGTGCATCACTGCGCCCAGTTCGGGTGGGGGGCGGTACCTGAGCTACCGGGCGCCCTCGCCACCGACCTGGCCCTGTCCGATCGTCGAGGACAGGCGGCCCCAGTCCTCGACGGTCAGCTCCTCGGCTCGGGCCTCGGGGCGGATGTCGGCCGTGGCGAAGGCGTCCGCATCGACGAGACCGGCCAGCGATCGGCGGAGCATCTTGCGGCGCTGGCCGAACCCAGCTCTCACGAGGCCGAACAGCCGCACCGGGTCGGCGTCGGTGGCTGGCGCAGGGCGACGGGTGATCTCGACGAGGGCGGACTCGACGCGCGGGCGGGGCAAGAACACGTCGGGGCCGACCTTGCCCACGAGGCGGGCCGTGGCCCAGTAGCGCACCTTCACCGACGGGATGCCGTAGGCCGGGTGGCCCACGTCGGCCGCCAGCCGCTCCCCCGCCTCCCGCTGAACCATGACCAGCATGCGAGCGATGGTGGGCACGCCGTCGAGCAGGTCGAGCACGAGTGGGGTGGCGAGGTTGTAGGGGAGGTTGGCGACCAAGACCCATTCGTCGGTGGCGCCGAGGACCTCGGTCCAATCAAGCTGGAGGGCGTCACCCTCGACCACCCGTACCCCAGCGTCGGCCACGACCTCCCGCAGTGCGGGGAGGAGGTGCCGGTCGGCCTCGACGGCGGTCACCTGGGCCCCGGTCTCGGCCAGGGCGAGGGTCAGCGAGCCCAGCCCGGCGCCGATCTCGAGGACGTGATCATCGGGTCCGACCCGAGCCAGGCGGGCGACGCGCCGCACGGTGTTGGGGTCGACCACGAAGTTCTGCCCGAGAGCCCGGCTCGGCGCCAGCCCGTGCGCCTCCAGCAGCGCGACCACCCGGGTCCGGGAGAGGGTCATCTCTCTCAGGACGCCCGGGTCAGGGAGCGTCGAGCGCGTAGAAGCTCGACGCCGTCTCCCACGTGGCTGCGGCGACCTCGTCGAGGCCGACCCCCTTGACCTCGGCTATCGCCCCGCCCACCAGCGGCAGGTATCCCGGCAGGTTGGGCTGTCCCCGGTGGGGCATCGGCGTGAGGAACGGGCTGTCGGTCTCGACCATCAGCCGGTCGAGCGGCGCCAGCGCCACGGCCTCGCGGACGTCATCGGCGGACCTGAACGTGACGATGCCGGAGATCGACAGGTGGGCCGCCAGGTCGAGGCAACGCCGGGCCTCGGCCGCTCCGCCGGTGAAGCAGTGGAAGACGGTGCGGCCAGGTACGCCCTCGGCCTCGAGGATGGCGAAGGTGTCGTCCCACGCCTCGCGTGTGTGGATGACGAGGGGCATGTTGTGGGTGCGGGCAAGGCCGATCTGGGCTGCGAACGCCTCCCGCTGCTGCTCGCGAGGCGAGTGGTCGTAGTGGTAGTCGAGGCCGCACTCACCCACGGCCACCACCTGCTCGCGATCCAGCAGCGCCTCCAGGCCGTCGAGCCCCTGGCGAGCCTCGTGGGGGTGGACCCCGGCGGTGGCCCACACCCGGCCCGGGTGCCGGGCGGCCAGGGCGATGGCCGCCTCGGAGTCGGTGACGTCGCAGCCGACGGTGATCATCCGCTCGACCCCGACCGCTCCGGCCTCCGCGACAACCGACGCGACCTCGTCGGCCGGTACCCCATCGTGGCCGACGTGGCTGGGCCCGGCGTGGTGGAGGTGGCAATGGTCGTCGGTCCAGCGGATCGTGGCCATCCGCCTCGTGGTCATCGGGTCGATCGCGGTCGGCCGATGCCCTGCGACTTCATCGGGCCGGGTCCAGCCGGAGGCGGGGGAACAACGGGGGGCCGGTCTCGACGGCCGCCCCGCCCGGATAGCCGCCCCAGGCCACGTCGTCGGGCACCCGGACCGCCGTCGGGTCGCCGGCCAGGCCGATGCGACGCCAGATCTCCGCCGGGGCCCGGGTCAGGGCCGGACTGGCCAGCACGGCCACGATCCTCAGCACCTCCAGGGCGTCGCCGAGGACCCCGTCGACCTCGGGTCCGGGCTCGGCCTTCCACGGTTCGGTCGCCTCGAGCAGGGCGTTGGCCTCGCGCACCAGTCGCCACGTGGCGTCGAGGGCGTCGGACGGCGCCACCGCCTCCCACGCTGCGGTCGTGGCCGCCACCACCTCGCCCGCGACCGCAGCCAGGGGGCTATCGCGGCGCGGCGCGGGTCCGATGCCGCCGCACTTCTTGCCGACCACGGTCGACACCCGGGCCAGCAGGTTGCCCAGGTTGTTGGCCAGATCGGCGTTGTAGCGGCTGACCATGCCCTCCACCGACAGGTCGCCGTCGGGCCCGAAGCGCTGGTCGTGCAGGAAGTGGTGACGGAACCCATCGACGCCGAGGGCAGGGAACCCACGTACCGGATCGCCGCCGACCAGCTCGACCGGGCTGATCTTGTTGGCTGCCGACTTGGCCATCTTGGCCCCGCCCACGAGCAGGAACCCGTGGACGTCGACCTCCCGGGGCGGCGCCTCCCCGGCGGCCAGGAGCATGGCCGGCCAGTAGACGCAGTGGAATCGGAGGATGTCCTTGCCGATGACGTGGCGGACGTGCGGCCACCACGTCGCCATCTGCTGGTCGTCGTGTCCGTAGCCGATGGACGTGACGTAGTTGATCAGGGCGTCGAACCACACGTAGAAGACCTGATCGGCGTCCCAGGGCACCGGCACCCCCCAGGTGAGGGAGCGACGGGTGATGGAGATGTCCTCCAGGCCGGCCCGGACCACGCCCAGGGCCTCGTTGCGCTTGCCCTCGGGCCGCACCGGTGAGGGATCGGCCAGCAGCCACTCCTCGAGCCGGTCGGCAAAGGCCGAGAGGCGGAAGAACCAGTTGTCCTCGGCGAGCAGCTCGACGGGGCGCAGGTGGACGGGGCACAGGCCCGGAGCGTCGGGCTCGTCGGGCCGGGCGGGGTCGGGGACCAGCTCGTCGGGGTTGTAGTACGCCTCGCAGCTGACGCAGTACCAGCCCTCGTAGGTCGACGAGTAGATGTGGCCGGCGTCGTAGACACGCTGCAGGAACGCCTGGGTGGCAACGTGGTGCCGGGGTTCCGACGTGCGCAGGAAGTCGTCGGGAGCGACGTCGAGGAGGTCCCAGGCCTCGCGGAAGCGCGCCGAGGCCCAGTCAGCCTGCTCGATCGGGGTGATGGCTCGCTCGTCAGCGGCCCGCTGGATCTTGAGCCCGTGCTCGTCGGTGCCGGTCAAGAAGTGCACCTCGTCGCCGGCGAGACGATGCCAGCGGGCCAGGGCGTCGGCGGTGATCGTCGAGTAGGCGTGGCCCAGGTGGGGCGCGTCGTTGACGTAGTAGATCGGCGTCGTGACATAGAAGCGGCCGGGCACCTGGCCAACCTAGCGATGGCCCCCGTCCGAGCCGCCCGGCGTTCCGTGGGCCCGCTCGGCGCGGTCGATGCCTGCCGCTAGACGACGGGCGGCGGGATGTCGCTGCGGTGGACGATGCAGAGACTGCCGGCTGGAGAGTCGGGGTCGAGGATCATCTGCACCGGCAGGTCGTTGGGCAGACCCTCGTCGTCGACCTCGATGACGATGGACCGCTCCTCCTCGGGGTCGAAGACCTCCTGGAGGCCGAGGGCCATGCCGGTGAGGACGGCGCCCAGCGCCGAGCGGCGGCGCCACTGCGACACTCGGGTGACCGGCTCCGACGAACAGACGACGGTGGGGCCGGCGTCGATGGCGGCCAGCTCGTCGGGGTCGTACAGCTCGTCGAAGTCGTCGGCCTCGAGGTCGTCGAGCGGGCGGTCGCCAAGCCGGTCGTCGGCCGCACCGCCCGGCGGCGACGCGGAGACGTCGGCCCGCTCCACCGGCTCCGCCCGGGGACCACGGTGCGGCTCGACGGCCTCGGACTCGCGGAGCAGCTCCAGCCAGTCGTCATCGTCGGCCCACCGATCCACCCCGACAGGCTAGGCGCGCCCCCGGACGTTCACCCGGCGGCGATAGCGCACCTCGTCGACGGACTCGGGCCCGATAGCGGAGACCGTGCGGGCCCCGTCGGTGACCCACCCACGGCTCTCGTAGAACATCCGGGCCGCGGCGTTGCCCTCGAACACCCACAGCGTGGCCTCTACGAACCCGTCGGCCGCCAGCGCGTCGACGGCCGCCGCCAGCAGCATCGATCCCAGGCCCCGCCGCGTCGACGACGGGTCGACCGAGAGGGTGCGGACCTCGCCGATCGTCGGCGGGGTGTCGGTGTCGCGGCTGGGGGAGGTGGTGACGGTGCCGTGGACCTCACCGGGTCGCCCGACCACGAGCAGGCGGTGGCGGGGCGAGGGGCTCACCGCAGCCCGGGCGATCCAGTAGGTGCCCAGGTACGAGAAGTCGAGGCCGTCGAGGAAGGCGTCAGACAACAGGCCCCGGTACTTCGCTCGCCACGCTCGACGCTGCACCACCGCGACCGCCGGCCCATCGGTGGCCCCACCGCGACGAACCGGCACCTCGCTCGGGTTGTCCGGCCGCTCGGCGTAGGGCGGGGCCAAGGCCACGCCAAAGCGACGCCGAGCCAGCTCCACGACCGCTCGGCGGGCCGGGTCGACGCCCGCCGGACCGACGTCGTCGGGGGTGGCGAGGGCCACGTCGAGCACCTCCCACATGGGATCAGCGATCACGGCGCCCCTCCGGATCGTGGGGTGTCGAGGGCGAGGGCGTAGACCTCGGCGCGAGATCGACCGAGCGCGACCGCCACCTCCGCCGCCGCTCGACCGGGCGAGAGCCCGCGACCTCGCGCCGCACCGAGAGCGGAGCGGACCTCCTCGTCGTCGGCCCTGCCTCGGTCTGCCGCCACGCCGGCCAGGACGAGCACCACCTCTCCCCGCGGCGGTTCGGTCCCGGCCCGGTCCTCCAGCTCGGCGAGGGAGCCTCGCCACACCTCCTCGTGGAGCTTGGTGAGCTCCCGGCAGAGCACGGCCGTCCGGCCGGCCCCACACGCCGCGCCCAGGTCGCCCAGGGTGGAGGCAACGCGCGAGGGGGCCTCGTAGAGGACCGTCGTGCGGCGCTCCACCGCGAGCTCGGTCAGCCGGGCACTGCGAGCCGCGCCTCGGCGGGGCAGGAACCCCTCGACCACGAACCGGTCGATGCCGAACCCGGACACGACGAGGGCGGCGACCGCGGCGACGGGGCCCGGAACGGTGGTCACGGTCAAACCGGCGGCCACGACCGCCCGCACCAGCCGAGCCCCCGGATCCGACACACCCGGGGTACCTGCGTCAGTGACCAGAGCGACCCGCTCGCCGGCTGCGATGCGGGCCACCACGTCGGCCGCGGCGTCGGCTTCGGTGTGGCCGTCGACCCGCCGCAACGGGGGCGCCTCGACGCCTGCGGCCTGCAGCAACCGACCTGTGCGGCGAGTGTCCTCGCAGCAGAGGAGGTCGGCCCGCCGCAGCTCCTCGACCGCTCGAGGCGCCAGGTCACCGAGGTTGCCGATCGGCGTGGCCACCACCACCAGGGCACCGGGTTTCGACACGGCGCCAGTGTCGCCGCTCCCGCAGAGCGGGGAGAAGGCCGTCCGGATGGGCCACGATGGGGCCCGTGACGTGGCGGTGCCCGGCGTGTGATCGACGGTTCGGCCGCCGCGGCCAGAGCCACCTGTGCGTGCCGGTCGTCTCGCTCGACGCCTGGTTCGCCGATCGGCCACCCGTCCAGCGTCAGGTCTGCGACCGCGTCCTGGCCCACCTGGGCACCGTCGGGCCGGTCGAGGTCGACGCGGCCGAGGTCGGCATCCTCATCAAGCGGGAGCGAACCTTCGCGGAGCTGCGTCCCCACCGTGGCCACCTCCGCCTGTCGGTGCTGCTCGACCACGACGTCGTCTCACCTCGTGTGTCGCGGCAGATCGTCCCCGGGTCGAGTCGCGGATTCAACCATTACGCCGTGTTCTTCGTGTTGTCGTCGGCCGACGATGTCGACGAGGAGATCAGGGACCTGCTCACCGAGTCCTACGAGTCGTCGCCCGTCGCCTGATCGAGCTCGACGGTGGAACCCACCTTCAGACCCCACGCTGCGAACGCCCCGGCCTCGGCCTCCAGCACCCCGTCAGCCCGAGGCAACCAGCGCGTGACCCGACCCGGCGGGAGCGTGGTGGCCCGCAGCACCCGGCCGGCCCGATCGACCCAGGCCACATCTATGGCGAAGCGCATGGCGACGGTGTGGACCGAGCGGACCCTCGGCAGCCACAGGGCCCCGGCGAGCCCGTCGCGCCCGAGCAACCCCCGGCTCCGCGCCCGGCCCGTGCTCGCCACCGCGAGCGGCCCCACGTCGCGCCCGTCGACGACCAGCCGGGCCACCGTTACACGTTGAAGCGGATCTCGAGCACGTCGCCGTCGCGCACCAGGTAGTCCTTGCCCTCGATGCGAAGGCGGCCCAGCTCCCGGGCCTTGGACCACGAGCCGATCTCGAGCAGCTCGGTCCAGTCGATGACCTCGGCCCGGATGAACCCCCGCTCGAAGTCGGTGTGGATACGCCCGGCGGCCTGCGGTGCCGTGGACCCGGCCCGGAACGTCCAGGCCCGGCTCTCCTGCTCGCCTGTGGTGAGGAACGTCCGGAGCCCGAGCAGGTCGTAGGCGGCGTGGACGAAGCGCTCGAGCGCCCCCTGGCCCAGGCCGAGCGCCTCGAGCAGCTCGGAGCGGTCGTCGCCGGTGAGCTGCGCCGCCTCGGCCTCGAGGGCGACGCTCAGCCCCAGGACCTCGGCCCGCCCGCCCAGCTCGTCGGCGACGGGGGCGATGACCTCGTCGATGCGGTGGATGTCGTCCTCACCCACGTTGACCAGGGCCAGCACCGGCTTGGCCGTCAGCAGCGACCAGGGCCGCAGCATGGCGCGGGTGTCGTCGCCGATGTCGCTGCGATAGATGGGGGTGCCCTCGGCGAGAACGGCATACGCAGCGTCGAGGGCGGCCACCTCGTCGGCCATCGACCGGTCGACCCGGGCTGCCTTGCGCTTCTTGGTGAGGTGAGTCTCCAGCGACTCGAGGTCGGCCAGAGCGAGCTCGGTCTCCAGCACCCGCAGGCAGTCGAGGGGGTCCGACGAACCGGGGACGTCGGTGTCGGTGAACGCTCGCAGCAGGTAGACGACGGCGTCGACCTCGCGGATGTGGGCCAAGAAGCGGTTCCCCAGGCCCTCGCCGGTGCTCGCCCCCTCGACCAGGCCGCCGATGTCCACGAACTGCACGCTGGCCGGCACGACCTTGGCACTGGCCGACATCTCCGCCAGCCGGTCGAGGCGCGAGTCCGGCACCTTGGCCACTCCCACGTTGGGATCGGTGGTCGCGAAGGCGTACGGCGCAGCCAGGGCTCCTCCCCCGGCCAGAGCGTTGTAGAGCGACGACTTCCCGGCATTGGGGAGCCCGACGAACCCGAACCGCTCCATCGGTCGACCCTACCGGGGAGCCCCCCCGCCTCGAACTGGCCCCCGCCTCCGTACTGGTGAAGATCTGACCGGCTCTGGCCCGCGCGATCGACACCAGTTCGGCGATGATCCCGTACTGGTGAAGATCTGACCGGCCCTGACCCGCGCGATCGACACCAGTTCGGGTCTGGGGTCGCGGGGACGGCGGGCGCTCAGACGGGCGCGGGATAGGTTCGACGCCGATGCTCGCCATCTCGCCTCTCGACGCTCCGATGGACCCGGCCGCCGCCCTCGACCGCGTCGCTCACCTGATCGAGCGCGAGCTGGGGTCGAGCCGGAAGGCCGCCGCCTTCCGCCTGGCCGCCGACGCCCTGCGCCAGGCCGGGCCCGACCAGGTCCGCGCCCTGCACCAGCAGCGACGTCTCACCTCCCTCTCCGGCGTGGGCGACAGCACCGCGTCGGTGGCGGCCCAAGCCCTCGACGGCGAGATCCCCGACCGGCTGGCCGAGCTGGAGCGATCGAGCGTGGTCCCCCTCGGCGACGGCGCGGAGCTGCGCGGCGCCCTGCGCGGCGACTGCCACAGCCACTCGACGTGGAGCGACGGCGGCGCCCCGATCGTCGACATGGCCCGGGCGGCCATGGCCCTGGGCCACGACTACCTGGTCATGACCGACCACTCCCCCCGCCTGACCGTGGCACACGGCCTGAACCGCGACCGGCTGATGGCCCAGCTCGACGAGATCGCCGCCCTGAACGAGGAGCTGGCCCCGTTCCGCATCCTCACCGGGGTCGAGGTCGACATCCTCCTCGACGGCACCCTCGACGGCGACGACGACATGCTCGCCCGCCTCGACGTGGTGGTGGCGAGCATCCACTCCAAGCTCGCCATGGACAAGGGCGAGATGACCGAGCGGATGGTCAAGGCGGTGCTCGACCCGCGGGTGTCGATCCTCGGCCACTGCACCGGCCGCAAGCTCAAGGGCCTGCCGGCGCCCGGGCCCGAGGACATCGCCCCCTCGGCCTACGTCCGCCCCGAGTCGTCCTTCGATGCGGAGATGGTCTTCCGGGCCTGTGAGGCCACCGACACCGCAGTGGAGATCAACTGCCGCCCCGAGCGCCGTGACCCGCCCGACGACCTGTTGGCCCTCGCCGTGCAGACCGGGTGCCGGGTGAGCATCGACACCGACGCCCACGCACCGGCCCAGCTCGAGTGGCAGCCCTACGGATGCGACAAGGCGGTGCGCCACGGCCTCGCCGCCGACCGGGTCGTCAACAGCTGGCCCGTCGGCGACCTCCTCGCCTGGGCGACGGGCTGACTGACCTATTGCCGTGTCAGGGGAGGCCCGGCCACGGGGCAGGGACCTTGCTGGTGTCGGGCGTACGTCCATCGCCTCTGCGGAACCTGATCCGGGTGGACGCCGCGAGCAGCGTTCCTGGCCGTCGTGACAGCGGGTGGACGTTGCCCGACACGCACTAGGACAGAACCGGCTTGGGCGTCCTCAGGCCGACTCGGTAGCGTCGCCTTCTCATGTCCAAGAAGACCGACAAGCGCAAGACCAACGCCCGGCGCAAGAAGGCCAACCACGGCCGCAAGCCCAACGCCGGCCGCTGACGGCGCGTTCGGCGACGGTCCGTCGACCTTCCCCAGGCGCATCGCCGGGTGACGGATCTCAGGGCGCGAGGCCGTCGAGCCAGGTGAGAACGGCCTGGTGGTGCAGTGTCAGCCCGTTCATGGCGGTGAGCTCGGCCGGCTGAGCCCGAAGACGGTCGGCCAGGGCAGAGGCGACCTGAGGGCGCTGGGCCAGAGCGCCGAACGGAGTCTGCTGGACCCGGATGGTGAACAGCACCGATCCTGACTCGGGCAGGGCCCGCAGGGTCTGGCGCTCGGAGCGCAACCACAGCCGCTCGGGCACCTCGGCGGCGGCCGCCGGTCGGGCCTCGGTCGGCGGATCCGGGGCGAACAGCTCGGGCGAGTCGTGGACCGACCAGTTGCGGCGCACGCCGATGGCGCCAGGACGGAGACGAGCGAGGTAGCGATCGACCCGGTCGGCCAGCTCGACGTCGTAGCCCGGCACCGGGCCGTGCAGGGCCGCGGCCGGTCGGCCCGCCTTGTCGGCCAGACGCCAGTGCGAGGGGAAGCACAGCACGGCAGCGTCGAGATGATGGCGCACCACGGTGTCGACATCGGGCCGAGGGACCATCAGGCACAGGTCCTCCTGGACCAGCCGCCCGGCGGTGACCAGGGGGTGCTCGTCGGCAGCGTGAGCAGGCCCGACCTCGACGTCCCTGGCCGCCAGCCAAGCCGTCACCAGCTCGAGGACCTCCGCCCCGGCGTCCTGGGTGTCGGCCGTGAGGTGGAGCACCTCGCCGGGGCGCTCGCGCACCAGCCGGGCCCGGAGGGCCAGCTCGGCCTCTCGCTGGTCGTCGGTCAGCAACCACCCGTCGTCATCGACGCGCCGCAGTCCCATCGACAGCCAGGGCGGGCCGTCGGCCGACAGTCCCAGCTCGTCGAGCCAATCCAGGGCCACCGGGTCACCGTAGGTCGACGTGTGTCCAGGTACCGTCGCGAGGAGCGGGTCGAGGTCCTCCGCGGCCACCGCATCGCCGATCCCTACCGATGGCTGGAGGACGGTGACGACCCGCTGGTGCGGGCGTGGGACGACGCCCAGACGGCCCCGCCGTCTTGCCTAGGAGCCCAGCGGCCAGGCCTCGGGTTCGAACCACAAGCAGGTGGCGACGACGGCGAGGCACACGAGGCCGACCACCACCACTGCGATCGAGACCCGGCCTCGCGGCATGAGCTTCACGGTGAGCGCGTCGAGGGCGACGTGGCTGCGGAAGCCCGGCCCACCCCGACCGACCGACAGGGCAAGGATCCCGCCCGCCGCCACCCCGGTCGCCCGCAAGACCCATTGACCGGCGGGAGCCAGCGACTCGAAGATCTCGGTGCCTGACCACAGCAGCAGGCCGATGGCCAGGATCACCAGGGCGCCGAGGGACCGGACGACCGCGACTCCGAGGTTGCGGGCCCACCACGGCACGATCCAGGCCGGGTTACGCCCCCGGCGCAGCAGGCGGTCGCCGGCGGTGGCCAGGAGCGGAGCCGCTCCCAGGCCCAGGGCCAGCACGATGGTTGCCGGCTGGGCGCTGGCCAGGGCGGTGACGGCGAGGCCGAGGGGCACGGTCAACCAGGGCCGGCCCGGGGGCGAAGCGCCCCCCGGGAGCGGTTGGTGAGCGAAGGGTGCGACGACCTGAGCAGCCGGGCGGTCGAAACGCCCGTCAGGGTGGGCCTGATCCGCGGGCGCGACCGGCGTCGGACCCACTGAGCCACGGCCGTGGCCGGGGTCGGGCACGAGGTAGTTCGGGCCCGCTCCGAGGCGGGCTACCGCCGGGGGCGGATCGGCAGGTCGCGGGGGCACCGCGGTGGTCGCAGGGGCCACGGTGGTCCAGGGGTCGGCCCCGACGCTCGATCGGCCAGGGCCGCTCGCCTGACGGCCACGGGACCTCGCCGCACCGCCGTTGGCGGCTGACGGCCCCCCCGAGCCTGTGGGAGGCCGCCACGACACCTCGGGCTCCGCTCGGGCCCTCGCCGCGACCGAGCGATCGGCGTCGGGCCCATCCCCGACCGACGATCCCGGCATCGACGCGGGCGCTGCGGTGGACGCCGGAGCCGAGCCCATCGCGTCGGAGCCGCCGCGGTCACTGCGGTCGCCCGCCCAGTCGGCTCCGTCCTGGTCGAACGGGCGAAGTCCGAACGGCTCCTCGGCTGCGTCGGGCTCCGCGTCGAGCTCCTCGTCGGCCAGGTCGAGGTCCGACGCGTCGACCCCGAGACGTTCGAGCAGGGTGCGGACCGAGGCCGGCCGGGCATCGGGCTCGAGCTCCAGAGCACATTCGATCGCGGCGCTGACGTCGCGACTCACACTGGCGTTCACTCGCCACAGAGGGGTCAGGGCGGCGCCTCGGCTCCGGTCGGCGGGAGCGGGGGGGATGCGAGCCGACATCAGCCGATACAGGGTGGCTCCGAGGGAGTAGACATCGGCGCGAGGCGAGAACCGGGCCTTGCCTGCGTACTGTTCGGGCGGGGCGTATCCGGGGGTGACGATGCGGGTCATCGACGTGGTGTGGTCCTCGACATAGGGCCGAGCCAGGCCGAAGTCGATGAGCACGACGCGCCCGTCGAGGGTGCGCATCAGGTTGGCTGGGCTCACGTCGCGGTGCAGCACCCCGGCCCGGTGCACGGCTGTCAGGGCAGCCGCGGCCTGGCCGGCCACGTCGAGGGCCTCACCCTCGGAGAAGGGAGCCTGACGGGCCTGGAGCTCGGCGGCCAGGGTCCGCCCGTCGAGCCGCTCGAGCACCAGGTAGGCGGTGCCGTGCTCCTCGAAGACGGCGAAGATGCGCACGATGTTGGGGTGGCCGAAGCGGGCGAGGGTCGTGGCCTCCCGCAAGAAGCGCTCCCGGGCCGAGGCGAACCCGGGCGCCGCCGGAGCAGGGAC
>Ga0136617_10003739_pt1 | contig 13589 bp, 12 predicted proteins | sample AntDrymUQ3222106_2_FD_129672 | JGI IMG/M metagenome (GOLD analysis project Ga0136617, IMG submission 129672) | Polar desert sand microbial communities from Dry Valleys, Antarctica - metaG UQ322 (21.06) | ecosystem: Environmental > Terrestrial > Soil > Desert | place: Antarctica: Dry Valley...
CAGCCCCCGAAGACCCAGCCCCCGAAGACCCAGCTCCCGAAGTCCAACAGGCTTCGGCCGAACCGACCCCAGAGTCCCCCGACGGCACAGAGTCAGCCGACAAGGAGCAGTGATGGCCACCAAAGAAGACATCCTCGACAGCATCGCCAGCATGACCGTGCTGGAGCTCAGCGAGCTCCTGAAGGAGTTCGAGGACAAGTTCGGCGTCACCGCCGCCGCTCCGGTCGCTGCGGCCGCCGCCCCTGCGGGTGGCGGAGGCGACGCCGCCCCGGCCGCCGAGGAGCAGGACGAGTTCGACGTCATCCTCGCCGCGGTGGGCGACAAGAAGATCCAGGTCATCAAGGAGGTGCGGTCGCTCACCAACCTGGGCCTGAAGGAGGCCAAGGACCTCGTGGACGGCACCCCCAAGCCGGTCCTGGAGAAGGTCAACAAGGAAGCTGCCGACAAGGCCAAGGCTGCCCTCGAGGGCGCCGGCGCCACGGTCACGGTCAAGTAACACCTGGCCGACCACTGGCTCAGCAGGCACCGCGCGAGGGGCGATCGTCCGGACAAATCGGACGATCGCCCCTCGGTGTGTGACCAGCAGGTTTCGGCCCAGCGTCCGGCGCGCAGACTCCGGGTGCGCCGCTCGGTCTTGCCCGCCTGACCGACCCCTGCCGGCGCCGGGCACATCCGCGTGACCTTCCGGTCGCGCGGTCGTTACCCGTGGGTAACCGACCAGTGAGGTGCGGCGTGGGCGTGGAGATCCAGGTCGAGGGGCTGACCAAGTCCTTCGGCCGACAGGTGATCTGGCAGGACGTCTCCCTCACGCTTCCCGCCGGGGAGATCTCGGTCATGCTCGGCCCGTCGGGCACCGGCAAGTCCGTGCTGCTCAAGACCCTCGTCGGGCTGCTCAAGCCCGACGCCGGCTCGATCACCATCGACGGCCGCGACCTGACCAAGCTGCGCGAGCACGACCTCTATGAGGTCCGCAAGCTCTTCGGCGTCCTCTTCCAGGACGGCGCCCTCTTCGGCTCGATGAGCCTCTACGACAACATCGCCTTCCCGCTTCGTGAGCACACCAAGAAGAGCGAGAAGGAGATCAAGGACATCGTCGGGGAGAAGATGGAGATGGTCGGGCTGATCGGGTCCGAGGCCAAGCTCCCCGGTGAGATCTCCGGTGGCATGCGCAAGCGCGCCGGGCTGGCGCGGGCGCTGGTGCTCGACCCCGAGATCATCCTCTTCGACGAGCCCGACTCTGGGCTCGACCCGGTTCGCTCGGCCTACCTCAACCAGCTGATCATCGACCTCAACGACGCGATCCAGGCGACCTTCCTCATCGTCACCCATGACGTGAACACCGCACGAAGCGTCCCGGACAACATCGGCCTGCTCTACCACCAGCACCTGGCGATGTTCGGTCCGCGGGAGATGTTGCTGTCCAGCGAGGAGCCCGTCGTCCGCCAGTTCCTCAACGCCCAGCGGCAGGGCCCGATCGGCATGGCGGAGGAGAAGGACGCCGACGAGCTGGCCCAGGAGGAGGCCGAGGGCTACGAGATGCCCCCGCTGCCGCCGATCCCGCTGCAGTTGCTCAACAGCGAGGGCAAGGCCCGGCCCAACCAGCGCGACCCCGGGGCGTGGTGCAAGGACAACGGCGTGACACCGCCGCCCGGCTCCTTCGAGTCCCAGGGCACGGCCCTCGCGACGCCGCCGGCCGAGACAGATGACGAGCAGCAGGACGACAAGCAGCAGGACGACAAGCAGCAGGACGACAAGCAGCAGGACGACAAGCAGCAGGACGACAAGCAGCAGCACAACGATTCTCCGTACGACGGGCAGCGCCCGGACGGGCAGCAGCAGCCGGTGCGACCCGCGCACGACACCAGCTCCGACGGGCTGCACCGGCAGCCTCAGCCGGTCTCGATGACGCCGGAGGCCAAGGCGTGAGCAACCCGGCGGTCGGCGCACTTCGGCAGAGCGGCAACCTCTTCGCGCTGGGGATGGACGTGCTGCGGGCGCTGCCGAAGCGACCGTTCCAGACCAAGGAGTTCATCCAGCAGTCCTGGTTCATCGCCAGCGTCACCATCCTGCCGACTGCACTGGTCAGCATCCCGTTCGGCGCGGTCATCGCACTCCAGCTCGGCAACCTGACCCGGCAGCTCGGCGCGCAGTCGTTCACGGGCGCAGCGAGTGTCCTCGCCGTGGTCCGGGAGGCGAGCCCGATCGTCACCGCGCTGCTCATCGCCGGCGCCGGCGGCTCGGCCATCTGCGCCGACCTGGGCGCCCGCAAGATCCGCGAGGAGATCGACGCGATGGAGGTGCTCGGCATCTCCCCGATCCAGCGCCTCGTCGTGCCCCGGGTGCTCGCGATGATGCTGGTGGCCGTGCTTCTCAACGGCCTGGTCTCCGTAGTGGGCGTGGCCGGCGGCTACTTCTTCAACGTGGTCCTGCAGAACGGCACACCGGGGGCCTACCTTGCGTCGTTCACCGCGCTGGCCCAGCTGCCCGATCTCTATGTCGGCGAGTTCAAGGCCTTGGTCTTCGGGGCGCTGGCGGGCATCGTCGCGTCCTACAAGGGCCTGACCGCCGGTGGCGGCCCCAAGGGCGTGGGCGATGCGGTCAACCAGTCCGTCGTCATCACGTTCATGCTGCTCTTCGTCGTGAACTTCGTGCTGACGGCGATCTACTTCCAGGTCGTTCCGCAGAAGGGCATGTGATGGCCCTTCAAGAGGTGGTTCGCAAGCCGCTGGACGGTCTGGACGGCCTGGGCGGGCAGCTGCGGTTCTACGGCCGCAGCCTGGCATGGACGCCCCGCACGCTGCGGCGCTACAAGAAGGAGATCCTGCGCCTGCTCGGCGAGGTGGCGCTGGGCACCGGCGCTCTGACCGTGATCGGCGGCACGATCGGCGTCATCGCGTTCCTGGCGTTCTTCACCGGCACCGAGGTCGGCCTGCAGGGATATGCCGCGCTCAACCAGCTCGGGTCCTCGGCCTTCACCGGGTTCATCTCCGCCTACTTCAACACCCGCGAGATCGCGCCGCTGGTGGCCGGCCTCGCGCTGGCAGCGACGGTCGGGTGCGGCTTCACCGCCCAGCTCGGGGCCATGCGCATCAGCGAGGAGATCGACGCCCTCGAGGTGATGGGCGTCCCGTCGCTGCCGTTCCTTGTGACGACGCGCATGATCGCCGGGTTCGTCGCCGTCATCCCGCTCTACGTCATCGGGCTGCTCTCGTCCTACGCCGCGACCAGGCTGATCGCCACCGGCTACTACGGCCAGTCCAAGGGCACCTACGACCACTATTTCAACCTGTTCCTGCCGCCGGGCGACGTGCTGTGGTCCTTCGGCAAGGTGATGATCTTCGCCGTGGTGATCATCCTGATCCACTGCTACTACGGCTACACCGCCAGCGGTGGACCGGCCGGTGTGGGCATGGCCGTCGGCAGGGCTGTGCGGACCTCGATCGTCGCGATCAACATCGTCGACTTCTTCCTCAGCCTGGCCATCTGGGGCGCCACCACGACCGTGCGGATCGCGGGGTGACGCCGTGCTGATGAAGGCTCGCACCCGTGCGGCGGTCGGGCAGAAGGTGATGCTTCGGGTCTACGGCATCGTCTTCCTGCTCGTGATGGCGCTGCTAATCGGGCTCAGCATCGCGGTCTACAACAAGGCCTTCACCGAAGTCGTGCACGTCACGTTGGAGACCGACAAGGTCGGCAACCAGCTGGCGCCGCCCAGCGACGTCAAGCTTCGTGGGTTGATCGTCGGCGAGGTCCGCGAGGTCAGCTCCGACGGCTCGCGCGCGACCGTGGACCTTGCGCTGGACCCCGACATGGTCGGGCTCATCCCCAGCAACGTCAGCGCGCGGCTGCTGCCCAAGACGCTGTTCGGCGAGAAGTTCGTCGACCTGGTGCTTCCCACCGGGCCGGCCGCCCGGCCGATCCGCGAGAACGACGTGATCCCGCAGGACCGCACCAGCGTCTCGATCGAGCTCGAGCGGGTCCTCGCCGATTTGCTGCCGCTGCTGCGGGCTATCCAGCCGGAGAAGCTCAACGCGACGCTGAATGCGCTCGCGACGGCGTTGGAGGGCCGCGGCGACGCCCTCGGGGACAACCTGGTGCGGGTCGACCGCTACTTCAAGCAGATCAATCCCCAGATCGAGACTCTGCAGGCCGACATCACTGGGCTCGCCGATTTCTTCTCGATCTACGCCGACGCGGCGCCGGACCTGCTGCGGCTGATGCGCAACAGCGCGGTGACCGCGACCACGTTCGCGGAGCGGCCCGACGTCTACGCCGGCTTCCTGCTCGGCACCACCGGCTTCGCCAACACAACCCGTCAGGTGGTGCGGGAGAACGAGGACCGCATCATCCAGCTCGGCCGGGTGAGCCGGCCGGTGCTGCAGGTGCTGGCCAAGTACTCCCCGCACTACCCCTGCCTCCTGCAGGGTCTGCGCCACGCCAACAGCAACGACCCAACCTCTCCCGGGGCCATCGGCAGCGCGTTCGCCAAGGGCTACCTGAACATCACCCTCGAGATCGTCCCGCAGCGCGGTCCCTACCAGCCCGGCGAGGAGCCGCGGTTCGAGGAGAAGAGCGGCCCGAACTGCCGTGGTCTGCCGCAGCCGCCGTTCAGCCAGGAGAACCCCGACCCCGGCGCGCGCCTGCGCGACGGCAGTGAAGGGCCCAACGGAGGTGAACCGCCCACGTCCGGTCGGGCGATCCCACGCATGCTGCTCGACCCCACCAGCGGGCACGCCGGCACCGCCGAGGAGCAGCAGGTGGTCAACGCCCTGCTCGCGCCGAGCATGGGAGTCGCGGCCGACGACGTGCCCGACATCGCCACGCTGCTCTACGGCCCGGTCGCGCGCGGAACGGTGGTGAGGCAGTAGTGAAGACCACCTCTGCGCTTGTCAAGCTGATCGTCTTCGGCGTCGTCACACTCATCGCGACGGGTCTGCTCGCCACGACGATCGGGAACTTCCGCTTCGGCGGCACGTCGGAGTACCGCGCGGTCTTCTCCGACGTCACCGGGCTGCTGGCGGGCGACGACATCCGGATCGCCGGCGTCCGGGTGGGCTCGGTGGAGAAGATCGAGGTCAAGGACCGCACCCTCGCCCAGGTCACGATCAGCGTGGACGAGGAGCGGCAGGTCTCCGACAGCACGCTGGCCGCGGTGCGCTACCGCAACCTGGTGGGTCAGCGCTACATCGCCCTGACGGAGGGACCCCGCCCCGGCGAGCGGTTGCGGGATGGCGGCACCATCCCTCTTGACCAGACGACGCCGGCCCTGGACCTCACCGACCTCTTCAACGGGTTCAAGCCGTTGTTCGCGGCGTTGAACCCGAAGGACATCAACGAGTTCTCCTTCGAGATCATCCAGACCCTGCAGGGTGAGGGCAGCAGCATCAACAGCCTGCTCGCGCGCACGGCCTCCCTGACGTCCACCCTCGCCGACCGCGACGCCGTCATCGGGCGGACGCTGGACAACCTCAACGAGGTGCTCGGGACCGTCGACGACCGTGATCAGAAACTGTCCGAGCTGATCCTGCAGCTGCAGCGCTTCGTCAGTGGGCTTTCCCAGGACAGGGAGGCCATCGGTGCTTCGCTCACCAACATCGCCGGCCTCGCCGACGCGACGGCCGGGCTCGTCGAGGACGCGCGGCCTCCGCTGAAGACGGACATCCGCGAGCTGGGAGAGGTGGCCGGCAACCTCGACGACCACGAGAAGGTGGTCGACGAGTTCCTGAACCGCTTCCCGGGCAAGCTGAACACCATCACCCGCACCGCGACCTATGGCTCGTTCTTCAACTTCTATCTCTGCGAGTTCACTATCAAGGGCAGTGGTCAGGTCGAGAAGCAGCCCGGTTCCCGGGAGAGGTGCCCCTGATGGCCACCCCTTTCCGCGAGCGCAACCCGGTCATCGTCGGAGCCGTCGGGCTCGCCGTCATCGCCAGCATGCTGCTCTTCGCGTTCAACATCGACCGGGTCCCGTTCCTCAACGGCACGGAATACACCGCCGCCATCAGCGAGGCCGGCGGGCTGAAGGAGAACGACGAGGTGCGCATCGCCGGTGTGAAGGTCGGCAAGGTCACCGGAGTCGCCCTCGATGGTGACCACGTGCAGGTGACGTTCCAGGTCGATGACGACACCGAGTTCGGCCGCGAGACATCTGCGTCCGTGCGGATCAAGACCGTGCTGGGCCAGAAGTTCCTCATGCTCGAGCCGAAAGGCTCCGGGCAGATGGCGGCCGGCAGCGAGATCCCGGTGACCCGCACCCAGGCGGCCTATGACGTCGTCGAGGCGTTCAGCGACCTGGCGACGACAGCCGAGGGGATCGACACCGAGCAATACGCTGAGGCGCTGGACACGATCGCCACGACGTTCGAGGACTCTCCCGACGAGGTCCGGGCCGCGGTCGACGGCCTGGGTCGGCTGTCCCGCACCATCTCGTCGCGCGACACCGAGCTGCGTGAGCTGCTCGACCACACGTCCGGTGTCTCCGAGGTGCTCGCCGACCGCAACGAGGAGTTCGTCACGCTGCTCGCCGACGGCGACCTGCTGCTGCAGGAGCTGGAGCGGCGGCGTGAGGACATCCACGTGCTGCTGCTGAACACGGCCAAGCTGTCCGAGCAGCTCACCGCCCTGGTCCGCGAGAACCGCCAGGAGATCGGCCCCGCTCTGGCGAACCTGCGCAACGTCGTGGAGACCCTGGAGCGCAACCAGGCCAATCTCGACCGCAGCATCGAGCTGCTCGCGCCGTTCGTGCGTGTCTTCGCCAACACCCTCGGCAACGGCCGCTGGTTCGACACCTACGTGGAGAACCTTTTCCCGGCCGAAGCCGTTGAGGAGCAGGCGCCATGAGCCCGATGAGATTCCCCTGGCAGCGCACGCCGCGCGGCTCCCGGCGGGTGGGCGGGTTCAGCACTCCCGACTGGTTCCCCTTCGGTGGCAGCGCCGGAGGCGACGCGGCGGCCCCGGCGGCGGACAAGGCCCCAGCCAAGGCCGAGGCGACCGAGGAGGCCCAACCGGATGGAGCAGGCCGCTCCGGGCTGCCGGCGACGCCGTTGATCGCCGGTGCGCTCGCCCTGCTCCTGCTGCTCGGCCTGGCCGTCTGGTTGTGGCCCGGAGCCGGGAAGGTGCAGGCCACCGCCCACTTCCCCCGCGCGGTCGGACTCTTCGTCGGCTCGGACGTGCGCATCCTCGGTGTGAAGGTCGGCGAGGTCAAAGAGATCGTGCCGGAGGGAACGTCGGTGCGGGTCGAGTTCGAGTACGAAGACACCTACAAGGTGCCCCGGGACGCGAAGGCGGCCGTGGTCGCCCCGTCCGTGGTGAGCGACCGCTACGTCCAGCTCACCCCGGTCTACGCGGGCGGACCCGTCATGGCCGACGGCGCAGACATCGCGATGGAGCAGACCGCCACGCCGGTCGAGCTGGACCGGATCTTTGCCAGCCTGAACGACCTCAACGTCGCGCTCGGCCCGGAGGGTGCCAACAAGGGCGGCGCCCTGACCCGGCTGTTGCAGGTCGGGGCCGACAACCTCGACGGGCAGGGCGCGAACATCAACGCGACCTTCGAGGACTTCTCCGAGGCCGTCGCCACGCTCTCCAACGGAAAGGAAGACTTCTTCGGCACGGTGCGCAACCTGCAGGTCTTCACCACCGCCCTGGCGCAGAACGACCAGCAGGTGCGCTCGTTCAACCAGAACCTCGGCAGCGTCGCCGACCAGCTCGCCGGTGAGCGGGAGGAGCTCTCCGCCGCGCTGCGCAACCTCGCAGTTGCTCTCGGGGAGGTGGCCAGCTTCGTGCGCGACAACCGGGCGAACCTCTCGGCCAACATCCAGGGCCTGTCCGAGGTCACCGACGTCCTGGTGACCCAGCGCGACGCGCTTGCGGAGGTGCTCGAGGCCGGCCCGACCGCCCTGTCCAACCTCCAGCTCGCCTACAACCCTCGCTCCGGGACGCTGGACACCCGCAACAACGCCCAGGACCCCGACTTCGCCGTGCTGCTCTGCAACGTGCTCAAGGGGCTGGGGCGCAATGAGGACTGCACGAAGATCCTCGAGAGCCTGCAGGACGGTGAGCTGCCCGAGCTGCCGCTCGGTGGCTCGGCCTCCCGCACGCCCGACCCGACTCTGGGCGGCATCCTCGGCGGGCCCCGATGAGCCGCCGCATGGGACCAGCGACCCGGTTGTTCGCCAGCGTCGCCGCTGGCGCACTGCTGCTCACCGGCTGCCAGGGCGTCTACGACGTGCAGCTGCCGGGCGGTGCCGCCACCGGTGACGACGTCTACCGCGTCGTCGTGGAGTTCCAGGACGTCCTTGACCTGGTGCCTCAGTCTGCGGTCAAGGTCAACGACGTGACCGTGGGGGCGGTCGAGGACATCTGGCTCGACGGCTTCACCGCCCGGGTGCGCCTGCGCATCGAGGACACCGTGAAGCTGCCCGACAACGCCGTCGCCGAGCTGCGGCAGACGAGCCTGCTCGGCGAGAAGTTCGTCTCGCTGGAGGAGCCGGTCGACGCGACGCCCACCGGTGAGCTCTCCGACAAGGACGTGATCCCGCTCGCCCGTTCCGGCCGCAACCCGGAGGTCGAGGAGGTGTTCACGGCGCTCTCGTTGCTGCTCAACGGCGGTGGCGTCGCCCAGCTGCGCACGATCAACCGAGAGCTCACCCAGGTCATGCAGGGTCGGGAGAGTGACATCAAGAGCGTGATCGACCAGCTGGACACCTTCATCGGCGGGCTCGACGACCACAAGTCCGAGATCGTGCGCGCCCTCGACGGGCTGGACCGGCTCAGCGCCACGCTGGCCGCCCAGAAGGAGGACATCGCCGTCGCCCTCGACGACATCCCCCAGGGTCTGCAGGTGCTGGCCGACCAGCGCGCCCAGCTCACCGAGATGCTGCAGGCGCTGTCCGAGCTCGGCGTCGTCGGCACCCGGGTGATCAAAGCGTCCAAGGACGACTTCATCGCCAACCTCGAGTCGCTCGCGCCCGTCCTGACCCGCCTGTCCCAGGCGGGGGACGACCTGCCGCACGCTCTGGAGCTGATGTTCACCTACCCGTTCCCGCGCTCGGCGCTGAAGGGCATTCGCGGCGACTACACCAACCTGCGCGCCGACGTGGATCCACGGTCGATCCAGCAGCTGATCGACAGCCTGCCCGACCCGCCACCGGGTCCGACGCCGACGTTCTCCATCCCACCGCTTCCGACCCTGCCGGTGGCTCCCGGGTGCCCGTCCCTCCCACCGGTGCCCGGGGATCCGGCGCCTCCGCTGCACTGCGCGACGATCCCGGACCCGGACGCGTCCGTCGCCGACCTGCTCGAGCTGATGCTGGGGGGGCTGGTCCGATGATCGGGCGGACGACCAAGTTCCAGCTCGCCGTGTTCACCCTGGTCAGCCTGCTCGGCGTGTCCTACGTCAGCGCGGAGTACGTCGGGCTGACCGACCGGGTGCTGGCGCGAGCTTTTGTCGTGACCGCCGACTTCGAGGAGTCGGGGGGGATCTTCGAGAACGCCGAGGTGACCTACCGCGGCGTCACGGTGGGCCGGGTCACCAACCTGGAGCTGTCCGACGACGGTGTCCGGGTCTTCCTGCGGCTCGAGGACGGGACCCGGGTGCCCAGCGACACCAAGGCGGTGGTGGCCAACCGGTCGGCGGTCGGTGAGCAGTTCGTCGACCTGCAGCCGGAGCGGGACGGCGCACCATTCCTGGCCGACGGCAGCGAGATCCCGCGGGAAGCCACCGAGACGCCGCTGCCTGTGCAGACCCTGCTGGTCAACCTCGACCGGCTGGTCAACTCGGTGCCCCGAGACGACCTGGTCACGGTCATCGACGAGCTCGGGAAGGCCTTCAGCGGCACCGGACCCAATCTGCAGCGCCTCATCGACCAGGGCAACGCGCTGACCGAGGAGGCGACGGCGGCGCTGCCGGAGACGATCCGGCTGATCGAGGACGGCGAGGCGGTCCTCGACACCCAGCGGGACTCGGGAACGGCGATCAAGAGCTTCGCCGAGGACCTGGCCCTGCTCAGCGACACCTTGCGCGACCGCGATGCCGACCTGCGGGGCATCTTCGACAACGGGATCGTCGCGGCCCAGGAGCTCGAGGGCCTGCTGCGGGAGAACCGGCCTGCCATCGCCACCCTGCTCGGCAACCTGTTGAGCGGCGGCCAGGTGACCGTGGCCCGCATCGACGGGCTCGAGCAGATCCTGGTGACCTACCCGGTGGTCGTCTCCGGCGGCTACACCGTGGTGCCCGGCGACGGGACCGCGCACTTCGGGCTGGTGGAGCAGAGCCAGCCGAAGGCCTGCGTCTACGACAACCCGCGGCGGGATCCCAACGACACGTCCAACACGCCCGCGAAGACCCGCAACGCCCGGTGCACCGAGCCGCCTCCCGGTGGACAGACGCGCGGCTCCGCCAATGCGCCCGGCCCGAGCTCGGGTGGGTCGGCCAGCCGGACGCCGTCGTATCTTGGGGGCTACGACGCCCAGTCGGGCACCGTGCTGGGCACCGACGGGCGGCCGCTGCTGATGGGTTCGCGCGGCGGCCAGGAGGAGATGCTCGGGAAGGACTCGTGGCAGTGGCTGTTGTTCGGACCGCTCGGGGACTGACGCGCGCCCAGCTGCTGCTGCTCGGTCTCCTCGGTCTGGGGGTCGTCGGCGCTGTCGTCGCGGTCGTGGTTCTCTCGCTGCGGCTGCACGACGCGAACGACACGAGCACTCAGCGCGAGGAGATCCTGCAGGCAGCCCGTCAACAGGGCATCAACCTCACCACGTTGGATCACCGGTCGGTGGACGAGGACATCGAGCGTGTCCTCGCGAGCGCCACCGGAACGTTCAAGGAGGAGTTCGCCGCGGGCACCAAGGACCTGACCGACCTGGTCGTCGAGAACGAGGCCGTGTCCACCGGGGAGGTGCTCGAAGCGGGCATCGTGACCGCGGACAGCGACTCCGCCCGGGTGCTCGTGGTCGTCGACAGCACGGTCAGCAACTCCGCCACGGGCGAGGAGCAGGTTCGGCACTACCGGATGCAGCTCGACCTTGCCCTCAGCGGGACACGCTGGCTCACCTCCGATCTGGAATTCGTCGGATGAGCGAGAGCCGACCGGCGCGGCGCCGGGTGGCGGGAGAGCGGGCTCGCGCCCGGCGACCGGGGACGGACCCCGCCGGCACCGATCCGACCGTCATCGATCCGACCGGCACCGATCCGACCGGCACCGATCCGACCGGCACCGAAGAACTGACCGCGCCGCAGGTCAGCGCGCCGGAAGCACCCGAGCAGCAGGTCAGCGACGCGGACGGCAGCGAGCCGGCCGCCGAGACACCCGCTCCTGACGCGACCGGTCGCCGAGGTTGGCCGTTCGTCGTCGCCGCGGTGCTGGGCGTCCTGCTGCTGGCCGGCGCGGCCGCGAGCGGCGTGCTGGCCTACCGCGTGCAGCAGGACGAGGCGGCCGACACGGCCCGGGGAAACGCCAGTGCAGCGGCCCGGTCACACGCCCAGAAGATCCTTTCCTACGACCACCGCACGCTCGACGCCGACTTCGCCGCGGCCGAGAAGGCGCTGACCGGCTCCTTCAAGGAGCAGTACGCGAAGACGACCGACACGGTGGTCCGGCCCAGCGCCCAGGAGTACGACGTCGTCGTCGCGGCCGAGGTGGTCGCGTCGTCGGTGGTCCGGGCCAGCGCCGACCGGGTCGTGGTGCTGCTCTACGTGGACCAAACGACGACCTCCACCCGGCTCGAGGGACCCAAGGTCGACCTCAACCGGGTCCGGATGACCCTGACCAAGGACGGCAGCGGCGACGGAAACTGGCTGGTCAGCAAGCTGGACGCACTCTGAGGTGGGCCGGTGGGCGAGGTCGAGTGTCCGGCGAACCCTTGACGGCGGGCCGGTTCGGGTCCATTCTGCTCGCGCCGTGACAAGTGCAGAGGTTGCGTCCGCGTGAGGGGTCCCGTCGGGAGCCGCTTTACGTCGCGCTGCCCGAGGGGTATGCTCGCACTTTGCGCTGCCCCCTGACTCCTTCCGCGGATTTGCCGCGGGGTGTCTGGCCTGCGCTGAAGTAGCCGCGTGCCCTCGGAAGGACCCCCTCTTGGCCGCCTCGCGTACCGCGAACAAGCCCGTCTCCACCGGCAACAACAGCAAGAAGACCGGACCCAACAGCACCGCCCCACGACGCATCTCCTTCGCGAAGATCCGCGAACCCCTCGAAGTCCCCAACCTGCTCGCTCTGCAGACTGACAGCTTCGACACGCTGCTCGGCAACCAGAACTGGCTGACCCGGGTCGAGCAGGCTCGCTCGGACGGCAAGGACGACGTCCCCGGCAAGTCTGGCCTCGAGGAGATCTTCGAGGAGATCAGCCCGATCGAGGACTTCCAGGGGACCATGTCCTTGTCGTTCCGCGACCACCGCTTCGAGCCCCCGAAGTACTCCATCGAGGACTGCAAAGAGCGCGACATCACCTACTCGGCGCCGCTGTTCGTGACCGCCGAGTTCATGAACAACACCACTGGTGAGATCAAGAGCCAGACCGTCTTCATGGGCGACTTCCCGCTCATGACCGACAAGGGCACGTTCATCATCAACGGCACCGAGCGGGTCGTGGTGTCCCAGCTGGTCCGCTCGCCGGGTGTCTACTTCGACAAGTCCGTCGACAAGACCTCGGACAAGGACCTGTTCGGCTCAAAGATCATCCCGTCCCGGGGCGCCTGGCTCGAGTTCGAGATCGACAAGCGCGACCAGGTCGGCGTGCGCGTCGACCGCAAGCGCAAGCAGTCGGTCACTGTGCTGCTCAAGGCTCTCGGCTGGGACGACGCCAAGATCCTCGAGGAGTTCGGCCAGTACGAGTCGATCCGCGCGACCCTGGAGAAGGACCACACCACCGGCCAGGACGACGCGCTGCTCGACATCTACCGCAAGCTGCGACCGGGCGAGCCGCCCACCCGCGAGGCGGCCCAGACGCTGCTGGACAACCTCTACTTCAACCCCAAGCGCTACGACCTGGCCAAGGTCGGCCGCTACAAGATCAACAAGAAGCTGGGCGTCGACCTGCCGCTGGGCTCCAGCGTGCTCACGATCGACGACGTGGTCGAGACCATCCGCTTCATCGTCAAGCTGCACGCCGGCGAGACGACGATGGACGGCAAGAAGGGCCAGGTGCGGGTCGAGGTCGACGATATCGACCACTTCGGCAACCGGCGGCTGCGCACGGTCGGGGAGCTGATCCAGAACCAGGTCCGGACCGGGCTGTCCCGGATGGAGAGGGTCGTCCGCGAGCGGATGACCACCCAGGACGTCGAGGCCATCACGCCGCAGACGTTGATCAACATCCGGCCGGTCGTCGCCTCCATCAAGGAGTTCTTCGGCACCAGCCAGCTGTCCCAGTTCATGGACCAGACCAACCCATTGGCCGGCCTCACTCACAAGCGCCGGCTGTCGGCCCTCGGCCCTGGTGGTCTCTCGCGTGAGCGCGCCGGTTTCGAGGTCCGCGACGTGCACCCGAGCCACTACGGCCGCATGTGCCCGATCGAGACCCCTGAGGGTCCGAACATCGGCCTCATCGGCTCGTTGTCGACTTTCGCGCGGGTCAACCCCTACGGCTTCGTCGAG
>Ga0136617_10003740_pt1 | contig 13587 bp, 14 predicted proteins | sample AntDrymUQ3222106_2_FD_129672 | JGI IMG/M metagenome (GOLD analysis project Ga0136617, IMG submission 129672) | Polar desert sand microbial communities from Dry Valleys, Antarctica - metaG UQ322 (21.06) | ecosystem: Environmental > Terrestrial > Soil > Desert | place: Antarctica: Dry Valley...
AAGCCATTCTACGTCTGCCCCTCCAAAACGAACGCCGTGCCGGGCGTCAGCGGGAAGTACGAGTTGTCCACCTCTACTGGGGACCACGCTGCCTCCGACTGCCCGTATAGTAAGGACGATTACTAAGAGGGTAATGAAGCTTTCCTAAAAAGTAGATAAGAGATTCGGTCACCCTTTGTGGTCGCTGGTTTTCGGTCTACTCTCTGTTCTGCTCGCATGGGAGCAGCAACGTGAACGTCGAGCCTTTTCCCGGCGCGCTTTCGACCTCTATCTTGCCGCCGTGGGCCTCGGCGATCTGGCGGGCAATCGCGAGGCCCAGGCCCGCGCTGCCGGATGCGCGGGCTTCGTCCGCCCGGTGGAACCGCTCGAAGACGAGCGGCAGTTGGTCTTCGGGGATGCCGATACCGGTGTCCGAGACCTCGATCCTGGCCCACTCCGTGCTTTCTCGCACCGCAACCGTCACCCGTCCGCCTTTGGGAGTGTACTTCACGGCGTTGTCCAGGAGAATGGCGACCGCCTGGCGGACGCGGCCTTGATCGGCGAGAACGACGACCGGGCTTTCCGGGGGCGTGTACCGAATCTCTACCTTGTCCTTTGCGACGGCCCGGGCTGAATCTACCGCTTCCGCGGCTACGGCTCCAAGGTCGCTAAGCTCGGAGTCCAGCAGAGCTAGCTCGTCGCCACGGGCGAGCGTCAGGAGAGTCTGGACCAGCTCTCGCATATATCCGGACTCTCGCCTTATGGCCGTCACGCTCTCATGGACGAGCCTCGGGTCCATGCGGTCCCACTCTTCGAGCAGTTGGGCGTAGCCGCTTATGGAGGTCAAGGGCGTCCTGAGTTCGTGGCTGGCGTCGGCGGCGAAGCGCCGTTGGCGAGCCAGGGCCTCTTCCCTGCGGGCGAAGGCCGTCTCCAGGCGGGCGAGCAGGTCGTTTATAGTCGTAGCGAGGCGGCCAATCTCGTCCCCTTTGTGGGCCACGGGGAGACGCCTGGAGAGGTCGCCCTCGGTAATCTTGTGGGCCGAATCAACCACGGCCTCCACAGGGGAGAGGGCCGCCCGGGCCAGCAGGTACGCTGCGCAGGCGGACAGGACAAAGGCGGCCAAAGCGCCGCCGACGAGCGTGCTCGTCAGGGTCTCGATGGCTTCCTCGGCGGACTCGTAAGACTTGCCGGCCTCGACCACGCGGGCCGGTCCTTGGGAAGGGTTTATCGGCACGGCGTAGACGTAGTCCGAGACACTGCGTTCGATAAGCTCCGTCGCGCCGCCCGTGGGCTGCCCTGAATCGAGCGCCTCTCTCCAAACGGGATCGTTCTCTCCCTCATCACTCTCCAACTCCGTCGTCTGGTCGAGAACGCGCCCGTCCGCGTCCCGGACGAGAGCGAAAATCTCCTGTAGGGCCAACTCCTCGGCCTCTTCCTCGTCCAACATCTCCTCCCCGGGTTCCTTTTCCACGTCCCGGGCGATCTCGACGGCCCGGCTCTCCGCGGCGTCCTTCACCCCGGAGAGCAAGGCCCCGCGCAACAGGAAGAAGAGGGAGAAGCATATAACCAGTAGGACGGACCCCATGATCAGGGCGTTAAGGAAGGTCAGACGCCACCGGATCGGCAAGGGTCTACGATACCTCCCTCAAGGCGTACCCCACCCCGCGCACGGTCTTTATGAGCCGCGTCTCCCCGGGGGCGTCCACCTTTCTTCGCAGGTACCCCATGTACACGTCCACGACGTTCGACGTGACGGCGCCGAAACCGTTATCCCAGACCTGCGAGAGCAGGAGGTCTCGCGAGAGTACCCGGCGGTGGTTGCGGGCCATGAACTCCAGAAGCTCGAACTCCTTGGCGGTCAGGTCTATCTCCCTTCCGCCGCGTCGGACCTCGCGGGTAGCGAGGTTGATCGTAAGATCCGCTACCCGGAGCACCTCATCGCCCTCCGCCCGCCTGAGAAGGGCTCGCAAACGCGCCAGGAGCTCCTCCATGTCGAACGGCTTGGTTAGGTAGTCGTCGGCCCCGTGGTCCAGGCTGTGTATCTTATCCGCCGTGGTGTCGCGGGCGGTCATCATAATGATCGGCACCTTGTTCCCGGACCTTCGCAACCTCTTCAAAACTCCCACCCCGTCCATCTTCGGCAGCATGATGTCCAGGATCACGACCGCGGGATCCAAGGCCGTAGCAGCGGCAAGCCCCGAAGGGCCGTCGTATGCGCAACGGACCTCGAACCCGCGGTGCTCCAACGCCAACTCGACCAACCGGGCTATATCACGGTCGTCCTCGACGACCAAAACGCGCGTTCCGGGCTTCATCTCCTCCTCGCCTTGTTCCGCCTTCGCCCGCCACCCTAAGCATAAGCGATTTTTCTAAGAAACGGATGAGGGCCGCGAGAACATAGGCGTCGTCCCCCTGGTTGCCGGTGCTCGTGCATACAAAGACGCGATGTTCCCTACGAGGTCCTCTTAAGAAATTCTTAGAACCTTCTTAGGCTCTTCTTATGGGTCTCTCAGAGTCCTTTCATCGGTCCTCAATAGAGTAGTTGAGGGAGATAAAGAAGGGAAGGAGGTAGATCTCATGGCAACCCGGTAAGACGTTTCGATTCGTACCGAACTGACGGCTGCGTAGTAAATATACGCTCCAGGAGGTAGAAGGGGATAAGTATGGGCAACCGAGTCAAAGTAGCGCTCTTCGCGGTGCTTAGCTTGTGCGTCTGCTTCGCGCTCGTAACCTCGATCGCGGTGGCGCAGGACACTAAGCAGGGATCGGGCAAGGCGAAGGGCAAGCAGGGATCGGGCAAGAACGGCAACGGCAACGGCAACGGCAACGGCGAGGGTAAGGGTAAGGACCAGAACCAAGGGGATGGGTATCAGAAGAGTTTTCCTCCGGAGCCATACAAGAACACCGGCTCGAACCCCCATTTCATATTGGAGCCGGGGTACGTCCTGAAGCTCGCAGGCGAAGACGAAGGCGAACAGGTCGAGCTCACCATAACCGTCACCAACGAGACCGAGGTGGTCGACGGGGTAGAGACCAGGGTCGTGGAGGAGAGAGAAACGAAGGACGGCAAACTGTTCGAGATCTCGAGAAACTTCTTCGTCTTAGGAGAGAAGACCAACAACGCATACTACTTCGGCGAGGACGTCGAGTTCTTCGACGGGAGGGCGAACCCTAACGAAGGTTCCTGGAGATCCGGGGTCGACGGCGCGAAGTACGGCCAGCAAATGCCGGCGAAAGCCCGGGATGGGCAGCGATACTACCAGGAGGTAGCGCCGGGAGTGGCCCTGGATAGAGCGGAACACGTAAGCCTGAAGGCGGATGTGCAGACCCCAGCAGGCAACTTCCGGAACGTTTTGAAGGTAAGAGAGACGACGCCCCTGGAGCCGAAGGTCGAGGAATTCAAGTTCCATGCTGAGGGAGTCGGGCTCATCAAGGACGGTCCCTTGCTGCTGACCTGCCCGGGCTCGAGTGTCTGCGCGCCTTGACTTTGGAGTAGGCGCCAAGGCTCGTTGACCCAAAAGGAGGTCTTCTCTACCGGGTAGCAGGACGCGCCGGGAAGCGATCTTTGAGCCGGGGGCCCTCGCGGAGCCCCGGCTCTCCTTTTGTCGACCCGAGGGTTTTTTCACGACCTGCTGATGACCACGGCGGTCTATAATTTAGCCACCAATTCGCGCCGAACAAAAGGAGGACTCGCATGACGGACGCCAAGATCACCTGGGACCCGGAGGCAGACCGGCGCATAAAACGCAGCCCGTTCCTGATGCGCCGCTTTATCCGCAAGCGCATCGAGGAACGCGTCGCCGGCCGTGGCCGCACCCACGTCACCGAGGCCGACGTGGACGAGAGCGCCGGCATGTACCGACAATACCGCTTTAAGTAGCCTGTCTTATGGCTTCTACTGAAGCCCAGCAGGATCTGGATGCTATTACAGCCTTCGTAGTAGAGAACAGAGACCTCGAACGGCTCAAAGCGCTGCTCGAACGGTTCAATATCTTCGAGGCTATCGGCGTCGTTCGTCAAGAACTGCGGCACTCGGACTTCCTGGCTTTTCTGCTCAACTCACAAGAGAATCATCGCTTGGACGATATTTTTGTGAAGCGGCTGCTCCAGCGGTTGCTTATGGAGACGGAAGATACTTCGTTACCCGTAACGCCAATGGATCTGGATCTGTGGAGCCTGGAGCAGATGGAGGTTCGGCGAGAGTGGCAGCGCATAGACATATTGCTGCTGGATGAGCCTAACCGGCTGGCGGTCATCATCGAGAACAAGATCGGAACCAGCGAGCACTCCGACCAGCTTCGCCGGTATCATCAAATCGCAACAGAACACCATCCTGGCTGGCGGGTGATCAGCCTGTACATGACCCCGGGCGGGGATACACCTTCTTACGAAGCTTACCTGCCGGTTGATTACGGCTCGATCTGCGACGTATTAGATGGCATAGCGGAGAGCAGAGGCGCATCCGCAAGCCCAGACCTGAAAACCTTGATTGCTCACTACACGGAGATGCTGAGGAGGCACATCGTGGGCGACTCTGAGATCGCAAGATTGTGTCAACAGATCTACCGTAAACACCAGCGGGCACTCGATCTGATCTACGAACACCGCCCCGATCCTCAAGCAGCTATCCGTATCATGGCGCTAGACCTTATGGAAAACACTCCAGGGTTAGCTTTGGAGAGCAGAGGCAAGCAGTTTATCCGCTTCGCCATTCCGGAATGGGATGTGCCTATTCTCATGGCTGGAACAGGTTGGACCTCATCTGGACGAATGCTTCTCTTTGAATTCGTGAATTGGCCAAACGAGGTACGTCTGGTACTAACTATCGGCCCAGGGCCCACCGACACTCGAAAAAGATTGTTTGAGATGACCCTCGCCAACCAGCCACTGTTCCAAGATGTTCATGGGGGGCTAAAAGCCAAATATAACTGGGTATTCTCCACTCCGGTTCTGACGACGGAATCTTATGAGGATGTCGGCGACGAAGAACGCGAGAGGAAAATTCGTAAGCGCTGGGCCGAGTTCCTTGAAACAGACTTGCCCCGGATAGACGCCGTACTTAAGAAAGAAGGATGGATCTGGCAGCACTCAAGCAATGCCAATGAGACGATTTAAGAGAGACGGGTGTGGGTTGGTCACTTCTCTTGCCGTTCGTCCTCTTCGCGGCGGGCGTTGGGATGATAATCTGGGCGCCGGAGCGGCTGCTGGAGGGGTTGGTGAGTCTGCCCTACCTTGCCCGGGTCCCATATGCCATCGTGGGGGACTCTAGGCGCCGTGCCGCTGATCTATTCTTATGGGGCTCTCTTTCTGTGGAGCTTTCTCGCGGCGACCATCGTGCCTTTGAGCTCGGAGCCGTCTCTGATCTTCCTCGTCGGTAGCGAGGGCGTGATCGCGCTGCCGGTCGTAGTGGGAACCGCGGGGAACGTGCTCGGCGCATGTACGACGTACTGGATCTCCCGCCGCGCCACCCGCGCCCTGATCGAGCCACGCAAGGTCTCAAGGAGCCAGGAGCGCGCGGCCAGAATGTTCGAGCGATACGGCCAGCCGGTGCTGCTCCTCTCGTGGGTGCCGATTCTCGGCGACGGGCTGGTCGTTCTCGCCGGGGTGACGAAGATACGCTTTATGCATTTCTGCTTCTGGGTGACGCTTGGCAAGGGGCTCCGCTACCTCGCGATCGCGCTGACCACCCTCAACTTTCTCTGAGTTTTTCTACCGTTCGCTGAAAAACCCCTTGAACCTCACGTTGCGTGAGGTTGTAGCATCCTGTTATGCCAATCATATCCTGACAGAAAGGAGTGTATAGAGAGGAATGAAGATTCAGCAAACAGCGGCTTTGAAGGTGGGCGAGCTGGCTAAACAGACGAGGTTATCTGTTCGCGCTCTTCACTACTACGACGAGATCGGCTTGCTCTCGCCGTCGCGGCGCACCGAATCGGGGCACCGTCTGTATACGGCCGGTGATGTCGTTCGGCTTCAGCAGATCAAGTCGCTCAGGTACCTGGGGTTCAGCCTGGAGGAGATCCAGGAGACTCTGGACCGTCCCGGTTTCTCGCCGCGCCGGCTGATCAAGCTGCACCTGTTGCGGCTGAGGGAGCAGATCGAGTTGCAGCAGAAGCTCTGCGACCGTCTGGAAGAGATTGCGGCGCGGCTGTCCTCGAAAGAGGAGGTCTCCGCCGAGGAGTTCGTTCGAACGATGGAGGTGATCAGGATGTCGGAGAGGCTATGGGAGTACTACACCCCGGAGCAGCGGGAGGAGATCGAGGAGAGAGGGCGCGCGCTGGGCGAGGAGAGAATACGACAGGTCGAAGCCGAGTGGCCGGAGCTAATGGAGCAAGTCCGAGCCGAGATGGAAGCGGGTACAGAACCGTCGAACGAGCGGGTGCAGCGGCTCGCCAAGCGCTGGATGGAGTTGCTCCGGGAGTTCACTGGTGGCAACCCGGAAATCGAACGCTCCGTACGCAACGTGTGGCAGCAGGAGGAGACCATCCACGGCATGGATACTGGTCAGATGTGGGAGATGGTGGAGTACGTCTCCAGGGCGATGGCGGCCTCGGAGGAGCCAGAGTAGCCCAAGCCACGAATAGCTCTGCCCGGGTGGAGTAGCACGGGCGGCTATTCATCATTGGGATCATCGCCCACAGACTGCTCCGCTCGCTGGCAACCTTCAGGCGGCCTCGCTGGCACGCTTCTTCTCAGGGGATCGAGGGTACGTTAAGCTCTCCAGACCGACGATAATCGAGAAGGGAAATATAGGGAAATGTCGAACGATAACGTGATAGCAGTTCTGGGAACCGGGATCATGGGCGCTGCAATGGCCCGCAACCTGCTCGCTGCTGACATGGAGGTGCGCGTCTGGAACCGCTCGCGCGAGAAGGCGGAGCCCCTGGCGGAGAGCGGCGCAAAGGTCGCGGACAGCCCCGCCGATGCCGCCAATGGAGCCGGGTTCGTGCTGACGATGCTCGCGGATGCCGACGCCGTGGCAGAGGCCGTTGGTGGCGAAAGCGGCGCTCTGCCGGCGCTACCCGACGATGGCGTGTGGCTGCAGATGAGCACGGTCGGGCTGGAGGGCCACGAGCGGCTGTCCGCCCTGGCGGATGAGCATGGCGTCGCTTACGTGGATGCTCCCGTTCTGGGGACAAAGCAACCGGCGGAGCAGGGGCAGTTGATCGTGCTTGCCTCCGGGCCTGACGAGGTCCGCGGGCAGTGCGAACCGGTCTTCGAGGCGATGGGTAGCAAGACCCTGTGGCTCGGACCCGCCGGCGCCGGCAGTAGCCTCAAGCTCGTCGTGAACAACTGGATCGTGGGCCTCCTCGGCACGCTAGCTGAAACGGTCGCCCTCGCCGAAGCCACCGATGTCGACCCCTCGCAATTCCTCCAGGCCATCGAGGGCGGGCCATTGGGAGTGCCGTACGCGCAGATGAAGGGCCAGATGATGATCGAAGAAGAGTTCTCCACGAGCTTCTCCGCGAAGCTGGCACGCAAGGACGCGGGCCTTGTGCTCGCCGCTGCCAGGGCCAATGGTCTGCGCCTCCCGCTAACCGAGGCGGTCGCCGCCCACTTCGACGAAGCAATAAACGCCGGACACGGCGAAGACGACATGGCCGCCATCTACCAGGCGGCAAAGCCCGACCGCGCCTGAATGGACTGCCCACGGCCAGACCCTGCGAAGGTATCAGTCGGGCCTGGCCCAAATCTCGAGGCGGTTTCATGGCACCGCTGCTCCCGGTACGTCTTTGAACCCCCGGAGTGCCCGCCGGACTTCGCGGGGAGCCTGCGGCGCAACATCTGCCGGTCGAGCAGTGCAAACGGCGGGTTGGAGACCGTATAGAAGTTCTCCAGCTCGAATGTAGTTGCCAGCTTCGCCCGCCAACACGAAACTCGCCGGTCACCCGCTCACCCGACCCCAACGAATGGAATGATCGGCCGTGCTACTCGCAGCCGAGCAGTTAGTGGACCTGGCCGCGTACTCGAAAACGTCTTCGACCGGTACCCGGATACAAACCGCGCCTTGCAACATAGCCGTGTTATCCGAGCTTCTTTTGCTCCGCCTCGGCAAACGGAGTCGCCTGCAAGGTAGCCTGGAAACTTCCTCCCGGTTCCGCTTCGGGCGAAGGAGTTACACAGCCCCGCACCAGAAACATTGACAGGAGAGCTCACCAGGGTATAATAACGCCCTTGGCAACAGCGTTGATATGGTATTTTTCCTACTAGCGCTCGGGCTAGTGTAAAACAGGGCTCTGGAAAACATGGAACCTGTAGGGACGCTGCGGCGGGGGTTCTTTCGTGTCGAGTCGGGTAAAAAATTCGGATGGAGGTAATTGATGGAGACTACCGCAAAGCGGCAGCCGGAGCGCGAGAGCGAGACGCCGGAGCTTCTAGCCAAATATCTGAGGCACATTGGGCAGGGCCAGTTGCTCACGCATCGGGAAGAGATAGACCTCAGCAACAGGGCCAAGGCCGGGGACAAGAAGGCTCGTCAGCGGCTCATAGAGAAGAACTTGCGCCTCGTCGTGAGCGTCGCCAAGAAGTATCGCGGGATGGGTTTGCCGTTCGAGGACTTGATCCAAGAGGGCAACATCGGCCTGATGAGGGCCGTCGAGAAATACGACCCGGATCGCGGCTACCGCTTCTCGACCTACGCTACGTGGTGGGTGCGGCAGGCGGTACAGCGGGCGGTGGCGGACAAGGGGCGGACTATCCGGGTGCCGGTACATATGGGAGAGAAGATAAGGAAGATGGCGCGTTCGTACAATGAGTTGTTGGCGGAGTTTGAGCGCGAGCCGACCGACGAGGAGGTCGGTGGGAGGCTAGGGTGGACCGTCGAGGACGTCCGGGAGGTCAAGGACGCCATGCCCGACGCCACGAGCCTCAACCGGCCGCTGACCTCTGACGGGGACAGCTCCGAGCTGGGGGAACTCGTCGAGGATGAGCGGGCGTCGGACACGCCGGGCGAGGTGATGCGCGGGATGGAGACGGTGCAGCTTGGGGAGGCCATCGAGCGGCTGCCGGAGCGCAACCAATACGTACTGGTACGTCGTTACGGCCTCGACGGCCTCGAGTCCGCTACGCTCGCCCGGCTCAGTGAGGAGCTTGGGGTCTCGCGCGAGCGGATACGCCAGCTCCAGCGCGAGGCGGAGCGCATGCTCAAGAGTGGCGAGTACGGTTGGATCATGGGTAACACCGCAGCCTAAAGTAATACATCTACCAAAAGCAAAGAGGGGTTCCGGGTCACACCCGGAACCCCTCTTTGCTTTGTCCTTCGAGCAGCGCGAGGACTAACTGCTCCAGGCATTGCTGCGTTATTTCCGTGGTGCAAAGGTGTACATAGGACGAGGCACGCAAGGTTAAGGGATAGTAAAATCTCGGTCCTACAAAACCTGCGCGGCGAGTCCTTGTCCGGATCCAGGCAAGGTCACTCCCCGGCCCGGAGAAAGGAGCGCTATGGAAGCCAAACCGAACGAGCGTGGCGTATCGGGAATAGACCGCGAAGAGAGACGACATCAGGCGGCTTCCCCGGACAATAGCCCTCTCACTAACCGCAAGGCCAGCGTGGCGCCTGAGGAAGACTGGGCTTCTCTGGCGACTGGCGACCCGGCTTTCTGGCTCAAGGAGCGCGACCAGGACTGAGCGCCGCGCGGAGCCGCGCCCAAAGCGTACCGTGGCCGAGACGGTTTTGAGAGTTACGTGAACCGGCTTGCAGAGATAGAGGCGGTGGGCCGCGCCCTCGCCGCCGCGCAAGAAGTCCCTGTTCAGGGAGTTGCCGGATAGGGCACTCGCACTGCACGGCGGGTTTGGGAGCTAGGCATCTTGCTGGTGACGCCCGCTGATGTTGGCAGCGGGTTAGAGGCCACGGACCTTGAGCGCCGCCACTGGTAGCCGGGAGACGCCCCGGGACCATCCGGTTCTGGCCCTGGATGGCCAGCCTTCCCCGGTTCTTCGGCATCCCGGAGCTGAGAAGCACGGCCTGACGATAAGGGGTCGGGAGAAACACGGTGCATCCGCGATAGGGGTAGCCAACGCTTCGGGGAGGTCGTTCTTGCCCAGTAAGGTGCCGGGAGTCGGAGCGGCGCTGCCTCTTTTGCTGGCTATTGGGAGTCTTCGGGTGGTCTTTCGTATGCTTCGAACTCGGGGCCTGGGGAGGCGGAGAAGATGGTGTTCAGGGCTCGATCGCTGGGTGGCTCCCGGACGAGCAAGTTTGGCTGGCTTCTATCCAGGACTATAAACGGGACCGGACGGGCCTGGAGGATGCGGTCCTCGTATAGGATGATGTCGGCGAAGATGCCGGTCGAGGTCTCTTCCGACCAGGATTGATCGAAGAGGAAATTGCCCGTGCCATAGAAGATCGGGTACCCCTCGTACATCTCGATCCCCTTGGGCCAATGCGCGTGATCTCCAACGACGAGATCCGCCCCCGCATCTACGACCGCATGGGCAAGCTCCACCTGCTCCGGCTCGGGCGCCGCAGTGTACTCCATCCCCCAGTGCGGCATTACGACGATGAGATCCACCTCGACCCGCAACCGCCGTACGTCCTCCACCATCACGTCCTCCAGGAGAGGCGCCGTGCCGGGAGAGTTCTCCGTGGCCCAGGCCCACTCGTAGGACGGCACACCCTGGTAGTTGAGAACGCCGACCTTCAAGCTGGCGAGGTCGAAGATCATGGGCTCGCGGCTGGCATCGAGGTCCGCCCCGGCCCCAGTATACGAGATGCCCGCGTCCTCCAGGTGCCCCAGGGTCTCCTCCAACCCGGGGACTCCCGCGTCAAGTATGTGATTGTTACCGAGGGTCACGCCGTCTATGCCGGCCTGGTTTAGTATTGGCAGCAGACGGAGGTCGCCGTTGAACGTCGGCGCGTCGGGATGGTAGACGGCGCCTTCGAGCACCGGGTTCTCGAAGTTAGCCAGCGTAAGGTCGGCGCTCCTCAAATACTCCCTTACCTCGCCTCCCTCCCCCAGGCGCTCGGCCTCGAACTGGTAGACGAGGCCAGAATCGTCGTAGGGATTGGGCACGAGCGCACGTCCGGTGATCGCCGCGTAGCCGCCATCGAGCGGGAAATCTATACCTCTGCCCTCCTCGAAGACGGCGAATGGCTGCCCGCGGTCCAGCACTATGTCTCCGCCCACGACGACCTTCCGAAGCTCCCCTGGGTCCGGGACGGTCGTGGCCCCAGATCCCAGGGGGTAGCCCTCTGGGTCCGGCGCGCGCGGGTCGAGGAGGGGAACGCCGTCGGCAGCCAGGGCCTTGACGCGGGGGGTGACTTCGTCCCAAGGCACGAGTCCGGTAGCCTCCGGGGTCCGGCTCACGTAGTCTATGACGGCGCTGATCGAGCCGAAGTCCTCGAAATCCGGGCGGCCGAGTAGCTCTCCGGCAAGCTCCTGGTACTCTTCCGGGACCGCAAGTTCCGGGTCTTGTGAAAGCTCGCCGGTGGTCACGTTCTCCAGGGGCGAGGTCAGGTGGGAGATCGGGACAAGCGAGGCCTGGCGTCCGGGCTCGGCGGCGGATGAAGGTTCGCTGGTGCCTCCCGCGGCTTGGGTTTTGGCGGATGGACCCTCGTTGGCGCTCTCTTCTCTGGCTGGGGCCTCTGGCTCTCCGGTAGAGCACGCGGTTAGAAATAGCACCAGGGCGACTATCGCCGCCGGGAGATAGAGTGTGCTTTTCAAGGACGGTTCTCCCTCTGGAGCCGTGGTCGTTCTTGCATTCGGAAACTGTAGCAAGAAGGATCGGGAGCCGCTCGCGCTCCTGATAGGGTTGTATCGGCGACATCTTGGGGAATATCTAGAACAAGGTGCAACTAGACTTGTAGAGGAGAGTGGGAGAGATGACCGAGCGCGAAGACCAACAGAAGCCCGATAGTCCGCTTGTAAGCGAACGCGGCAGCACCACCCTCAGCGACAGCGTCGTCTCCAAGCTGGCGGGCCTGGCGGCTGGAGAGGTAGAGGGCGTATACATGGGCGGCAGCGCCTCCCGAAACGCGGGAGGTCTCCTGGAGGGTGTAACCGGCTCGCAGAGCCAGACGCGCGGCGTCTCCGTGGAGGTCGGCAGGACCGAGGCCGCCATAGACCTCACCCTGGGGATCGAGTACGGCAGGAACATCATGGAGCTGGTCGGACGGGTCCGCGGCAGGATCACCGAACAAGTCCAGAACCTCACGGGCCTCAGAGTCACGGAGCTGAACGTGACCGTAAGCGACATTGTTTTCCCCAACGAGGAGAGCGCCGGGGAAGATGACCGCGACCCGGGGGGCGGCCAGGGGCGGCGTCGACTGGAGAGCGAAGCGGGTCAGGGAGACCGGCCGCAGGCGCGTCGGACGGAGGATCTCAGGGCCGCGGGCCGGGAGCGCGGAGCCTCGGATACTACGACCGCGGAGATAGGGCCGGGCGAACGGGGGAGGGCCGGAGGCGAAGGCAGGCCAGGGGATGAAGACGAGACCCGCGAGTTGAGGTTTAGGGACGAAGGGATAGACGAGACGCGCCGCATCCCCAGAGAAGACCAGCCCGGGCGCGGAAGCGAACGCGACAGATAATCCGTCCCGGGATTGCGGCGGGAGGAGTGAAGGCGACCGTCACGCTCCGCCGGTAGGCTATCTCCGTGGCCCTGGATCTCCTCAGGCCCGGACTTACGCTCGTCTTCTGCGGTTACAACCCGTCACTGACGTCCGGCCAGAGCGGCTACCATTACGCTCACCCCGGCAACCGCTTCTGGCGCGTCCTCCACGCCTCCGGCATCACCAAACGTCTCTACAGACCAGAGGAGGATGAGCAGTTGCCGGGCCTCGGCATCGGCTTCACCAACCTCGTCTCCAGGCCGACGCGCAGGGCCGACGAGCTTACGCGAGAGGAGATCCAGGCCGGCACCGAAGAGTTGCGCGAGAATCTAGAGCGGTTCGAACCCCGGGTCGTCGCCTACACCGGCATTGGCGTGTACCGCTGGTTCCGTGCGACCTCGAAGGTCTCCTGGGGCCTGCAGGAGGACTCCGCCGTCCCGGGCGTAACGGACGTAGTCGTGCCCTCGCCGTCGGGTCTGAACCGGATGCGATTCGAGGAACTGGTCGAGCAGTACCGTGCGCTCGCGCCTTTTCTGTCCTAGATGCCGCCGCCTTCGGGAGACTTACCGGCGGCCGGAGCGCGCTCCAGCGTGGCCGCCTCCCAGCCCGGCTCGCCTTCGCTCTCGATCAACTCGCCCCGCCATACGTTGCCCCTGGCCTCCACGAAAAGCTTGCTCGCTTCGTCGGGATCCAACTCGTACCGCTGTCCTATCTCTTCCACATAAGCCCTGTCTATGCGGTCCTTGCCCTCTCGCCCGAGCTTCGCCACCACGTTCCTAATGGCTTCCTCGAACTCCCTGCGGTGCTTGATACCTTCCACGTCCTTACCTCCCTGGTCCTCTACTAGCTTACGGTAATTCTCCTTCTCCCCGTCGCCGGGTCCTCCAAAACCGCCAGCCCTGGACGCCGGGCGGAGCTGGTCCAGACCCATGCGCTCTACTGGAGGGGCAACGGAGGCTCGGCCCACGCCGGGTCCCGGCTCACCTCCAGCCCGGTAACCCACTTGACCCAACCATACCCGCGATAGCCCGGGGCAACGAGTCGCACCGGGAACCCGTGCCCCT
>Ga0136617_10003741_pt1 | contig 13586 bp, 16 predicted proteins | sample AntDrymUQ3222106_2_FD_129672 | JGI IMG/M metagenome (GOLD analysis project Ga0136617, IMG submission 129672) | Polar desert sand microbial communities from Dry Valleys, Antarctica - metaG UQ322 (21.06) | ecosystem: Environmental > Terrestrial > Soil > Desert | place: Antarctica: Dry Valley...
GAAGAACGCGTCCCAGCCGGCCCGCTCGGCCTCGACGGAGAGCGTGAGTATCTCCTGGGCAGTGCCGAACGTCCCGATAAACCCGTAACGCATGCAGCCACGCTACTCGCGCCGCCCGTGCGACCGCGGTGACGAGATCTGGGGTAACACGTGTCAGCAGGGGCAATCACGAACTACCCCGAACCTCGTGCGCCAGTACCAGAGCCGGCCAGGTGGCTACTTCTTGTCGTCCTCGGCAACCTCGTCGGTGTCGGGCGACGACTCCACGGTCTCGCCTGCCGGCGCCTGCTCCGCGACGGCGTCCTGCTCGTCGGACAGCTCGGCTTCGGCTCCAGCCGTCTCCGCAGAGGTGGTGTCCTCGCTGGTCGTCTCCTCCGAGGTCGTCTCCTCCGAGGTGCTCTCCTCAGGAGCGGCCTCATCCGAGGTCGTCTCGTCCGAGTCGGTCGCCACGGCAGGCGCTGCGCCGGCAGCGGCCGGCCTGTTGTTGCCCCTGGTCCGTGCCGTCGACGAGAACTCTTCATCAACGAGCGCGATCACCGCCATCGGCGCGTTGTCGCCCTTACGCGGACCTAGCTTCGTGATCCGGGTGTAACCACCGGGGCGCTCAGCGAACTTCGGGCCGAGCTCGGTGAAGAGCACGTGCACGACGGTCTTGTCACGAATCACCGACGCCACCTGACGTCGGTTGTGCAGGTCGCCGCGCTTGGCCTTGGTGATGAGCCGCTCCGCGTACGGGCGCAGCATCCTCGCCTTGGCTTCGGTCGTCGTGATGGCGCCGTGCTCGAACAGGCTGGTGGCCAGGTTGGCCAGGATCGCCCGCTGGTGCGCCGGGCTGCCGCCGAGGCGGGCGCCCTTCTTGGGGGTAGGCATGCTGCGCTCTTTTCTCCCAAGCCGTATCAGGTACTCAGGTAGATGTCGTCGTGTCGCAATAGTGACTCACCCGGTGGCCGGATGATTGCTCACCGCCCCACGGACTGCGTCCGCGGGGCGGCTCGCTGGACGCTCAGTACTGTCCGAAGCGCTTCGCGCTTCGGTCAGTACTGCTCGTCCTCCACGTACGTCGCGTCGTCGTCGTCATCGGAGTAGATGACCGAGGACGGGTCGAAACCCGGTGCACTGTCCTTGAGCGACAGCGCCATCTCGGCCAGCTTCGCCTTGACCTCGTCGATCGACTTCGAACCGAAGTTGCGGATGTCCAGCAGGTCCTGCTCCGAACGCGACAGCAGCTCACCCACGGTATGGATGCCCTCGCGCTTGAGGCAGTTGTACGAACGGACGGTGAGGTTGAGGTCCTCGACCGGCAGCGCCAGGTCAGCCGCGAGCTGCTCGTCGACGGGCGACGGGCCGATGTCGATGCCCTCCGCCTCGACGTTGAGCTCCCGGGCCAGACCGAACAGCTCGACCAGCGTCTTGCCGGCAGAGGCGAGCGCGTCACGCGGCTTCATCGACGGCTTGGTCTCGACGTCGATGATGAGGCGGTCGAAGTCGGTGCGCTGCTCGACTCGGGTCGCCTCGACCTTGTAGGTCACCTTGAGCACCGGCGAGTAGATCGAGTCGACCGGCATCCGGCCGATCTCGGCGTCGGCGCTCTTGTTCTGCACGGCAGAGACGTAGCCGCGGCCACGCTCAACGACCAGCTCCATGTCGAGCTTGCCCTTGTCGTTCAGGTTGGCGAGCACGAGCTCGGGGTTGTGCACCTCGACACCGGCCGGCGGCGCGATGTCGGCTGCGGTCACCTCACCAGGCCCCTGCTTGCGCAGGTACATGGTGACGGGCTCGTCCTGCTCCGAGGACACCACGAGCTGCTTGAGGTTGAGGATGATCTCGGTGACATCCTCGCGGACGCCGGAGATCGTCGAGAACTCGTGCAGCACGCCGTCGACGCGGATCGAGGTGACTGCCGCTCCCGGGATGGACGACAGCAGCGTACGCCGCAACGAGTTGCCGAGGGTGTAGCCGAATCCGGGCTCGAGGGGTTCGATGGAGAACCGCGCGCGGTGCTCGTCGACGACCTCTTCGGCCAGGGTGGGGCGCTGGGCAATCAGCACAGTGACTCTTCCTTCCTACATCAACCGATATTTGAAGATGTAGATCGAGGGACCTTCTATTCGGGTATCTGCCTACTTCTTGGAGTAGTACTCCACGATGAGCTGCTCTTGCACCGGTACGTCGATCTGCTGACGGACAGGCAGTGAATGCACGAGCACGCGCATTTTGCTGGTGATGACCTCGAGCCACGCAGGCACGAGGCGCTCGCCATGGGTCTCGCGGGCGATGATGAACGGCGTCATCTCGACCGACTTCTCCCGGACGTCGATGACGTCGTGGGCCGACACCTGGTACGACGGGATGTCGACCTTGATGCCGTTGACGCGGAAGTGGCCGTGCACCACGAGCTGGCGAGCGTGGCGGCGCGTGCGAGCGAACCCGGAACGGTAGACCACGTTGTCGAGGCGGACCTCGAGCATCTGCAGCAGGTTGTCGCCGGTCTTGCCGGGGCGACGGCTGGCTTCCTTGTAGTAGTTGCGGAACTGACGTTCGAGCACGCCGTACGTGTAGCGCGCCTTCTGCTTCTCCATGAGCTGGTTGCGGTACTCCGACTCGCGCACCCGTCCCCGGCCGTGCTGGCCGGGTGGGTAGGGGCGGCGTTCGTACGCGGCGTCTCCACCGATGAGGTCGACCCCCAGGCGGCGGGACTTCTTCGTCATGGGTCCGGTGTAGCGGGCCATGCTGGATCAGTCTCCTTGTCTCGTCTTGGGGTCAGCCGCGTGGCCGCTTGGGCGGACGGCAGCCGTTGTGGGGTGCGGGGGTGACGTCTTGGATGGTGCCCACCTCGAGACCGACCGCGGCCAGCGAGCGGATCGCCGTCTCACGACCCGAGCCCGGGCCCTTGACGAAGACGTCGATCTTCTTCATACCGTGGTCCATCGCCCGACGACCCGCAGCCTCGGCAGCCATCTGCGCGGCGTAGGGGGTCGACTTGCGCGATCCCTTGAAGCCGACGGTGCCGGCACTGGCCCAGGCGATCACGCCACCGGTCGGGTCGGTGATCGTGATGATGGTGTTGTTGAACGTGCTCTTGATGTGCGCATGGCCGGCGGCGATGTTCTTCTTCTCTTTGCGGCGCACCTTCTTGGTGGCCGTACGTCCCTTGGGGGGCATGGACATGAACTCCTGTGAGTCGAAACGACGAAGTGGTGGGGTGATGACGACGGGTCAGCCGGCTGGCAGTCAGCCAACCGTCACTTGCTCGTCTTCTTCCTGCCGGCGACCGTGCGCTTGGGGCCCTTACGGGTTCGCGCGTTGGTCTTGGTGCGCTGCCCGCGGACCGGAAGGCCCTGACGGTGGCGGCGCCCTTGGTAGCTGCCGATCTCGACCTTGCGGCGGATGTCGGCGGTCACTTCGCGGCGGAGGTCACCCTCGACCTGGTAGTTGGCTTCGATGTAGTCACGGAGCTTCACCAGCTCGTCGTCACCGAGCTGGTGTACGCGCATGTCCGGGCTGACGCCGGTGGCGTCGAGCGTCTGGTGGGCGCGGGTCTTGCCGATTCCGAAGATGTACGTGAGTGCCACCTCCATGCGCTTGTCACGCGGGAGGTCGACACCGATGAGGCGTGCCATCAGGCGATGTACCTTTCGTTGGCGAAGGTCTTCTGTGTGGCGCGTCCTTGCCCGCCTCACGGGGACGTTTCCCTCTCACGGGGGAGCTTCCCTCGTCTCGGCAAGGCCCCGGCCTTCGTTCCGGGGGCGACACCGTCGGGCTCCGCGACTGCGGTGCCGTGACGGCGAGCGGTCACACTGCGTGATGCTGCTGATGCTGCTTTGTGCTTGCGGGTTGCTGGGTGTTGCGGGTGTTGCGGGTGTTGCTTCGGTGCGGGTGCTGCGTCAGCCCTGACGCTGCTTGTGGCGCGGGTTGTCACAGATCACCATGACCCGACCGTTGCGGCGGATCACCTTGCACTTGTCACAGATCTTCTTGACGCTCGGGTTGACCTTCATCCGACTAGCGCTGCTTTCTGAGTTTCGCCGTTCGACGAACGGCTGGGCTGATGCTGCGGGGGCGCGCAGCGGTGTCACTTGTAGCGGTAGACGATGCGTCCGCGGGTGAGGTCGTAGGGCGAGAGTTCCACCACCACGCGGTCCTCGGGGAGGATCCGGATGTAGTGCTGGCGCATCTTGCCGCTGATGTGGGCGAGAACTTTGTGTCCGTTGTTGAGCTCGACGCGAAACATCGCGTTCGGGAGAGCTTCGACGACGGTGCCCTCGATTTCGATGACCCCTTCCTTCTTCGGCATATCCTCCACAATCTGTCGCTGACGTGTCGATCATGTAAGTGGTACGGCGATCCTGGTGCTCCCCGAGCGGAAGCCCTCGTGGCAAGGCCGCCGTGATCTCTCCCCGAAAGCGGGGCAGCCGCGAGATCGTCGTACGGGCTCAGCGAGACGGACCCGTCTTGCGGGCAGACGGATAAGTCTACGCGGAGGGCGCTCGGTTGAGAAATCGGCGCGTCAATGCGCCCAGGGAACGTCGGCGCGCCCGAAGCTGAGTGTCTCGCCGCGGGCCCCGCCCATCCACACGTCCTGGCAGGCTGCGGCCATCTCGGACAGGCCCTCGACTACCGTGCCGAACACGTTGCCCGGGACCCAACCCTGGTCACCGTTCACCAGCAGGTTGTTGCGACCGTAGAAGAGCGCCAGGTCGACCACCTCGGGCAGCCGGGTCTGCCCCTGCGAGGTCTCGTAACCGTACGCCGGGTTGCCGAGATCGTCGGCGTCGAACGAGAACCAGCACAGGTCGCCGGGGATCGGCGTAATCGTGACGTTCTCTTTGCCGGGGTCCGCGGCAAAGGCGGGCACGAGCATGTAGATCTCGTTCCGCGCGTACTTGCCGTGAAACACCTGACCCGACTGTGGCAGGCCCTCCCACACGGCCGCAGCAGTCCGCGGCGCCTCCTCGTCGAGGAGCCGGGCGATGCAGCGGACATTGCGTGACTCGAGCGTCACGCTGATGTGGCGGACCATATCTGCTCCTTGCCTAGTTGTGCTCGGCGCCCCCGGTGGGCTCCGACGAGGTCAGCCGATGCTTCCGGCACGCACGGTCGGAGGAGCGCTGCCCCAGTCGGTGCGCTGCTCGTACGCGCGCCCGACCCGCAGCACGAGCGCGTCGGCGTGCCGGGGACCGACCACCTGCAGCCCCACCGGCAGGCCGTCGCCGGTGAACCCGCACGGCACGCTCAGGGCTGGTTGCTGGGTCAGGTTGAACGGGTACGTGTACGGCGTCCAGCTGGTCCAGTGCTGCGAGTGCCAGCCGTCGGGCGCGTCCTGGCCAGCGGGGAACGCCGGGATGGGCATCGTCGGGGTGAGCAGCGCGTCATACGACTCGTGCAACCGCCCCATTCGCATGCCGAGATCGGCACGCATCGCCGACGCGTCTATGTAGTCGGACGACGATGCGCCGCCCAGCTCCTCGATGCCTCGACGCAGCCCCGGGTCGATGCGGTCGGCCGCTCCGGCGCCGTAGGCCTCGAGCACCTTCGCCGCGCCGGTGAACCACAGCACCTCGAACGCGTCGACCGGGTCGTCGAACCCGGGATCGACCTCGTCGATGACCGCGCCAGCCTCGGCAAGGATCCCGGCCGCGGCCCGCACCGCAGAGTCGACCTCCGGGTGGTTTCGTCCATACCCAAGCGTCAGAGAGAGCGCGACGCGCATGCCCTCGACGCCCAAGTCGAGATTCTCGGTGAACGAGCGGCCGGGGGTCGGCATGGCCGACCAGTCTCGGGAGTCGAAGCCGGTGAGCACGTCGAGCATGGCGGCCGCGTCGAGGACGGTGCGGGTCATCGGCCCGGCATGCGACAGCGTCCCGAACGGGCTCGGCGGGAAGAGCGGGATCAGCCCGTACGTCGGCTTCAGTGCGACCGTCCCGGTGAAGGCAGCCGGGATTCGCACCGAGCCGCCGCCGTCGGTACCGACCGACCAGACACCCATCCCGAGCCCGACCGCGGTCGCCGAGCCGCCACTAGAGCCGCCCGAGGTGAGCCCGGCGCCCCAGGGGTTCCCGGTAGCCCCGTACCGACGGGAGTCGGTGACGCCCTTCCACGCGAACTCCGGGGTCGTCGTCTTGCCGAGCAACGTCACACCCGCCTCGCGCAACCGGGCCACCGACGGCGCATCGTCGTCCCACGGCCCGGCCTCGTCGATGAGCGTGCTGCCGCGCAACGTCGGCCAGCCAGACGTGAGCAGGATGTCCTTGATCGTGGTGGGGACGCCGTCGACCGCACTCAGCGCGACGCCGCGGCGCCAGCGGTGTTCGGAGTCCCGTGCTGCAGCGAGTGCCCCCTCGGCGTCGACGAGCACGAACGCCCGCACCTGGTCGTCGTAGGCCGCCACGGCGGCGAGCGCCGACTGGGTGGCATCGACCGGGGACACGGAACCCGCGGCGAACGCCGTGGACAGCTCGGTCGCGGTGAGCATTGACAGGTCGCTCACGCCGTCTCCTTCTGGGGCGAGGCGGAGGCGGCGAACCCGAGCCGCTTGTCGATGACGTTGTCGAGCGGCTCGCCGTTGAGCCAGTGCTCGGCGTTGGCGACGAACTGGCGGGCCAGGGTGTCGCGCCACCCGACCACGTCGCCGGACATGTGCGCCGAGACGGTCACGCCGGGCGTCGACCAGATCGGATGCTCCGCGGGAAGCGGCTCGGTGGTGAACACGTCGAGTGAGGCAGCCGCCAACCGGCCCGCACGCAGAGCTTCGACGACCGCTCCTTCGACGATCAGGGGCCCGCGGCCGACGTTGACCAGGTGAGCGGTCGGCTTCATCACAGCCAGGACGGAGGTGCCGACGAGCCCCCGCGTCTGGTCGGTAAGGGGTGCGGCGAGCACGAGGTGGTCGACGTCCGAGAGGTGGCTGGCCAGCTCGCAGCTTGCCACGATCTGATCGAACTCCCCGTCACCGTCGCGGGCGGTACGTCCTGCTCCGCGCACCGTGATGCCCACCGCGCGCAGCACGCGGGCCGTCTCGCGGCCGATGCCGCCCGTGCCGACGACAAGCGCGGTGGTACCGGCGACGCTGCGGGTCTCGCGATGCCGCCACTGCCGCGCCCGCTGGAAGTCCCAGCTCGCATGCATGTCCTTCGCGTGGGCGAGGATCGACGCGAGCACGAACTCGGCGATCGGGCGGTCGAAGACGCCACGCGCGTTGGTCACCACGACAGGCGAGTCGATGAGCGCGGGAAATAGCAGCGTATCGACCCCGGCGGCGGCCACGTGCACCCAGGAGAGCTCGGTGGCGCGCGGCCAGGCCTCACTCAGCGCTCCAGAGAAGAAATCCCACAGCAGCAGTGCCTGCGCGCCTTCGACTGCATCGCCGAGGCCGGCCGCGTCGGTGTACCGGACGCTTACTCGCCCGGCGAGCGAGTCCAGGTGACCGGGGCGCTCGTCGCCGTCACAGAGCACCGCTAGGACAGGTGTGGCTAGGTCGTCGCTCATCTCGACGACACTAGGAACGCGCGTCAAACATTGTCAACAATCCTGCAGTTAGGGCACGATGCTGGGATGCCCCTACGTGCGTCCAACCCGGTGGTGGAGCAGCGACGACCTGCGCTCGCCGCGGGTGTCGGCGTCGTCGTTCCGTGCGACATGGCGCTCGACCGCGAGCTGTGGCGCTGGACGCCCGCGGAGGTGAGCCTGCACCTAACCCGGCTCCCGCTCACCCCTACTGTCGTCGACCTAGAGACCGTGGCGTTGATGGGCGACACGGCCCTCGTCGCTACGACCACCGCGGGACTGAAACCCGTCGCGCCGGCCGCAGTGCTCTATGCCTGCACATCAGGCAGCTTCGTGCACGGGGCAGCTGGTGAGCGCGCGCTCGTCGATGCGATGTATGCCGCCGGCGCCGCAGCTGCGCTCACCACCAGCGGCGCCCTGTCGACTGCCCTCAGGGCGCTCGGGGTGCGCCGAGCGGCGATCGCGACGCCGTACGACGCCGCCATCACGAGCCGGTTGGCGGCGTACCTCGCAGAACTCGATCTCGCCGTCGTCGGCGAGAGCCACCTCGGCCTATCCGAGCGAGTCTGGACCGTGCCGTACGACGTCACCGCGCAGCTCGTGCGCGACGCCAACACGGCAGAGGCTGAGGCAGTCGTCGTGTCGTGCACCAACCTGCCGACGTACGACGTCATCGATGAGCTCGAGGCCGAGCTCGGCAAGCCGGTCGTTACCGCCAACCAAGCATCCATGTGGGCGGTGCTCCATGCCGTCGGGCATCCTCCGGTCGGCGACCAGCGGCTGCTCGGCGAGCGCCCGGACACCGTTGCGGCGCCCCGCCCGGCAGGAAGTGGACGATGACCCTGGCACCGGAGACGGAGTACACCAACCGACTGGACCGCGTGCAGGCGGCGATGGCCGACCACGGGCTTGCTGCGCTCGTGGTGAGCGACCCGGCCAACATCTACTACCTGTCGGGGTACGACGCCTGGTCGTTCTACGTCCCGCAATGCCTCGTCGTGCCTGCCTCGGGCGAGCTGCACTTCTTCGGGCGCGCCATGGACGCCGCCGGCGCGGCCTCGATCTCGGCGCTCCGTCCCGACCAGGTGCACGGGTATCCCGAGGAGCTGGTGCAGCGCCCTGACCGACACCCGTTCGACTGGGTCGTCGACGCCGCCCGCGCGGTCGACCTGCTCGCGGACGACCCCGCGTGGAGCATCGCCGTCGAGTCCGACGCGCACCACTTCAGCGTGCGGTCCTACCTCGCGCTGACCAGCGGACTCCCCCGGGCCTCGGTCGTCGACTCCGACGAGCTCGTCAACTGGGTCCGACTGGTCAAGAGCGACCATGAAATCAGTCGCATGCGGATCGCCGGCACCATCGCCGAACGCGCCATGCAGACAGCCCTCGCCGAGATCGCGGAGGGCCGACGGCAGTGCGACGTCGCAGCGGAGATCCTGGCCGCCCAGGCCCGTGGAACGCCCGAGCACGGCGGTGACTACCCCGCACTGGTCCCGATGCTGCCGACCGGCGACAGCGCCGGTACCCCGCACCTGACCTGGAGCGACCAGCCGTTCGTGGCGGGTGAGGCGACGACCGTCGAGCTCGCCGGGGCGTACGAGCGCTACCACGTCCCGCTCGCGCGCACCATCATGCTCGGGACGCCGCCGCGACGGCTCCTCGAGTTGGCGCTCGTGGTCGCCGAAGGCATGGCCGCGTCGCTCGACGCGCTCGTCCCAGGCGTTACCGGGCATGAGGTGCACGCCGCGTTCAACGCTGTCATCAACCGGCACGGGTTCACCAAGGAATCTCGCATCGGATACTCGATCGGCATCGGCTACCCGCCTGACTGGGGCGAGCGCACGGTCAGCCTGCGACCGAAGGAGGAGGCCGTGATGCAACGGGGGATGGCCCTCCACGTCATCCTCGGGATGTGGATGGACGGCTGGGGCTACGAGCTGTCCGAGCCCGTCGTGGTCACCGCCTCGGGCGCCGAACGACTGACCTACCTGCCGCAAGAACTCACCGTCAGGACGTGATCTGTGACCCGCACCGTGACTGCACTACCCCTCGCCACCCGCGCCGGTGACCTGGTCGGCTCCGTCATCGACTCCAGCACCTCGCTGCTCGCCGCCCAGACACACGACATCGTGCGGTTTGCCATGGGCAGCCCGGCGGCCGAGGCGATCCCGGCAGCGCTGCTCGCGGAGGTCGGCCACGAGTACCTCAGCCCGACCTCGACCGACGCCTTCGACTACGCGGCGACCGAGGGGGACCCGCCGCTGCGTGCCGCCCTGCTCGCGATGCTCGCCGGCACCAGCGACGAGACGACCGCCGACCGCCTCATCGTCACCGCAGGCGGCATGCAAGGGCTCGACCTCGCGTGCAAGCTGTTCGTCGACCCCGGCGATCTCGTGATCGTCGAGTCGCCGACGTACACCAACGGCAGCGCGACCGCCCTGTCGTACGGAGCCGAGCTGCTCGAAGCACCAGTCGACGCCGACGGTCTCGTCGTCGAGGACCTCCCCGCACTCGTCGAGCGTGCGGGTCGCCGACCGAAGCTGATCTACACCATCCCGACGTTCCAGAACCCGTCGGGGGCGACGCTGTCGTTGGCGCGACGGCACGAGCTGGTCGAGCTGGCGCGTTCGTGGGGGTCCGTCATCATCGACGACGACCCGTACGGCTTGCTCCGGTTCGAGGGCGAGCCGCTGCCGACCCTGCGGGAGCTGGGCGAGGGCGACCCGCTCGTCTTCTCGGTCCGGACCTTCTCCAAGATCTTGGCGCCGGGGTTGCGGGTGGGCTGGGTCGACACCGCGCCGGAGCTGCAGTCGCTGCTCATCAACGCCAAGCAGGCAATGGACACCTGCACCAACCTGCCGGGGCAGCGCCTCGTCACTGGCTTCCTCGACGGCGGCCACCTCACCGGCCACCTCGTCGCCCTGCGTCGGGTGTACCGCGAACGCAAGATGGCCATGCAGCATGCCCTGCAGGAGCACCTCGGCGAGATCGCCACCTGGACCGATCCGCACGGTGGTTTCTTCTTGTGGGTGACGCTACTCAACGGCGTCGACACCCAGGACCTCTTCGAGGTGGCGCTCGCCGAGGGAGTCGCGTTCATCCCTGGCGCATCGTTCTCCCCCAGCGGAAGATTTCAGGACGCGCTCCGGCTGTGCTTTGCGTCCACCGCACCCGAGCGCACCCGTGAGGGCATCATCCGGCTGCGTCGTGCGATCGACCTGGTTGCCGGCGGCACGCGGGGCCGACCGTGATGGCGACAGACGTGACGGCCGAGCGCGCCGTGCTCGACCACGTCGAGTTCGACGAGATCGTCTCGCTGACGCAAGCACTGGTGCGCACTCATGGGGAGAACCCGCCTGGCGACGAGGCCGCGAAGGCGCAGGTGCTTGCCGCCGCCTGCCGCGGGCACGGTCTCGTGACCACCCTCACCGAGGTGGCGCCGCAGCGGCCCAACCTGTCGGCGGTGCTGCCCGCTGGGGACGACCCCGGGCTGCTGCTTCTCGGACACACCGACGTTGTCCCGGTTGGCGACGGTTGGACCCGCGACCCGCGCGGTGGCGAGGTGCGGGGCGGACGACTCTTCGGTCGCGGGTCGAGCGACATGCTCGGGGGCCTGGCGGCGTGCGTGGCGGCGATGGCGGCGGTCCGCCGGGCCGGCGTACCGCTGCGCGGACCGGTCGAGCTGGCCGCCACCGTCGACGAGGAGGATCTCGGCCTCGGCGTCCGGCACTACCTCGCCGGGGGTGACCGGTCGGGCTTCGTCGGCTGCGTGGTCGCCGAGCCCACTGACCTGCAGACCATCGTGGCGGCTCGCGGCGACGCGTACGTCGAGGTACGCGTGACCGGGCGCGCCGCGCACTCCGGGAACCCGGCTGACGGCGCGAACGCGGTCTACGGGGCCGCCGAGGTCATCGGCGACCTCGAGCGCTGGCACCAGGAGTTGGCCTCCGACGCACATCCGCTGGTCGGACCGGCCACCTGGAGCGTCGGCCAGGTGCGTGGCGGCAGCGGTACGTCGATCGTCGCGGCCGAGTGCGTCGTGTCGGCCGACCGGCGGCTGCTCCCCGGCGAGTCCGCGGCCGAGGTGCTCGACGCCGTACGCCGGCGCATCGCCCGGCTCGCCCTCGACCGTCGCGGGCTCGACTTCGAGGTGTCGATGCCGATGGAGATGCCAGGCTTCGAGACACCGCAAGACTGCGAGCTCGTCCGAACTGCCGACGCGGCGCTGGCGACGGCCGGCGGACCCGGGCTGCCGCTGGGTGGCTGGACCGCCGCATGCGACGGTGGATTCATCAACCGCGACGCCGGCGTACCCGTGGTCGTGCTCGGGCCTGGGTCGGTGGTGACCCAGGCGCACCGGCCGGACGAATCCGTCGCGCTCGACGAGCTTCTCGTCGCGGCCCGGGCCTACGCCCTGCTCGTGATCCGGCTGCTCAGCTAGTCCCGCAGACTTATCCGAATCTGATCCCCCCGGCCGCTGCGACCGTCACCGCTCCAGCACAGCCCGCAGGAAGAGTTTGGTGCGTTCGTGGTCGGGGTCCTTGAAGATCTTGTGCGGTGGGCCCTGCTCCACGGCCGTGCCGGAGTCGAACATCACCACCCGATCCGAGATCTCCTCGGCGAACCGCATCTCGTGCGTCACCATCAACATTGTCATGTCTGCGCTGTGCGCCAGGTCGCGAATGACTGCAAGCACCTCCCCGATGAGCTCGGGGTCCAGAGCCGACGTCGGCTCGTCGAACAGCAAGATCTTGGGGCGCATCGCCAGTGCCCGCGCAATGGCGACCCGTTGCTGCTGCCCACCCGACAATTGCGGCGGCTTGTGATCGAGGTGTTTGCTCAGCCCGACCAGCTCCATCAGATCGGTCGCACGCGTGCGGGCCTCGTCCTTCGACATCCCGAGGACCTGCACGGGTGCTTCCATGACGTTCTGCACCGCAGTCATGTGAGGGAACAGGTTGAACGATTGGAAGACCATGCCGACCTTGCGGCGGGTGGCGCGCATCTGCTTCGTCTCCTTCGGCTTCGCGCCGTCACGGGCATCCCAGAGGGGCTCCCCCTCGATTGTGACAACACCGTCGTCGGGTGTCTCCAGGGTCATCAGGATCCGCAGAATCGTGGTCTTACCCGAGCCGGACGGACCGATGATTGAGACCTTCTCCCCCGGCGCGACGTCGAAGTTGAGCGACCGCAGTACCTGGTTGTCGCCCCAGCTCTTGCTCACGTCGACGAACGCGATCATCTCGCTGCCGCCTCGGCTGCTGGACTCGGTCGCAGCATGGTGGTCACTGTGTGGGGGCATAGCGGCGCTCCGTAGCCTTGACGATCAGGGAGGCGGTGTAGCTGACGATGAGATACATGAGGCCCGCGATCGTCAGCGGCTCGAGATATCGGAAGTCGTCCGACCCGAGGGTCCTAGCGACCAGCATGAGCTCGGCCACGCCGATCGCCACCAGGACTGCCGAGTCCTTGAACATCTGTATCCAGTAGTTACCGAGCACGGGGATGATAGTCCTGATCGACTGTGGGAGCACGATCTTCGTCCACGTCCTTCGCTGCGGGAGGCTCAACGCCCGGGCGGCCTCCCACTGCCCGGCAGGGACGCCCTCGATCCCGGAGCGGTAGACCTCCGCCGTATATGCGCTGTAGTTGATGCCGATGACGGCCACACCGGTCACGATGGCGGAGAACGTGATGCCGTAGGAGGGCAGCACGTAGAACGCCGCATAAGCCTGGACGAGCAACGGTGTCCCGCGGACGAATAGCACATAGAACGTGAAGGCCGCCGAGATCACCGGGATCTTGAGGAAGCGAGTCACCGCGACGACCAGGCCCAGCACAAGGGCAACGACCATGCCGAGCAGGGTCACCTGCACTGTGACCCACACTCCGCCCAGCAGCTGGGGCAGGATGTCGATGGCGTACTCGTTGCTCCAGATCATGCCGAGACCGGCCCCCTGCCGCTACCTGCGAGCGTCTTTCGCAGGGTCGTGCGCTTCTTGCGGTCAATGGCGAACCGCCTCTCCAACCAGAGCGTCAGCAGCGCGATCGCCATCGCCAGCACGAAGTACATCACCAAGATC
>Ga0136617_10003742_pt1 | contig 13584 bp, 13 predicted proteins | sample AntDrymUQ3222106_2_FD_129672 | JGI IMG/M metagenome (GOLD analysis project Ga0136617, IMG submission 129672) | Polar desert sand microbial communities from Dry Valleys, Antarctica - metaG UQ322 (21.06) | ecosystem: Environmental > Terrestrial > Soil > Desert | place: Antarctica: Dry Valley...
GAGCGGAATCGACCACGCTGCCGCGAGGAGGACGAGCTGGAGCGTGATCGGGGCCGCGCCCTCGACGACGTCGTCCACGGTGAGATTGCGTTGGACGAGCGACGGCCCGAAGTCGAGCGTGACGACGTTCTTGACGTAGTGGCCGAACTCGACGAGCCACGGCTCGTCGAGGTGGTAGAAGTCGCGCAGGAAGCGCTCGTACGTCTCCGGGACTCCGATGTAGCCCTCCGGCGGCGTGAACGGACTGCCGCCCGCGCCGCGGAGCAGGCCGTAGGTCGCGAGCATCACGAGGAGGACGAGCGGGATCGTCCACAAGACGCGCCGAAGCACGAAGCCGGCGAGCGACATGTGCTCGACCTACCCGATCCGAAGTTGGGCTAGCCGCGGCTGCAGCGGCCGAAGGTCGGCGCGCCGCCAGGGCCGGTATACGACCACGTCACGGAGGAGCCCGTCAGCTCGACGCCGTACTTGGCGCTCGTCGCGCGGACGATCGAGAGGGTGCCGCTGACCTTTGGGTCGATCCGGCGCAGCTTTGCCACCGTCAGACCGGAATAGGTCTGATTGTCGGCGATAGGCGACGGATCCGCTGCCGACCAGGTCACGCCAGCAGCGAGCGGTACAGGTCGTCGACATCGCCGACGAGGCGCTCAACTGCGTAGCGCGCCGGCACGCTCTCGCGTCCGGCTTCGCCCATCTTCGCGCGGAGCTCGGGATCGCTCGCCAGCCGCGCGAGGCGGTCTGCCAGGGCTTCGACGTCCCCCGCGCGGACGAGAAAGCCGTCGACGCCCTCGCGGACGACATCGGGGACGCCGCCGACACTCGTCGCGACGACGGGGCAACCGGCGGCGAGCGCCTCGATCACGACGACCGGCGTGCCCTCGTTGGCCGAGGGGAGGATCAGCGCGTCGAACGCCTGGTACCAGCCCGAGACGTCCTCCTGGTAGCCGAGGAAGAAGCAGTGGCGGATGATTCCGAGCTCGCTCGCGCGCCGCTCGACGGCGTCGCGATCCGGGCCGTCGCCGACCAGCAGCAGAACGGCGTCGATGTCTAGCTCGCGCAACCGCGCCAGGCTCTGGAGCACATCGTCCGTGCGCTTGACGCCGGTCATCCGGCCGACCCAGCCGACGACGAAGCGTTCGGGCGCGATCCCGAGCCGCGCGCGCGCCTCCGCGCCGGCCACCTGCGTCTGCACTCGCTCGCCGAGCTCGATCCCGAGCCGGACGACGGAGAACTTCTGCGCGGACGCGACCCCGAGCGAGACGAGATCGTCGCGCACTTGCGGGCTGACCGCGATCAGGCGCGTCGTCACCCGGGCGAGGAGCCGCTCGAGCAGCCGGAAGGCCTGCGACTTGAGCGGGCCGAAGTAGCCGTGGAGGACGTGGCCGTGGAACGTATGGACGACGATCGGCGGTCGCGCGTCGCCCGCGAGCAGCGCCGCGAGCCTCCCGACGGTGCCGGCCTTCGCGGTGTGCGTGTGCAGGATCTGCGGGCGCTGCTCGCGGATCAGGCGCGCCAGCCGCAGCACCGAGAGCGCGTCGCGGATCGGCGAGATCTCGCGCGAGAGCGAATCGAGCTTCACGACGCGCACGCCGAGATCCTCGGCGACGTAGGCCATCGAGCCTTCACCGCGAGCGAGCGAGCCTGCGACGAGCGTCGTCTCGTAGCCGCGCTCCGCGAGTCCCGCCGAGAGGTAGGCGACATGGAGCGCGGGGCCGCCCATGTTCAGCCGCGCGATCACGCGCAGGACTCGGATCGGCTCAGACAAGGCTGTCGGCGGTGAGGCGCAGCCCTTCCTCGAGGCTCACCTTCGGCTCCCAGCCGAGCACCTCTCGCGCCGCCGAGATGTCCGCCCACGAGTCCCGGATGTCGCCGGTGCGCGGCGGCAGGTAGTTCCGCTCGACCGGCTTCCCGAGGATCTCGCCGATCAGCTCAGCGACCCGGTTGACGCTCGCCGGCGCGGCGGAGGCGATGTTGAACATGCGGCCGCTTGCGTCGGCCGCGTCGGCGGCCTTCAGCGTCGCGTCCACCACGTTGCCGACGTAGGTGAAGTCGCGGGACTGCTCGCCGTCGCCGAAGATCGTGATCGGCTCGCCGGTCGCGATCGCGGTCACGAAGAGCGGCACGACCGCGGCGTACTGGGAGAACGGGCTCTGGCGCGGGCCGTAGACGTTGAAGTAGCGGAGCACGACGGACTCGAGCGACTCGTAGACGCGGCTGAAGCTGACGCAGTAGCGCTCGGCAGCGAGCTTCGCGACTCCGTAGGGCGAGATCGGGTCGGGGGGCGTCGACTCGGTGGTCGGCAGCTCGCGCGTCGAGCCGTAGACCGAGGTCGAGGACGAGAAGACGACTCGGCGGGCGCCCTCGTCACGCGCGGCCAGCAGGACGTTCAGCGTCCCCTCGACGTTGACGGCACTCGACGTGAGCGGATCCTGGACCGAGCGCGGCACCGAGCCCATCGCGCCCAGATGAAAGACGACCTCGATCCCACGCATCGCGTTGTGGACACGTTCGTAGCTCCGCAGCTCGCCCTCGACCACCTCGATGTCGACTCCCTCGAGGTTGTCCCGGTTGCCGGTCGAGAAGTTGTCGAGCACGCGCACCGCGTCGCCGCGCGCGAGCAAGCCGCGGACGAGGTGCGAGCCGATGAAGCCCGCGCCGCCTGTGACCAGCACCTTCCGGCTCATGCGGGCGCCACAGCCACGATGTGGTAGTTCGCGAAGATCGTTCCCGGGATCGGCTCGCGCAGCGACTCGACGCGCGCGTCGATCGTCTCGGCGAGCCGGTTCACGCCCCAGACGAGCGGGCGTGCAGCCGGGCGCAGGTGCGCGCGGCCGGCGAGGAGCTCGATGGTGTGAGTGAGCAGCATTCCGAGGCAGGCGGTCGTCCCGGCCCCAGGTCGCACCTCGAGCGCCGCCCATTCCCCGTTCTCGTGGAAGAGTCGCTCGAGTCCAGCATGCGTCCAGCGCCAGAGGTCGTTTGGCGCGGGATGGTACACCTGCACCCCGTGGGTGGACGCGAGTACGCGTCCGCCGGAGGCGACGACGCGGCGCAGCTCGCGGACGGCCTGAGCGGGATCGTCGCAGTGCTCGAGCACTTGGTTGCAGAGGACGATGTCGAACGATCCGTCCTCGACCGGCAGCGCCTCGACCGGGCCGAGCAGGTCGGCCGCCGGGTTCACGACGACGTCGACGCCGACGTAGCTCGCGGCGGCGGCGAAGTAGGGGTAGTACGGCTTGACGCCGCAGCCGACGTCGAGCACGCGCTTGCCGGCGGCCACGGTGCCCTCGCGCTCGAGCCAACGGGCGAGCGGCCCCCGGACGGCGTAGGTCGCGGAGGCAGGCGACGGGTCGCGTCGCAGCTCGCCGGGCCAGTCAGCCATCGCGCAGAGTCCGGGCTCTGACCCCGGACAGGTCGTTTCTGGACACGTCCGGGCTTTGACCCCGGGCATGTCCTTCTCGGACAGGGCCGGGCTTTGACCCCAGTTCGATTGAACCCGGCTCGATCGACCTCGGGCTTGCGAGGGAGGCGGCAACGAGCCCGATGCCGAACCACGTAAGTGCGTCGAGCGGCAAACCGGCGACGAGTCCCTGGGCGGTCCAGGCGCCGGCACAGGCAAGCACGACAGCGGCGCCGGCGAGCGCCGGGCCTGGACTCGCTCGTCGGAGTGCGGCGCGCGCGCCGATCGCGATCGGGATCGCAAGCGCGGCGAGGAAGAGCGCGAGGCCGACGAGACCGAGGTCGGCGAGCGCCTGCACATAGGCGTTCTGGATGCCGTAGGGCTCCGCGAGCGACGGAAAGGCCTGCGCGGCCACATCCGGGAAGCGGTCGTGCGCGTCGTCGAGATACGGCTCCAGCGTCGCGAACTCCTGCGTCGCCTGCCAGCCCGCTCCGGCTACTGGTTGGTCGGCGAAGACGCGCAGGCCGAAGTAGCCGAGGAGCGTCCGGTGCGAGTAGGTCTGGACGTCCTCGCTCGTCGTCTCCTGCGCCTCGAGCACGCCGACGAAGCGTCCGAACTGGGCGAGATCGCCGCCGCGCAGCGCGACGACGCCGACGACGGTCGCGAGCACGATCGTCGCCACGGCGACGAGACGCCGCGCCGTCAGCGACCGGAGTACGGCGGCAACGGCGACGGCGAGGGCAGCGGCCGCAACGAGTCCAAGGGCTCCCCCGACCGATCCCGAGAGAACGAGCCCGATCGCGCCCACGGCGCAAGCGGCCTCGCGCAGCCGCCCGACCGGCCAGCGCCCCTCGCCGAGCGCGACCGCGACGAGCCCGATCGCGAGCGTCGTCGCGCCAGCTGCCGCGAAGTCGTGGTAGCCGATCCAAGACGGCTGGCGGCCGCCCGCAGCCGTGTCTCCTGCGCCGGCGAACTGCGCGAGTCCGACGATGTCCAGCACGGCGAGCCAACCGACGAGCGTCCAGAGCACGAGTTGGAGCGCAGCCGTCGAGCGGACGAGGACCGGCACGGCGACCGCGATCAGCGCGTACTCGGCGAAACCCGCGGCAGTGACGAGGTGGGCAGCGCCCGCGTACGAGCGATCCGAGGCTGCGCCGACGACAAGGCCGACGCAGATCCACACGAGTAGCGCCGCGGCCGGCGCGAGAACGACGGCGACCGGGCGAAGCGAGCCGACGCCGTCGCGTACGAGCACAGCAACGGCTGCCGCTGCGAGCGCGAGCACGGCGAGATCCGAGAGCTTGAACGAGGCATCTGTGCCGCCAAGGTCGAGCGAGACGTGCGGCTGGTAGTCCACGTGGAGGAGCAGCACGGGCACGGAAGCTGCCAGGAAGAGCGCGCCGAGCCGGGCGACGGCCGGTTGCCGGACGCGCGCAGCCGTGCGGGAAAGGGCCGTCAACGCGGCCACTATACTGGCCTGCCTAGATGCGCTCGCGGCTTCTCTGGCGCCGTTTTGCGACCGCCGCCGGCCTCTATGGATCGACCGCTCTCGGGGTGCTCGGCACAGTCGTCGCGGCGCGATCGCTCTCGAAGGACGACTTCGGGCTCTTCGCAACCGTCTTCGTCGCAGCCGGGTTCTTCCAGGTGCTCCTCGATCTCACCGTCGAGGAGTCGCTGACGAAGTACGGCTTCCGCTACGTCTCCTCGGAGCAGTGGGGACGGCTGCGCGGGCTCTTCCGCTCGGCGCTTCGCCTGAAGCTGCTCGGCGGCGCCCTCGCCGGACTCGCGCTGCTCGCGCTCGCGCCCGTTGCGGACGCGATCTTCTCGAGCGACGGGCTCACCTGGGGGTTCGTCGCCGCCGCGCCGCTGCCGCTCCTCCAGTCGCCGGAGAACGTCTCGGCGACCGCGCTCCTCCTGCGCGGGCGCTACGACCTCCGCGGCCTCTTCCAGACGGTCTCGACGGGATTGCGCCTGATCGCGATCGCAGTCGGCGCGCAATACGGCGTCGTCGAGATGGTGGTCGGGATCGGGATCGCGCAGGCCGTCTCCACCTGCATCGTGGGCGCGGTCGGGTTGGCTGCGTTTCGGCGCTTCCCGCGCGTTCCGGCCGAGCGGCTCGAGGAAGATCGCAAAGGGATCGTCGCCTTCGTGCTCCAGTCGAGCGCCGCGACGGGACTCCTCTCGTTGCGCGCGGCGCTCGCGCCGCTGCTCCTTGGCGTCGCGGCCGGACCGACGCAGGTCGGCATCTTCCGGATCGCCCAGGCGCCGCAGTCGGGCTTCGCCGCCGCGAGCGCGCCGGTGCGGCTGATCCTGCTCACCGAGCAGACCCGCGCCTGGGAGCGCGGGGCGCAGGCGAGCGTGCTCGCCGGGGTGCGCCGCTACACGCTGATCGCGACGCCGCTGATGCTCGCGGTCGTACCGGTCTTCGTCTGGCTGATGCCGGACCTGATCCGCCTCGTCTTCGGAGCCCGCTACCTGGACGCGACGGACGCTGCCCGGCTGATCCTCGTCGCCGCCGGGATCCAGCTCGCGATCGGCTGGACGAAGTCGCTTCCGGTCGCGATCGGGCGGCCGAACCTGCGCCTCGTCACCCACGGGATCGAGACCGCCGTGCTGCTGCCGCTCGTCGTCGTGCTCGGCCTCGAGTGGGGAGCGACCGGGGCGGCGGCGGCGACGCTCGTCGCGACGGTCGTCTTCGCGCTCGCCTGGGCCGTCGTCTTCGCCCGCATCCGTCGCGGAGCAGCGCCGTGAAGGTGTTGATCGTCTCCGGAATCTGGCCGCCCGACGTCGGTGGGCCGGCCAGCCACTCGCCCGAGCTCGCGGCACGTCTGCACGCGCGCGGGCACCGGGTCGAGGTGCTGACGACTGCGGTGGCTACTCCGGCGGCCGAGGCTTATCCGGTGCACTGGGTCGGGCGCGGGTCGCCGCCCGGGCTTCGGCACGCGGCATTCGCGCTGCGGCTCGGCCGGCTGGCGCGGGCGGCCGACGTCGTCTACGTCAACTCGGTGCTGACGCGCGGTGTGGCTGGAACGCGGGCGGCGCGCCGCCCTGTCGTCGTCAAGCTCACCGACGATCCCGCGTACGAGCGCGCGCGGCGCTTCGGGCTCTTCGACGGCGACCTCGACGGCTTCCAGCGCTTCGGCGGCGGGACTCGTGTGCGCGCTTTGCGGGCGCTGCGGGACACCGCGCTGCGGCATGCCTCGCTGGTGGTTTGCCCGAGTGCCTATCTGCGCGAGCACGCCCTCGGCTGGGGGGTGCGCCCGGATCAGGTCGCCGTCGTAGAGAACGCGACTCCGGAGCTGCCTGAGCTGCCGACACGGGAGCAGGCGCGCGCCGCGCTGGGTGCCGATGGAGCGCTCCTGGCGTTCGCGGGTCGGCTGGGCCCGGCGAAAGCGCTAGACGTGGCGCTGATGGCGCTCGCTGAGCTCGAAGGCGTCACGCTGCTGCTCGCGGGAGACGGTCCCGAACGGGCCACGCTCGAGCGCCGGGCGGCCGAGCTCGGGCTTGGCGAGCGGGCCCGCTTCCTCGGCGCCCTCGGCCGCAACGAGGTCCTGGAGCTCTTTCGCGCCGCGGACGCGTCGGTGCTCTCTTCCGCCTGGGAGAACTTTCCCCACACACTCGTGGAGGCTCTCGCGGTCGGGACGCCGGTCGTCGCGACCGCCGTCGGCGGCGTGCCCGAGATCGTGCGCGACGGCGAGAACGGGCTGCTCGTGCCGCCCGGCGATCCGGGCGCGCTGGCCTCGACGCTGCGGCGGCTCCTCGGCGACCCGGATCTGCAGGAGCGCCTCCGCGAGGGAGCCGTGCCCTCGGTGGAACACCTGCGGCCCGAACGGATCTACGGCAGGCTCGAAGAGCTGCTGGCCCAGGTAGCTTCGTCGCGGTGAACGTCCTCATCGTCAGCGGGATCTGGCCGCCGGACGTGGGCGGCCCGGCGAGCCACGCGCCCGAGCTTGCGGCCTTCCTGCGGGCGCGCGGGCACGGTGTGGAGGTCGTGACGACCGCGGCCGAGACGCCACCGGCCGCGGACTTTTCGATTCACGCCGTCCTCCGATCCACTCCTGTCGGACTTCGGCACGCGCGAGTCGCCGCTCTGATCGCGTGCCGGGCGCGCCGGGCCGACGTCGTCTATGCGACGAGCATGATCTCCCGCGCCGGGATCGGGAGCACCCTGGCGCGACGGCCGCTCGTGCTGAAGCTTGTCGCCGACGCCGCCTACGAACGCGCCAAGCGCCAGCGCATCTTCTCCGGCTCGCTGGTCGCGTTCCAGGAGGCTCGCGGTCTGCGCATCACCGCGCTCCGACTGGCGCGGGATCTCGCGCTGCGCCGCGCGTCTCACGTCGTCTGCCCAAGCGCATTCCTGCGCGAGCTTTCGCTCGGCTGGGGGCTCGCACCCGACGAGGTGACCGTGCTCCCGAACGCGATGCCGCCGCTCCCGGAGCTGCGCCCGCCCGAGGAGGTTCGCGCCGAGCTCGGGCTGCCCGGAATCGATGGATCAGCGCCGCTGCTCGCGTTCGCCGGCCGGATCAACGCCCAGAAGTCGCTCGACGTGCTCCTCGACGCGCTCGCCCAGGTCGACGGGCCGTCGCTCGCGCTGGTCGGCGACGGCCCCGAACTGGCGCGGCTCGAGGGGCACGCCGCCGCACTCGGACTCGACGGACGGGTTCGCTTCCTCGGCGCCCGCAGCCGCACCGAGGTGCTCGAGCTCTTTCACGCGGCCGACGCGTCCGTTCTCACCTCGGCGTGGGAGAACTTCCCGCACACGGTGGTCGAAGCGCTCGCCGTTGGCACTCCGGTGCTCGGCACGGCGGTCGGCGGCGTGACCGAGATCGTCCGCGACGGCGAGAACGGACTGCTCGTCCCCCCGGGGCAGCCGGCGGCGTTCGCGGATGCACTGCGTCGCTATCTCGGGGACGAGGCGCTGCGCGAACGGCTGCGCGTCGCGGCGCCAGGCTCGGTCGCGCACCTGCGCCCCGAGCGGATCTACGGCGAGCTCGAGCAGATCCTCGCGCGGGCGGCAGGCCGGTGAGGCCGCGGGTGCTGATGGTCGGACGGACGCGCTATCGGTTCCCCCTCTCCGAGGGCCTCGCCCGCAAGTTCGACGCGCTCGGCGAGCGGCTCGAGCTACGTGTGCTCGCGACGGGCACGCTTGGGAACCGGGTCGACCGCCCAGAGTTCCGGCTGCATCGACCGCTGCCCTCGCGCGCGCTCGACGGCGTCGCCTTCTATGCCCGGCTGCCATTCCGGATCGCCCGCGAGCTGCGCGAGCTCCGGCCGGTGGCTGTGCTCGCGCAGAGCCCCTTCGAGGCCGCGGCCTCCTACGCCGGCCGGGCGCTCGCGAGACGGCGAGTCCCCGTCGTCGTCGAGCTACACGGCGACTGGGCGAGCTTCGCCCGCCTCTACGGCTCGCGCCTGCGCCGGCCCCTCGCGCCGGTGCTCGATCGCGTGGCGGCCTGGTCGCTCCGCCGCGCCGATGCCGTGCGGACGCTCTCGCCGTTCACGACCGAGCTCGCGCGGCGACACGGCGTCGAGCCCGCGGCCACGTTCACGACCTACACCGACCTCTCCGCGTTTGCGGACCCACGTCCCGTGCCGCTCCCTGATACGCCGACGACGCTCTTCGTCGGCGTCCTCCAGCGCTACAAGAACGTGGACGGGATCGTCGCGGCCTGGCGGCTCGCCGCCCCCCAAGTGCCGGGGGCTCGGCTCGTCCTCGTCGGCGAGGGTCCGATGCGCGCAGAGGTCGAGCGGCTCGTCGCCGACCTCCCCGAGCAGACGGTGTGGCATCCGGCGCTGGCGACGCCCGAGGTCGTGGCCGCCCTCGACGAAACGTGGTGCCTCCTCCTGCCGTCGCGTTCGGAGGGAACCCCGCGCGTGATCCTCGAGACGCTTTGCCGCGGACGCGCGGTGATCGGCGGTCGCGTCGGTGGGATTCCCGACGCGGTGCAGGACGGGAGCAACGGCTTCCTCGTCGATCCGGGCGACATCGAGGGGATCGCCGACGCTCTCGTCCGGCTGCTCTCGGATCGCGACCGCGCGGAGCGGTATGGCGCGCAGGCGCTCGAGGACTCGCAGCCCTGGCGCTACACGGCGGCCGAGTATGCGGAGAACGTGGCCGCGCTCGTCGAGCACGTCTCTCGATGAAGCTGCTCGTCGTCGGCAGGACGCGCTTCACGTTCCCGCTCGACGAGACGCTGGAGCGCCGCTTCGCCGCACTGTCCGCCGAGCTCGACTGGCGTCAGATGGGAACCGGTCGCTCGACAGACGACCGCTTTGCGCTGGCGCCGCCCTTTCCGATCCGGCGGATCGACGGGCTCGCGTTCTATCTCGCGCTGCCGTTACGGGTTGGGCGCGAGCTGCGGCGGTTCCGCCCGGACGCGGTGCTCGCGCAGGGGTTGCAGGAAACCGCGCTTGTCCTGCTTGCGCGAACGCTGGCGCGGGTGCCGACGAAGGTGATCGCGGATGTCCACGGCGACTGGGCCACGCCGACGCGGCTCTACGGCTCGCGAGCGCGCCGCCTACTCGACCCGCTAGCAGACGCGCTCGCGCGGATCGGTCTCCGCCGCGCCGACGGCATCCGCACGATTTCGGGCTACACGAGTGGGCTCGTCCGCGTGGCCGGCCGCGAGCCCAACGCGGAGTTCCCGGCCTACATGGACCTCGAGCCGTTCCTCGGCCCGACCGCGCCGCTACCCGAGACGCCAACGGCGCTCTTCGTCGGCGTGCTGGAGCGCTATAAGGCGATCGACGTGCTGGCCTCAGCCTGGCCGGCCGTGCGGGAGCGCGTCTCGGAAGCGCGGCTCCATGTCGTCGGCTCGGGCTCATTGGCGGCGCCCGTCGGCGAGGGAATCACGTGGAGCCGGTCGCTTTCGACGGCCGAGGTCGCCGCTGCCCTCGACGAGGCAACGCTGCTCGTCCTGCCTTCGCGCTCGGAGGGCATGGGTCGCGTCCTCGTCGAGGCGTTCTGCCGCGGCCGGGGCGTCGTCGGCAGCGATGTCGGCGGGATCCCCGACCTCGTCCACGATGGCGAGAACGGCCTTCTCGTCGAGCCCGGCGATGTGGCGGCCCTCGCCGACGCGCTTGCGCGAGTTCTCGGCGACCCCACGCTCGCCGAGCGGCTCGGCCAGGAGGCTCACGAAAGCTCGACGGCTTGGATCGCGACGCCTCAGGAGTTCGCGCAACGGCTCCGAGACCTCGTCGAGCGCGTCACTAGACTTCCCGCGTGAGAGCCGAGCGCGCCAAGCAGCTGCTGAAGAACGCCGTCTACCGCACGATCGGCGAGACGACGACCACGCTCGCGCCTGCGAATGGCAACGCAGACAGAACGCTCCGCGTGCTCATGTACCACAAGATCAACGACCAGCTCGAGAACCCGGTCACCGTCCCGACCGGTCGGTTCGCGGAGCAGATGGCGCTCCTCGCCGAGCTCGGCTACACGGTCGTCGGGCTGGAGGCGGTGCTGGCGCACTACGTGGTAGGAGCTCCGCTGCCTCCGAAAGCCGTCCTCATCACCTTCGACGACGGCTACCGCGACAACCTCGAGAACGCGCTCCCTGCTCTGCAGAAGCACGGCTACCCCGCGGTGCTCTTCGCACCGCTCGGGTACGTCGGTGACCGGCGCCCGTTGCCGCACGACGAGCACCTCGTCCAGCGCGGGATCCTCAACCGGACGCTCGACTGGGGCGAGCTGCGCGAGCTCGAGCAGGCCGGCGTTCGGATCGAGTCGCACGGGATCTCGCACCGGCCGCTTGCCGAGCTGGAGATCGACGAGTCGGCGCGCGAGATCGCGATCTCGAAGCTGCGGCTCGAGGAGGCGCTCGGCCGTCCCGTGCGCGCCTTCGCGTACGTCAAGGGCTCCGAAGCGCACTACCGGCCCGTCCATCTGAGCCTGCTCCGCCAGGCGGGCTACGACCTCGGCTTCACGTCCGTCTCCGGTGCGAATGGGCCGGCGAGCGATCGCTTCCGGCTGCGGCGTTACAACGTCGAGCCGTACCCGCCGCGCACCTTCGAGCTTGTGCTGGCGGGCGCCTGCGACCTGATCTCGCTGAAGGACACCGTCGCAGGGACGCACGCGCGGCGGGCGCTGAATGCGGCGCTCGGCACGTCTTCCAAGTGAACCTTGGTTCCAAGTGAGCGGCGTAGGCTCGACGGAGCCGCCGGAAGCGGAGGCGCCGGCTTTGCCGGTGCCGGAGCGGGAGACGCGCGAGTCGGTGCTCGACCTGCTCGAGCGGGTCTGGGGTGAGCGCCCTGACCGGCGAGAGCTGGAATGGTGGTTCGACGAGAGCCCGGCCGGACCCGGGCTCCTGACCGTCGAGCGGGACGGCGAGCGCGCGGTCGGACTCGCGTCGCTGAGCTACCTCCGCTGCAGGGTCGCCGGCCGCGACCAGCTCGTGGCGATGCCGCTCCAGGTGGCGACCGACCCCGCCGCGCGAGGCAAGGGGATCTTCGGCCGGCTCGAGCGTGCCAACGAGAAGGAGGCGGCGGCGCGGGGGTGCGAGCTCGGCATCACCTTCCCGAACGACGCCTCCCGCCCGATCTTCCTCGAGCGGCTCGGCTGGCACGAGCTCTGGCGCGGCCGGATCTGGGTCCGCCCGCCCGCAGTTCGAAGCCGACGCGGCGCGCTTCGAATCGAAGCGCTGACCGAGGGACAGGCCCTAGGACACGTCTATTCGAGACACGTCCCAGGGACTGTCCCTCAGGCGAACGGCCAGCTCGCCGACGCCGATTTTCTCGAGTGGCGTTACCTGCGCTCGCCGCGCGCGTATCGGGTTCTCGGCGCGTTCGACGGCGAGAGACTCGAGGGGCTGATCGCGTGGCGGCCGAGCCGCGGACGGGTCGCGGTCGTCTGCCACGCCCTCGGCGAGGTGGCGCAGCTCCTGCGCTCGACCGGCTCGGCGAGGCCGACCATCGCGCTCGTCCCGCGCCAGCAGCGCGACGCGTTTCTCGCCGCCGGGTTCCTCCCGACTCCGAAGCCGATTCGCGTGCTCGGCAAGAAGCTGCGGCCCGAGGGCAGCCTCGACGGCCCGTGGCAGTTCCAGCTCGGCGACTTCGACGTGTTTTAGTGGCGCTGATCTTCGTCACCCAGCAGGTCGACCCGGCCGACCCCGTGCTTGGCGCGACCGTGGCCAAGCTACGCGCGCTCGCGGCGCAGGTCGACGAGCTCGTCGTGCTCTCGCTCGACGCCGTCCCGGGCACGCTCCCGTCGAACTGCCGCGTCAAGACCTTCGGCGGCGGGAGCAAGGCGACGCGCGGACTCCGCTTCGCCCGCGCGCTCGCGTCGGAGCTGCGCGGAGCCGACGCGGTGCTCGCCCACATGTGCCCGATCTACGCGGTGCTGGCGGCCCCGCTCGCCCGGCCGCTTCGCGTGCCGGTCCTGCTCTGGTTCGCACACTGGCGCGCGAGCCCGCTGCTCCGCGCGGCGACGGCCGCGTCGACGAACGTGCTCAGCGTCGACCGCCGCTCGTTCCCGCTCGAGACGTCGAAGCTCGTCCCGCTCGGGCACGGGATCGACTTCGCCGGGCTCGACTGCGCCGAGCATCCCGGCGGCGACGAGCTGCGCGCAATCGTCCTCGGCCGCACCTCGCCCGCGAAGGGGATCGAGACGATCCTGCGCGCCGTCCGCGCGGTGCCAGAGGCGAGGCTCGACGTCTACGGCACCTCCGGCAGCGACGAGGAGCGCGCGCACCGAGCCGAGCTCGAGCGGCTGATCGGCGAGCTCGGACTGGACGCTCGCGCCGCGATCCACGAGCCCGTCCCGCGCGACCGGATCGGCGACGTCCACGCGAACGCCGACGTCCTCGTCAACAACATGCGCGCCGGGGCGCCGGACAAGGCCGTCTATGAGGCCTGCGGAAGCTGCCTGCCCGTGCTCGCCTCGAACCCCTCGTTCGACGACCTCTTCGCGGGGATCGAGCCGACGCTTCGCTTCGAGCGTGGGTCGGCAGACGACCTGGCCGCGCGGCTGCGCGCGCTGGTAGCGCTGAGCGCGGAGGAGCGCGCCGCGATCGGGCGAACCCTGCGCGAGCGCGCCGTGGCGCGCCATTCCGTCGACTCGTGGGCGGCCGGCGTCCTCGGGGTCGTCAGACGATGAACAACGTCCGCGTCCTCCATCTCGCCAAGGTCGCCGGCATCTCCGGCTCGGAGGCGCACCTCCTCTCGCTGCTGCCCTCGCTGGTGCAGCGCGGTTGGGA
>Ga0136617_10003743_pt1 | contig 13582 bp, 9 predicted proteins | sample AntDrymUQ3222106_2_FD_129672 | JGI IMG/M metagenome (GOLD analysis project Ga0136617, IMG submission 129672) | Polar desert sand microbial communities from Dry Valleys, Antarctica - metaG UQ322 (21.06) | ecosystem: Environmental > Terrestrial > Soil > Desert | place: Antarctica: Dry Valley...
ACCCCGCCTCGCGGCGACGCAGTTGCAGTTGGTTACAGGCCGGAGAGCGTATACCTGAAGAGGACTTTCACCTCTCCGACCACTTGCGCTTTCAGGCGCACAAAGCCTGGGGCGTGAGCCCCACTGGAAATTGCTTTTGAATCCTAGCCCGCGAAGGGGGCGGCAGCCACAACAAAAGAGACCGCGTTGACGAAGATTAACGCACGAGCAAGGTTCTTGATCTGCTGTCGCCCGCTCCGCAGGCTTAGTTGAATCTTATTTGTTCGTTGCCCTGGGGTTCCGCTGCGCTCTACCCCAGGGCAGGGTCCCCGGCCGAGCATCTCGGCTGGGTGGAGACTTTATGCTATGCCTGCTATCGCAGGCTGGTTGAGCTCACGCCGTGTGACCATTTGACTTGGCAAGATACTTACCAAGAAATTTACCGGTATAAGACTGCGGGATTTTCATTATTTCTTCCGGAGTTCCTATTCCGACAACGAAGCCGCCGGCACCGCCGCCTTCCGGACCAAGATCGATGATGTAGTCAGCCGTCTTGATCACGTCGAGGTTGTGCTCGATAACCAGCAACGAGCCCCCGGCTTCAATTAACGCGCGGAAAGCCGCAAGAAGTTTGTTGATGTCGTCAAAATGGAGACCGGTGGTTGGTTCATCAAAGATATAGAGAGTGTTCGAGCCCGTGCGTTTGGAAAGATGGGCGGCGAGTTTGATGCGCTGGGCCTCACCCCCGGAAAGGGTGGTTGCTGATTGACCGAGACGAAGATACCCCAGACCCACGTCATCTAGGACGCGCAGGCGGTTGGTAATTTTTGGAACCTCGCGAAAGAACGTGATCGCCTCCCTGACTGTGAGACTCAAAACCTGATGCACATTCTTGCTGCGATAGCGTATGTCCAGGATCTGCTGCTTGAAGCGCGTGCCTTTGCACTCCTCACAAACGAGTTCAACATCGGCCAGGAACTGCATCTCCACCGTGACTGTGCCGTCGCCCTGGCAAACCTCACAACGACCGCCGGGCAGGTTGAAAGAGAAGTGTGATGGATCCAGCCCGCGCCCCTGCGCTTCTCGGGTGGAGGCGAAGACCTCGCGGATGGCATCGTAAATCTTGATATACGTTACCGGGTTTGAGCGCGGAGTCCGTCCGATAGGAGACTGGTCCACCAGAATAACGTCGTCGACGAGTTGTCCACCTTCCAGCTTGTGGAAAGCGCCCACATGCCCCTGCCAGTCACCTTTTTGCTTCTTGAGACCTGCATAGATGCAATCATGAATAAGAGTAGATTTTCCGGATCCACTCACGCCCGTTATGCATACCAGCATATCGAGCGGCAGCTCAACATCGATAGTCTTTAGGTTGTGCTCGGCGGCACCGCGCAACGTCAGGCGCCTTTTCTGAAACAACCGCCGTTGTTTCGGTTCCTTAATCTCGGTTTCACCGCGCAAGTAGCGCGCGGTCAAAGACGCGTCGTTGGCAATCAAGCCGGGAAAATCGCCTTCGTAGATTACTCGCCCACCCAGCTCGCCGGCGGAAGGTCCAATATCCAGGATGTGATCGGCGGCGCGCATCATCTCGGCATCATGTTCGACGACCAAAACCGTATTGCCAATGTCGCGCAAGTTATGCAGCAACGAAATCAAGCGTTCATTGTCCCGCGGGTGTAGTCCAATCGAGGGCTCATCCAGAACGTAAAGCGCGCCGACCAGCGAGGAGCCGAGATTAGTGGCCAACTGAATCCGTTGCGCCTCGCCGCCTGAAAGAGTCGAAGCGAGACGACTAAGCGTTAGATAATCCAAACCCACATCTACGAGGAAACGCAATCTACGTCGAATCTCAAATAGGATCCTCTCCGCAATAGCATTTTGTTCAGTGGCAAGCTGCAACGCCTCGAAGAAAATCTGCGCATCTTTGATCGCCAGTGCGCAAACCTCGGGCAGCGTACGTCCACCGACCCTTACGTCACGCGCTTCCTGCCGCAGACGATCCCCGCCGCAATCCGGACACAACGTGTAACCGCGATATTTCGACAGAAATACCCGCACGTGGAGCTTGTATTTCTTCGTCTCCAGCCAGTCAAAGAATCCGCGCACTCCGCCCCACTCCTTCTTGCCTTCGACTATCGCTCGCTGTTCAGCACGCGCTAGCTGCGCGAAGGGAACGTTTAACGGGATCTTCTCTGTCTTGCAAAACTGGTGCAACTCGTCCTGGGCCCATTCATGTTGCGGTTTCGTCCATGGTTCAATTGCACCCTCGTTCAAGGCCAAACCCGGATTCGGAATCACCAGATCGAGATCGAGTCCGATGGTATTTCCAAAACCCTGACAGGTCGGGCAAGCCCCGTACGGATTGTTGAAGCTAAAGAGGCGCGGTTCCGGTTGTGCGTAGACCGTGCCATCAGACTTGCACTCAAACCTGTCCGAGAAATTAAGGCGTTTATGCTCCGCTTCAGCTGTTTCGACTACCGCCGAACCCCCGCCCTCCTGGAAACAGATCTCGAGCGAGTCGACTAGACGCTGGCGCACTTCCGGCTGGGCAACAAGCCGATCGACCATCACGTAAACGTTGGCGAAGTCGGGCAGGGTGAAATCGTCGGGGGAATGTAGCTCGATGGTTTGCCCCTTGGCGTAGAGCCGCGTGAACCCACGCTGCATCAAGCTCATGATGTGAGCGGTGATCTTCTGACGCGGAAACGGGACCGGGCGGCGAGGTGATGTTTTTCCCGGTTTCTCCCTATCTCTCTCTTCCCCGCTCCTGTCTCGACCCTTGCCCGTCTTCCCGTCTACCTTTCGCGAAGTCTCCACGACACTTGCACCCGTCTCTGTTAGTCCGGTACCGGCGGGGAACAGGACATAGAACCGCATCCCTGCCGCAACCGTTCTTAAGACTTCGTCCGCCACTGACTCAGGTGAATCACGGTAGACCTCGCGGTCACAGACTCGACAGTAGGTTGTGCCGACACGGGCATAGAGCAGCCGCAGGTAGTCGTGGACCTCAGTTTGGGTGCCCACCGTTGAGCGGGGATTTCGGGTTGAGTTCTTCTGGCGGATGGCGATGGCCGGCGCGATTCCTCTTACCTCGTCCACGTCGGGTTTGTCCATCCGCTCGAGAAACTGACGAGCGTAGGCCGACAGTGACTCAACGTATCTGCGTTGGCCTTCGGCATAAACGGTGTCGAAAGCCAGGGACGACTTTCCGGAACCACTGACGCCGGTGACTACCGTCATCTGGTTGATCGGGATGCTGAAGGAAATATTCTTGAGGTTGTGAACCCTGGCCCCGCGGACTTCAATGGCTTCTTCAGGCATATTCAATTCGTCGCATACCCACGGAGAGGATTCTCGGGTCCTTCGCAAACTTCAAATAGTACCCCGATTTTGTCCGGGCGCGAAACGGGGCTGAGGCCCGGCGACGGTACTGGTGCGGTTTGAGGAACAATGGCCGCGAGCCAAAAAACTGAGGAACGGTAGAGGCTGTGAAACCCCAAAAGGGTGGGGATAACTTGACGTCAGGATGGGTGGGCTTGAGCCGTCCTTTTGGGGAATCGGTATTCCCGCCTACTGCCAAACTGAAATCACTACCCGGCGCCGGGCAGTGTCCTCCGTCGAGCGACCTCAGCATTGACAGAGAATGCGTCAGTGCTCAACAATTCAGAGCAATGAAACCCCCTGGCTTCTTACTTCGCGGATTCCGCCGGCCTAGTGACGTGGCCTCAACCGCGCTAGGGCATCTGGAACGCCAGACCATCGAAGAAATCTGGCGCCGAGGAGAAACGAGCGTGCGCGACATGTTCGTCTCCTTTGAAAAGCGGATCGCCTACACAACTTTGATGACTACATTGGACCGGCTTTACAAAAAGGGCCTCCTTAGTCGTCGCAAGGATGGCCGGGCTTTTCTCTACTCGGCGATGGTCACGAGTGAGGAGTTAGAGCTGCGCATAGCGGAGGATGTTATTGATGGCTTGCTGCGCCAGAACTCGGCAGGCGCCGAGCCAATTCTAGCTTGCATAGTGGATACAATCAGCGACCATGATCGCGAGTTGCTAAATGAGCTTGATCGTTTAATTAAACAAAAGCGACGAGAGCTGGAGCAGAAGGTTTAAGAGAATGTTCTTTCTTCTCGGAATCTGCGTCGTACTTGCCGTGATGTTGCTTCTAAACAGCATTGCGTCGTTTCTTGCCTCCTTGTTGTGGAAGGCTCTGGAACCAGGCGCTCGGACGTGGTCCGCGGCCAGCCAGGCGAGCGTACTTTGCCTCCTTCGCACGCTACCTGTGGTTGGAGGAATAACCGTTGCTGCCTTGCTCTTCGCGCCAGCCTATCTCACTCATGAGCCACGCACTAATCACGAGGAGATTACTCTGAATCTGGGTATTGTCGCCTTCTTGTCCGCTTTGGGAGTTGTACTTGCAGTCGTTCGCGGGATCGTTACCTGGCGCGCAACCGCGCGCCTCACAGCTGACTGGCTGCGCGATGCAGAAGCGGTCTCTCTGCCCCGCATCACAATTCCGGCCTTCCGGATAGAACATCAATTTCCAGTCGTGGCCATTGTTGGTACTTTTCGACCACGGCTGTTTATTGCTAACCAAATTCTCCAATCTCTTACAGACGACGAACTGTCCGCGGCGCTTGCGCATGAGGTCGGGCACGTTGTCGCACGAGACAATCTTAAGCGCGGGCTAATACGGGCTTGTCGCGACATGCTGTTAATTATTCCTTGCGGTCGGAGGTTGGATAGCGCGTGGAAGGAAGCCTCGGAAGCTGCGGCCGATGAATTTGCAGCGAGAAGCGATCGAATGGTTGGGCTTGACCTGGCTTCCGCCCTGGTAAAAATCGCGCGCTTAGTTCCTGTCGGTTCCAGACCGACGCTTCCGGCAGGAGCGTACTTTGTTGGTGGTGAGGATTTGACGGGACTTAAAGCTCGCGTCCGGAATTTGGTCAACCTCGCTGGCAGCAGGAGTTCAAATCCTCCCGCCGCACTAACTGCCAAACTACCCCTATGGGTTCCGATTACCATCCTCGTCGTACTGCTAGCCGCAGTATCGATCGAGTCTCATGTTCTCGTCCTCACACATACAGTAATTGAGCACGCTGTCTATCTGCTGAGTTGATCTTCATCACCGGAGCTCCCGACAACATCAACGAAGGCTAGTAGTAGCTGCGGGTAAAGGTTAGTCTGTCCGCCCAGTTTCTGTTTAGAGTTCTTCGATTGCCTCATGCGGACCCCAGGTATTACTCACTGTTCTGAGCGAGGATGGGGTTTTCGGTTCTGGAGCTGCGAGAGCCCGCACGTTAGTCGTATTACAAAATGAAACAAATGACTGTAGCTTTTAGGAGATCAATGGTGCGAAGATTGAGCACCACCGGCGTGCTGTGTGCTGCCGTTTTTGTGCTGATGCCTGCAGTCCTCATGGCTCAGCAAAACCCACCGGGCAAGATTGTCGGGGTAGTCAAAGATCAAAAGCGGGCGACGGTGAGCGGCGCCGAAGTCTCCCTCGTTCATCAGCACCAGGCAGTTCTGGCCACCGCCACGACTGATGCAGAGGGGATTTTCACCTTCGAAAATGTAAGGCCCGGTTCCTACGAGATCAGAGTGACGCAGATCGGCTTCGGTAAACACAATTCATCGGTCCAGGTAAGTGCGGGCACGACTGCCGAGATCAAGATCCTGATGGACGTGGCCTCGATTGTGGATCAGGTAACTGTGACCGCGGAAACCGGCCAGGCGCAGGACATCGACCGGGTATCGCAGCAGGTCAACGTTATTGGCGATGACGCAATTTTGCAGCGAGCGACTGGTGTGCTCGCGCAGGTGGCGGACGAAGAGGTAGGTGTCTCACTGCAACGCACCAGCCCAACTGTCGGGGCGGTGGTGGTACGAGGGCTGACCGAAGTTGGAATATACGTTGATGGAGTGCGTACGACGCAGTCCACACAGCGCGGCGGCATCAATACTTTCTTCAATTTGAACGAACCCAGTTCGCTGCGCACAGTCGAGATTCTGCGTGGAACGAACAGCGCTCAGTACGGTTCTGACTCGCTCGGAGGCACTGTGCAATTGCTTTCGCGCACGCCTGAGTTTGGTTTCGACACTCCGGTTGTGCATGGCGAGGCGAATACGTTCTTCAACAGCGCCGATCTCTCATTCGGAGGCAATACGCTTTTAACTTACGGCACACGGCGCTTCGGCATGCTGGGCAATCTGAGCAGTCGCCGGGTTAACACGGTTCGGCCTGGCAACGGGATTGATAGCCATGCTGCGGTGACGCGTTTCCTGGGTTTGCCCTCCGACATCCTGGGCACGAGACTAACCGACACTGCCTTCACTCAATATGGCGGAACACTGCACCTGACGTACGCACCGCGCGACGATCAGCAGTTAAGTTTTCGCTATCAGCGGAGCCAGCAGGACGGTGGCAAGCGCTACGATCAAACACTGGGCGGCGATGGGAATCTGATTGCCGATCTGCGCAATCTGATGCTCGACTTCGGCTACGTGCGCTACGTCAAACAGAGCGTCGGCTTTTTTGATAGCGGGTCATTCACTTTCTCATACAACAGTCAGCGCGAAGAGCGAGTTAATCAAGGGGGACAAGGAAACCCGTTGGCGGGAATCACCCACGACAAAGAGCGCACCAGTACTTACGGATTCAACTTTTTCCTCGACAAACAGTTGGTCCGGCGTAACACTTTCTTAATTGGCGGCGACATTTATCGCGATCATGTTAATGCACCCTCGTATACCTTTGAACCTTCAACCGGCGTGACTGCGCTGACACGTCCCCGCGTTCCCAACGGCGCCCGCTACATTCTTGGCGGTCTATTCCTGCAGGATTCCTGGGAAACCATCCCCGATCGGCTACGCCTCAGCGGCGCCTTGCGCTACAACATCGCGTCATACCGCTCCCGGGCGGCGAACAGTCCTCTCGTAAATGGGCAGCCGTTGTTTCCTGATGACTCTCTGCGGGTCGCCGATTTCTCCGGTCGCATTGGCGGGGTAGCAACGGTCGCGGACGGTCTTAATATAGCTTTCAACTACAGCCGAGGTTTTCGTGCCCCGAACATCACGGCCCTCGGTTCAGTAGGATTGGTGGGAGTGGGCTACCAGGTTGCGCCGTCGGATCTCGCCGGACTAAACGCGGTTCTCGGAAGTACCGCAGATGAGAGCGCAGTCTCGACGAGCGTTCCCGTCTCACCTCCCTCGTCAGAAACCACCAATAACTTTGACCTGGGGTTGCATTACCGTAGAACGCGTTTTGACACCGACCTAACGGTCTACCTGCTGGACTACAACAACACGCTTGTCCGGCAGACGCTCATCTTGCCGCAGGGCTCAGCAGGACTGCGCCTCGGCAGCCAGGTGATTGAGCGCCAGAACGCGAGTGGCGCTGTGTTCGTGCCACTCTCGGCGGCGCCGGTTCTGGTGCAGACAAACTTCGGTGCCACGCGCTTGAAGGGCCTCGAATACATACTCAACATGCGGCCGGCAGAGTCCTGGGCCTTTGCGGGGAAGTACAGTTTTGTGCGGGCTGAAGACAAAGTTACAGGAGAACCGCCAAACCTCGGCGGCGCGGGCGTCCCGCCACAACTGGGGTTCTTGAGTTCGAGCTACCGACCGCCAGCTAAACGCTATTGGATCGAGGCTTACTCAATGCTAGCCGGACGCCAGGATCGACTCTCTTCACTCGATCTCTCAGACCGCCGTACCGGAGCAGCCCGCTCGCGCACGAACATTCAGAATTTTTTTCGCCGAGGTGCTTGCGTTCATGGGTTGACTACTCCGGGCACAAACGGGCAATGCGGATCGGCTGGGGGAGTTCTGATTGCCACCGGTGAAACGCTCGCGCAAGTTCAGAACCGCGTGCTTGGTAGCGCGCAATCCGCGCCGCTCTTCACTGCAATACCCGGCTACGGCCTGGTCAACCTGCGCGGCGGCTTCAACCTCACCGAGGATCAGCAGATCTCCATCGACTTCGAGAATATCGCCGACAAGAGCCATCGGAATCCGGGCTGGGGCATCGATGGCCCGGGGCGCAGCCTCACAGTGCGTTACCAATTGAAGTTTTAGAGTTCCTCCGTCGTAAGCTATAGCCAGCAGGTTGTTGAAACGCGGGTGGACCATTCTCAAGGAGAAAGGGACGATCCACGAAAGAACGCGAAATGACTCGACTAGGAACTTTTTGGTGCCGCTTCGTGTGATTTCGTGGATCGTTTTTAGTTTTTCAGCTGCCTGCTAGTGTGGTGTCTCTGGAGTACTGATGATAATGAGCAAGCTTTCCGTTCCGATTCTTTTGGCCAAAACGTCGCTGATTAGTTCAGCGAATTTCTAACACACCAGACCTGTCCCTAAAGTGCTTGCAACAATTAGCAAGCTTCTTGCTTCAGAGTCCCGGTAGGGACTAAGGGCCGGAATCGCCGGTAAAAAGCAAAGATTACGAAATCAACCAGCGCCGGAGGCGCGGCAGAAGGTAGCCAGGGTCAAGCGCGGAGCGCGCAGCCCCTGGATCCAGCTATTTCACGAAAGGGCGCACAGATTCTCCGAGAACCTGAGATAGTCCGGCGCGCTATGAACAACTAAATCCTCCCGGCCGATTGAGTACGATGAACGCCATGTTTTGGTGACCGCTGAGGCGCCCTTTCAGGGCGCGGTTTTATTCTGTCGGACTTCATCCAGGCGCTGCGCGCAAAGCCGCTTGCACCTGGCTACCTTCCGCCGCGTCTCCGGCGCTGTTGAGTGTTTCTTTTACGTCACGAATTTGCCAGCGCACTTTAGAGACAGGATCGCGATGGCACTCCGTTTGTACCCGTCTGCTTGTTGCTTTCTAAGGACAAGCGCCCGCGATTGAGTGTTGCAAAAGCCACTCAGTTTACAAAAATTGGAGCGGTTTCTGAGATACTACACTAGGTATTGAGAACATCTTCGAGCAGGAGGTCCGGCTGCGTCCTCGAATCTCGTGTGACGACGTAAATGCGCATTGCCAGGGCCAGAATAGCCAAAGCGATGGCGATCCAGATGATGGCCCATATGAACGCGGGAATGCCGGTGGCGTTTGCCATGTTTACCGCGTCAGTGGGAACGCTGGTATCAAACGGCGAAGAAAGAAAGAAAACTGTCTTTAGATCCAATAGCGCATTCAGGACGCACTGGACTGCCAGAAAGCATACGGAGAAGGCAGCCAACCTGGCGCTCGCAAATTTGCCCAGCGCCACCAGGCCGACTGATAGAGATGTTCCCGCAATAAAAGTGAAGGGAATGCCGGAGAGCGCGCCCCACGAAAAGATTGGTGTCAGGATTCCATAAATTAGAGTCAGACTAAAGATCACCGCGGCAGATCCGATCAATACGATACGAGCGGCGATCGCTTTGCGAATCAACACAAGCAGCAGCCCGCCATAGGCCATTGAACCTAGGTACCCAGCGCTCGCCACAAAAGTTTGGGACACTAGTCCACCTTGTGTCGTGTAAGTTTCGCCACTGGCGTTCATCGCCACGCTCAGACTGCCGACCGAGTTTCCGGTGAGCAATGCGGCGATCGCATGTCCGCCCTCATGGATAAAGGTCACAAAAATCCGGAACGGATAGGTCAATACTTCCGCAAAGGGGATGAACCAGAGGACGATTGATATAGCGGCTGCGGCCAGCAAGGTCATCGCCTGAGGCCGCGCATCGTGGGAAATTCTTAGTCTCATCGTTAGATCTCCAGTAGTTCAGCACTAGCCGGTACACACTAGTTCTCACCATTCTGACGATTTATAACTCGCCCTGGTAACGTCGTAAACGTCAAACAAATTGACGATGTTCCACTCGTGTCAGAGGTCGGAGTTTTCCCTCTGATAATCACCCGATTTGCCGCCCGTCTTACTTTCAAGTCGCACCTCAGTAATCCGTATTCCTTTGTCGAGGGCCTTGCACATATCGTATACGGTGAGCGCTGCGATAGAGACCGCAGTTAAGGCTTCCATCTCGACCCCGGTTTGGGCTTTCGTGGCTACCTCTGCTTCGAGGTGCACACCGTCTTCGTTCACACTTGCGCGTACGTCGATGTGGGTTAAGGCCAGTGGATGGCAAAGAGGTATCAGCTCCGCGGTTTTTTTGGCGGCCATGATACCGGCGAGGCGGGCGGCCTCCAGCGGATCGCCTTTAGGAGTGCGGCGGCTCTGCAATGCGGCGAGTGTGTCAGGCGACATTAAAACTCGCGCCGAGGCGACCGCGCGCCGGAGAGTCACCGTCTTGGCGCTGGTGTCAACCATTCGCACGCGGCCGTGTTCGTCAACATGCGATAACAATTCTTTCACAACACAACCCAGTACCGTAGTGATGGAATGTTTATAGACTGCTGGTTCGAGGATATAGCGCCAGCTGCTGGGGAGCGGAATATTTTTCCGATGTGGGACGCCAGCGAAATATTTTGCGCCTTGTGAGCTTCCGAATGCTTGGGGGTGCCACGGTCTATAAACATCGGGACCCTGCGAGACTGTAAAGCAATAAGCTAGCCATCTGTTAGAACGGGTTAACCACGTCGATATAAATTTTTTCGGCGGTCATGGCAAAGTATGTAAAATGAGTATTGCCTTTTGTTCAGCATATCAGAATAATCTCAGTCGGAAAATCCAATCACAGGGCAACCCTCGTAAGGTCAGACATCCAGAGTAACACTTCGTTATACCGTAGCTAGGAGGTCCTCTCATGTTTGAAGCAGATAAAGAGGGGAGTTCAGACTTTACGCGAAAGCTTTCGCGATTTATGGTGGTAGGCTTCAGACACCTGCGGAACATGCCACAAGAGGAATCAGACGTTATCGCCCACTCTGTTCACGGGCATCAATGGCGGGCAAGTTTTTGATAATAATGTGGGTAGCATGGAAGCCTTCCGGAATTGCAGGATTTAGAGTGTCACAGACCCGTTTGCGGCCATCTCGATCGAAGGTTTTTGTAAGCCGCGTATCATCACTATCTGAATAATGTCAGCTCTCCTTCAAGATCCCGTCGATTTGGAAAGGCAGGCAATTAGCTTGCCTCCTCATACCAAAACTGATCAGTTGGCGGAGAGGGTGGTCCTTACGCCGCAGGGTGCGGCGAGTCCTCCCCCCGGATACAGCGGGATCGCAGAACATTCCACTCCGGCCCATGCGTTCCTGGAACATTCAACGTCAATCCTTTTTCCGGTCCTGTTCGTCCTCAATGTCTACTTCTCGTTCGATCGTCTGTACGAGCTCGAACTAGTCTGGTTGGCAGCACTCGCAATTCCACTCGCGTTAGTGTTGGGCGACTTCGTCGGAGGGTTGGTACATTGGGCCGCAGACACTTACTTCTCGGAAGATACTCCGGTGGTAGGCCCGGCGCTAATTAAACCGTTTCGGCAACACCACATTTTCCCTCGCGACATTTGCACGCACACGCTTGTGAGTATTGTAGGAAACGCATGCATTCTGGCCGTTCCCATCCTCGCGCTGTGTCTGTATATGCTTTGGGTGAGCCAGCATGGGCTGCTCGCGTTTGCGATCTTGTTGACAACCTTAATGGCCGCCGCAACAGTCGCGACCAACGTCTTTCACAAGTGGGCGCATCAGGAAAAGCCTTCTGCCGGAGTTCGGTGGTTGCAGCGAATGCGTCTGGTTCTGGAACCACGGCATCATCAGATCCACCACACGGAACCATTTGAAATGCACTACTGCATCACCAATGGCTGGCTTAATCCACTCTTGAACAAGATCGAGTTCTTTAGCAGGCTTGAGGCCACTCTGCGCTTCCTCGGAATCAAAACTACCAATGCCCGCAATAGTTGCGACAGCCGTCTGATGTGAATGTGCGGCGCCCAGCTGATTGATTCAGGATGGTAAACGTACGAATCGTACTGTTGATCCTATCCCGAGGGTCGCAACACCGGCGGGCACTCTGATCAGACCAGTTGCTCGCGCGAACGCTACGAAATCCGACGAGCCCCCCCATTTCAACGGTTGGGTCAGGAGATGCCCAGTTTCTCCTGTTCTTATTTGCCCGGGCAAATAACTCTCCCGATCGACTGATCCCTTTACGCTGCGTTCAAGTATGGCCCATTCCTCCTCAAGCGCCGGCTCATGCGCCCCCTGCATTGCGAATAACGAAGTGCGCGCAAACAGATTGAAGGTCACCGAGACCGAGACCGGATTTCCCGGCAAACCAAATACGAGCACGCCGTTTGGCAGTCGTGCGAAGACTGTTGGTTTACCGGGACGCAGTGCGACACGTTCAAAGAAGATCTCTGCGCCAAGTTCTGTCAGGGCCGTCTTGGTGAAATCATAAATTCCCATCGAAACCCCGCCCGAGGTGATAAGAACGTCGGAGCCTTCGGACGCCGTGGCGATTTGCTGCTTCAGCAAATTTGGTTCATCGCCCGTGAGGGGCATTGGTTTCACGGTTGCGCCGGCCAGCGCCGCGTAAGCGCCGATGGAGTAATTGTTCGAATCGCGTATTTGATCCGCGCCGGGCTTTTGGTTTACAGCCACCAATTCGCTCCCTGTCGCGAGCACCGCCACCCTGGGTTTCCGACCTACGCGCACCTGAGCGTAACCGAACGACGCCAGTACGGCCATCATCGCCGGATTGATCCGTTCACCTGCGCGTAAAACCGTTTCGCCTGCTCTGACCTCACTCGCGCGGCCAACAATTGACTTCCCAAGGTCCGGAGGGCGTTGGATCTCGACGGTCGCTCCTTCATCCAGTTCGCACGTTAGTTCCACCTGCTGCACGGTATCGGCGCCATTCGGCACTGGTGCACCTGTCATGATGCGTACGGCTTGACCGGCCCGCATTTCGTAATGCCAGCCTGCTCCCGCCACCGACTCGCCCACAATGCGCAAGCGAACCGGGGCATTCTGAGTGTCAGCAGCCCGCACTGCGTAACCATCCATTTGGGAGCGATTAAAAGGCGGGAGGTCAGAATCGGCGATGACGTCTTCGGCAAGAAATCGACTTAATGCGTCTTCAACCTGGACGCGCTCAGGGGACAGGCCTTGGGTCTGCTCCTTAACAATCTGAATGGCTTCGGCCACAGTGATCATCGAAGTCGTACCTTGAAACTGTTCGCAAATATCGAGGCTTGAGTATACTCCTCAGGAATTTAGCCCGCGAAATCAGAAATCTTAAACCCGCCTTTCAATAGTTCAACGTTCGGAGGAGATAGTGGATCCAAAGTGAAAAGCGTTGCTCTTCAATCTGCTGAAGGACAACCGCTTCAGAGTGGCGGAGCCGACGGGATTCGAACCCGCGACCTCAGACGCGACAGGCCATAGTGTCTCACCATTTTCAAGCAATACATTGGCTATCAGTAAGTTGAACAAAACCGCTCCGCGGTAGGCTCCCGAAGATTGAGTTTTTTCTGCAAGGAACTGCTCAGGATTTCTTTCTCTTAGCGAACGGCTGACTGAGCCACTAGGCGCTGTGAAGCATTTAGCAAATACAGAGTCACCCTCCTAAGCGCCAGCAACTCTCAAACAGATAGTGAAGAAGCTCCTCTGGCAGGGATAATGTTTGTCGCCAAACGAACATTCTCTCTTTGAAAGGAGCTTCCCATGACTACTCTTCGTCAACGCATGACCGACGACCTGCGACTGC
>Ga0136617_10003744_pt1 | contig 13580 bp, 16 predicted proteins | sample AntDrymUQ3222106_2_FD_129672 | JGI IMG/M metagenome (GOLD analysis project Ga0136617, IMG submission 129672) | Polar desert sand microbial communities from Dry Valleys, Antarctica - metaG UQ322 (21.06) | ecosystem: Environmental > Terrestrial > Soil > Desert | place: Antarctica: Dry Valley...
CCGCTGCTCGAATGGAGCGTGGCCGCGCTGCAGGCCGTACCCGCGGTCGAGTCGATCGTGATCGCCCTGCCACCCGACGTGGCGCCGCCACCCGGCACCCACGGGGTCCTGGGCGGCACGGTGCGCTCGGCCTCGGTCAGCGCGGCGCTGGCGGCCGGGCCGGGCGACCCGGTCATCGTCCACGACGCCGCCCGGCCGCTGGCCGCGCCCGCGCTCTTCTCCGCGGCGCTGGCCGAGCTGGAGGCCTCGGGCGCGGATGCCGCGATAGCCGCCACGCCGGTCTCGGACACCGTCAAGGAGGCCGGGCCCGACCGGACCGTCACGCAGACGCTGGACCGCTCGCGCCTGTGGGCGGTCCAGACGCCGCAGGTCTTTCGCCGTGCCGCGCTGGAGCGGGCGCTCGCCGTGCCCGCGGACGTCCTGGCCTCGGCGACCGACGACGCCTGGCTCGTGGAGCGAACAGGGGGTACGGTCCGGATCGTGCCGGCACCCGCCGAGAACCTCAAGGTGACCCGTCCCGTGGACCTGCGGCTCGCCGAGCTGCTGCTCGAGGCGCGGGGCGAGACGTGCTGACCGACTACCACGTCCACCTGCGCCCCGACGACGACGACACGCCGGCCGCCGAGTACTTCACGGCGGCCAACGCCGAGCGCTACCGGGCCGTAGCCGCCGAGCGGGGGATCGCCGAGCTGGGCGTCGCCGAGCACATCCACCGGTTCGTCCAGTGCCTCGACGTCTGGAAGCACCCCTGGTGGCAGCGGTGGGCCACGGACGACATCGACGCCTACTGCGCCTTCGTGCGCGACGAGACCGATCTACGGCTCGGCATCGAGGCGGACTTCGTTCCCGGGCGCGAGGACCGCATGGCGAACCTGCTCGAGGCCCGCGAGTGGGACTACGTCGTCGGCTCGGTCCACTTCGTGGCCCAGGACGCGGTGGATCACGAGGACTTCGACGTCTGGGACCGGGCGGCAAGCGCCGACGAGGTCTGGCGGCGCTACTTCCAAACGCTCGGGGAGGCCGCGCGCTCCGGGCTCTTCGACATCCTCGCCCATCCCGACCTCGTGAAGGTCTGGGGCGCCGACCGGCCCCGGCCCGACGGGGACCTGCGGCGCTTCTACGAGCTGGCGATGGACGGCATCGCCGAATCGGGGATCGCCATCGAGCTGTCCACCGCCGGGCTGCGCAAGCCGGTGGGCGAGCTCTATCCCGCGCGTGAATTCCTCGCCTGGTGCGTCGAGGCCGGCTCTCCCGTCGCGCTCTCCAGCGACGCGCACGTACCCGACCACCTCGGGTATCGCTACGACCAGGCACTCGAGCTGCTGGATTCGCTCGGCGTCACCGAGCTGGCGGTCTTCGCGGGCCGCGAGCGCCGCCTCGAGCCGCTGGGGGCGACCGTATGAGCACGCAGACGGGCATCGGCTATGACTCGCACCGCCTCACGCCCGGCGGCCCGCTCGTCCTCGGCGGCGTGCGGATGGAGTCCGAATGGGGCCTCGAGGGCCATTCGGACGCCGACGTGCTCACCCACGCGATCATCGACGCCCTGCTCGGCGCCGCGGGGCTGGGCGACATCGGCCAGCAGTTTCCCGACACCGACGAGACCTGGCGCGACGCCGACTCCGTCGAGCTGCTCGAGGCCGTCGCGGCGCGGCTGCACGACGCGGGCCTGGCCGCGCGGCACGTCGACGCGACGCTGATGCTCGAGGCGCCCAAGCTCGGCGCGCACCGCGACGCCATGCGCGAGCGCCTCGCGGGCGCTCTGGGCCTCGACCCCCGCCACGTCAACGTGAAGGCGACGACCGGCGAGGGAGTGGGGTTCGTCGGGCGTGGCGAGGGGGCGGCGGCGCTGGCCGTGGCCACCGTCGAGCCCCTGGTCGCCCTCTAGCCGACGCGACCGGCCGCAGGCCGCCCCAGGCGGGTCGCTCAGGAGGTGCCGACGCCCGCCTGGCGCCGCGCGGCGGCCCGGCGCCGGGTCTGCTCCTGCTCGACCTGGCGCTTGAGGTGGCGCACCGTGTGCTGGAGGTGGCCGCGGACGGTGGGTGCGCCGACCCGTTCGGAGATCCAGCCCCAGAAACCGGCCCCGGCGACGCCATAGGACAGGCGCAGCTCGACGTGGGTGCGCCCGCCGGGACGCTCGCGCAGCCGCCAGCGTCCGCGCTGATCGAGGCCGGTGACCGAGGTCCAGGCCATGTCGCGGCCCTCGACCCACTCGATGACCTCGACGAGGCCGCCGATCTCGGCCGACCCGACCCGCATGGACATCCGGTAGCGCGCGCCAAGACCACGCGGGTCCTCCGAGCACACCTCCCAGCGGGTGATGCCGGACATGAAGTCGAGATAGCGCGTGGGGTCAGACACCTGATCCCAGACGACCTGCGGCGACGCCGCCACGTCGATCGAGGCGGAGACCCTCATCCGATCACCGGCAGCGTGCGCTCGGAGGCGAGGGCGTCGAGCGTCTCCTGCATGAGCCGGGTCACGTGGTCATAGACCTCGTCGAGGTCGGGCTCGGGGCCGAATTCCTGGCGCAGGTGGATCGGCGGCAGCGCCTCGACGGTGATCTTCGCCGGGAGGGGGATGTGGCCGAGCATGTCCCCGACGTTGACGATCCAGGGCAGCGCGATGGAGATCGGCAGCACCTTGAGCCGCAGGAGCCGGTCCAGGCCCAGCGCCTTGGACAGCCCCTCGCCGCGGGTGAGGAACAGCGCCGTCTCCTGGCCGCCCACCGACACGACCGGGACGATCGGCACGTCCTGGTCCAGCGCCAGGCGGATGAAGCCCTTGCGCCCGTCGAAGTCCACGCGGTTGCGCTCCCAGAAGGGCCGGTGCACCTCGTAGTCGCCCCCGGGATAGACGAGCAGCGCGGCGCCGGACTCCAGCGCCTTGCGCGCGTTCTCGTGCGACGCGGCCACCGTGCCGAACTTGCGCAGGAAGGAGAGGCCGGGCATGGAGAGCACCAGGTTGTGGGCCAGCTGGTAGAAGGCGCGCTCGACGCCGAAGTACGCACAGAAGGCGAGGGTGAAGACCGCGGTGTCGGGCGTGATGTTCCCGCCGGAGTGGTTGCCCACCATGAGCACCGGGCCCTTCTCGGGGATGTTGCCCAGGCCCCGCACCTCCCCGCGGAAGTACAGCGACGCGGCCAGCCACTGGCGGGGCAGGTTGTCGCGGATGTAGTCCGGGTCGCGCTCGTCGAGGTCGGCCGTGGGGATCCGGCTGGAGACCGAGCGGGCGAGGCCCGAGAGCAGGCCGCCCACGAGGGAGGGCCCGCTGGAGTCCTCATCGGCCGAGTGCCCGTTGCGCGCAGCGCGCTCGGCGGTGACTGCCTCCGGCATGCGTGGAGTCTATGCGGCTGCGCGGGCCCGCGGCACGCCGACACCCAGTGCGTCGACCCCGGCGAAGAATCGGCCGAGGATCCCGTTGGTCTGCTCGGGGCGCTCGACCTGGGGCACGTGGCCGCAGCCCTGGAGCACGATCTGCTCGGCCGCGGGCAGCCACTCGGCCACATGGCGCGAGAACGAGGGCGGGATCAGCTTGTCGTGCGAGCCCCAGACGAAGAGCGCCGGGCGTTCGAGCTCGGCCAGCCGCGGATAGAAGCCGCGCTTGCCGAAGGGCGCGTCGAGGTAGATGTTGCGCGCGGCGCGCAGGAAGGCCAGCCGCGCGCCGGCCGACCCGTAGATGCGCTGGAACTCGTCCACGACGACATCCGCGACGCTCGGGTCGACCTGGTCGCGATCGGCGAACAGGCTCCAGAACTGGCCGGCGACCATGCTGCGCGTGAAGCGGTGGGGGAGCAGCCCGAACTCGGGGCGCGCGAGCCGGACGATCGGGTGCAATCCGCGCTTGACGAAGGCGACCCCCGGGCACAGCAGCGCGAGCCCGCCGGCACGGTCGGGGTGCGCGAGCCCGATCTCGATGGCGACCTTGCCGCCCATCGAGTTCCCGACGAAGTGCGCCCGCTCGATCTCCAGCGCGTCCATCAGGCCGATGACCGTCCCGGCGAAGAAGCGGGCGTCGTAGGGAGCCGTCGCGGGCTTGCTGGACGAGCCGAAGCCGGGGAGGTCGATGGCGTGGACCCGGTAGCGCTGCGACAGCGCCGCCGCCGTGTCGAAGAACGAGGCCTTGGTGGCGCCGAGGCCATGGATGAGCAGCATGTCCGGGCCCTCGCCCATGGTGAGCGTCGAGACCTCGAGGTTGCGCGTGTGGACCTTGTGGACGCGCAGGAGCGGGTCACGACCGTTGGGGAGGCGGAAGAGACCCTCGAAGCCGACCGTCAGGTCCACGTCCCCGCGCGCGTAGAGCCGGCGCTGGGAGTAGGCCTCGATCCCCGAGAGCTCGCCCGCGCGCAGGCGCATCCAGGTCTCGGCGTCGGTGCCGATGGTCACGTCGGGGCGGCGGCTGGTAACGCCCTTGCGCACGCGGGCGCCGTGGGTCGTCGCGCGCACCTCCCACGTGTGGCCGAGGTCTCCCAGGCGGACGTGGTACGTCGCGTCGAACCCGGGCTCGGCGCCCAGGTAGCGTTCGGGGAGGGTGCGAAACGCCTCCTCGACGACCGCGAGGCGTTGCGCCCGAGGGTCTGACCCAGACACCGCCCGGGCACCCTAGCGACCCGGTCAGCCGGGTGCGTCCCGTTGGCGCGGGCGCCCTCTCGCCGCGCCCGAAAATCCGCCATATTGCGGGGATTCTCCGGTCGGGTAGGGTCCGCCCGTGCGCCCGATCACCCTGCACGACACGCGCTCCGGTGAGCGTGTGGGCCTGGCCCCGCGCGAACCGGGCCGGGTGGGGATCTACGCCTGCGGGCCCACCGTCTACGGGCGCGTGCACGTCGGCAACGCGCGCCCCTTCGTCGTCTTCTCGTTGCTCAAGCGCTTCCTCGAGCACGAGGGACTCGAGGTCACGCTGGTGGTGAACATCACCGACGTCAACGACAAGATCTACGACGCCGCGCGCGCGGCGGGGGTCGCCTCGGCCCAGCTCGCGCGCGAGATGACCGTCGCCTACCTCGCCGACACCGACGGGCTCGGCCTCGGCCGGCCCGATCACGAGCCCCTGGCGTCGGAGTCCATCGACGGAATCGTGGCCCTGATCGCCGCGCTCATCGACTCCGGTCATGCCTATGCGGTGCACGGCGACGTCTACTTCCGCGTGCGCTCGTATGAGCCCTACGGCGAGCTCTCCCACCGCGACGTCGAGGCGATGGACCAGGGGGAGGGGATCGAGGGCGCCGAGCGCAAGGAGGACCCGCTCGACTTCGCGCTGTGGAAGGCCCACAAGGAGGGCGAGGACACGGCGTGGGACGCACCCTGGGGGCGCGGACGGCCGGGCTGGCACATCGAGTGCTCAGCGATGGCTGAGGCGCTGCTCGGGCTGGGCTTCGACGTTCACGGCGGCGGCTCGGACCTCCTCTTCCCCCACCACGAGAACGAGGCCGCCCAGACCCACGCGGCGCGCGGGGAGCCGCTGGCCGCGATCTGGATGCACAACGGCATGGTCGAGCTGGGGGAGACGAAGATGGCCAAGTCCGTGGGCAACATCCGCCAGCTGCACGGGGCGCTGGACGAGGTCGGCCGCGACGCCCTGCTCATGTACTTCTGTGGCGGCCACTACCGCCAGCCGCTGGCCTTCTCGGCCGCGCGCCTCGAGGAGGCCGCGGCGCGGGTCGCCCGTGTCCGCGAGGCCGGCCGGCGCCTCACGGGCGGTCCCAGCCCTGCGGATCTCGCACCGCTGCGCGAGCGCTTCTGGGACGCCCTGGGGGCCGACTTCAACACGGCCGAGGCGCTCGGCGCTCTGTTCGAGTGGGTCCGCGAGGCCAACCGCCGCCCCTCCGGTGAGGTGGGCGAGGCCGATCTGCGCGAGATGCTCGGCGTGCTCGGGCTCGCGAACCTGCTGGAGGGCGAGGGCGAGGGCCCCGACGCCGCCGCCCGCGACCTGCTCGACCTCCGCGAGGCGGCGCGCGCCGCCCGCGACTTCGCCGCGGCCGACCGGCTGCGCGACGAGCTCTCAGAGCTCGGCTGGGAGGTCCGTGACGGGCCCGCGGGCCCCGCGCTGGTGCGCCGGTGATCGTCTACGGCCGCAACGCGGTGCGCGAGGTGCTCCGCGGGCCGCGGAGCGTCACCGGGGTGTGGGCCACGAAGAACGGCGCCCGGGAGGACTGGCTGCGGGGGTCCGGCACACCGCGGGTAACGGTGGTCGGCGCCGAGGAGCTCGACGCGCGCACCGACCGGGCCGCCCACCAGGGCATCGTCGCCGAGGCCGAGCCCTACCGCTACGCGCAGGCCGCCGAGCTGCTGGCCGGGCCCGCACCCCTCGTCGTCGCGCTCGACGAGGTGCAGGATCCCCAGAACCTCGGCGCCATCTGCCGCACTGCCGAGGCCGCGGGCGTGAACGGGGTCGTGCTCCCCGAGCGCCGCTCGGCCGAGGTGACCCCGGCCGTCTGCAAGGCCTCGGCGGGAGCCGTCGAGCACCTCGCGATCGCGCGCGTGCGCAACCTCGTCGACTTCCTCGCCGAGGCCAAGGCCGCCCGCTGCTGGTGCTACGGCGCGGCCGCCGACGCGCCGGTCGCCTTCGACGAGCCCGACTACTCCGGCGGCGCCGTCCTGGTCCTGGGCGCCGAGGGCCGCGGCCTGCGCCCGCGCGTCGCCGGCGCGTGTGACGTGCTCGTCTCGATCCCCCTGCACGGGCGCATCGAGTCGCTCAATGTCTCCGCGGCGGCCGCGGTCCTGCTGTACGAGATCTTGCAGGGCCGGGGGGCGGGGGTTGACAAGAGTTCATAACTGTGGGACCGTCGCGCCATAAGGTTGAACTCGAGGGTGAGGAAACCTCACTTAGCGGGTTCGACGAGGGTGCGGCGCCAGGGGAGGTAACGCGCTACGAAGCTTTCGGGCCACGCTTGCGGGCGGGCTCGGGAAGGAGCTCATCGTGGCACGCTTTTCCCCAAAGACTCAGGCTGAAGGTCAGCTTGATGATGGATATCTCATTGCGCTCGCCAAGCAGGGCAGCGCGCCGGCCTACGACGCGATCGTGCGCCGCTATCACGGGTTTGTCCGCCTCAAGGCCTCGTCGTACTTCCTGGCCGGCGGCGACTCGGAGGACCTGATCCAGGAGGGGCTGGTCGGCCTCTACAAGGCCGTGCGCGACTACCGGACCGACCGTGAGTCGTCGTTTAGGAACTTCGCCGAGCTCTGCATCACCCGCCAGATCATCACGGCGGTGAAGACCGCCTCGCGCAACAAGCACGCGCCGCTGAACCGCTACGTCTCCTTCTCGGCCACGCCCGCGGGCTCGGTCGACTCCGAGCCGACCCTCGACGAGGTGCTGCCCGGCCCGACCGCGCACGACCCGGTCAACCAGGCGATCTCCTCCGAGGAGCTGCGCGCCCTGATCTCGTGCCTGTCCACCGTGCTCTCCGAGCTGGAGTCGCGCGTGCTCGGCCTGTACCTGGACGGCTGGTCCTACCAGGAGATCGGCGAGCAGGTCGGATGCGAGGCCAAGACCGTCGACAACGCCCTCCAGCGCGTCAAGCGCAAGGTCGGCGCCCACCTCGACGAGCGCGCGGTCGCCGCCTGAGGCGGCCGGCGCGATTCTCTAGTCTCCCGGGCCGATGCCCGACTGGCTCCTGATCGCCCTTGCCGTCTTCGCCGGCCTGCTCGTCCTGCTGGCCATCGGCGGCGCGATCGCCAACGCCCGGCGCCGGCGGCGGACCGCCGGCGCCTTTGAGACCTCGCTCGAGGAGGTCAACCAGCACCTCGCGGCCGCCCATGCGCAGGACAAGGGCTGGGAGCCCGAGTCGCTCTATGCCGAGGCGCGGCGGATCTTCGAGGAGGGGCGACCCGGCGAGGCCGTGCGCGACCAGGCGCTCGTGCAGGTCTTGGACCGGCCCGGGACCGACGAGGACAAGGCCGTCTTTCGCTTCGTCACCGAGACCGGCGAGGAGCGCCTCACGCTCGGCCGCCGCGCCGGGGTCTGGCAGCCCGACGTCGGGCTGTAGCCCGGCCGGCTAGCCGATCTTCTTGAGGTCCACGACGAAGATCAGGGCCTCGTTGGGCCCGATGCTCGGCGGGGAGCCCTGCGCGCCGTAGGCCTGGGCGGCCGGGATCACGAGGATCCGCCGGCCACCGACCTTCATGCCGGGAATCGCGGCGTCCCAGCCGGGGATCACGCCGCCGGTGCCCAGCGTGAACGGAAGTGGCTGCTTGCCCCAGGACGCGTCGAACTGCTTGCCGTTCTTGAAGAGCACGCCGACGTACTCGACAGTCAGCTGATCGCCGCTCTTGGCCGCCGCGCCCTGCCCCTCGACGGTGTCGCGGGTCTGCACGGCCGTCGGCGGCGCGCCGCCCGGCGGCTTGATCACGGGCTTGACCTTCAGGTCGGCGGTGGTCGAGACGGCGGGAGCCTCGGCGAGCTTGGCCGCGGCCGTCGTCGTGGTGGCCTGGGTGCTGGTCTCCCCGATGACGTCGGACGCCTTCGGGTTGTTGGAGGTCGAGTCCTCGGTCCCGCAGGCGGCGAGGCCCAGCGAGAGCGCGGCGAGGCCGGCGGCGATGGTCGCGCGGGGGGTCACGGCGGGGAAGCTATCGAGAACGACGGCCGGGCGGCGCGGTCAGCCGCGCACGTGGCGCTCGAGGCCGGCCACGGACGGATCGACCTCGCCCGCGGCGATGACGGCGCCCTCCAGCGCGGAGGTGCACAGGTCGCGGACGGCGTCGCGCTCGAGGTCGCGGCGTCCCAGCCAGGCGAGCGTCACGCCCTCGACGAAGGAGAACCAGCCCTCCAGGGCCAGCGTGAGCGCCGGGGTGGGCGTGGCCTCGATGCCCTCGAGGATCAGCAGCAGGAAGGCCTCGCGCTCGCGCTCGCGGATCACGCGCACCTGCACGTCGGACCCGACGCCCGCGGCCAGCATCGTGATGAACCCCGGCGAGTGCTGCTCGGCGTAGGTGAGGTAGGCGTCCAGCCCGAGCGACAGGCGCTCCGACGGCGCCAGCGAGGCATCGAACGTGGCGCGAGCGCGCAGCTCGCGCGCGGACTCTTCGATGACGGCCACGTAGTAGCCGCGCTTGGAGCCGAAGTAGTAGTAGAGGAGCCCCTTCGCGACCCCGGCCGCCGCGGCGATGTCGTCGATCGACAGCTCGTCGTAGGGGCGCTCGGAGAAGAGTCGCAGGCCGGCTTCGAGGAGCTCCTGGCGACGGCCGACAAGGACGGCGGGGACGGCGGGCGCGTCCCCTCCGGGGGCGGTTTGACTTTCCTTCAACACGGTTCTAGGCTAGCTCGGGCATGGCCTTGAATCAAGTTCAAGCTGCGGTTGGCGCGGAGCTGCCCCTCCGGCCCAACCCCACCGACGCGATCTCCTACGAGGACCTCTACGCGCGCTGGGAGCAGGGCAACTGGAGCGCGATGGAGCTGGACTTCACGCAGGACGCGCGGCAGTGGCAGGAGGACTGGAGCGCCTTTGACCGCACCGCCGCGCTGTGGAACTACGGACTCTTCTTCTGGGGCGAGGACGCTGTCGCCGACAACCTGTCGCCCTACATCGACGCCGCCCCGCTGGAGGAGCAAAAGTACTTCCTGGCCACCCAGCAGGTCGACGAGGTCCGCCACGCCATCTTCTTCGCGCGCTTCATGCACGAGGTGTGCGGCATCGGGGACGGCTCGGTCGGCAGCGGCCTGGAGGCCGTGCGCCCCGACCTCACCTGGGGCTTTCGCCAGATCTTCGACCGCCTCGACGTCCAGGCCGACGAGTTGCGCAAGGACCGCTCCCGGCCGATGCTCGCGCGCGCGGTCACGCTCTACCACGTGATCGTGGAGGCCACCCTCGCCCAGCCGGGCCAGCACTTCATCACGAGCTATCTGGACGCGCGCGACACGCTCCCGGCCTTCCGTGCGGGAATGCACAACATCGCGCGCGACGAGCAGCGCCACATCGGGTTCGGCGTCAAGCTCCTGTCAGACCTCCAGCGCGAGGATCCCGAGTGCCGGCCCGCGGTGGCCGACCTCCTGCGCGAGGTCATTCCGTGGACCGCGGCGGTCCTGATCCCGCCGGGCTGGGACGAGCGCTACCTCACGACCTTCGGCTACACCAAGGAGGAAATTGGGATCGAGGGCCAGCAGTCCTTCGAGACCAAGATGCGCAGCGCCGGCATGCCGATCGAGGAGCTCCCGGGCCCGCCGGTCATGCCGCTGGACCTCACCCCCGAGGAGCAGACCCGGCGCGGCTATGACCTCGTGCGCTTCGGGGTTCTGGGCGAGAAGACCGGGCCGCCCTCGCGCGAGCCCGAGGCCATCGAGCTGCTCATGGACACCGTGCGCCGGCAGGTCAACCCGGCCCACGGCTTCTCCCGGCCCGTGACCCTCCAGTGGGACTTCACCGACGCTGCGCCGTGGCACGTGCGCATCGACAACGGATCGAGCGCGGCCGCTCAGGGAGCCGCGCCCGACGCGGACCTGACGCTGCGCTGTCGCTACGAGGACTGGGTCGACATCGTCGGCGGGCGCCTGGACCCGCGCCGCGCGGTCCTCACCCGCCGCCTGAAGCCCAAGGGCAACCCGCGCACCCTCCTCGCGCTGCCGCGGATCTTCCCGCGCTAGCCCTACCCGCCGTCGGCGAGCGGGGTCTCGTCGAGGCGCTCGCGCAGCTCGGCGACCGACTCGAAGACGACGGCGGCGCCCGCCTCGCGCAGCTCGGCCGCCGAGAACCCGCCCGTGAGCACGGCCACCGTCGGCACGCCGGCCTTCGCGGCCGCCTTGACGTCCCAGACGGTGTCGCCCACGAGCACCGCCGGCCCGTCGCCCGCCTTCTCCCGGCCGGCCACGACGAGGTCGGGCTCGGGCTTGGTCGCCTCCACGTCGGCCGACGTCGTCCAGTCGTCGGCGATGTCGCGGGCGTCGAGGAGGTCCAGGTAGTGCTCCACCTCGTCGGCCTTGGCCGAGGAGGCGAGAACGATGGCGTGCCCGCGCTCCTTGAGGTCGACCATGAGCTCGCGCGCGCCCTCCATGCACTCGACCTCCTCGATCATCGCGAGGTAGAGGGCCTTCTGGGCCGCGCGGATGTCGTCGCCCTGCTCGCGGTCGACGTCCTTTCCGGCCAGGGACTCCACGAGCTGGTCGCCGCCCATCCCGATGGAGCGGTGGATCCGCCAGATCGGCAGGATCACCTCGTGCTGGCGAAACGCGCGGTACCAGGCCAGCGCGTGCTGATAGTTGGTGTCGACGAGCGTGCCGTCGACATCGAGGAGCGCTGCGGGCGGCGTCTACACGCGGGCGGGCTTACCCGGCGCGGGCGGGGGTCTACACCGGCAGCCGGAAGGCGAGGCTGCGGGATACTGGGCCGCGATGTCGCGGGAGAACGTGGAGGTGGTGCGTCTCGTCCACGAGGCGTGGAATCGCGATGACAGGGAAGCGGCGCTGTTGCTCATCCATCCCGACGTCGCGTTCCGCAACCCCGGCGACCTGTTCCTGGGGATCGAGAGCGTCTACCGCGGACAGGCGGGCGTTCGCGAGTGGTGGACCGCCGTGAAGGAGCCCTGGGAGTACTTCAAGGCTCACATCGAGCGCACGCTGGAGGAGGGCGACAAGGTCGTGACGGTCCTGCGCTTCGAGGCGGTCGGCCGGGAGAGCGGCGCCAGGGTCGAGCTGCCCTTCACGACGGTCTGGGAGCTCAGGGGCGGCCTGATCGTGAAGATGACCGCCTATCACTCGCTCGACGAGGCCCTCGAAGCCGAGGGACTGCCGGAGTAGGCGGGCCGAGAGCCGGAGGCCGGACTCGAACCGGCGACCTGCGCTTTACAAGAGCGCTGCTCTACCAGCTGAGCTACTCCGGCCGACGCCCACGAGTCTACGTGCTGACATGACGGGTCTGCGCGGGGCTTAACCGGGTAGTGGCGCATCGTGGAGGCGTCCTTGCGACAGCAGTTGCCCGCCGACGTCCAGGCTCCGGCGCTGGCCCGTCAGGCCGTGCGCCGGGAGCTGCACGACAGCCTCGGGACCGACGAGTTGGCCGACATCCAGCTCATGGTGTCCGAGTTGGTCACGAACTCCGTCCTGCACTCCGCGCCCCGTGCGGGTGACGTGACGCTCGAGGTCGACGCCAACCACCCGATTCGCGTCATGGTCAGCGATCGCGGCGACGAATTCAGCTTGGATCACGGCGGCGGGACGGGCGGCTGGGGCCTGGCGCTGGTCGAGCGGCTGTCTGACCGCTGGGGCCTCGCGCGCGGGAACGGCACCCGCGTGTGGTTCGAAATGGACCGCAACTAGAGCGCGGCGCCCCGCTCGCGGTCGAGCTCTCCGACCCACCACTGCACCGTGTCGGCAAGCGTCTGCTCCAGCGTGATCGTGGGCTCCCAGCCGGTCGCGGCCGTGAGCGCGGCGTGTGAGCCGCGGACGTCCATGAGCTCGTGCTCGCGCACGAGGGCCGGGTCCACCTCGTGGTCCACCTCGCAGCCGGCCGCGGCGCCGGCGAGCGCCACCAGCTCGGCCACCGAGGTCGAGTGCCCCGAGCACACGTTGTAGACGCCGGGCTCAGCGGTCGCGGCCAGCGCGCGGTAGGCCTCGACCACGTCGCGGACGTCGGTGAAGTCGCGCCGCGCGCCGGGGTTGCCCGTGACGACGCGGCACGCCGCCCCCTGGGCGCCGGCGACCTGGCGGGCGATCGCGGCCACGATGTAGGCCCCCGCCTGCCCCGGCCCGGCGTGGTTGAAGGCGCGTGCGCGGACGATGCCCAAGCCGTGGCTCTCGGCGTACATGCCGCCCAGGAGGTCGATCGTCGCCTTGGCCACGGCGTAGGGGCTCTCAGGCGCCAGGGCGCCGTCCTCGCCCACCGGCAGGCGCTGGGGCCGGCCGTAGACCTGGCCGGAGGAGACCATGACCACCCGGGCCTTCGGGGCCTCGGTGCGGACGGCCTCGAGCAGGTTCACGGCCATGGTGGCGTTGACCTGCAGCCAGCGCTCGGGTTCCTCCCAGGAGCCCCCCACCGAAGCCAGCCCGGCGAGGTGGTGCACGACGTCGGGGCCGGCGGCGCGGACGATCGCGCGGGCCGCGGCGGCATCCGTGAGATCCACGCCCACGGAGCGCGAGGCCGGGATCACCTGGTCGCCGGCGGCCTCGCAGGCTCGCACGAGGTGGCGCCCGGCGAACCCGCTGGCGCCGGTGATGAGGACACGCGCGCCCACGGCTTTGCTCAGTCGGGCTCGGCGGCTGCGCCCGCCGGCGCGGCGGCGTGCTCGAGCCGACCGTGGCCGTTGGACGAGACGAAGACCTCGTACTCGGCGACGGCCTCGGCCTCAGGCGGGTTCAGACGACGTTCGAGCTCACCGAGCACGACCGCGAACAGCGCGTGGCGCCAGGTGGCCTGGGCCAGGGCGCGGCGGTTGCCGGCCAGGACCGGGAGCTCATCGCGCGCCGGGTGGTAGCGATCGCTCAGGCGCCCGAGCGGCCAGAGCCCGAAGTGCTCGGCCATGCCCGCCACCGGCCCGCGCGCCCAGGGCGGGATCGGGACGGACGGTGCGAGGTTCGCGTAGACCGCGCCGAACAGCGCGCCGTTGAAGAGATGGAGCGCGAGCCCGGCCGGGTACCAGCTCGGGCCGCGGGTC
>Ga0136617_10003745_pt1 | contig 13578 bp, 13 predicted proteins | sample AntDrymUQ3222106_2_FD_129672 | JGI IMG/M metagenome (GOLD analysis project Ga0136617, IMG submission 129672) | Polar desert sand microbial communities from Dry Valleys, Antarctica - metaG UQ322 (21.06) | ecosystem: Environmental > Terrestrial > Soil > Desert | place: Antarctica: Dry Valley...
ACGGGCATCACGGGATCCCGGGCGATGAGACGCACAGCGAGAGTGGCCGGATGGTCACGACATCGACAAGGAGATGGAAACCGTTGAGAATTTCCGGTAACGCGCCACTGCCTGAGCCAGCGCACTCCTTTCAACAGCTGTGAGCCGCCTCAACGTTGTCACGTCAATAGTGAGCCCCTTCGAACCCGGGATCGTTCGCCACGTGCCGGCCACCTGCCCGCCGATCACCAGGGCATGCTGAAAGTTACCCAGCACGTAGGCTGGTCGGGGTACCATCTGGTGATCCCGGTACGCCACCAGGTATTCGTCGTAAATCGGCAACAAATGCACGGCGGTCTTGCGGCTCGAGACACCGGCCGTTTCGCGGCCGAGGCTCCAGTACCTGATACCATCCACCTCGCGAGATTTGGCGCGGTTCATATCCAGCCCGCGTCTGGCATCGGTGGTCCTGAGGCCCGACCACCAGACGAAGTCCCGGACCGTGGCGGGGCCGTGGCTCCTGAAGTAACGGCGAGTCAGCTGGGCCAGCGCCTCATCCCGCGGCAGGCGCCGAGCGGCTGGGGCACGATCAGAGAGTAAGCCGTATGTGGACTGTTTGCCGCGGCGCGGACCGCTGCAGATCACTCCCTCCAGCTCGGCGTGCATCGCGAGGTGCGCGAGGTGCGTGGACCTCCCCGGCAATCTGGCGCGCACGAGGTGGGCGCCCAGCTCGAGACGGGTCAGGTACCTGCTTTCGCCGAGCGCGTGTTCCATGACCCGGGTCGCGCGAGTCTTCACGTCTGCATCGAGCCCCAGCTGCCGATCGTAGGGGGCCATACGACGGTGGACCTGAGGCGCGGTGAGCTCCAGCATCCACCGGATGTCGGCGGGCGTAACGAAGTGCCAGGTGGGACGGAGTACGTGGGTCCGGAGGATCCGACCCTGTTGGATGGCGCGCTCTATGGCGGCATCGGTCGTGCTGCCCGGCGAGCGGAGGGCCAGCCCCCATTTCGCGGGGCCGTATTCCTGGGCCTGCACCGCGCCCATCCACGCCACCAGTTTCTCCGGGCTGCGGGAACCCGGGCGCGTGATCCGCTGGTTGAGGAGTCTCAGGTCCGGAATCGACAACTGTCTTCCCGTCACCGCTCCTTGGTCGAGGGTTACCGGCCGAACTCGTGATTTACACGCGCGCGGGTCAAGGATAACATGAGTACGCGACGAGATCAGCCTGCGCTGACCGAGGTATCCGATAGGAAATCCGTGGAGGCACTGTGATAAGCAGGTCTCGGCTCCTGGGCTTTACCGCCGCTGTAGTCTCATCGGCAATCGGATGTACCTCCTCGCCCGTTCCACCTGTAGTCCAACAAAGCTCCGCCGACATGGCAAGTAGCGTCACCATCATGCGTGATCGCTATGGGGTGCCGCACGTCTACGGACCGACGGATGCCAGCGTGGTGTTCGGCCATGCATATGCGCAGGCGGAAGATCATTTCGAGCAGCTCGAGTACAACGTCCTTTACGCGCTGGGCCGCAGCGCCGAGGCACGGGGCCAGCAGGATTTCTGGGACAACCTGTTGGCGCGAGCCTTCGAAATTCCGCGCCTGGCGAGCGACGAGTATGCCCGGTCCGCAGCGCCACTCCGCGCGATATACGATGCCTACGCCGCCGGCGTGAATCACTATCTCGCCACCAATCCCGAGGTCAAGCCAAAGCTGATTACCAGGTTCGAGCCATGGCACACGCTGGCCATGTTGCGGGCGCGCTACTGGCTCGCGGAGTTCATCTGGGATACCGGCCTGGAGCGGAGCGAGTTGCGCATAGGCGATCTGACATTCGAACCGAGTGCTAGGCCGGCCGGCCAAGACGACGGGTTCGCGCGCCGAGCAGAGCGGGCTCAGGGCTCCAACATGTGGGCCCTGGCGCCGGCGCGTACCGTCAACGGTCATGCCTTGCTTTTCATCAATCCGCACGTCGGCTTCTTCGGGCCGTTCCAGTACTACGAAGCCCACCTTCACAGCGAACAGGGATTGCGTTTCTCCGGAGTCGGCCGAGTGGGATTTCCGTTCCCCTACATCGGTCACAACGAGCGCCTGGGCTGGTCGCACACGGACAACTACTTCGATCGGGGCGACCTGTACGCCGAAGTTTTCGACGACCCGAGGGATCCCCTGTCCTACCGCTACGGCAACACCCGGCGCCGGGCAACCGAATGGGTGGAGACGGTGTCGGTGCTGGTGGACGGCCGTATGCAGGCTCGACGCGTCGTTTTCCGAAAGACCCATCACGGGCCGGTGGTTGGCGAACGCAACGGCAAGTTATTGGCTGTGAAACTGGCAAAGGCGGCAGAGGGCGGCTGGTACGACCAGTGGCATGCCATGGGGCGCGCGCAGTCGTTGGGGGAGTTCCGCCGGGCGCTGGATCGGAATGCCATACCCTACATGAACGTCATCTACGCAGATGGGGACGGCAACATCCTCTATGTCTACAACGGCATCGTCCCGCGTCGGGCCCAGGAGTTGGACTGGAGTGAGCCGGTAGACGGCAGCGACCCCCGCACCGAGTGGCAGGGGTATCATCCCACTCGAGAGCTGCCGCAAGTGATCAATCCGCCGAGCGGCTATCTGCTGAATACCAATTCGTCGCCGTTTACGGCCACCACCGATCTGCCATACAAGCCGGGGTCGTTTCCCAATTACATGGTTGGTCCCGAAGGCGATAACCCACGGGCACGGAGGTCACGCCGCATACTGACGGAGCGGGAGAAGTGGACATTTGGCGACTGGTCGCGGGCCGCGACGGACACCCGGGTGCAGGTGGCGGACGAGGTCCTGCCGAAATTGGCCATCGCATTCGATGAGCTGCGTATCAGCGATACGGCACGCGCCACGCGGTTGGCGCCCCATGTGCGGCTGTTGCTCGACTGGAGTCGCGTTAGCACCATCGAGAGTCCAGCCATGACCTTGTTTCACTCCCTGATGAGCCGGGCGGGAGAGGCAGCGGGGCGGCGCTTCATGGACCCCAAGGACATTACCGGGCCCTCGTTACTGGAGGCGTTGGGGCCGAGTGTGACCGCGCTGGAGCAGAAGTGGAAGTCGGCACGAGTGACGTGGGGCGAGGTGAACCGGCTGCAGCGGCAACACTGGGACGGCGATGAAGCGTTCCGGGACGATGCGCCGAGCTTGGCCGTGCCTGGCGGTCCGGGGTGGCTGGGTATGATCTACGTTTTCAACGCCCAGACCGGGGAGGAGTCACGGCGGCAGTATGGGACGAGTGGCAACTCCTACGTCAGTGTGGTCGAGTTCGCGCCACGGGTGCGGGCGGCTTCCGTGGTGTATTTCGGGCAGAGCGGTCGTCCCGACTCGCCACACTACTTCGACCAGGCGCCCATTTATGCGCGGGGGCAATTCAAGCCCGCCTGGTTCCATCGAGACGAGGTGAGCGCCAATGCGGTCCGCAGGTATCGCCCGGGTCAGCGCTAGACCAGGCGGACAGGCGGACCGAAGGTAAGTCATTGGTCGCAAGGCGCTTCTTTAGTGACGCTGAAGTCTGAACCCCCCGCTCGAGGATGCATGGCAGGTTCCGCCCGTCCGCCCGTCATGCGAGCGCGCTGAGCTTCAGGACCGTGTTCCAGTTCCGCCCCGTCCCCCGGGTGCCGAGCTGCTTCTCGATGAGAGCGGTCGTGAGGCGGGAACGGCCGATGCCGTCGGGGTATACGATGTAAGCCTGCCTGCCATCGGCCCGCACTGCCTCCGAGCCGGTTATGGCCGTCTGGAGATCGCGCACCGCCTGGTCACTGGGTCGGTGCTTCAACGCCATGAGGACCAGATGGCTCGGGTCGCGCTTGGCCTCCTTCACGAACGGGTTGCCAGCCACGATGTCCTGCCATTCCTCCGCGCTCCGGACGAAGAAGTCGGTGGTAACCGCGAGGCAACGCTCGACCTCGGCCTCCAGCATCCTCTCCAGGCCGGCGGCCCGGTGCCGATCGCAGCCAAACACAACGTTGCCGCTCTGGAGGAGGGTGCGAGGGTCGGTGAAGCCGAGCCCGGTGAGCAGATTGCGCAGGTCGGCCATTGCGACCTGGTTGTGGCCGCCCAGGTTAACGGCGCGGAGGAGGCCGATGTAGCGGGTTACCTGCATGCGCTATGGGGCCGACTTGAGTTGCCGGGCGATTTCACCGATCTGGATCGTGTGACGGGACTCGTGCTGGCCGACGAAAAGCACCCATTCGTATAGCGTGAGTGGCCCGAGGAGCACGTGCGGTGCACTCACCTTTCCGAGGGCCAGGCCATCACCTCCCGTCAACGCCTCGCGCAGTGCCCGGCGGGACTCCGCCAGCGCAGCGGGTGCCGCCGCCGCCGTCAGAGCGCCCTTCGGCCGCACGAAATCCGGCGCCGGTATCGAGTTCCGCGGCTCCGTTAAAGCGAATCGGTCCAGGCTCCGCAAGACCGAGCCGGTCTCGGTCTCCGGCCCGAGGCCGTCCGCGCGTGCCCGCTCCAGCCGGCGGCTGATCAGCCGGGCGACACCAGCTTCTACGATTTGAAGGTGCTCCAGCACCTCGGTGACCGACCAGGCGTGCGGGCTCGGGCGCCGCCCCTGCAGTGACTCCGGCACACCGGCCACAGCCGCCAGAAGTCCGGTGCGCTGGATCGCGGCATACTCCATGAGCTGCTCGAGACGGGGATGCACCATAACTCCTGAAGTCAGCGACTGCCTGGCTGGGGCGATCGGTGCCCGGCAAGGACTATCCGGCGGGATTGCTTCGGGCTTGCGCCTCGCAATGCTGCCGTTTCCCTCGTACCGCCCGTCCGCCCGTCCGCCCGTCCGCCCGTCCGCCCGTCCGCCGTTCACCCGTCCTCAGCGCTCCTTGCGGTACATTCGCATCGCGATGGGCGAGGCGATGAGCACGATGACCGCGGACGCCACTAGCACCCACATTACGTCGGTCCCCGCCGCCCTTCCATGCATGAGGCCGCGTGACGCGTTCGCCAGGTAGGTCACCGGGTTCCGGCCCACCACCGCCTGGAGCCAGCCCGGCATGGTCGAAAGCTCCACGAAGATGTTGCTGGCGAATGTCAGGGGCATGAGGAAGATGAAACTCGTTGTCATGACGGATTCCGGCGTTCGGACCAGCATCCCCACGATGATCCAGAGCCAGCTCAGCGCAAAGGCGAACACCAGCACCAACGCCACCGCCAGCAGCACGCCCACAGCACCACCCTGGGGCCTGAATCCGAGGATCAGGCCCATGATGAGAATCAGCGCCGACGCCACCGAGTAGCGGAACAGGTCGCCCGCGAGGGCGCCAAGCAGGGGAGCCGGCTGCCACATGGGAAGCGAGCGAAACCGGTCGAACAGACCCTTGTTGATGTCGGTGTTCAATCCCATGCCGGTATAGACCGTGATGAACACGACGGTCTGCACCAGCACTCCGGGCAGCAGGTACTGGATGTACTCGCGGGGTGATCCCGCGAGAGCCCCGCCGAAAATGAAGGTGAACAGCAGCGTGAACATGATCGGCATCACGGTCACGTCGAAAAGCTGGAAGGGCACGTGCTTGATCTTCAGCATGGCGCGCCAGGCGAGGGTCGCCACGGCCGAGAGCGCCGACGGGGGGCTCGGCCGCGGGTGCATCCCGAACTGCTCGTGACTGGGCTCGCCGGTGGTAAGCGATGCGGTGGTCATGGCCGTGCCTCCTGCGCCGAGTCTTCTGCGGCCCGCCCGGTCAACGCGAAGAACACCTCATCCAGGGTGGGATTCCCCACCGAGAACTCCGCCACGTCAACGCTGTCCTCGGTGAGGACCGCGAGAACGGCCGCCGCCTGGGATGGGTTCGTGAGCCGAGCGGCTAGAACCGTCTGGTCCGGCCCCGGCAACACCCCGTCGCCCAGCACCCGGGCGATCAACTCCTGCGCCCGGCCACGCTGGTCGGCGCTGACGAGCCGCAGGTGCATGGCGCTGGCACCGACCGACGCCTTGAGCTCGCGGCTGGTCCCCTCCGCGATGACTCGGCCGTGGTCTATGACCGCCAGTCGCTCGGCGAGGCGATCGGCCTCGTCGAGGTACTGGGTCGTGAGGAGCACGGTGGTGCCCGCGGACGCGATGCGGCGCACCAGCTCCCACACCTGGCTCCTGCTGCGGGGGTCCAGTCCGGTGGTGGGCTCGTCGAGGAAGAGAACTTCCGGAATGGCCACCAGGCTGGCCGCGATGTCGATACGGCGCCGCATACCGCCAGAGTAAGTCTGCACCTGTCTGCCCGCCGCCTCGCTGAGACCAAACGCCTCGAGCAGCTCCGAGGCGCGCTGCCGGGCGCCGCGCCACGAGAGACCCAGCAGGCGGCCCACGAGCACCAGGTTCTCGTGCCCGTTCAGGTCCTCGTCGACCGACGCGTATTGCCCCGTCAGACTCACCTTCTGCCGAACCGCCCGGGCGTCGCGGACCACGTCGTGGCCCAGCACGGTGGCCGTGCCAGCGGTGGGGCGGAGGAGGGTAGCGAGAATGCGGATGACGGTGGTCTTGCCGGCGCCGTTCGGGCCCAACAAACCGTAAACCGATCCCTCGCGGATGCGGAGATCCACACCGTCCAGGGCGCGAGTGGTGCCGAAGGTCTTGACCAATCCGCTGGTCTCGATTGCGTTGGACACTGGCTTACCTCATGGCGGTAAGGCGGTGGGGCGGTAAGTAAGGAACCGCGCGGCCGCACCGATTTCTTCAATGTTAGACTCACCCGTCGGATCAGGGGAGGGCGGACGGCTGCGGGTTGCCCCATCGTGATCAGCTGTAAGGCTGACACCCGTGCCGGATAGAGCAAGGCGTCGCGCGATCTGTTAGACCAGGAGAACTATCGCCAGAGCTGCTCCCATGGCCACCAGGGCCCAGCTGAGACCGAGTACGAATCGCGGGCTTGCGGTTCTCGGGCGCTCGGCCGGAGAGAGAGTCCGGCAAAACCGCTGGTACTGAACCGCGCCCCCGGCGGTGGCGACGATTCCCAGTCCAACCAGCGCCGCACCGATATAGGACGACATCGTATGGCTTGCATTCGAGTTGGCTGAATCTGCGATCAACCTGAGGAACAAGCCAAACCGGGCGACGACGAAACCGAAAGCCATGATAGCGATGCCGGTGCGGAGCCAAGCCAACATGGTGCGTTCAGCGGCGAAGTACACCCGCGGATCCGAGGTGGGCTCAGGCATAGGGGGTGGATCGGATGATCACGGCCCGGCTACCGCTCCGTCCGTACCAGAGAGCAAACCGACTACACCGAGAAGCAGGCCGGTCGTGAATACGAAGGGGAGGCGCAATGTGAGACTCCTGAGTCGGTGCGTTCCCGGCAAAAAGCGGGACAGTCGTCGGCAGCGGCCAGCCGCACCTGCTGAAGCTCAGGCGCCGAGCGCGGCCATCACGATACCCGAGTCTAGCATCCACGCGTATGGTAGAAGACCGTCGGTCGCCCTCGAGGCGTCAAATACCGGATCCAAAAAGTGTCCGGCGTTACCTTGATGTCCGTTTCGCAGATCGTGCTGGGTACGAGCAGCTCGACCCGCAGCCAGGGTCCTCGAACCGCCAGCGGGTTCATGATGTAGGAAGGACGTTTGGAACCAAGGTGTGTCACGGGCTGTCGCTCAACTCGCGACTTGGGGTCCGGCTCCTTGTAAAAGGCAATGTCGGGTTCACGCAGGAAGAAGAGGCGGTGCCGCGGTAGAATCTGGGACCAGAGCAAAGTACTCACAGTGTTTGGGCGCAGGCGGACCCATCCCATGGGACCGGAAGGCTGCGAGGGCGCCAGGCTAACCTTCACCCAGCCGGAGTCTTTGCTGAACTCGAGAATAGCCCAGCCCGGCACTTCGTAATCGAACTCGATCATCCGGTCATAGGATCGCACGCAGCCAGGGGGCTGCCGGAAGCAAAGGGAGTCACGAGAAAGACTGGCAACGGTGTCGGCGCTGGCAAACGGGGCAACGAGGATCACATCCCTGGCATCGTATCTATACATCGCTTCGTACCTGACGACGCCTATTCCGTATTCCCTGTCCTGCCAGTGGCGAGCCTGGGCGCCGGCAGGGCTGGCGACAATGGTGAGAGCCGCCAGGGCGAACTGAAAGTCAGTGCTAGCTCGCTTCAGGGGACCCACGTGACACTCAGGTCGGCCTCGCCGAGAGCCGGTGTGGTGAGCCGCACACCTCCTGGCCGTCGGCTCTCGCACGATAGACCGAGTGGATGTGCCCGATTCGCTCGCTGGAAAACACGATGGCCTCTCCGTTCGGGGACCATTTCGCATCTCCATCGAAGGCCTCATGGTTGGTCAGATTGACGGCGTTCAGGCCGTTGAGATCTATGGTGAAGATCTCGTTACTCAGCTGCCACTCCCTGGTGCTGTTGATGAGCAACCGGTCGCCATCCGGGGCCCAGTCGAGAATGTTGTCCCCCTCGGGATGAGCCGTGAGGTTGACCGCTCCGGTTCCATCCGGGTTGAGCAGGAAGACTTCCGTGTTGCTTTGGGGTTCGAGAGTGCGGGTAAACGCCAGCCGGGCTCCGTCGGGCGACCATACCGGCGAACCATCCTGCGCGACATCGGTCGTGAGCCGGCGTTGGTCACTGCCGTCGGCCCGCATGGTGTAGATCTCATAGTTGCCGTCGCGATTACTGGCGAAGGCTAGTCGCCGGCCGTCGGGAGACCACCGGGGCGATTGATTGACTTCCCCCGAAAAGGTCAGCCGTACCGGGTTGGTTCCGTCGACGTTGGCGGTCCAGACTCCGATAATCCCGGCCCCGACCCTGGCAAAGGCGACCTTGCGTCCGTCGGGTGAGATGGCCGGCGACCCGCCTTCGATAATTCGCACCGGGGGCGACCCCTGGGGTGAGATCCAGAAAATTGTAGAGGTCTCATCGTGGGTGCGGGCAAAGACAATCACGTTACGGAGGAGGGAATCGCAGCGCACCGCCAGGTCGGCAGTGGCCTGCATCCCGGAGGCGACCACGACGGCCCGCGGCGGCGTGGGGGTGACGCTGCAGTGGGAAGCGACGTCAGCCAGAGAAACGGCGTGCTCGCCCGGGCTGACCTCGGCCACCTCGACGCCTGCGTTCAACCCCACCCGCTCCACCTCCACACCGTCCAGCTCAATGGAATAGCCATCCGGATCGAGTGTACTGCCGGTCGTTGAGACAGTGACGAGCAGAGTGCCCGGTTGCGGGTCCGTTTGGTCCGGCCCTTCAGGGTCGCTGCTACAGGCGAGAAAGAGCAAAGCTCCAAGAGCGACCATCAACCTTGATCTGATCATCTCCGGCCTCCGCGCTGCAGGGTCTGCTCAGACGCCTCGGTCGCGGGGCGAGCTCTCTCGCGTCTCTGCACAGTGACAACACCCACCAGGACCAGGACACCACCGAGAACGGTCGTTACCGCAACCGATTCGCCCAGCAGCGCGACGGCTGCGAGGAGAGTGACCAGCGGTTCGACATAGAGGAAGGCCGCCACCTGGGAGGCCTCGATCCGTTCCAGCGCGGCGTACCAGAACAGATATCCCAGTCCGGAGCAACCGACGCCCAGAAGACGATGGCGATCACGCTGGTCGATGACAAACTCCGATATTCCTGCCAGCCAGTCGTGTTCACAAAGAAGGGGATCATCAGTGCCCAGCCGATAAACATCGCGGCCGACGTCGCCCGGGCGCTGCCCAGACGTTTCAGAATGTCCCGCCCCAGGATGGTATAGATCGCCCAGGTCACGGTGCTCGCCAGAACCAACAGGTCTCCCCGGGTTGCGGGCAGGGCGAGCACGCGGGATGAGAGCTCACCTCGGCTGATGACGAGCAGTGCTCCTACCGCGCCGAGAAAGAGGCCGAAGGCCTTTCGGGAGCCGAACCGTTCGCCCAGAAAGACCGCGGCGAGTACTGCCGACCAGATGGGAGTCAGGCCGATGAGCCATCCGGTTCGCACCGCGGTCGTCAGGGTCAGGCCGTGCACCTGGATCATCTGGTGAAGGAAGATGCCGACCAAGCCCATCGCCGCCAGCATCGGCCAGGTGCTGCGGGGAGGGATTAGTGGCTCGCGCCTGATTGTGAGAATCAGGAGGAGGACCGCAACGCCGAGAGCAAAGCGGGTGAAGATCAAGGTGACCGGAGAGACTTCACGCAGTGCAGCCTTGGTGGCCACAAACGAGATGCCCCACAGAATTACCGCGGCGAAGGCGGCAAGTCTGGCGACGAGCAGGGGGGGCGCTGAAGTCACTCGAGGTTTCCATACATTCGGGATCCAGTTACGCGGCGCGATGGCCCACCACTCGAGGCCCCATTACCGGCGGCACCAGAAACACCAGGTAGGTCAGCGCTGCACCGGGGCTCCAGGATTCGGGAGCACCGAGATCATCTGCCTTGGCGATCCAACAGGGCGGGCATCAGCCGAGCGGGTACAAACTCGGTCTCTACCGTTGAACAAGCGCCGCCGGTCTCGCTGACGCTGACGCCAGTGGTGTCCCAAGCGGCATATCCTTCCCGCTCGATGTGCACTGCGTACGTCCCCCCGCGTTCGTACGCCGCTGCATAGTGCCCGTCGCCCAGGGCAAGCAGACTATCCCGGTATCCCCCGTCGCGGACCTCGCCCAACGCTTCCAAAAGGGGTGATCCGTCTGCTGCGGAGGTGACATGGGCTGACACAGCTGGATAGGACCCCAGCGGGCAGGTCACCGCTTCTTCGCAGCCGGTCCCGAGAAGTAGAGCTCCCAGCGTGACCGACATATTGAGTGCCTTGACCAGTCGCTTCACCAGGGCCCGTGCCTCAGCTTTTTTTGGCTTTGTCTTTATGTGATAAGGAGGCCACTGCAACCTCGCAAATTCGTCCCCCTTACCGCGGAACGGCTCCGCGCCTAAACCCGCGGGCTAACGGTCCACCAGGAACGGCTGGGACACCCGTCGCGCCAACGGTAGGAGGTCCTCGTCGCGGTCACGAAGGTCGAAGTTGAAGCGCCAGGAGCCGGCATACGCCTGGCTGTTAACCCAAAATGTATCGAGCACACTCGCGCCCGGCCCGATAGGGCGCAGCCCAGGGGGCACGCCCGCCCGTAGCCGTAGCTGCCGTTCCACTCGCCGGGAACGTACCCGTAGCCTTCGAGTGCTCCGCCACAGAGATTCTCGTACACGACCTCGGTGGAGCGGTTGGTGATGCGCGCGACGACCGGATCGAGGGGATGAACGGTCTGGGCCAACGCGACTACCTCGACCTCCAGGGCCGCCTCATCCACCGGCGGCAGCGGCGCCGCGGAATCGCTGCCGCCGCACGCAGCCACGATCGAAGGGAGGAACATCCAGGTTCTCCGCATACGGCCTCCGGCTCAATGGAAAGCACACCACGTCCGTGGCGGAGACGAACAGGACAATGGCTGCCGCACTCGGATCGGCCGTTATCGCCCTGCCACTTCACCCAGGCTCGGGCTCGCCGAGTCATGGCCCTTCGTCATACCCGCCATGACGACACCCATCATGCGCACACGACCCCAGCGGGGCAAGAACATGAGGGCGAGCTCGAGCCCTTTTGAAAGCCAACCCGGCCGCACCGTCCCGGTCCTGCCGAGCGCTTTCAAGGTCTGCCGCGCGACGGTCCTCGATGACACTGCCATCGACATTGTCATCGAGGCGCGCGCGGCGAACCCGCTGTGCACCGGCCCCGGAGCCGACGCGACCACATCGACGCCGAGGGGCTTGAGCTCGGCTCGCAGTCCTTCGGCGAAGGCCTGAATGAAGGCCTTAGTCGCGGCATAATTGGCGGCGCGCGGCACGCCCTGGAACGCCACCAGGGAGCTCATCAGTACCAGCCCCCCGCGGTGTTGCCGCGCGAAGCGGCGGCCAAACGCGTGACTGAGCGCCGCCACCGCTCGGCAGTTCACGTCGATCATCGAAAGCTCCGCCTCGAGCGGGGCGTCGATAAACGGGCCCGATGTGCCGAAGCCGGCAGAGGCCACCAGCAATCCGATGTCCAGCGCGCTCGTGCTCGCAAGGAGCGCGTCGATGCCGGCTTGCATGCCGAGGTCCGCGGCGATGATTAGCGTCCGGATGCCGTGTGCCTGATTCAGCTCAGCGGCCAGTGCCTCGAGGACTACCCCACGTCGCGCCACCAGCACCAGATTGAGCTGGGCCTCGGCAAGACTGATTGCCATCTCCCGCCCTATGCCATCGGATGCGCCGGTGACCACGGCCCACGGACCATAGCGCTCCCGGAACCGTGCATGCCATCGCCCTGAAGGAGCCTGGCTGGCTAATACGGTCGTCATGTGCTGTTCCTCTCTGACATCAGCGTGGAAAACAGGCGGCGAAGCGCGCCAGGAGGGCACGCCGTCCCCGCACCTTGAGCCGGCCGGTAAGTACCGCCATCACCGGGTTTCGTTTCTGGGTTACGATGTCCAGCCAGGCAGCGCCGGAGGCGCGCACGCGGACGTCCGGTTCTCCCACGAGGCCGGCCTCGACCTCGAGCCTGCCGTCGTTTATGCGAACCGTGGCTTGAACAGCTTCGGGGCCGGTGAGATCGAAGTGATACGTCGCCTTCCAGCCTAACGCGGCGCCGCGCTGAAAGATGAGCGGCAGCGAGCCGAAGAACCCTTTCGCATTGGTGGGCCGCAGGCTGGAGCGGACGACACGTACTCGTTTGCGCGGAAAGCGCTTCTTCACGTGGGCCTCGGCATCCGAGCCGGCCACGACGAACACGGTCTCCTCCCGCTGGGTGAGCGGCTTGACCACATCATTGAGGTGAGTCGCACGCTGCTCGATGAACGGACCGAGCACGTCCTCTCCGGCGGGGCACACGGCAATGCAGTAGGCCGCTTTGTAGTTCGGCTTATTGGAGAGGCTCTGCCACATGGAGACCATCTCCGGCTGGGGCACCCGGTCCCGCAGATCGTGCCGGTCCCGGCTTTCCACGATATCCTCCACGAAGTCTCCAAAGCCCGTCATGAAGTCCCGGTAGTTGTGGTCGTAGCAGGCCGAGAAATGAAAGGTTCCGTCAGGCTCAATGGCCCCGACCGGGCAGGCGGCGACGCACAGCTTGCAGCCGACGCATGGATCGAACGTGAGTGGCACGGGCTCGCCATCGATTTGGGCCGCGGTCACGACGGTACCCAGCAAGATGAAGGAGCCAAAGCGTGGGTGAATTACGCTACGGTGAATCCCCATGCGGCCTAGTTGCGCAGCCACGGCAACTCGCTTGTGGGAGACAACCCAGGTCCGCTCTGGAAACCCCTCCATGTCCATGGGGAAGGCCATCGCGGGATTGATGCTGCGATAGCCCTTCTGCGCGAGCGCCACGGCCAGACGCTGCGCGGTTTCATCGACGCCGGCTCCTACCTGGTGGAACTCCAGATTTGCCACGCTCCGCTGCGGGCTCTGGATGTTGTGTGGGTGGGTTCGAACAACGATGGCAACGAGCGAGCGGGCCTGGGGGAGGGCGCGCAAGACATAGGGACGTTCCTCGGCGAGATCAGGATGGTCGAGTGAGACCACGGCGGCATCGTCGGCGCCCGCTTCGAGCGCAAGCGCCCGGACGGCGGACGCCGTGAGTCGAGCTGGCGGTGCTGCGGCAGTCCTCGCGCGAACCGCCTGTACGGCGGGGTGCTCGTTGAGA
>Ga0136617_10003746_pt1 | contig 13577 bp, 10 predicted proteins | sample AntDrymUQ3222106_2_FD_129672 | JGI IMG/M metagenome (GOLD analysis project Ga0136617, IMG submission 129672) | Polar desert sand microbial communities from Dry Valleys, Antarctica - metaG UQ322 (21.06) | ecosystem: Environmental > Terrestrial > Soil > Desert | place: Antarctica: Dry Valley...
AGCGGAATCATCATCGCGGCTTTTCCCGCCGCTGCAACTTCGGCGCAAGTCGTCGCGCCTGCTCTCGAAATTATCAAATCGGTCTTAGCAAATTCGGAAACCATATCCGAAATGTAGCGGCGAATCTCTGCGTTTTCCCAACCTGTCTCGGCATAACCTTTCTGCACCGTTTCAAAATCCGGTTCGCCTGTCTGATGCGTGATTTGCAATTGATTTTTGAATGATTGCAAATGTTTCAAACTCTCGACCATCGCCGAATTTATTGCTCTTGCGCCTTGCGAGCCGCCGAAAATCAAAAGGTTTGTTTTTTCGCTTCTTTGTTTTGGCGCAATGTCAAAAAACTCCTTTCGCACCGGATTTCCCGTTACGACCGCTTTTTTACCAAAGAATTTAACGGCTTCTTCAAACGTCAAAGCGGCTTTTGTCACAAACGGCGCGAGCCTTCGATTTGTAAAACCGGGAAGCGCGTTTGAATCCATCACTAATGTCGGAACGCGCATCAGGCTCGCCATCAAAAGAACCGAACCCGAAACATAACCGCCTGCGCCGACAACCACATCCGGCTGAAAATCTTTTATCAACTTCCGCGCTTCGAGAAAACTTTTCGGCAAAATCAGCAAACCTTTGAGTTTGCCGATGAACCCGACATTTTTCAGTCCCGCGCTGTTTATCAAAGCAAGTTCAAAACCGTTTTCGGGAACGATTTTGGTTTCAAGCCCGCGAGCCGTGCCGACAAACAAAACCTTCGATTCCGCGTCGCGCCGCACGATTTCTTTGGCGACGGCAATTCCCGGATAAATATGTCCGCCCGTTCCGCCGGCAGCGATTAGCACCTTCATTTCAAGCCTGTTTTTCCGCGCTTCCGTCTTCGCGTCGGTGTTTCAAACTCGTCATTTCTAACCGCAACTTTCACGGCAACAGTTCCGGCATATTGCGAGATGTTCAATAAAATTCCGACGGCAAAAAGCGTTACGATAATTGACGAGCCGCCATAAGAAATAAACGGCAGGGGAATTCCTTTTGCCGGAAGAATCGAAATCACAACGCTGATATTAAAAAGTGCCTGCACGACGATTCCCGTGATAATTCCGATACCGAGCAGCATTCCGAATCTGTCGGGCGCAAGCATCGCCGCCCGCGTGCCGCGCCATAACAGCAAACCGAAAGCAATCACAACCGCCAGAGTTCCGATTAAACCAAGTTCCTCGCCAACAACCGCAAAAATAAAATCCGAATATGGATAAGGCAGATAGAAAAGTTTCTGCTGACCTTTGGCAAAGCCTTCGCCCAAAATTCCGCCCGAACCGATGGCGTAAAGACCCTGCACGACTTGATAACTTCCATCCGTAGAATTTTCCCATGGATTCAAGAAAGCGAGCAGACGCTTCATCCGCCAGGGCGAAAGGATCAACGCGGCAGCTCCGATTAAGAGAAGACTACCAACCGTCAAAATAATGTGCAGCCATTTTGCGCCCGCCGCAAAATACACGGCAACAAAAATCGCGCATAAAACCATCGTCGTTCCCAAATCGGGTTCAAGCATAATCAATGCGCCGAAAAATCCTAGAACCAGAGCGCACGGCAAAACCGTTTCCCTTAGTTCGCCGACCGAATCTTCTTTTTCGGTCAAAAAATATGCGAAGAAAATCGGCAAAGCGATTTTGGCAATTTCCGAAGGCTGAAACGACACTCCGGCAAAACGTATCCAACGCCGCGCGCCGTTGATTGACGGAAAGCCGTAGACAGCCAGCAGAAGAACGGCGGTAACAGCTAAAATCGTATAGACGACGGTTTTATTTTGAAAAAGATGATAATCAACCTTGCTCGTCAGATACATCACCGCCAAACCTAAAAGCGTAAAACCGAATTGTTTATAAAAGTAGATAAATTGGCTTTCGCCCTGCGTTTCCCTGAGCGCAATCATCGCCGACGCGCTGTAAACCATCACCGCGCCGAATAGCGCAAGGCTCGCCGCAATCGCAAATAAAAACCAATCTGTTCGGAGTTTCTTCGTCATCCTTCTTCAATCCAAAACCCAAATCCCAAAGTCTAAAGCTCAAAGTCCAAATTCAAAAGTTTTCGTCTATTCCGCAGACCAACCTTGGGCTTTGGACTTTAGACTCTGGACTCCGGACTTAAATTCCGTTCCTCTTTCTTCATACGAGCTAAACATATCGAAACTCGCGCACGCGGGTGCGAGCAAAACTGCATCGCCACTTTCGGCATTTTCAAAACTTTTCAAAACTGCATTCGCCATCGTATCGGCACGAACGATTTCAGCATGATTTTTCAATTGACTTTCGATGTTGTCGGCATCTTCGCCAATCAAAATGAGTTTGCGGACATTCTCTTTTATCAAATCAGCGAGCGGCGCATACGGCGCATTTTTTCCGCGTCCGCCTAAAATTAGAATTATCTTGCCGCCGGTTTCCGCCAAGGCTTCGAGTGCTTTTTGGGTTGCGTCAACGCTCGTGGCTTTGGAATCGTTGTAAAATTTTACGCCTTCAATTTCTGTGACAAATTCGAGCCGGTGTTCGACGGCTTTAAATTTTCTCAAAGTTTCACGCATTGAATCCGGCGATGCGCCGCAAGCCAAGCCTGCCGCCAAGCTCGCCAAAACATTTTGGACGTTGTGAACACCGCGCAAAGTCATTTCATCCCGAAAAGCTAAAACTTTTTCCTTGCCGTTTGCTTTGCAGACAAGTTCTCGACCGCGCAAAAACAAACCTTCGTCCAATTCCTTTGCGGTTGAAAACAAAACGACGTTCGCCCGCAAATTTTTTGCCCAACTCGCCGTTATTTCATCGTCGGCATTTAGAATCGCCGCGTCTTCCGACGTTTGATTCATAAAAAGACGGTGTTTCGCCGCCGCGTAATCGGTAAAAAAATCATAGCGGTCAAGATGATTCGGCGTTACATTTAAGGCAACCGCGACTGCGGGGCGAAAATCTTTTATCGTTTCGAGTTGAAAACTCGAAAGCTCGCAAACCGTCCAGGTTTCATCGGTCGAGCTTTCCGCCAAACTTATCAAAGGCGTTCCAATGTTACCGCCGATTTGCGTTTCGATTCCCGCATTTTTCAAAAGCTCGCCGATTAAAGTCGTCGTCGTTGTTTTGCCGTTGCTTCCCGTGATGCCGACAATCCGACCTTTCAAAAATCTGTAAGCCAATTCGACTTCGCCGATAACTTCGCCGTCTTTGCGTTCGACGTAGCGAGCGGGAATCGTTCCCGTCGGAACGCCCGGCGAAATCACCACCAAATCAATCTGGTCAAGCAGCCAGGAGGGAATTTGCCCGTCGAGCAAACCAATCTTTTCGTTTTTCAAAGAACCGGCTTTTTCCGTCCAATCTTCAATCGGCTTTTTGTCGTGAAGCGCAACGACCGCGCCGCGCTTGGCTAAAAATTCGGCGGAAGCAATGCCGGATTTTCCCGCGCCGAGAACTAAAGTTTTTTTACCTTTGAGTTCCAATTCTTTAACCAATTTACTTTAGCGAAGTTTCAAAGTTGATAGACTTAACAACGCAAAAAGAATTCCTACAATGACAAACCTGAACACAATCTTCGGCTCTTTCCAGCCCGACAATTGAAAATGGTGATGCAGCGGCGATTGCAGGAAAATGCGCTTGCCGACTCCGGTTTTCGGATTCTTTGTTAATTTGAAATACGAAACCTGCAGCATCACCGACAAGGCTTCGATAATAAACACGCCGCCGACAAACGGCAAAAGAAATTCCTGCTTTGTCAAAATCGCCACCGTTCCGAGTGCGCCGCCGATTGCCAGACTTCCGACATCGCCCATGAAAACTTCCGCTGGCGGCGCGTTATACCATAAAAAACCGAGACTCGCGCCGACCATCGCGCCGCAAAAAACCGTCAATTCCGCTGCTTCCGGTTTGTGCGTGATGTCGAGATACGCCGCCCAGCGACCGTCGCTCGAAACATATGTCAATGCGGTCAGAGCGGACATTGCGATAAAGGTGATGCTTGTCGCCAAGCCGTCCATCCCGTCGGTTAGATTGACCGCGTTCGAGGAACCGAGCAAAACGAAAATAATAAAAATTAAATAAATAATCGCCGGAACTGCCGTAATTCCATTGATTTCCGCCGTCACCTTGAAAAACGGAATGCTGATATTCCAAGGGTAATTAGCCAGCCAGTAAAGACAACCCCAAACAATCAGCGCGGTTATCAATTGCCCCAAAAGTTTCTGCTTGCCCGTCAAACCCAAACTTCGTTTTTTGACGATTTTGATGTAATCGTCCCAAAACCCGATGACACCGAACGCCGTCGTTGCACCCAAAGCCAGCCATAAATACAAACTGTCGAGCCGCGCCCAAAGCACCGTCGAAAGAAAAACCGCTGCCAGAATCAAAACTCCGCCCATTGTCGGCGTGCCTTTTTTAGCTTGGTGTTCTGCCGAAAGTTCTTCGCGGATTTCCTGTCCGTATTTGAGTTCGGCAAGTTTTTTTATCACCTTTCCGCCAAATAAAAGTGAAACTAAAAGCGCGGTAATCGTCGCCCAAGCCGTCCGAAACGTCAGATACTGAAAAACATTTAACCCTTTGTAAAAATACGAGTCGCCGCTCGCGCCGTATTGTTTATAAATAATTTGATATAAAAGGTAATAAAGCATCAGTTGGATTTTGGATTTTAGATTTTGGATTTTGGATTTATCCGCCGTCCTTCGTTTTCCCCTGGTTGAAATTTAAAATCTACAATCAAAATTAACATCTGTGTTTATCCCTGTGCATCTGTGATTTCATTTTTTCAAATTAAAATTTTCCAACAGTTTTTCGACTACTTTTTCCGTCCGCACGCCGCGCGAACCTTTTACCAAAACCAGGTCGCCGGCTTTGATTTCACTTGCCAGGAATTCACCTGCTTTGTTTGAATCCGCAAAAAATCTTGTTTCGCTCAAACCGTTTTCCTTCGCGCTTTGGGTTAATTCCTTTGCCAAACCGCGCACGCCGATTAAAAAATCAATTCCGCTTGCCGCTAGTTGGCTGCCTGTTTCGCAGTGGATTTTTGCTTCGTCTTTTCCGAGTTCGAGCATTTCGCCCGCGACGACGATTTTGCGTTTCGCACTTTTTCCGCCGTCAACCAGAGTCTTGACCATTCCTAAAAGCGCGGCTGGATTCGAATTGTAAGAATCGTTGATAACGGTGAAATCTTCGGCAAAATGCAAGACTTCACCGCGCTGAGTCGGCGGCGCAATTGTTTGCAAAGCGGCGGCGATTTCTTCCGCCGACATCCCAAACCCGAATCCGACCGCCGAAGCTGCGAGCGCATTCAAGACATTGTGCTTCCCCGAAAGCTGAAATCGAACATCGGCTTTGCCGTTTGGCAGATTCAAAACAAAGTGCGTCTCGCCGAATCGCTCCATTTTAATATCGCTTGCCGTTACATCAGCTTCTTTTTCAATACCGAAAGTTATCGTGCTGCCTTTGTGAAAATCGCGCATCGCCAAAACGCGAAAATCATCGGCATTTAAAACCGCAACGCCTTCAGGCTTCATTCCTTCGACGAGTTCGGCTTTGGCTTTGGCGACATTTTCAATCGAGCCGAGATGTTCGATATGAACGGGCAAGACGTTTAATTCAACCGCAATATCGGGCGGCGTAATTTTGCACAAACGAGCGATTTCATTTGATGCGGTTGACATTCCCATTTCCAGAACGGCAACGTCGAAACTTTTGTCTCCGGCGAGATTCAAAACAGTCAAAGGATGTCCGAGTCCGTTGTTGTAATTCTTGATATTTTTAAGAACCTTGCGCCCTGAATTTTCTAAAACGTGCGCGGTCAATTCCTTTGCCGTCGTTTTTCCCGCGCTTCCGGTAATCGCCACGACGGATTTGTTCCATTCCAGATAAACGCCGTGTGCCAAGTTCTGCAAAGCCAAAATCGCGTCGCCGACAAAAATTAAGCGGTCTTGAAATTCTTCTAAAACCGCTCGGTGTTCCACAAATTTGTCGGGACGCGCCACGCAAGCCACCGCGCCTTTTTCAAATGCCGACCGAATGAATTGGTGCGAGTCTTGAAAATCGCCGTTAAAACAATTGTTTTTGTAATCGGGCTGCGAGAGCGCAAAAAAGACTTGACCCGCCTGCACCTCACGCGAGTCAATCGCAAAGGATTGCACCTCGGTTTCGAGCAAAGCGGGATTTAGTTTCGACGCATCGGCGTTCATATATTCGATGGCTGTTTCAAGTTTCAAGTCTTTTGTTTCGACCTCTCGGTTGACGATTTGTTTTTCTTATCGCCTTTCGGTTTTTCCGCATTTATAACCGCTGTTTTTCTAACCGAAGTTTTCTCTTCGCTCGGCGGTTTATTTTCTTTTTTCGTTTCTTTAATAATCTTTGTTTCTTTGGTAATCGATTTTAAGTCTTCGATTTTCGCCGTTTTAATCTGTTTCTTCTTGATTTCTTTTGGTAACTCAACTTTTTCTGAATCATCTGTCGGCGCGGCGGTTGGCTCGCTTTCTACTTCCGCCGGAATTTCCTGCGCCGTCAAAACTTCCTGCTCGATACCGGCATCCGGCGTGACGTTCAATTCAGGCAAAATTGCTTCGGCGATTTCTCTGAAAACCGGCGCGGAAACTTGTCCGCCGTCACGCGCGCCGCCGACCGGCTCGTCCATCACGACTGCAATGACGATTGACGGATTGTCTGCCGGAGCCATTCCGATGAAGGAAGACATATATTTTCCCGCGTCAACCCGTTTCAGTTTCGCGTTGAATTTCCAGGCAGTGCCGGTTTTACCTGCTGATGTGTAGCCGTTTAGCTGCGCTCTTTTCGCCGTGCCTTTTACCACGACTTCGCGCAGCATTGTTCGCAAGCCGCGCGCCGTGTTCGGGCTGACAATCTCCGATTTTTCCGGCTCGACTTGGGAAAAAATCGTGCCGTCCGAGTTGCGGATTTCTTTAATAATATGCGGTTTGATTTTCACGCCGTCGTTGGCAATCGTGCTGTAAGCCGAAGCTATCTGCAAAGCCGTTACGCCGACTTCGTAGCCGATGGACATTGATGCCAGCGAGTCGCCGTTCCAGGTTTCCGGCGAGCGAAACTGTCCGCGCGCCTCCGCCGGCAATTCGATTCCTACCGGCTGCCCGACACCGAATTTTCGAGCATAACCGTAGAAGTTTTCCTTGCCGACGCGCAAACCCGTTTTTATCGCTGCGACATTGCTCGACACGGCGAGTGCTTCTTTGTAAGACATCACTTTGGTAGCGTGCGGGTCGTTGAAACGATGTTTCGCAACTTCGATAAAACCTCTGGTGCAGTCAATCATTCCTTCGGGATTTATCAAATTCGAGTCCATTGCCGAACTGTAAGTTATCAGTTTGAAAACCGAGCCGGGCGAATAGATACTTTGAATCGCTTTGTTCGCATAATTTTCGGGCGCAAAATCACCGTATTTGTTCGGGTCGAAAGACGGATAATTCGCCATTGCCAAAATCTCGCCGGTTTTCGGGTCAAGCACGATTGCCGTTCCCGATTTGGAGTTGGAGGCTTTGACACCTCTTTCGAGTGCTTCTTCGGTTTTATACTGAATCGAGCTGCTGATGGTTAAAACAATGTTCTTCGGCGGCTCGCGTTCTTCGGTTTCCTCTTCTTCATAAACTCTGCCGAGACGGTCGCGGTCTTGCCATTTTCTGACAACCTCGCCGTGCAAAAGTGTTTCCTGCGACATCTCGATTCCCGCCAAACCGACATCGTCGGAATTGCTGAAACCGATAACCTGCGCCGCCAGATTCTTTTGCGGATAACCGCGCTTTTGTTCTTCCTTCCAGTGCAAGCCGACAAACCTCGGCTCGTCAAATTTTTTCAAATCAACGTCCTTTAACTGGTCGTTTAATTTTTCATACGTTTCCTCATCGACTTTTCGCGCCAGCCAGACGAATCTTTTGTTGTTTTGCTTTGCCGTCTGCAATTCTCTGAAAACATCGCTCGGTTTAAGTTTGAGCGCGGCGGCGACTCTTTTTGACGTTTCTTCGACATCTTCGATTTCGGCAGGGTCGGCAAACAGTGATTTTACCTTGACGCTCATTGCCAGAGCGCGCTCCGAGCGGTCGAAAATCGTGCCGCGCAGCATTTTCGTTTTTATCTGATCGCGTCTTTGAACCTGCGCTTTATCACGCAGCCATTCGCTTTGATTGACTTGCAGATGAACCAGCCGCACGCCGATTGCGCCAATCCACAAAATAAAAAACGCCACGATCAGCATAAAGCGCGTGAACGCCGTCTGCATCGGATTTTTTTTGCGTTTGATTTTTTTTAAGCGTTTTGCCATTTGGGTTTTCCAGAATTTTATTAAAATGTCTTCAACGAATTTTATGTCTTCGCAGAAAGTTTTTATAAATTAAAACGCTTTATTTTGCAGCAGATTGTGTCTGAGACTTTTCCTGTCTATCTTTTACAACCGGCGATTTATTAATTTTTATCGCTTCCCGCGCAGGTATCTCCACAGCCTTTTTTATTGCTTCGATTTTGCCGGAAACTGCTTGTTTTACTTTTTCCGCCGCTTTCTCCACGCGCGGTTTTACTGCTGAATTGATTTGGGCGGGAACCGCGGCAAGTTTGTTTGCCGTCTCGGTAAAACCGATTTTCTTGGCGACTCTTTTGATTTCAGCGGGTGAAAGCGCGATTTCTTTGGCAAGCACGAGCCGACGTTTGTCCGCTTCGAGTTCGTTGAGCTGTTTACGCAGTCTGGAATTTTCCATACTGAATTCAATTGAGGAAAAATGCTGACGCGCGGCAAGGAAGAAGCCGGTAATCAGAAACAATCCGCAAATCAGCGTCAAAACGCAGTATCGCCACGGAATCGGATTGCTTTGACGTTTTGTTTTTTGCTTTTTGTTAATTTGGGAAATTTTTTTTCGGCTCATAATCTTCTCCACTTCGCGGGGCGTTAATTTAATTTCAAGCAGGCGCGGAGTTTTGCGCTGCGGGAGCGAGGATTTTCCTCTGTTTCAAGTTCACTTGGCACAACCGGTTTGCGCGTTAAAATTTCGACTTCCTTTTTCGCGCCGCAAACGCATTGCGGAAATTTCGGCGGACAAAAACATTTTCCCGACAGTTTCTGCATCGTTTGCTTAACGATGCGGTCTTCCAAAGAGTGAAAAGTTATCACCGCCAGTCGTCCGTCCTTTTTCAAAATCTCCACGCTGTCGCGGACGAATCGTTCTAAAATTTCAAGTTCGCCGTTGACGGCAATTCGCAGGGCTTGAAACGTGCGCGTCGCGGGGTGGATTTTGTCTTTTTTTCCGCGCCCGACTGCTTTTTCAATTGTTTCGACAAGCTGCTTTGTCGTCTTAATCGGCTCGCCCGAATCTCTTTTTTCAACTATTCGGCGGGCGATGCGTCTGGATAATCTTTCCTCGCCGTATTCGTAAATAATTTTTGCGATTTCAAATTCGGAAAGCGTTTCGAGCAAATCGGCGGCTGTTTCCAAATTTGATTCCCGGTTCATCCGCATATCGAGCGGCGCATCGAACCGAAAACTGAAACCGCGCGTCCGGCTGTCAAACTGCAATGAAGAAACGCCCAAATCAGCTAAAACACCGTCAACCTTCTCAATTTTGGCTTCCGCCAAAACCTGTTTAATATCGGAGAAGTTCGAGTGAAAAACTTTGAATCTTTCGCCAAAACTATTGAGCCTCTCCTTTGCCAACCCAATCGCTTCAAGGTCTTGGTCAATTCCGATAACCTGCGTTTCCTTACTTTTTGCCAGAATTGCTTCCGTATGCCCGCCCAAACCAAGTGTCGCGTCAACAAAAAATTCATCGGCTTGCGGCTTAAGCAGTTGCAGAGTTTCGACAAGCAAAACCGGCTGATGTATGTTTTGGGCTATATTTTTCGGCACGTTCAAAGAGCAATCATTCGTTTTCGAGGACCGAATTCAGTCGCACGAATACACTTCGAGATTTAGTTTTTCAAAAACCCGTAAAAAATGCTTCTAAAATAAATTTCTTAATTTCCGGCGGAAAATCTAACCTGAACCGTCCTTTCTCAGTTGCTTTGCCGTAAAGATGTTCCGCTCGAAACTCTACCGATGACTTGTGCGGAAGGTGCTTAAAATTCTCCATATCTTAAACACTAATTGTGGAAATTTTCTCTTTGCCCAAAGTTTGCGTTAGGCTCTCTTCAACCGAATACAAAGCATCTTACGATTATTTTTTACGGTCTGTCAAGGATTATTTACAATTTTTTTGTGTTAATCAGATGCTTAAAAAATTGCAATTATTCCGAAGGAAAAATTCGCTCATTTTTGTTTTATTCAAAGTTTTTCTTTAGGAGATGTTTGCGGTAAAGTCTATACTCGACTGTTTTCCCCAAATGTGTTTCATTTATGACCGTTACATTTGTCCAACTTATTATTTTCGGCGTGGTTGCGGGTTTGGCGAACGTGCTCGGCGGTTTGATTCTTTTTCCGGCGGGAATTCACAAAAATTACAAAAGCCTTCTCAAGTATGTTTTGGCGTTGGGCGCGGGTTTTATGCTCGGCGTAACATTTATTGATGTTTTGCCGGAAGTGATTGAAATCTGGCTGAAAAAGGAAAATTCACAAGCCAGCGAAGTACTGATTTTTCCGATGCTGCTGGTGCTTGCCGGTTATCTTTTAACTCAATTTTTTGAACACACCATTGCGCCGCATTTTCACCTCGGCGAAGAAGTTCATCCCGAACATCTGATTTCAACCGGCTCGGCTTATACGGCAATCGGCGGATTATTGATTCATACATTTTTCGACGGAGTTTCGATAGCTGCCGCCGCGCAAGTCAATTCGCGTGTCGGGGTTCTGGTTTTTCTGGCGGTTTTTCTGCATAAATTCCCCGAAGGCTTTACAATTGCTTCGATGGTTTTAGCGGCGGGCAAAGGGCGCAGGGAGGTTTTGTATGCGACATCTCTGGTCGGTTTGACGACATTGCTCGGCGTTCTGATTTTTTACTTTGTCGGCGCGAGCATAGGCTTTACGGTAGCTTACGCGCTTCCGCTGGCAAGCGGCGTAACACTTTATGTGGCGGCGAGTGATTTGATTCCCGAAGTCAATCATCACGGCGGCAAACGTCCGCTGGTTTCATTATCAGTATTCGCGGGTGTTGCATTGTTTTTTTTATTACATTACGCTTTACATACGGTTTTAGAAAATTAGAACATTGCAGTAATAATATTCGTATTTGATTCGGATTTAATAAATAGTTTTTTAAGAAATGAGAAAAAACCTTTCGACGATAAAATTTAACGCTCTGATTTTAATTCTCCTTTACGGCTTGATGAATCTGCAAGCCGTTTCGCAAACGGCAAGTCCGTTTTCGATAAACGAATCGCCTTTGCCTGCGCCGACCGAGCCGGTAAATGATTTGGCGGGCGTTCTCGACGAAAGCACCGAACAAGCTCTTAACCAACGGATAAAAGACTTTAAAGCCAAGACAAATCCGCAAGTCGTATTGGCGGTTGCGATTGTGAAGACCACCGGCGAGCGGGATATTTTTGATTATTCTCTGGCGGTTTCGCGCGGTTGGAAAATCGGCACTAAGGATGATGAAAATCCGAGCGCGCTTTTGTTTATCGCCATTGACGACCGCAAATATTTTACGCAAGTCAGCCGAAATTTAGAAGACGAATTGCCCGACGGCGTAGTTGGGCAACTGCAGCGTCAAAATCTTGTTCCCGCATTCAAACAAGCGAATTACGGTAAAGGCATTTCGGATACTATCGAGGCTTACATTCGCACTATCGAGTCGAAGCAAACCGGTCAACCCGTTGACACGGGAACGACCAAGCAACCTCGTGAAAGAAAAGGTTCGGGAGGACTTTGTAACATTGTGACTTGTCTCATAATTTTATTTGTTTTGATGCTCATAATTTTCAGCCGCTTTGGTTCCTCCAAAAACAAAAACGATAACGACCGTTGGGGCGGCGGCGGCGGCGGCGGGTTTGGCGGCGGCAGTGCGTTGCCGTGGATTATCGGCGGAGTTTTGGGCAGCATGGCGGGCGGCGGCAGAGATTCGTCGGGCGGTTGGGGAAGCGACGGCGGTTCTTCCGGCGGCGGCGATTGGGGCGGCTTCGGCGGCGGTGGTGATTTCGGCGGCGGCGGCGCGGGCGGAGATTGGTAAAGACGATTGTGGATTCAAAATTCAGGATTCAAAATTAAAATTTATATCCTGAATCCTGAATTCTAAATTCTGAATTTTATGAAACATCAATTTGACGCATTTATTGACGATTTGAGAGGGACGCACGGCAGAAATCTGGCTTCGGTCATTTTATACGGCGCGGCGGCGGCAGGCGATTTTGTTCCTAACAAATCGCATTACAATCTATTAATTGCGCTTCACGAAATCACGCCGAAGGATTTGCGCTCGGCACAAGCACCGATGCGCGAATGGCACCGGATGGGTCATCCCGTGCCGGTTTATTTTACAGTCGCCGAACTTAAAAGCGCGGCGGACGTTTTCCCGATAGAGTTTCATCAGATGGAAAGTGCCAGGATTTTACTTTACGGCACGGATGTTTTGGCGGATTTGAATATCTCTGACGAGCATTTAAGACATCAAACCGAATACGAACTCAGAAGCAAACTGATTCACCTGCGCCGTCAATATATTCCCGTTTCGACTTCGGTTTCCGGCTTGGTAAATCTAATGGCGGAAAGCCTTTCGAGTTTTGCCACGATTTTTCGCGCCGTTTTGATAATTCACGGATTCAAGCCGCCGGTAACGAAACACGAAATTATTGCCGCAACGGTCAAAGAGTTAAAAATAGACGGCAAATCGTTTGAAAAAATCTTCGAGATTCGGGAAAATAATTCATCTAATATGCTTGATGATGTTTCGGCTAATGCGCTTTTTGCAGATTATATGCAGCAGATTGAAAACGTCATCGAATCGGTCGATAGAGTCCAGGGCGATTAATCCGGAAGTATTATTCGGAAAGATTAATGTCCGCATTTCCAAGACCGAATTTCATTTTGGAAAAGCATAAACTTGAACAAAATCCGGACAAAATTCGTTATAATTTGGCAACGGGGAATTTTTGGTTTATAAGCAATATAGATGTTTCGCATAAACAATTTAAGGTAAGTTTTAAAAGGAGAAATTAGAAATGAAAAGAGTAATTTTATTAACAGTCGCGTTGTTTGCCGCATTCGGTTTAAGCGGTTGCAGCTACAACGATTTGACAAGCAGACAGCAAGGCGTAAAAGGTAAATGGGCAAATGTCGAAAGCTCGCTGCAGCGTCGCGCCGATTTGATTCCGAATTTGGTATCAACCGCGCAGATGCTCGGCGTGCAGGAACAGGAAGTTTTCGGGCAGATTTCCGACGCGCGTTCGCGTCTTATCAATGCGTCGCAAGCCGCACCGCAAGGCGCGGACGGCGACAAAACGCCCGAACAAAAACAAGCTGTCCTCGATGCCAATAATAGCTTTGGCGGAACAGTCGGAAGACTGCTTAGCTTGCAGGAAAATTATCCTGTTTTGCGTTCGAGCGATGCGTTTTTGAAAGTGCAGGACGAACTGTCAAGCACGGAAAACAGAATCAACGTGGCGAGAACAGATTATAACTTGGCAGTTACCGAG
>Ga0136617_10003747_pt1 | contig 13577 bp, 9 predicted proteins | sample AntDrymUQ3222106_2_FD_129672 | JGI IMG/M metagenome (GOLD analysis project Ga0136617, IMG submission 129672) | Polar desert sand microbial communities from Dry Valleys, Antarctica - metaG UQ322 (21.06) | ecosystem: Environmental > Terrestrial > Soil > Desert | place: Antarctica: Dry Valley...
CTCTCTTTCTCCCCGCTGTGCCGCAGACTGGTGATGAATGAAATGACGAGCGCGAGCGGGGCGATGATGAGGAGCCGCGCTTCGACCCTGGCCTGCCGATCGGGATCACTCATCGGAATCGCAATTGTGACCAGTGTTACGCTGCGACGCGAGGGGAGAGTTCCGTGCACGTAACTGGTCGCGTTTTGCGGATTGGTCGCGCAAAATATTCGCTCAGATTCGACTGACCATCGCGCTTGGCGGCGGCGCAGGACACAGCAAGTTGATGGCGTACGAGAGAGCCTTTATTCGAGCAGAAGATCAGGGGCTGGCTCTAGTCGCGCGGATTCTGACGAAGTAGGTCGGTGCGGGCGCGGGGAAGCGACGCGTGATTTGCTCGTTCTCGGAGCTAAGCACGATGTTGCTAACAACCGCCGGGGTGACTGGCGTCCATGTCTGGAGGTCGCTCGATGCTTCGTAGCTCACCGCAACATCTGTGGCGTTTCGATTATGCGGGAAGCTAACGAACAAATGGTAGCTGCCGCCCTGGCTGGTTACACTCACGGTGATGGCGGGCGTTGGCTCCGGCTGCCATGGGTCACGGTTAAAGACGTATTCGAGAAGATTCTTCACGCCGTCGCCGTCAGGATCGGCTGCGTCGCCGCTCATTGATGGGTCCGCAAGCTCGGGATCGGTGAACCGTGTGCGTCGCCACGCTTGCCCGGGCGAGATGCCGTAGAAAACCATCTCGGCGTAGTCGGGATGATCGATGAAGGGGTTTCGGTTGTGCTGGTAATCTGAGTAGATCCGCTGATTGCGCTCCTGCTCGGGCGCTGCGACGGGAAATTGGCGGTGCCACGCGGAGACGGTGGTGAGCTTGCCGAAGCGATATTGCGCGGCGTTTGGCGAATCGGAGAGTTCGAGATCGGGCACATCGGGATCGGTGCCGTCGTAACGGACCGCCATGTAAAACATGGCGCGGGCCACGGCGCCCTTATCGGCATCGCGCGGTTCCCAGGAGTTGGGGTCCGCGCTCGAACCGGGCGCTTCCGGGTGGGTGGAGATCGGTGTGGTCGAGTAGTCGTAATACTTGTTCCCGCGGGAGCTGTTCACGTTCGTATCGATGGGACGAAGATTGAAGAGGTCGCTCTTCGCCCGGCTGTTTCCGTTCCAGGCGGTGATGCCGTAAGATTGCGGCCAGAGATGGTCACGAGCCCACGTGCCGGTGCTGCCGTTCGATTGCTCGCTCTTCGGGACGGAGAAGCCTGAGTAAATGAGGAGGATGTCTAGCGGATCGAACGGATCTTGATCGAGCAGTTTCACTGCGTCCCACGTGTCTGTGCTGACGGCGGTGTAGGGGATGACAGTTTGATTCCGAATGATGCTCTGAAGCGCGGACTTGAGCGCGGCGCCCGTCTGGCCAATCGCCGAATCATAATAGTGCAGCGGAGCGTCAGACTCAGCCAGGGCCGACCGCGCGAGAAGGAATGCGGCTAAGAAATACAACACCGTGGTGCTGCTGCGAAAGGTGAAGGCCCAGGTCACGGGCCCGGAGAGTAGCGGATTTAACCGCGCGGTCTGTCATTATCGTTCTGAGGAAGGCCGGGCCTCCGGAATCAACCTGCCCCCGGCCTCTTCACCCACACCGGCTTCCTGGCGCACCTTCCGGGAAAGCAGTTTAAGGCACAAGAGCCGCTATGAAGTTCCGTCAGCATGCCAGCGAGAACCGAGCGAGCGAGTGAGTGGATCAAGCTCGATCTGCACATCCACACGCTCGATGACACCAAGGACGCGCTCGATTACTCCGCGCATCAACTGCTCGAACGCGCGAAGGCGTGTGGCATCGAGGTGCTTGCGATCACGCTGCACGATTCCGTTTTTCAGCGGGAAGATGTTTTCGCGGACGCCGCCTCGATGGGCATTTTGCTCATCTCCGCGGCGGAGATGCGGCTGCACGGGGCCGATATCGTGCTCCTGAATGTTCGGCCAGAAGAAGCCGAGTCCCTCAGGACCTTCGACGACGTCCGCCGACTGCGTGCAACGCGTGGGAATTCGATTTTCACCTTTGCGCCGCATCCGTTCTACTTCATTGGCGGGTCGATTGGCGGGAAGCGTCTGGTCAAAAACATCGATTGCTTCGACGCGATCGAGATCTGCCATTTCCACAACGGTTGGTTCGATCGCAACCGGCCGGCGCGGCAGGTGGCGACACGCTACGTCAAACCGCTTCTGGCCACTTCTGATGCGCATCAACTGAGCGCCTTCGGCTCGCACTACACCAGCATTCCGCGTCCGACGGAGTTGACGCCGGAAAACGTATTCGCGCAGCTCCGGAACGGCCGCGGACGCCTAACGAGTCCTCCGTGCAGCGTCGCGGATCTGCTCAGCACACTTAATTTTATTTTTGTCCGGCACCCGCGACAGCAGCGGCGCCGGCGAAACGGTTTTTCCTGCTCCTGATCTTGGTCCTGCCGTAAAGGATTAGGGTCAGAACAGGAGCGGGCGCGCATCGGGTGGTGAAAGGCACTCTTGAATCCAAGGGTGAAACCTGAGAAAAGGCTGATGTTGATATGAAAACGCTCGCCTGCATTTTACTGGTTGTCGCCGTCGCTCTAAGCGGATGTAAGTCACCCTGGAAGAAGAAGAAAGAAGAAGAAGCGACCAAGACTAAGAAGGAGGTTGCCACTTCCGAGGAGGGTTCCGAAGTCGACTTCACCGCTTTTGTGGGCCGTCTACGCAAAGCGGTCCAGGCGCATGATCTGGAAGCTGTCGCCGGGATGATGACAACGGATTTTGCCTTCGTCATGGGCGCCGCACCCGAGCAGGACCGGAAAGGCGAAGGGGTTTTCCAGTATTGGGATGAGAACGGCCTTTGGCCTGAGCTCGAAGGCATTCTCTCGGAAAAGTTCGTAAAGAAGGGCGAGTTCATGGTGGCCCCGCCGCAATTCGCAAATACGGCGATTGACTACGATGGCTACCGCGCCGGAATTCGGCGGGTAAGCGGGAGCTGGAAGTTCGCCTATTTCGTCAATGGGTAGGAGCAGTGACGAGTGACAGGTGACGAGGGATGAGTAGCCTGTCGTAGTTCGAAAGCGTTGCTTCCGGTCTCGTCACTTGTCACTCATCACTCATCACTTTCTCGGCCTTCCGCATCGGCCACCGTTTGTCTTCGTGCGCGAGCTGATTGCCACGCATCCGGGGTCGGGCGCCGAATGCATGACGTGGTTCGATCCCGAGGATCCGATGTTTGGCGGACACTTTCCGGGGAACCCGGTCGTGCCGGGCGTGATTTTGACTGAAGCGCTCGCACAAACTGCTGGCATCGCTGCAGCGTCGGGTTACGCAGAGGACCAGCAGCCGCTATTTCTGCTTTCTGCCATTCGAGGAATGAAATTTTACCGCGCTGCTCGCCCTGGTGAAAGAATTCATTTACAGGCCGAAAAATTGGCAGGCGTAGAGGACTTGGTGCAGTTTGCGGTTAAGGCAACGGTGGACGGCGTTTCCGTGGCGGAAGGACAACTGGTTCTGTCTGTAGCGCGGCTTGGCGGGACAAGTGATGCGCCGGAATGAAAGCGATGTCCGTATCTCTTACGCACTGATGACACAGCTTCCAAAAACCACTCCGATTGAACCGCGCCCGGGTAGCCATGAACTAAATGGCGGAAGCGAAGAGCCGCGCATTGGCATTATCATTCCAGCTTGCAACGAAGAAGCCTGCATCGCACGCGTGCTTGAAGAGTTGCTCACCGTTATCGAGCCCCGGAAATACGCGGTCGCGGTGGGAGTGAATGATTCTTCCGATCAAACCGCAGCCATCGCTCGCGGATACCCGGTTGTGGTCGCGGAAACGAGCAGACGCGGGTATGGCTTTGGTTGTCAGGAGGCAATCGACGCCCTAACGAGAGCAAATTCTTCCATCACCGCCTATGTTTTCTTCGCGGCCGATGGGGCGAGCGATCCACACGATGTGCGGAATTTGGTTACCGCGCACGGACAAGGTTACGGCATGGTGCTGGGGGCGAGGACGACGCGGTTGTGTAACTGGCGCATGATGAGTTTTTCCCACGTGGTAGCGAACATCGCTCTCGGTGCGTGGGCTGGGCTGCTCAGTGGTCGCTGGTTCAAGGATCTCGCTCCGCTGCGACTGATCGATCGGCAACTGTTTGAGGCAATGGCGCCGCGCGAGATGACATTCGGCTGGACAATTGAGCCGCAGATCGGAGCGGCGATGCTGGGAGCGAGCGTGTGCGAAATCACGGCCACTGAGCGGAGACGGCTCGGCGGGCAACAAAAGGTTTCTGGCGTCAACTGGCGCCGCACCTTCTCAATCGGCTGCCGAATTGTCGCCGCGGGCTGGCGCGCACGAATCCGATTCGCTCGGCTTCTCCGGAAGAGAATCACAGTTCCGCAGCGCGTATTGCACGCGCAATCGCAGTCCGGCGCCTGAGTGGTGATGGCTCTTCTTCTCGTTAGGCGCGCCTATCCCTGTAGCCACGGCCCAATGGGCCGTCCTGTGTGCGTGCAACGTCAGCGACGGACGCCCCAGAGGGGCGTGGCTACAGTCCTTCTGCTCCTGGCTTGCGCCTTGCAGAGTTGCGCCTTCTTCTCCGGCAAACCACCCTTGCCGAAGCACGCCTCGATCGAGCGTCTGGAAGAGCCTGCGGCCAGGACAGACTTTGCCGCGGTGGTGGAGAGTGCGGATGTTATCTACTTTCCAAGCGACCGCGCCGCGTCCGGCGCGAGATCGGAACCCGCGGCGCTCCTGGTGGAAGCGCTGGAGAAGACTGGCCATCCATTTGCGATTGCGTGGGATCTGGTGGACGCATCGCAGCAACCGCTCCTTGACGAGCTGTCGGCGCTGATGGGCAAGGCTCGGGAAGAGTTGATCGCCCGGCTCGAGCTCGTTGGTTCGGGGCGGGCGCGCGAACATTGTCGAGCGCTCCTGCGCGAATTGCGCCCAGCCGGTGTCTCCTATCTAGCCCTGCGCTGTCCGGCGACGCTCATCGGAAAAATTGCATCGTCCGAGCCGCTTACTTCCGAGGAAGAGAAACTCCTGGCCCGCGGTTATACCGCGCCGCCGGGTGGGTTTCAGAATTATGCCGAGCGGCAACCGGCCGCCGCTTTGGGCGATCGAACGCTGGCAAGGTCCTACCGCGCGGAACTCGTTAGGCAGCAATTCATCGCGGAGAGAATTGTGCGGTCCCTGCGCGGCGCGGCCGAAGCGGGCAAGCTTCTCGTATTCCTGGGCGACGCCGATCTTGGGTCAGAAGGGACCGTGCCGTATTACGTCGCGCAGAAATTGCGTGTGCGTCAGCTTGTGCTCGGCTCTGAAATGCCGCGCAAGGAGCGGGCAAAGTTATTAACGATCGAGCGCGGGCGTCCCGCCTTCCAGATCGTAGATCGCGCCCCAGTTCCCACTCGCGATTGAGGTGGCATCGCGCTCCCATGGGCGCGTGCTCTGGGCGTAGTTTTCCTTTTCTTGGTCTCCCCAGAAAACGTAACGCACGCCTAAATACCGCGCCTGCTCTCTCCAATCGGGCGCACCTTGCATGAGGTTCTTCAGCCTTCGTTCGATATCGGCGTAATCGAAACCTTGCGTCCAAAGATGGCCGGGATACCCGAGCACCAGTTTGCGACCCTGCAAGAGGAGAGGATGATTGTAGGTCGGAAACGCCGCGAAACGCGCCGTCGCTGGGAGCTTGCGCACCGCTGAGCCGACGCCGTCGACCTCCGGCCGTTCCGCCAAAGTGTAGCCATTTTGGCCTGGGAGGAGGCCACCGAAGAGCGAGACAAATCCGGAGGCGAAAAGCGCAACACAAACACCGACTCGCGCTGGAATCGGCCAGCGTGCGATCAAATCCGTCCAAAGAAACGGCAGTATGATCAGATAAGCCCAGATGATGAGCTTGATGTTATCCCATTCCCACGGCGCGGTTTTGACCAGACAGGCGAACAGAAAAAGAAGGGCAGCCGGAGTAAAAAAGGCAAGGACTGGATGCGATCGGAAGTTGAACCCGGCCTTCGATCTCCAAACGCGCCAAACGCAAACTCCGACCAGAACGAGGACGAGAGGGATGAACAATCCGAAGTTCAAGAACCAGAACTTAAAAAACGGAGCGGCCATATCGCCTCCGCCTTGCACCCAACCGGGTTTCCAAGCCAGAAGCGAGCGCGCCCTGAAGTGGTCGGTGATTGTCCAGACGAAGAACGTTGCGGGTAAAACGGCAGCACCCACGAGAATGCCGAGTTGCGTGCGTACTCCTCGGTTCCCGATCACGAACAGGAATGCCGCGACCAAGCTGAGCGCGATGAAGGTGTGGAGATGGAAGAGCGGCATCGATGCGTAGAGGCTGAACTCGACCCAAAACGGCAGCGGAGGTTTTTGCCAAGGAGCGGCGGTTTCTAAACCGCCGCCGCGGGCAGGCTTGGCCGAGGGGAGGGGCGTTTCTGAAAACGCCCTTCCTTGGACGTACTTGGCACGCCACTGATAAAGCAGGAGCAACCCCGCCGGCAGCGCATAGAGCAGCCCGCGTTGGGTGACGAACATGGCAAGGGGTAGATTTTTCCAGGCGATCGTTTTGTCGCCCTGGTAATCCAGGAATTTCCACTTCTGCAAAATTTCGAATCCCGCAAGGCCGCCGTTGAAAAGGAAACCAGCGACGGTAAAGGAGCCGCCCCATTTGTAGAGCGCGTAGAAAGTGGCGAGCGTCCCGATCAATCCCGCGAGGATCAATCCGCGCGTCATGTCCCAACCCAGGAGCAGGAGCAGGGCGTTGAACAGATCCGTCCCCGCCGGATAACGCATTTTGCTGAAGGCGTGAATTGGATTGTCCGGCCAGAGCGGGACGCCATTGGCGAAGTTTTTGACGTAGGCGATGTGCAGCGCGAGATCGCCGAGGTTGTTAACTGACTGGATCTTCAACTCGTTGGCGTCGATGAAGAGAAGCCAGCAAAAAGAACGAAAGGCGAAGAAACCGAAGCAGGCCGCGAGGAGCCAAAAAAAGACGCGGTAGTGATCGGAACGGGGCACCGAATCGTCCGGAGAGACGTCACCGCTGAATGTTTGCCAATAGGCGAGGACGGCGACGGCAAGCGCGATCAGAAATGAAATCAGCGCGATCGTTCCGCCAAGGCCGCCAAGGACGATGCCTAACAAGAGCGCGCAGACCGTCGCGACATTGACGAACGTCAGGCCTGCCGCAAGCCACTTCATCGGAGAGGAGACACTCCTGTCGACATTTCAATATCTACACCCGACACGCGCCAGGAAGGTCTCGTCTCCGATGCCAGCATCACGACCATGTGCATGCACGAAGAGGAGAATGTCGCTTACTCCCGCGCGTGCCCCGTAAAATCCGGCACTTTCCCCTGGAAGAAATCACTAAAGACTTTCGCGTTCAGATACAGCTTTGAGGTGTCCTGATATGGCCGAATCGTAAACGGCATCGTGTAGTAGCTGCCCCGTAACTTCCCTTCCACGGTCGCGATCTTATCCTCCTGCACGACCAGGAAATCGGCGTCGAGCAGCGAGGGTAGATTATCCTTCTCGTAATAACCGATGCGGGGAAAGTCGCCCAGAATCCACGGCAACGGATAGGCGCTGGTTCGGATCATGTGGCCGATAAGCTGGTAGGAGGTGGGATTTCTGCGCGCCAGTTCAAGTAGCGGATCAGTCAATTTGCTGATGTCGTTGTAAGTCTGGACGTAGACATAAGGCTCGGTCTCGGTTGTGCAGCGGAAGTAATTCAAGCGCACCGACAGTCCGAGCGAAACCGCGAGCACGACCGCCGCGACCGCGTAGCCAATCCGGCGGAACTTTTCCGGCACGAGCATGACCGCGGCGCCAAAGACGAAGAGGAACGGCCAGATGATGCTGATGATGCACCACGGCGTTTTGTATCGCACGATCGAGTAGGCCATGAGCGTGCCGACGCCATAGATTGCGAGGTAGCGAAGGGGAATGTCTTTGAATAACTGGCAGAGCGCGCAGGCGAGTAACCCAATTGCGATCGGGGTCTCGTAGCGTCCGATCAGCATCAGCCAGTACCACCAGGCTTTTTCGTGGCCATTGCCATTATGGCCGGTCTTAAACCAGGTACCGAAGGTTTCGTAGAGCCCTCTTACGCCACTAAAATTGTAGAACGTCCCCGAATAGAAAAAGATGAGCGCGGCGACCCCGATCGCGAAGACGGCCGCCAGGTCAAGACTGCTCCAGGTCTGTGCCGCCGGTTTTGTTTCTCCAGCCGGGGTAATCTGATGTGAGATCCAGGCGACGAAGACGGCCAGGCCCGCGCAGCCCACATGGATGATGTAAGTCTCCTTGGTCAGGATCATCCCGAAAAGTCCCATCCCCGCGCACCAGAGATATTTTGTGGTGCCAAATTTCCAGAGGCCGAGCAGCCCGAGGATGAAGAGCATTGAAAAGAGGAGCAGCCACACCTCGTGGATGGAGTAGCGACCATAGAAAACAAACGCGGGCGAGACCGCCATGGCGAGCGCAGCCAGGCGGCTGGTGTTCCGGCCCACTAGCGGCTCGAATTTCAAGGCAAGCCATATGCAGTAGATGCTTCCAAGCACCACGGGCATGCGCTGGGCCCAGAGATTCCGCCCGAAGAGAGTCTGCGAAATGAAGAGAATATAGAAGTGGAGCGGTCCGTGGTAATTCGTCGGGTCATACTTGTAGAAGCCATTCTTCGTCATCTGATCGACGAACCAGCCGTTGATGCCTTCGTCGAAATGGGGCGGCTTGATCGCGAGCAGGAAAATTCGCAGGAACGCGCCGAGCGCGACGATCAACCACGGGGTCCAATCGATTGCTGCGATCCGGTTCTGCCAGGCAACGAGCGGCTCCTGCCACGAGGGAGAATCCGCTAGCGCGGCCTGCGCTCCGCTGCTAGTACGCGCTGCGATGCGCATTTTGGTGACCGGTGGTTGTGGCTTCATCGGGAGCAACTTTGTCCGCTATATTCTGCAACATTACAATCCGGCCTCGGTCAGCAACGTGGATGTGCTGACTTATGCCGGCAACCTCGCCAATCTCGATGGCGTGGCGCAGCAATACGGCGAGCGATATGAGTTCTTCAAGGCCGATATTGCCGACGCCGAGCAGATGGAGGCGCTCATGACGGAGCACACCTTCTACGCAGTGGTGAACTTTGCCGCCGAATCGCATGTCGACCGTAGCATCAACGATCCGCAGAATTTCATACACACCAATGTCGTCGGCATGAGTATTCTGCTCGACTGCGCCCGACGCCACGGGGTGCAACGTTTCGTGCAGGTCTCGACCGATGAAGTCTATGGCTCGTTAGGAGAAACCGGAAAATTCACCGAGCAATCGCCGCTCGAACCCAGCTCGCCTTATTCCGCGAGCAAAGCGGGCGCCGATCTGCTCGCACTCGCCTGTCATAGGACCTTCGGCCAGGACATCGTCGTCACGCGCTGTTCAAACAACTACGGCCCATATCAATTTCCCGAGAAGCTGATCCCGCTCATGATCGTCAAGGCCCTGCGCGGCGAGCCGCTGCCCGTCTATGGCGACGGCCGCAACGTACGCGATTGGATCCACGTCGAGGATCACTGCGCCGGTATCGTGTCCGCGCTCTTCGAAGGAGAAGCCGGCGCCGTTTACAACTTCGGCGGCAACAGCGAGATGGTGAACATGGAGGTGGTGAAGCGCATCCTCGATAAACTCGGCAAACCGCATTCCCTCATCAGCTTCGTCACCGACCGGTTAGGCCACGACCGCCGCTACGCGATCGACTCCTCCTTCGCCCAGCAAGAGCTGAAATGGAAACCACTGCGCGATTTTCGCGAAGGCCTGGAGACGACGATTGACTGGTACCTGAACAACCGCGCCTGGTGGCAGCCGTTGCTCGAGCGCGCAGGACGCTACTGACCCGCTTCGACGCTGCATAGACGAGGCCGGCACACTCGAGCTTCACCCGCCGGAGGGAGCCGGTTTCGCTTCCTAAGTCAGGCGCGGAAGAGTATGACGAGAAGGCCGCCGCATCACGATGACCCCTCGCTCTTGGAAATCCTTCTTCGCCTGCTTCCTTTTCGTCACTGGGACGGGGTTGCTGTTGCTTGCGACCGTTGCTCCGGAGAAAATCCTCAGTAGTCAACTGGAGAGCGGCTCGCTTGTCGTGGCCGGCACCGACGTCAATCTGGTCACCGGCGCGGAAACGTATCCGCGCGTAACCCAGAACACGAGCGCGACCTGGGGTCACGGCAACACCGTCGTGGTGGCTTATCAGGACTCCACCGGATTGGATTTGTCTCCGAGCAGCAATTGCGGCGTCTCTGTTTCCACCGACGGCGGCGCGACCTTTACGCGCCTGTCCTACAAGTTCAATGACGGCGGCGCGTGCTACGGCGGTCCGTCAGTGCTCTACAGCACTAATGCCGCGAAGTGGTTCGTCTATTTTCTCTCCGGGCGATGCGGCGGGGCGCCGGCGATCGGACAATGGGAATCTCCCGACGGGATCAACTGGACGAGCGCGCCCTGCATTCCGAACACGAGCAACGCCCAGAATCCGGCGAGTTGGGTGGAGACAAACCCGGGTAATGCTTTGTACCCACGCCAATATGTCGCTTTCAACAACTTCAGTGTGCCGAACGCGCCGGTGCGGCTTGTCAAATCAACCGATGGCGGCCTGACCTGGAGCCCACCGGTTAGCGTTACCGATCCTTCGCCATCGGCTCCGTTCCGTCGCGTCTTGAACGTATCTGGCGGTCCGGGCGCCGGCGTTAACCAACCCATCATCGTCCAGCTGATGGAGGAAGGCGGCGGCGGGCTGAATGGCGAACGGAAACATTTCGCCGCCGTCTCAAACGACGGCGCTGCAACATTTGCTCCGCCGGTGCAGCAGAATCCCCCTGGGACCCTCGGGCCGGGTCGCGCCACTTGCCTCGATAATAACTACTTCGCCTGCATCTACACGACGCCGAACAACGGGTATTGGCGCGACATGGGCGCGGGCCAGGCAGGCGTCGGCCCGGACAATGTGATGCACTACGTTTACTCGGCCCGCGTCAGCGGAGATCCAGGGAACATCTATTACGTGCGTTCGAACAATAACGGACTGAGCTGGTCGTTTCCGCTAAAGCTGAACGCCGACAGCACGACACGCGCGCAGTGGGGCCCATCCCTGGCGGTCAATGCGCAGGGGAGAGTCGTCGTCAGCTGGTACGACGAGCGCAACACGGCGGGCGATTCGCTGCAACGCTACGCGCGCGCCTTGCTCGATAACGGAGCGACCTGGGACGAGGACTTCGCGTTGAGTGATGTCATCTTCGCCAAACCATTGCAGCCTGATCCAGGCATCGAGCCCTCCAATGCCGGAAGCTACAACCACGCCGCCTTCAGCGATGACGGGAAGGGAGATGTCGCCTATCACACCTGGACGGACGGGAGGGTCTCAATCAATGGCCAACCGCAGCAGGATGTCTTCTTCGACAAAATCAAAGTCTCGGTTCCGTCATTCACCGTCACCACGATTGCCGACCATGACGACGGCTCCTGCGATGCCGCCGATTGCACGTTGCGCGAAGCGATCAACGCCTCGAATGCGCGCACCTCCAGTCAATCGATCCCCTTCAATATCACCTTCGCGCTCGGCGTGACGGGGACAATTCCGATCACCGTCCCCAACACCGGCCTCAACATCTTCCTGCCGGTCAACATCATTGGCCCGGGTGCGCGCAACCTCACCCTCAGTGGAGGTGGCACGGCACGAATCTTTAATATCCCGAGCGGCGCCGGGAGCTCGAAAATCTCCGGCCTTACGCTGACGAATGGCAATGCTTCGGGAAGCAACTCCGGCGGCGGGATCCTCAATGGAGCCTCGCTCAGCCTTTCCGATTGCACCCTGAGCGGGAACGTTTCTGCCGTCCACGGCGGCGCCATCTACAACAACGGCCAGAACGGCAACGCCAGTCTCACCCTAAACAATTGCACGGTGAGCGGAAACTCATCGACCGGCAGCGGCGGCGCCATCTTCAGTGCCGCCTACAGCGGTCGCACGACAACGAACCTGACGAACTGCACTTTCGACCACAACATCGCCAGTCAGTACGGCGGTGCGATCTACAGCGACGGCACCCTCAACGGCAACGCCGCACTTACCGTCACCAACTGCACCTTCAAGGAGAACAGCGCGAACTTCGCGTTCGGAGGAATAGCGATCGACGGCAGCAATCCGGGTAGCACGGGCATCGCGACCCTGCTCTTGCGCAATACGATCCTCCGAACGGGCGATGCCGGCGTAAACCTGAGCAACGATGGAGGGACCGTCACCTCGCAAGGTAACAACCTGAGCAACGATGCGGCCGGCGGACCACCCGCGGGTACCGCTCCCGGTGGATTGCTCAATGGCACGAGCGACCTGCGCAACACCGATCCCCAACTCGCTGCCCTCGCAAACAATGGCGGTCCGACTGATACCGCCGCGCTGCTGCCCGCCAGTCCCGCGATTAACTCCGGCAACGATGCGCTTGCTCCCAAGCTGGACCAACGCGGCTATGTCCGCGCGAGCGTGAGCGATCGCGGCGCGTTCGAACTAAACGGTTTACCCCTTCGCATCACCTCCATCACGCGGCTTGCCAATGGTCGCATCATGTTGCAAGGGGCCGGCGTGATCAGCGGCGTCCACACCATTCACGCCTCGCCCGATCTGGGCTTCGATAGTTTCGGCCGCATCGGGAACGCGACCGCTGACTCGTTAGGGACGTGGCAGTATCAAGACAACGACGCGAGTGGCCTAACGAAGCGATTCTATCGCGCGAGTTTTCCGTAGTTCCGCCTGGTGCGGTTGCTTTCCCCTTCCGCAACTTAGGTGCGGCACGACTTCCGCGGAGGCCTGGAAGCGACGATCGATTGGTATCTGAACAATCGCCCCTGGTGGCAGCCGCTGTTGGAACGCGCGGGGACGATATTGACGCGGGCCCGAAGTTTCCGCATCGACTCCGTCGGGGGCGTCGTTAAACGGTTCCTAGTCGTATGGCGAAGAAACGTTCGTCCTCAGCCCGTCGACCGCGAAAACGGGAGGAGGTGCAAATCGGCGGCAGTTCCGTCAATCGCAGTGATCTCGAAGGACTGCAAACCGCTTGGGAGCGCAAACAGCTCGTCTTGTTTTGTCGGCGCGGGCGTGTCGCTACACTACGGGATTCCGACCTGGAAGAACTTGGTTCTCGAGATGTTGTTCGATCAGACGGAGCACGCAGGTCGGCTCCGGGGTCTCTTTCCGCATTACCGTCGTGCGCTTGCTTCCTGGCTCGCCGATTATTTCGAATACAACCCCGTCATTCTGGCGCGAATCATCGAAGACAATCTGCGAAAACGTAAAGGATCAGGACAGCAGGATCCGTTTCTTTCCAGCATCCGTCAGCATCTGTATGCGGCCTACAAGCCGACTTCGCGCAGGAGCGCCCTGTCCGCGATCGCCGAGCTTATTCGGAAAAGCGAGGGAAGCATCCCGGCGGTCATAAACTTCAACTTCGACGATTTGCTCGAGGAACAACTGAGACAGCGTGGAGTCGATCACATCTCGGTCACGGCCGATGCGCGGCGCGCGCACGATCGTCTTCCCATCATCCAC
>Ga0136617_10003748_pt1 | contig 13576 bp, 13 predicted proteins | sample AntDrymUQ3222106_2_FD_129672 | JGI IMG/M metagenome (GOLD analysis project Ga0136617, IMG submission 129672) | Polar desert sand microbial communities from Dry Valleys, Antarctica - metaG UQ322 (21.06) | ecosystem: Environmental > Terrestrial > Soil > Desert | place: Antarctica: Dry Valley...
AGCGGGAGCAGGTCTTCGCCGAGTACGCCGACCGGGAAGGCGACATCATCAACGGCCAGATCGACCATTTCGAGGCCGGCTCTGCGATCATCGAGCTCGGCAAAGCCAAGGCCATCCTCCCGCGCACCGAGCAGGCTCCGCACGAACGCTACTTCGTGGGTCAGCATCGGAAGGTCCTGGTCCTCGAGGTGCGCCGCTCGATCCACGGCCCACAGATCATCGTGAGCCGCGCGCATCGAGGTCTCGTGAAGCGGCTCTTCGAGCTCGAAGTGCCTGAGATCTACCACGGGCAGGTCGAGATCATGGGCATCGCGCGCGAGGCCGGATCGCGGACGAAGATCGCCGTGCGCTCCCGCCAGCCCGGGCTCGACCCGGTCGGGGCGTGTGTCGGACAGCGCGGCCTACGCGTCCAGGCGATCTCGAACGAGCTTGGCGGCGAGCGGGTCGAGGTGATCCAGTACGACAACGACTCGCAGAAGTACGTCGCGAACGCGCTGTCCCCGTCCCCGGTGATCCGGGTCGATATCGTCCCCGAGGAGAAGACCGCCTACGTGGTCGTGCCGGACCGCTACCTCTCGCTCGCGATCGGGAAGGAGGGGCAGAACGCCCGCCTGGCCGCGAAGATCACGGGTTGGCGCATCGACATCCGCAGCGAATCGGAAGTACGGGCGGAGACCGAGCCGGAGCCCGAGCCCGAGATCGTCGTCCTCGAGGAGGCGGTCGAGCCCGTCACCACGACCGCGGAGGAGGACGAGGCGGCCATCCGCGACGACCTGGTCGCCGAGGTCGAGATGGAATCGGCGATGGCCGATGAGGACGAGCTCGAGGAGGAGGACCGTGCGCTCCTTGGCGGGAAGAAGAAGAAGAAGGATCGCTAAGGCGGCGCACACTTCTCCGCAGAGGACGTGCGTGGCCTGCCGGACAGTGCGGGCCAAGCGCGAGCTGGTCCGCGTCGTACGGTCGCCTGAGGGCACGCTCTCGGTCGACCTGCGAGGCAAAGCGTCGGGACGCGGCGCGTACGTGTGTCCAGACCCGGCGTGCCTGTCGCGCGGGCTGGTCGATGGCGCGATCGCCAGGGCCCTGGCAACGCAGATCACGGCGGACATCGCGAGGCGATTGGAGGACGAGCTGAACGACGCACGTCACGTGAGAACGCACGGTGCCTAAGGCGCGCCCGCGGCGGATGCCGCCGCACCGCGGTCCGCGTCCGCGGCGTCGGCCGTCGCGCGGCGGCCCGCCGCCGGTGGTCGTCGAGCAGGCCGCGCCGCCCCCGCTCGTTCTCGGGGCGAACGGCCGCGCCCCGGTCACGATCGGGGCGACCGTTCAGGTGGGCGAGCTCGCGAAGCTGCTCGAATCGAACGTCGTTGACGTGATCCGAAGCCTCGTGAACCTGGGCGCGATGGTCACGATCAACCAGGCCGTGGACTTCGAGACGGCATCTCTCGTCGCGAACGAGATGGGCTATGAGGTCCTCCCCGAGAAGCAGGACGCGCCCGAGCCCGCTGATGGCGAGAACGTGGCCGCGCCGGGCAAGGAGATCCTGTGGACCGACGAGGACGACGAGCAGCTGCAGCCGCGGCCGCCGGTCGTCACCGTCATCGGTCATGTCGATCACGGCAAGACGAGCCTCCTCGACGCGATCCGCTCGACGAACGTCACCGCCCGGGAGGCGGGCGGGATCACGCAGCACATCGGCGCCTACCAGATCGAGCACAACGGCCGGAAGGTGACCTTCCTGGATACGCCAGGGCACGCGGCGTTCACGGCGATGCGCGCGCGAGGTGCGCAGGTCACCGACGTTGCGATCCTCGTGGTCGCGGCCGACGACGGCGTGCAGCCACAGACGATCGAGGCGATCGCGCACCTCAAGGCCGCGGCCGTGCCGATGGTCGTGGCCCTCAACAAGATCGACAAGGCCGACGGCGACCTTGCGAAGTCGCAGCTGGCAGAGCACGGCGTGACCATCGAGGAGTTCGGCGGGGACACGCCGATGGTCCCGGTCTCCGCGCGCACGAAGCAAGGCATCCCGGACCTCATCGAGGTCGTGCTCCTCGTCGCCGATGTCGCGGATCTGAAGGCGGACCCGGACCGCCCGGCGATCGGCCGGGTCATCGAGGCGCACCTCGACAAGGGCCGTGGCCCCGTGGCCACCGTGCTCGTGCAGACCGGAACGCTGAAGCGGGGCGACCTGGTCGTCGTGGGCACGATCAACGGCCGGGTCCGTGCGATGATCGACGACAAGGGCAAGACGGTCGGACGCGCCGAGCCTTCGCGCCCGGTCGAGATCCAGGGCCTGCCGGAGGTCCCCGAGGCGGGGGAGGTCCTGCGCGCCGTCGTGGATGAGAAGGAGTCGAAGGCGCTGGTCGCGCAGCACGCGCGCGAGCGCGGCGGCACCGCGGGCGGCGAGCGCGCGGCGACGCTCGAGGAGCTCTTCGCGAACGTGAAGGAGGGCAAGGCCAAGGAGCTGAAGCTCATCCTCAAGGCGGACGTGCAGGGATCGCTCGAGGCCATCAAGGGCGCGCTGGCGAAGATCCCCCAGGAAGAGGTCGGACTCAACGTGATCCACGACGGCGTCGGCGACGTCAGCGAGTCGGATGTGAATCTCGCGGCCGCGTCTGGCGCCGTCATCGTCGCCTTCAGCAACAAGGTCGACGTAGCGGCGAAGCGCGTCGCCGATCAGACCGGCGTCGAGATCCGGCAGTACAAGGTCATCTACGAGCTCCTCGATGAGGTGCAGAAGGCGCTCACCGGGATGCTCGAGCCGGAGATGGTGGAGATGCCACTCGGCCACGCCGAGGTCCGCGCCATCTTCACCGCGGACAAGACCACCATCGCGGGTTGCATGGTCATCGACGGCGTCGTCCGCCGGAACGCGCAGATGCGGCTGCTGCGCGGCGGTGAGCCCGTGCACGACGGCACCATCTCGACGCTCCGCCGAGTGAAGGACGACGTGCGCGAGGTCAGCGCGGGGTTCGAGTGCGGCATCGTGCTCGAGGGGCGTAACGACGTGCAGGTCGGCGACGTCATCGCCTGCTACGTCGTCGAGGCGAAGCCCAGATGATCCGTGACATACAGACGATCTGACCGGGTGAACGCGCTGCTACAGCGGGAGCTCGGCACGCTCATCAGCGAGGAGCTGGAAGACCCGCGCATCGCGTTCACCACCGTGACGAGCGTGGAAGTGAGCCCGGACCTCCACACCGCACGCGTGCACGTGAGCGTCCTGGCTGACGATGCGGCGGCAGCGGGAACCATGCGCGCCCTCGAGGACGCCAAGCCCCACCTCCGGCACGAGCTCGGGCAACGCACCGAGCTTCGCTTCGTCCCCACGCTCGAGTTCGTTGCGGACCGCTCCGCGGAGCGCGCGACACGCATCAGCAGGCTGCTGCGGGAGGTACGGCGCGATGGATGATGTCCTCGCCGCCCTCCGGGCCGGCCGGCGCATCGCGCTCGTCTCGCATCGGGATCCCGACCCCGACACCATCGGGTCCGCGGTCGCGGTCGGCCTCGCCCTCGAGCAGCTCGGAAAGACGGTCTCGTATCACTGCGCGGATCCGGTCCCCGAGAGCATCCGTTTCCTGGCGCGGACCGAGCAGTTCACGACGGAGCCACCGCCGCCAGACGCGGATCTGATGGTGACCGTCGATTTCGGTGATGCGGCGCGAGCGAAGTTCACGCTGCCCGCTGGAGTGCGCATCGTGAACATCGATCACCACGCGACGAACGCCGGCTTCGGCGACGTGGGGCTCGTGGACGTGTCGTCGGCCGCGACCGGCGAGCTCATCAGCCGCGTCATCGATGGGCTCGGGGTCCGCTGGACGCCTGAGATGGCGACCGCGGCGCTGCTCGCCATCATGACCGACACCGGGTCGTTCCAGTTCCCGAACACCGACGCCCGCGCACTCGACCGCGCCGCACGGCTGCGCGAGCTCGGCGCCGACTTGCAGGCGATCACCTACAACGTGTACCGGAACAAGCGCTTCGAGGCGTTGAAGCTCGTCGGCATCGCGCTCTCGCGGCTCGTGCGTGAGGATGAAGGCAGGCTGGTATGGACCTGGGCGGATCAGGCGGACGTCGTCGCGGTGGGCGCACGGGAGGAGGACATGTCGGGTCTGGTGCAGCAGATCGCGCGCAGCGCCGGGATGCGCCTCGCTCTCCTGTTCAGCGCGCAGCCCGCGGGCGTCCGGATCTCGTGCCGCACGTCCGAGTGGCCGCCGAGCGTCGACGCGGCCGCGCTCATGGCGCGTTTCGGCGGCGGGGGCCACGTGCGCGCAGCCGGGGCGCTCGTTGTCGGGGACCCCGCGGAGATCCGGGAACGTGTCCTGGCGGCCGCCCGGGATGCGCTGGCGGAGGCTCGGCTGGCGCCGGTGTAGCCGGAGCGCGCGTGGACGGCATCCTCACGGTGGACAAGCCCGTGGGCTGGACCTCGCACGACATCGTCGCCGTCTGCCGGCGCGTGGCCGGCCGCGCCAGGACGGGGCATGGTGGGACGCTCGACCCGCAGGCGAGCGGCGTGCTGCCGATCCTCTTCGGCACCGCCACGAAGTTCGTCGAGCGTCTTCATACAGCGCCGAAGGTCTATGGCGCGCTGATGGCCTTCGGCTCGGAGACCGCGACAGACGACCGCGACGGCGTTGTCACGCGGGTTGCCGCTCCGCCCGCGGCTTCGCGCGACGATCTCGAACGCGCCCTCGAAGTGTTCCGTGGCGACATCGACCAGGTGCCGCCCGACTACGCGGCGGTCAAGGTCGGCGGTCGCACAGCGTATTCACGGGCGCGGGCGGGTGAGACGCTCACGCTTGCCTCGCGCCGCGTGCGGATCGACCGCTTCGACATCGCCGAGTGGGACCCGCCGCTCCTGCGCTGCGTGATCGTGTGCACAGGCGGCACCTACATCCGCTCGCTCGCGCGCGACCTCGGCCGCTCGCTGGGGTCCGCAGCGCACCTGGGGGCGCTCGTCCGGCTCGCGGTGGGCGCGCTCGAGCTCGGGTCGGCCATGTCCATCGAGCGCGTGCGTCCGCTCAGCGCCATGGAGCTCGCCCCGCGCCTCATACCTGCGGGCGATCCGGTGCTCTCCCTCGCAGACCGGTTCCGGAGCGCTCCCGCCGATAGACTCCTGCTCGACCTCATGCCTACGGCATGAGACGCACTCAAGGCTGTTGGAGCCGTCGCTCGGCGGCGCAGGGATTCGCGCCCCTGCTCGCGGCGAAGCGGCTCCGTCAGTCGCGTCAGTTCTTGCTCCGCAGGGAGGCCTGACATGGTCGCGAGAGCTCTCGAACGCGCGACGATGTGGACCCTCAGTGCGTGGCGCGATCTTTCGCTCGACGCGAAGATCACGGGCCCGCTGGCGGTCGCCAACGCCGCACTGCTCGTGGCAAACCACACGACGGTCCAGACCACCTCCGACGCGCCGCTCTGGCGGCTGTTCCCGTCCTTCACCGGGCTCGCCTGGCTCGCGCTCGCTGTCGTCGCGGCAGCTGCATACCCGTATCGCGACCGCCGTCACGGCATCGGATTCACAGCGCGGGACCGCTGGATCCATCTGGCGGGCATCGTCGTCATCTTCGCCGTCGTGCCGACCCTCGCGTCGATCCTGCTGCGCGAGACCGGTCGTCCCTACACCTACGTCCACGACGGGGCGATCATGGTGGAGGAAGCGGCGCGCAAGCTCCTCGCCGGGCACAACCCGTACGCTGCGGACTACCTCGACACACCGCTGTACTACTGGCCGATGGTGAACAACCCGGCGCTGTACCACCTGACGTATTTCCCATTCCTGTTCCTCGTCACGACGCCCTTCGTCTGGCTCTTCGACCGGCTCGGCCTCTTCTGGGACCAGCGGTATCTCTACCTCCCCGCCTATCTCGCGACGCTCGCGGTCCTGCCGCTCCTGGTGCCGCGCGTCCCGCAGCGGCTCGGGCTCGTCGCGCTCGTCGGACTCAACCCGCAGCTGTTCCCCTTCGTCGTGGAGGGACGCAACGACTTCTTCGTCCTCGTCTTTCTCTTCGCCGGACTCGCCCTCGTCCAAAGGGAGCGCCGCGCTGTCGGCGCGCTGGCGATCGCGGTCGCGGGCGCGGCCAAGCTGCATGCGCTCTTCCTCCTGCCGTTCCTCGTCGTCTATTTCGTCGCCCACCCCCCGCCGGGTCGGCCCCGCCCACGGGACCTTCGGGGCGCCTGGACAGCTGCATGGCGACCACTCGCGCCCGCCGCGATCTTCCTCGGCGTCACGTTCCTGCCGTTCCTGGTCGCGGACTTCCCGGCCTTCTACGACGACGTCGTTCGCTACAACGCCGGAGGCGCCGCATGGTCGTACCCGATCTCCGGCATGGGCTTCTCGGCCCTGCTCCTGGCACTCGGTGTCATCTCGAATCCGCAGGCCGACTTCCCGTTCGCGTTCGTCGAGATCGCCGTGGCGACGCCCATCGCGGCCTACTTCGCGCTCCGGCTGTGGCGCGAGCCCCGGATACCGCTCATGCTCGGCGGCTACGCGCTCACGCTGCTCGCATTTCTGTTCTTCGGCCGGTACTTCCAGGGGAACTACCTCGGGTACATCCTCGCTGTCGCTTCGCCGATCCTGTTCCTGCGGCCCGGTCTCGCGCCGCGAGCGGCTCGGCGGGAGCGCCGGCGCCTCGAGGCGGCCACGCGCTGACCAGGGTCCGGGACCTCGACGGTTGGCCCGCCGGCGCGCTGCATCTCGCCATCGGGGTCTTCGACGGCGTGCACATCGGGCACCGCGCGCTCATCGCGGATCTGGTGCGCGGCGCCCGACGGGTCGCGGCCGCGGCGGTCGCGGCGACGTTCGACCCGCTCCCGGAGGTGGCCCTCGGGCGACCCGCGGCGGGATCGATCCTGTCCACCGTCGACGAGCGCGCGGCGCTCCTGCGCGACGCCGGCGCGGACGCGGTGGTGGTGTTCCGGTTCGACGAGGAGTTCGCGGCGCAAAGCGCAGCCTCGTTCCTCGAGCGGCTCTGCCTCGGGCGCGAGATCCGTGGGGTCGTCGTGGGTCCTGACTTCCGGTTCGGGCGCGGGCGCGAGGGCGACGTGGCGATGCTCAGGGCCTACGGACTCCGCGGCGGGTTCACCGTGAGCACCGTGGAGCCGGTCGAGCTGGATGGTGAGGTCGTGAGCTCGACCCGTGTGCGCGACGCGTTGCGCACGGGCGACCTGACGCTCGCGGAGCGCATGCTGGCACGGCCGTATTCGGTGCGCGGCACGGTCCAGCGCGGCGCGCAGCGCGGACGTACCCTCGGCTACCCGACGATCAACGTCTCCACATCCCCAGACAAGCTCCTGCCGGCGGACGGTATCTACGCCTGTTGGGTCGACGTCAACGGCCAGCGTCACCGGGCCGCGACGAGCCTCGGAGTGCGCCCGACCTTCGGCGAGGGAGCTCGCGCGCTCGAGTGCCATCTCCTCGACTACTCCGACGACCTCTACGGCGCGACGGTAGCCGTGACCTTTGCGCGGCGTCTTCGGGACGAGCTGCGGTTTCAGGAGGCGCGAAGCCTGATCGAGCAGATCGCGCGCGACGTCGAGGAGACACGCAACGCGCTTCGCTGAGCGCGGTAAGCCAGGGGGCCTTCGGCCCCCACCGCGGCCCGTTGCCCCCGCGCCCGAGTGAGCCGCACCGGCCCACGGGACGCAGGGTCAGGGACCCCATGGCGCCGACGGCGCGGCGAAGTCGCGAAGGTCCCGGGGATAAAACGGCTACGATGATGACGAACAAAGAGATCCAAAGGATCCAGGAAAGGACAACGGGTGCCGCTCGCTCCGACCGCGGACAAGGGTGAGACGATCAGCTCGTACCGCCGCCACGACTCCGATACGGGGTCTGCGGAGGTCCAGATCGCCCTCCTCACCGATCGCATCAAGCACCTGACCGAGCATCTGCGGGAAGCGCGTCACGACGATCACAGTCGCCGCGGGCTCCTCATGATGGTCGGTCAGCGGAGACGGCTCCTCGCATACCTCCACCGGACCAGCCCCGAGCGCTACCAGGCGATCATCGGGCGGCTCGGACTCCGGCGGTAGCGGGAGCGCCTCTGAAGGTGGCACGCGCCGCGCGGGCATAGCCCCGGGCGGCGCGGCTGTTCTCGGCGGGCGAGCGAGAGACACCCGAGAAACGACATTGCCGATCACACGTTCCCAGGCGACGATCAACGACAAGGCGCTCACCCTCGAGACCGGCAAGTTCGCGCTCCAGGCCGGCGGCGCGGTGACCTGCCGCTTCGGCGACACCATCGTGTTCGCGGCCGCGACGGTCGCGAAGACGACGCGTCCCGGCATCGACTTCTTCCCGCTCACGGTCGATTTCGAGGAGCGCCTGTACGCCGCAGGCAAGATCCCCGGCTCCTTCCCGCGACGCGAGGGCCGGCCGTCCGAGGAAGGCATCCTCACGGCCCGCCTGGTGGATCGCCCGATCCGGCCGCTGTGGCCGAAGGGATTCAAGAACGATGTCCAGATCGTCGTCTCGGCCTGGTCGAGCGACCAGGAGAACGATTACGACGTCCTCGCGGTGAACGCGGCCTCGGCAGCGCTCCACATCTCCAATGCTCCGTTCGAAGGTCCGGTCGGCTGCGTCCGCGTCGGCACCATCGACGGCAAGCTCACCCTGAACCCCACGATCGAGCAGATGCTCACAAGCACCCTCGACCTGGTCGTCGCCGGGACGCGCGACTCCGTGATGATGGTCGAGGCCGGCGCGCAGCAGGTGAGCGAAGATGTCCTGCTTCAGGCGCTCGCGCTCGCGCAGGAGGGGATCGAACGGATCTGCGATGCGCAGGAGGACCTTCGCAAGGCGGCCGGCAAGCCGAAGCTCGAGCCGGGGAAGCCGGAGCGGGACGGGGCGAGGCTCGGCGAGGTCGCGACGTTCTTCCGGGAGCGGATCAGCGCGAAGCTGCGGCACGCCGACAAGGCGCAGCGCGAGGCGGGTCTCGACGACCTGCACCTCGAGGGCGCGAAGCGGTACGTCGTCGAGGGCGGACAGATCAACGCCGACGAGGTGAAGGCCGAGTACGAGACGATCCTTGAGGAGGAGTTTCGCCGTGCGGTCACCGAGGACAGGATCCGACCCGACGGCCGCGACACGAAAGCGATCCGCCCACTCGACATCGAGGTCGGCGTGCTGCCGCGCACCCACGGCTCCGGGCTGTTCCGCCGCGGCCAGACTCAGGTCCTCACGATCTGCACCCTCGGGCCCGGGGGGGACGAGCAGATCATCGACACCCTCTCGCCGGTCGACACCAAGCGCTACATGCACCACTACAACTTCCCGCCGTACTCGGTCGGTGAGGTGCGCATGATGCGAGGCGCCGGTCGACGCGAGATCGGTCACGGTGCGCTCGCGGAGCGCGCGCTCATGCCGGTCGTGCCGCGGAAGGAGCTGTTCCCGTACACGATCCGACTGGTCAGCGAGACGCTCGAGTCGAACGGCTCGTCGTCCATGGCTTCGACATGCGGCTCGACGCTGGCGCTCATGGACGCGGGGGTGCCCATCACGGATATGGTGGCCGGCATCGCCATGGGCCTCGTCCTGGAAAAGGGGAAGCACACGATCCTCACCGACATCCAGGGCATGGAGGACCACTACGGCGACATGGACTTCAAGGTCACCGGGACGCGGACCGGCGTGACCGCCTTGCAGATGGACATCAAGGTGAAGGGGATCACGCTGGAGATCATGCGTGAGGCGCTCGCGCAGGCGCGCGAGGCGCGCCTCTCCATCCTGGAGGCGATGGCGCAGGTCATGGACAAGCCGCGCGCGGATCTCAGCAGGTTCGCCCCGCGTATCGAATCGATCAAGGTGCATCCCGACAAGATCCGCGAGATCATCGGGCCGGGCGGCAAGATGATCCGTGCGATCCAGAGCGAGTCGGGCACGAACATCGAGGTCGAGGACGACGGGACCGTTCGTGTCACGGGCGCGAAGCCGGAGGGCCGGGCCAAGGCGATCGCGATGATCGAGGGCATCACCAAGGAGCCCGAGGTCGGCGAGGTGTTCGACGGCAAGGTCACGCGGATCATGAGCATCGGCGCGTTCGTCGAGTACCTTCCGGGCAAGGAAGGCCTGGTGCGGGCGACCGAGATCTCGGCGGACCGCACCGGCCGCGTTGAGGATCTGGTGAAGGTCGGAGACGCGGTGAAGGTGAAGATCGCCGAAGTCGACCGGATGGGCCGTGTCAACCTCTCGATCCGGGCCGTGACCGAGAGCAGCAGCGAGTACGAGGAGCGCTCCCGCGCGGAGCGCGAGCGCTTCCGCGAGCGCGACGGTGGTGACCGCGGCGGCCCAGGCGGCGGCTTCCGCCCGCGACCGGGCGGCGGAGGCGGGTTCGGTGGGCCGCGCAGGACCGGGCCGCCACGGGGCTAGCGTCCTGCTCAAGCCACGCAGCGCTCGCGCCTAGGTGCTCTCCTTGGTCCTACCCGCGTACAACGAGGCTCGCCGGCTCCCGGCGAGCCTCGCCCGGTGCGCGGAGTTCTTGTGTGGGCGTGGCATTCCCGCAGAGATCATCGTCGCCGACGACGGGTCGACCGACGGCTCGTCGCTCGCGTTCGGGGAGGCCGCCGCCGAGCTCGCCAAGACCGGCGTCGAATTTCGCTACCTGCCGCTGCCACACCGCGGGAAGGGTGCGGCGGTGCGTGCGGGCGTCCTGCACGCGGCCGGTGATCCGGTCGCGTTCCTCGACGCCGATCTGACGATTCCCGTAGAGATCCTCGACGATTTCATTCGGGCGATCGGGGGCGGTGCGGACATCGCGATCGCCTCCCGCTACGTCGAGGGCTCCCGCGTGCGCCGGCCTGCGAGCAGACGCCTCATGGGTACCGGGTACCGCTCCATCGTGCGCACCCTGGTCCCGACCGGCGTGAACGACACGCAGTGCGGCGGGAAGGCCTACACGGCCGAGGCGGCCCACGACCTGTTCTCGCGGCAACGTCTGGATGGCTTCGCCTTCGACGCGGAGGTCCTGTATCTCGCCAGGCTCGCCGGCTATCGGGTGGCGGAGATCCCGTTCACCCTCGCCCAGGACGGAGAATCCAGCATCGACCTGCTCAGCGATGCGCCCCGGATGCTCGCCGATCTGTTCCGGATCCGGGCGAATGCCCGCCGCCGGCGCTACCAGTAGTGGCATCAGGGGGCCCGGCGGCCGTCGTCGTGACCGCGGACGACCTCGGGCTGAGCACCGGGGTGACCGACGGCATCCTCAGGGCATACCGCCGCGGCATCGCGCGCTCGACCTCGCTCCTCGTGACCTATCCCTCGAGCGAGGCGGGGGCGGCGTCGGCGCGGTCCGAGCCGGGGCTCGAGGTGGGGCTGCACTTCGACCTGGTGGGTGGTGCGCCAGCGTCCGATCCGGCGCACGTCCGGAGCCTCGTCGGGCCGGACGGAGCGTTCGTGCCGCTGCGCGAGCTCCTGGCACGCATCGCAATGGTGCGCATCAGCGCTCGTGAGGTCGCCGGTGAGCTCCGCGCGCAGGTGACGCGCGCGCGATCGTGGGGGATCGAGCCCCTCGCCTGGGACTCGCACCGGCACATCCACGCGCTGCCGCAGATCGCGCGCGTGGTCGCCGCGGTCGCGCGCGAGGAGCGGGTCCGCTGGATCCGCCGCCCGCTTCCGGCGGCGCCCTGGCGCGGCAGCAAGCCAGCGGCGCTGCGTCTGGCGGCGGCGTGGTCAGAGCGCTTCTACCGCGGCATTCCCGGGAACACCTGGTACGTCGATCTCTCCTCGTGGAGGCCGGGCGGCGCTCGTGCGGTGGCGCTCCTCACCGCGCAAGGCGGTGTCGGGGAGATCGGCGCGCACCCTGGGTATCCCGATGCCGAGCTCCGCGGGCGGGATGGCCTCACCGATCGCAGGGAGGTGGATCTGGCGCTGCTGACGGATCCGCTGCTGCGCGCCGCGCTGGGCCGCGATGCCGTCGTGTGGCGGGTCAGCTGATGCCCGGCTCCACCGTGAGCGGCGCGCTGAACCGGGCCGTGCACCACTACCGGAGGACGCCGCTCGTCGCGCGCCTCTTCGTCCACGGCCGCGCGTTCCTCTCCGACCTCGCGTTCGTCGAACGCTACGTGCCGCGCCATGGCTTCATCGTGGATCTCGGGTGCGGGCACGGACTCTTCGCGAACGTCCTCGCGGAGGCATCGGCCAGCCGACGCGTCCTCGGCATGGACGTGGACGAACGGAAGATCGGCATCGCGCGCGCGACTGTGCAAGGCCGCCCGGAGCTTCGTTTCGAGGTCAGCGACGCGATCGCGACGCCTCCGCCGCGGTGCGACGCCGTCACGATCGTCGACGTGCTCTACCTCCTGCCATTCGAGGACCAGGAGCGGGTCCTACGCAACGCCGCAGCGGCCCTGCTGGAGGGCCGGCCGCTCATCGTCAAGGCGCAGGAGCGTGCGCTGTCCCCCCGGTTCGCTCTCACGTATGCCCAGGAGCTCGTGACGGTGGGCCTTGGCTTCACGCGCGGCGGACGGTCGCGGTTCTTCTTCCCGACTCGCGAGGACGCCCTCGCGATGTTCGAGCGGGCCGGCTTCGCCGTGGACGTGGTGGAAATGCGTCGCCGCCCGTACACCGATGTGGTGTACCTCGCCCGGCGAAAGCCTTGACACGATAATCACCGGATGACAGAAGCGCTCGAGGTCCTCGACGCGGAGATCCGCGCGTGCGAGCGGTGCCCGCTCCACAAGGGTGCGCGCCAGGCGGTCCCCGGGGAGGGGAGCGGCGAGGCCGGGATCCTGTTCCTCGGCGAGGCCCCGGGCTACAACGAAGACCTGCAGGGACGCCCGTTCGTAGGCGCCGCCGGCCAGCTCCTCGACCAGCTCCTCGCCGGCATCGGTCTCGACCGTACGAAGGTCTTCATCACGAACGTGGTCCGCCACCGGCCTCCGGAGAATCGCGACCCCCTGCCCATCGAGGTGCAGGCCTGCGACGTCTGGTTCAAGGCGCACTTGGAGGCTCTCCGCCCGAAGGTCGTCGTGACCCTAGGGCGGTTCGCCATGTACAAGTTCCTTCCGGGCGAGTCCATCACCCGCGTCCATGGTCGCCCCCGTCGCGTGGACGGGGTCACAGTGTTCCCGGTGTTCCATCCCGCCGCCGCGCTACATCAGCCAAGCCTCCGCGCGGAGCTCGTGAAGGACTTCGACGTGCTCTCCGGGCTGCTGGCCACCGAACGCGCGGCAGAGAAGCAGGAAGCCGTCGTGGCTGCAAAGCAGCTGGACCTCTTTGGCTGAGCCGGAGGGCCGCAGGCCCGCTCCTCCCTTGCGTGTCATTCCTGCTCAACCGTCTCGGCCTTCGGCCTCGACACGGGCTCAAGGCTGATGGAGCTCGGTCGTCGCGGCGAAGCCGCTCCTCCCTTGCGTGTCATCCCACTCGGCGGGGTCGGCGAGATCGGGAAGAACATGATGGCGATCGAGAGCGGCGACGACATCCTCGTCATCGATGCCGGGCTCATGTTCCCCGACGAGGAGATGCTCGGCATCGATCTGGTCATCCCCGACATGAGCTACCTGCGGCAGCGCGCGAAGAAGGTCCGCGGGGTCGTGCTGACCCACGCGCACGAGGATCACATCGGTGGGCTGCCCTTCTTCC
>Ga0136617_10003751_pt1 | contig 13571 bp, 8 predicted proteins | sample AntDrymUQ3222106_2_FD_129672 | JGI IMG/M metagenome (GOLD analysis project Ga0136617, IMG submission 129672) | Polar desert sand microbial communities from Dry Valleys, Antarctica - metaG UQ322 (21.06) | ecosystem: Environmental > Terrestrial > Soil > Desert | place: Antarctica: Dry Valley...
AACCCGCTTGATATTGCCCTGTTTCGCAGAATTCGTTGAATTTGAGTGGCTGAAAGTATACTCCTCTCAATTAGGACTGTCAATAGCAAATTTTAGATATTGACTGAATTTAATGTGAATTTATCATCACCTAAATGTTATAAGTTGAAGAAGAAACTCTTCCGCCTCTTCCCGTCCAATTAGTATGGAAAAATTCGCCGCGCGGCTTATCAATTCGCTCATATGTATGCGCTCCGAAATAGTCTCGCTGCGCCTGCAGAAGATTGGCGGGCAGACGCTCGGTGCGATAGCCGTCGAAAAATGACAGCGCGGTCGAAAATGCGGGCGTTGGAACGCCGTATTCGATTGCTTTGATAACGGCGCGTCGCCACGACGATTGATATTCATTTAAAGCCTGACTGAAAAATTCGTCGAGCAGCAAATTCGTCAGCATCGGATTTTTATCAAAAGCGTCTTTGATTTTACCTAAAAAACGACTCCGAATAATGCAGCCGCCGCGCCACATCAAAGCGATTCCGCCAAAATTCAGATTCCAATTTTGTTCTTTTGCCGCTTCACGCATCAGCATATAGCCCTGCGCGTAGGAGATGATTTTTGAACAATACAAAGCTCTGCGAACGTCTTCGATTAACTCGCTTCGATTGTCGGCGAGCGCAACATTTGTTCCATCCAGAACTTTTGAGGCGATAACGCGCTCATCTTTCATTGCCGACAGACACCGGGCATAAACCGCTTCGCCGATTAAAGTTACCGGAACGCCCAAATCGAGCGAGCTGATGCCCGTCCATTTTCCGCTGCCTTTTTGTCCGGCGGCGTCCAGAATTTTATCAACCATCGGCGTTCCGTCTTCGTCTTTTTTGGCGAAAATTTCGGCTGTGATTTGAATTAGATAACTGTCCAGCTCGCCTTTGTTCCAATCGTCGAAGACTTCGCTGAGTTCATCGGCATTTAGACCGAGAGCGGCGCTTAACAAATTGTAAGCCTCGCAAATAAGCTGCATATCGCCGTATTCAATGCCGTTATGAATCATTTTCGTGTAATGACCCGCGCCTCTTTCGCCAACCCAATCGCAGCACGGCGTGCCGTCTTCGACTTTTGCGGCAATTGATTGGAAAATATCTTTGACCGAATCCCAGGCTGCCGGATTTCCGCCCGGCATTATCGAAGGACCGAATCGCGCGCCTTCTTCGCCGCCCGAAACGCCCGTTCCGACAAACAAAATCCCTTGTTTTGAAAGACTTTCCGTCCGGCGATTGGTGTCGGTATAAAGCGAATTTCCGCCGTCAATGATAATGTCGCCGGTTTCCAGATACGGCAGCACGGAATCAATTATCGAGTCCACCGTATCTCCGGCTTTGACCATTAACATCACCCGTCGCGGCTTTTTCAAACTCTGGACGAATTCTTCAAACGAGCGTGTTCCGACAATTTGCGTGTCTTTGGCTTCGTTCGCCAAAAAATCATCAACCTTTAAAACCGTTCGGTTAAAAACCGCCACGCGAAAACCGTGGTCGTTCATATTCAGAACTAAATTTTGTCCCATAACTGCCAGACCGATTAGTCCGATGTCGCACATTTCTTTTTGCATAAAATCTCCTAAATTATTGCTTTTTCTATTATTTCAAAAGTCCAACTAATGCGAATGTCCTCTGAAGAAAGCGAGCGATAAACTGTTCTTTCATATAGATTATCTCTAAACGAGTTGCGCGCCGGGGCGATAGCCGATAATGCGCGGGTCACAAAAAGACTGATTTAGAAGTGATGCTGTGGAAGGCGCGAACTTTTTTGATTCAGTCTGCCGAACAAAAAATAATTCCTCAATTGTCGGATAGCGACAAATTAAGTCAATTCAATAATAAAGTCAACTTATCTCAGCAAATAGATATTTATATTATTTTCCTAGCTAGAATTTTGCGAGTGAAAAGTCAGTCAAAATCGGTGTGTTAATAAAGTTAAAGTTTTGGGGTTGAACATTAACGCGGGAAAATGTATAAACTAACCGAAATGTGCAGCCGAATATCATCATAATAAAATTTATGAGTCTGATGGCAGAAAAAAAAAGACTTGAAGAATCAGAGCAAAGAAATAAACACTGGAGGCGTTGGGGACCATATATCAGCGAACGCGCCTGGGGAACGGTGCGCGAAGATTATTCGGCGTATGGTTCAGCCTGGGAATATCTGCCGTTTGATATATCGCACCAGAAAACCTATCGCTGGAACGAAGACGGAATAGCCGGAATTTGCGACCGTCATCAGCTAATTTGTTTTGCAATGGCTTTGTGGAACGGCGAAGACCCGATTTTGAAAGAGCGTCTTTTCGGTCTGACCGGTAATCAAGGCAATCACGGCGAAGACGTAAAGGAATATTACTTTTATCTCGATTCAACCCCGACGCATTCCTATATGCGGTTTTTGTATAAATATCCGCAAAATGAATTTCCTTACCGGCAATTAGTTGAAGAAAACCGGAAACGCGACAAAGCCGTGCCGGAATTTGAGTTATTCGATACCGGCATTTTTGATGATAATCGCTATTTTGATGTTTTTGTTGAGTATGCCAAAGGCGATGCTGAGGACATTCTTGTCAAAATTGAAGTTTTTAATCGCGGCGCGGAAAGCGCAACGATTCACGTTTTGCCGACCCTCTGGTTTCGCAACACCTGGAGTTGGAACGGCGCGTCGGAAAAGCCGCAATTGAAACAAATTTTTGACGAAAACGGCGTAAAAGCGGTCGAAGCGGCGGGAGTTTATTTCGGCAAGCGTTATCTTTACTGCGAAAACGCTGCCGAAATTTTGTTTACCGGCAACGAGTCAAATAACGAACGGCTTTACAACGCGCCGAATGCTTCCGCGTTTGTCAAAGACGGCATCAATGAATTCGTTGTAAATCATAATCAAACGGCGGTTAATCCCGAAAAAACAGGTACGAAAGCGGCGGCGCATTACGTTTTGGAAATTGCGGCTGGTGAATCACGGGAAATTCGTTTGCGCTTGACCGACAAAATTTTTCACCGCCGAGACGCTGAGACGCCGAGAAAATCAAAACAGAATGGACAGGATAAAGAGGATAAAAAATCCGAAAAAATCTCGGCGTCTCCGCGTCTCGGCGATGAAAATCCCTTTGCCGATTACGAAGAGATTTTTAATCAAAGAAAACGCGAAGCCGACGAATTTTACGCTGAAATCATTCCAGATGATTTATCCGCCGACGCGCAGAACGTGATGCGACAGGCTTTTGCGGGAATGCTCTGGTCAAAGCAATTTTACAATTACAGCGTCAAAGACTGGCTCGAAGGCGACGCAAATCAACCGAAACCGCCGGAAGACCGCAAACAAGGGCGCAACGCCCAATGGAGTCATCTTTACAACGCCGATGTTATCTCGATGCCCGACAAATGGGAATATCCGTGGTATGCGGCGTGGGATTTGGCATTTCATTGTTTGCCGCTTGCGCTGGTTGATTCGGAGTTTGCGAAAGAACAGCTTTTGCTGATGCTGCGTGAATGGTATATGCACCCGAACGGGCAGATTCCCGCCTACGAATGGGCTTTCGGCGACGTTAATCCGCCGGTTCACGCCTGGGCGGCACTTCGGGTCTATCAAATCGAAAAGAAACGGCGCGGCGCGGGCGACAGAAAATTTCTGGCGCGGATTTTCCAGAAATTAATGCTCAATTTTACGTGGTGGGTCAATCGCAAAGACTCGGACGGAATGAATGTTTTTGAAGGCGGTTTTTTAGGACTCGACAACATCGGCGCGTTTGACCGTTCGCGCCCGCTTCCGACCGGCGGCAGGCTTTCACAATCGGACGGAACGAGTTGGATGGCGATGTATTGTTTGAATATGTTGGCAATCGCGCTTGAACTTGCCGAAGAAGATGACGCTTACGAAGATGTGGCGAGCAAGTTTTGGGAGCATTTTCTTTACATCGCTCACGCTATGAATCGTTGCGGCATTGAAGACGCTGAGTTATGGGACGAGCAGGACGGCTTTTTCTACGATGTTCTGCATATGCGCGGCGTCGGCAATTTTCCGCTTCGGGTGCGTTCGATGGTCGGTTTGATTCCGCTTTTTGCTGTTGAAACAATCGAACAGGATGTTTTGGATAAACTTCCGAACTTTAAACGGCGAATACAATGGTTTATTGAAAACCGTTCGGATTTAACATCTGGAATTGCCTGTATGAAAGCTCACGGCGACGGAGAGATACGACTTCTCTCAGTTGCATTTGAAGAACGTCTCAAGCGGATTTTGCAGGTATTATTGGATGAAAATGAGTTTTTGTCGCCTCACGGCATTCGCGCCCTGTCGCGTATTCACAAAGACGCGCCGTTTTTTCTGCACGTCAACGATATGGATCACCGCGTCGAATACGAGCCAGCCGAATCTGCCAGCGATTTGTTCGGCGGCAACTCGAACTGGCGCGGTCCGATCTGGTTTCCGGTCAATTATCTGCTTATCGAATCGCTGCAAAAATTTCATCGCTATCTCGGAGATGATTTTAAAGTCGAATTTCCGACCGCGTCGGGAAATTATTTGAATTTGTGGGATGTCGCCGCCGAGCTTTCGCGCCGTCTTTCAAGAATTTTCCTGCGCGACGCGAACGGAAAACGTCCGGCGTTCGGCAACAACGAAAAATTTCAAACCGATCCGCATTGGCGCGATTTACTGCTATTTCACGAGTATTTTCACGGCGACAACGGCGCGGGGCTTGGCGCAAATCATCAGACTGGCTGGACGGGGCTGGTTGCCAAATTGCTGCAGCAAAACGGCGAGTGATTGACACTGCATAAAAGATTTGGAGCGCAAGCAAAGAATGCTTGCGCTCCAGTCAAATGTTTCATCGGTTATGTTACTGTTCAGGAGTTACGCAATTGGAGTTTATTGCTTGTCAATATGCCGTTAATCAAACCTTTGGCTTGACTTCCGAACGTATTTAAATAAAATGAAATCAAATATTTGCTTAATGGCAAGTTTCCCGTGGTAAAATTCGCCGATTTCGTTAATACGTATTAGTTAAACCTTCGGCAGCAACTTTATCAGTAGTACCGGCAATAGCTATTTGGTTTGATAACATCAATCTTCAGGTAAAACATATGAACCACCGGCGCTGTACTTTTTTCTCAATCGTTAAAAACTTTGTCGTTTTGTGCAGTTTAATTTTGTTTATAAACTGCAGCTCCAACTACATTTTTGCCCAGCCGAACAGTTTGACCGCCGACGATGTGCGGGCGATTATCGCGCAAGCCGTGTCAACTGCCGTCGCAATGAATCAAAGAGTTACGGTTGCCGTCACCGACCGCGAAGGCAATGTTCTGGGCATATTTTTAATGAACGGGGCTAATGGAAATTCACGAATTAGCGGCGGCGGAAGCGGCGGACTCGAAGGTTTTGTGGCTCCGTCTTTTTTTGCGGCTATTTCCAAAGCCGGAACAGCTTCCCTATTCAGCACCGGCGGCAACGCATTTACGACGCGCTCGGCAAGTTTTATCATTCAGGAACATTTTCCGCCCGGCATTGACAATCGTCCCGGCGGACCGCTCTACGGCGTTCAATTTTCTTCTTTGCGTTGTTCGGATGTCGCTGTTGCGGGGCTGCCGCTCGGTTTGTCCGGCGATCCGGGCGGCATTCCGCTTTATAAAAACGGGGTGGCAGTCGGTGGCGTCGGAGTCGAAGGTGATGGCATTTATACGGTTGACCGCGTTCCGACGGACAACGACCAGCCATTTGAGGAAATAATTGCAGTCGCGGCGGCACAAAATTTTTTCGCCCCGCCGCAGATTCAAGCCGAAAATATTTTGATTGAAGGCATTCGTCTGCCTTTTGCCAATGTTGATAATCTGCCGACGGCAACGCCCCTTCCATTTACAAATTTACCAGGAATTGTTATTCCCGGCTTTCCGATTCGGGCGGCGCTGCCTTCGGCTTTCGTGCCGGTGACGCTCAACGGCGTGGTCGGCGAAGCTGACCCGCGTTTTTACCCGGCGGTTGCCGGCTCCGCCTTATCCGCCGCCGAAGTAACGCAAATTTTAGGAAATGCCGCGCAAACCGCGAATATTACGCGGGCGGGAATCCGCCAGCCCCTGGGAAGCAATGCCAGAGTTTCGATTTCGGTGGTTGATGTGGACGGAAGAATCTTAGGTATTTTTCGTCAAGCTGACGCGCCCATCTTCGGTTTTGATGTGTCAGCGCAAAAAGCCAGAACGGCGGCGTTTTTAGCCAGACCAGATGCCGGAGCGCGGCTACAAGCCGCCGGTTTCGGTTCATTTGTCGCGCGAGCCGCCGCCGACGGCATCGGACTTAACGGTTCGATTGCTTTTAGCGATCGCGGATTTGGATTTCTCCATCGTCCTCTATTTCCCGACGGCATTAACAACACCGCAGCCGGACCTTTCAGTACCGAACTTGGCGCTTGGAGTCCGTTTAATGTCGGTTTGCAGCTCGAATTAATTAGAGAAAGTTTAATGAACCCATTTCCGCCTATGTGTCGTAAAACTCGTATGAAAGAATTGAGGGGCTGCGGCTGTACGACAGTGCCGGGTTTGCAAAATGGAATGCAGATTTTCGCCGGCGGAATTCCCTTGTTTCGCGGAAACACTCTTGTCGGCGCAATCGGTATCAGCGGCGACGGTATTGACCAGGACGATTTTATTTCGGCGGGCGGAGGAAATAATTTTGCGCCGCCGCCGGAAATGCGCTCGGATCGGGTTTTTGTCCGCGGCGTGCGGCTGCCGTTTATCAAGATTCCGGCGCGCCCGACTCTTTAATTTACCATTGGTTTTTTACACAAATTCTGATTATGCCTCGAATAACCGCTTATAAAATTTTTTTCGCCTCTGCGCTCGCGCTGTCCGCGTTTTTGACGGCATTCGGGCAAGAAACCGCGCCTTCGCCGACGCCTGAAAACAAAAAGGGCTTGATAAAGTTTACGGCGTGGGTTGATATGAACGGGAAAACCGAAAAACTAACCCGCAAGCGGTTTTATCTGATTCGCGGAAGTCAAAAAGATAACGCCGAACTTCTCAAGCAAATCGCCGAAACAACCGTTTTATCACGCGATTGCTACTATGCCGATTTACGAAAAAAAGGACGAAAAATCAGCGACGAATATGTTTGCTGGCTGAATAACAACGACTGCGAATCAACTTATTGCCGCGAAATAAAAACTACGGAAGAAGCCCTCGCCGTTCCCGAATTTGCTGTCGCCTACCGGCAGGGTTTGCGCGAATACCGGCAGCCTGCGGTTGCGCTGAAATGGCTGAATACAAATTTGTCGGACGAAATTCGCAACGGTTATTATCAGCAATATAAAACTACACAGCAAAAATTGGTTAGTCTTGCCAAAGTTGCCGCGCAGGAAGCGACGCGGGCAAAAACCGGTTCCGACGGTAAAAATGGGGGTTTTCAATCAATTATGACCGACCGGCTCGGCAACGCTTATCTTCTCGATGTTGATGTTGTTCCGCCCGAAAAAAAGAAAACCGAAACTTATCTGATTTCCAATCTATTGCCGATAGTTTTCGGCGACACGAGTTATGTCTGGACTTGCGAAGTCGAAGTTGACCCGACAAAAGCGCAAACAGTGATTTTGCTGAAAACCGAAATCGGCAAAAAAACAAAGTGCGATGTTGTAACGAAAAAACAAACCGAAGTTTGTAATTTGCCCGAGTGTAAACCAGCAGAAAAACAGGCGTCGGAAAATTCAACGCAGTGAAATTAAAAAATGTTTTAGTCTGAGCGGCGTAAATATTTTATGAAGCGCGGAGCGTGGAAAATGTTCTTATCAAAATCAGCGGTGGTTTTAATCGTCGGGCTGGTATTGTTTCCGTTTTGCTCGTTGAATATTTCCGCTCAGAGGCGCGGCAAGGTTTATAATCTATTTGACCACAGCGTTGCGGCGCACCGCAGACAATCGTGTAACGAATGTCACAAATCTCCGACCGGCGTTTCGAGCGCCGAAACCGCGTCGGGCGAAAAATACAGATACCCCGACATTACCGATTATCCCGACCACGATTCGTGTCTGGATTGCCACCGACAGCAATTTTACAGAGGAGCGCGTCCGGCAATTTGCTCGGTTTGCCATACCAAAGTTTCGCCGCGCGACAAGGCGCGTTTTGCGTTTCCGAAGGCGAATCAAGGGACGGAATTTACAATCCGTTTTCCGCACGACATTCATCAGGATATTATCGCCAAACAAACTGAGCCGCCATTGCGTCAAACAAACATTGCCGCCGCGCATTTTGTCAACGTCAAATTTACGTCTGAGGCGAATTTTCAGGATGATAAGAAAAAGCCGGATTTCAACAACTGCACGATTTGTCATGCGCCGGCAGCGGCAAAAACTTATACGACCGCGCCGCGCCGCCCGCAGATGACGGCGTTGAAAACCGGAGTCGTCGCCGCTTCGCACAGAGAAAAAATCGCCGCGCCCGTCGGCTATTTTAAAGGCGTTCCGAACGGACACGATTCGTGTTTTAATTGTCATTACAGCGAGCAGCGTCCGATTCGCACCGATTGCGCCGGTTGTCATATTACGAACCGTAACCGGCTGGTCGAATCGAATGTCATCGAGCGATTTTCGCTAAAATTCAATCACGACTCGGTCAAAAAAGACGAAGTAACCGGAGAAGTTAAAGAGCCGGTTACTTATAATCACCCGCAAGAATGCACGACCTGTCATGTCCGCATCACGCAGTCAGCCGATTTGCGCTCGCTCAAACCGGACGTGCCGATTTTCACCTGCGCCACCGGCAGTTGTCATTCCAAACAACTTAAAGCGGAAATCAGTCAAAGAGAAGATAAGGAAATCCAAAGCTGTTCGTATTGCCACAGTGCTTATATCGGTTCACATCAAATTCCAGAAAGTCATAGAGCGATAAAATAATGAAGAACAACGGCAAGCGCAATCACAAAAAATTTTATTCTGCCGGACGCGGCGGCAGAATTTTTTTGTCTGCTTTTGTCCTGACAATGATTTTGCCGATTCTGGTTTTGTGTCTGACGACGGACGAAAAAAATGAGGCGCGTGATTTAAATATTTTTTCGCCGCATCGTTTATCTAATAATTTATCTAATAATTTACAAAATTACGGCACGTTTTCGCACAGCGTCCGCGCCCACGCCGACATCAACTGCAATTCGTGTCATCAACGGACGGATAATTCGATTACGCCGCGCTTTGCCGGTCATTCCGCCTGCATCAATTGTCATCTGACGCAGTTTGTCACGCCGCAGTCGCCGATGTGCGCGATTTGTCATTCCAATGTGCAGAGCGCGTCCGCGCCTCTGCGGGCATTTCCCGCCAAATTCAACGAGCGTTTTAATATGAAATTTGACCACGCCGCCCACAATCGCGGCGCGGGTCGTCCGGCAAACGGCTGTGTTGCCTGTCATAAACCTCTGCGCGGCGGCGTCGCTTTGTCAATTCCCGCGAATTTAAACGCGCATAGTAATTGTTATTCGTGTCACACGCCGAATCGCGTCGTCGGCGGGCGCGACATCGGTTCTTGCAGTATGTGTCATTCGCAAGCCGGCTATCGGCGGACTTCAACCAGCGCGGCGGCGTTTCAAGCAAGTTTTTCGCACGCCGACCACGGTGCGCGGCAGCGGCTCAATTGCGCCGATTGTCATTCGATCACCGCCGGCGCGCCGCAGACCAGACAAGTCAGTTCGCCGGTCGTCGGACAGCATTTTTCATCAAACCGGGCAATGAAATGTATGACTTGCCACAATGACAAACGCGCCTTCGGCGACCGCAATTTTGCCAATTGCAAACTTTGTCATACAAAAGCGACCTTCAGAATGACCCGCTAAAATGAAGTTTGGGAAATATCGGAAAAAAACTTGACAAATAACCAATATTTGGCGAAGATTTAGCGGAACAAAAAATTTGTCTTGCAGGAGTCAGGTTATGAATAAAACTATACTCAAGGTTTTCACGCTTTTTGTGATTTTAACGGGGTGTATCATCATATTGGTTTATGGTTCTCCGACGAAACAGAGCGCGTTTGCCCGCGACATAGCGGCGGCGCATTATTCGCCGGACAGCAAAGACCTGCCGACCGGCGCGAAAGCCCAGCTAACCTTGGGCAAGGACAGCACAACCGAATACGGCGAGGTCGCTTTTAACCACGATACGCACAGTTTTAACAAATACAGCATTGACGGAAAAACCGACATCGGCTGCGCCGAGTGCCATCATACCGACCAGCCGAAATCGGCTTTAAAACCGCCTCTGATTACCGCCGAACGCGATGTCGTGCTAACGGTTGACGCGCTGAAAAAAGCGGGTGCGCCCGTTGTCAAAAATTGCCGGACCTGTCATTTTCAGGAAGGAAACATACCGGATGCTAAGACGATGCCGACAGCAGATTACGCAGATGCCAAGGGCAAGAAAGAAACCAAAGAGCTAAATAATGAGCTTGCCTATCACCTTAATTGTAATACCTGTCACGACGCGGCAGCGAAACTTCGCCCGGAATTGAAGAAGAAAAAAGGCTTTGCTACAAGCAATGATTGTTTGATTTGTCACAAAAAGAATTAAGCGAAATTTATTGAAAAATGCCAACCTGTGAAGTAATTTGTTATGAGTTTGAAACAATGTCCGGAGTGCGAGGCGACGGTAGATGAAGCGAAGGCTTACTGCCCCGATTGCGGAACGCCGATGGAAAGTGAACAAAAACGGGTCGGATCATCTGAATTTGATTCTTTAGGGCAAACGCAGAGGTTAAGTAAAACAACCCAGTTTCGGTTATTAGAGCAATTCAATCTTTCATCTATTTTTTCGCCGCCGCCAAGGGGCGAGAATGAATCGAAAGCGGTTGAAAATGATGTAAAAGTAGTTCAGCCTAGTGGAAGTCAGCAAGCGCAGATTAAACCGAAACAGCTTGATAATGCAGCGCCGAAGCCGGAGAAAGTAATTAACCTAACGGCAGAAAATCAGCAGAAAACCGGCGATGCCTCGAATCCAAATAAAAAATTGTATTTTGTTCTCGGCGTAATTTTACTTTTTTTTGTTCTAACTTTAATCGGCGTTATTATCCTCGGTATTTTATTTTGGAATTATAAATGAAGCGGTTTGCCGCAGCTTTAAAGTTGGCGGGTTAATCAAAATCGATACGTTTGTTTCGTCTAAGAGGCATCTAAAACTACGCTTTTTAAGCAATACGCTTCTTAGTTACGACTCAAAACGCTTCTTTATTTTTCTCTTGCTTTGAGCCGTAACAGTTTTTTATTTTTTTAGTTTATTTATCGCAACTCGTTACAATCAGCGAAATTAAAAAGTCTGTAATTTAAGTTTCCCGTTCAGCCGGAAATGTTCGGATTTAAAGTTTCAAATTATAAAAAAATTAAATTGTAGAGTATAGGGAATTTTTCGTCGAATCTAGTATTTCTTTCTACTAAAAGTATGAACGAAATCACCAATCATGACCAAATAATTGATGCTATTAAGCGCGTTGAAATTGTGGCGGAGCTTGTTGAACAACAGCCGAACGGCGAGTTTAAGAACGAGCTGGATATGGACGTCATAATTTTTGGGCGCAACTATAACAACAAACAAGTCGGACCTTACGCCCGTCTGCTCGAATTCCAGCAAGGCGAAACAATCATCGAACGCGGAACTTGGGAAACCAGCATTTTTTATGTTCTGGTCGAAGGCGCGCTCGAGGCGTTTATTAAAGACAAATCGGGCGAAAACAAAAAAATCGGTGAAATTGCGCCCGGCAAATCGTTCGGCGAAATGGCAGTACTTGCCGGAACGCAGCGCACCGCAACGGTTAAAGTTGCCGCCGATTCCAAACCCGCGCTCGTTCTCGAATTTACCCGTCCGGCGCTTCGTCTACTCCGCAAATTCCCGAAATTCGGCAAGGTTTTAGACCGCAATTACCGAAATTACGGGCTGGATTTGACGTTGAATGAAATCAAGAAATTTAATCCAAACAATTTTGACGACGATTTGATAAAGCGTCTGGGCGACGCGGCGCGATTTGTCGTTTATGAAAAAAATCACGTTTTGTTTCGTTCCGGCGACCCGATAAACCGACTTGTTTTTATCCGCAACGGTTGGCTTCAGCGCGTCAGGGGCGCGGATTTTAACCCGAATGTCGCGGAATTGCTGGTTACTGCCGGAAACAATATCGGGCTTGATTTTCTCGGCGCGGGAAATTGTCTCGGAGTCGAAGCCTTTGGCGGTGACGCCAAATGGGATTATACGGCAACCGTGATGAATCGCTCGGAAGTAATGGAAATTGCCGTGGCGCGTCTGAAGGAACAACCGGATTTGACCAAAGCCATCGTTTCATCTTTGAGCGGCGAAACGGCAATCGAAGATTTGCTGAAACCTTTGACGGCGGACAACCGGAAAAGGCTGGTTTCAACAAAACGTGAAATTGAAACCGGCGTAACGGATACGACAAATCTGCTCGTGATGGATATGGATTTGTGTATTCGCTGCGGCAACTGTTCGCTGGCGTGTCATAAAGTTCACGGTCATTCGAGGCTTTTGCGGCGCGGAATTCATATTGAACGTCCGGTTAAATCGGTAGTTACAACCATTCAACACGCGCTTGTGCCTTCGGTTTGTCTGCATTGTCAAGACCCGGAATGTATGACGGGCTGCCCGACCGGAGCAATCGGGCGTTTTCCCGGTGGTCAGGTTGATATTGACCCGAAAACCTGTATTGGCTGCGGCGACTGCGCGACGCAATGTCCGTATAACGCTATCACGATGATTGAGCGTCCGGGCGGCAAATCGAAAGGCGGCGCGGCGCGCAATGGAAAAGAGGAAAACGCGCCGAATTTTTTTCAAAAAACATTGGCTCCGGCGCAAAATTTTTATCATCGTTTTTTCTCGCTCGCGCCGCTTAAAACGTCGAAAGCCGTAACGCAAACCGACGATTTACTGGCGGTTAAATGCAATCTTTGTCAGGGAACGGGTCTGAATCCGGCGGGCGCACGCGGCAAAGCGTATTCGTGCGAAGAAAATTGTCCGACCGGCGCGCTTGTCCGCGTTAATCCGCGCGAATATTTCAGCGAAGTTACAAATACAATCGGCTTGATTTATCAAGATCAGACACACGCCATCGGGCGCAATATTCACAAAAGCGACCCGCTCCGCACAGCCTGGCACATATTCGGGATTTTACTCGTCGCGGCAATCGGCGGAGCAGGTTTGTGGGGAACTTTGCGCTACACGCAGGACGCGCTGCTTTTGCCTGATACGTGGCTGACGATGCGCTGGCTGACCGGACTTGTCGGGCTTGGCGGAATTGTCTGGACGATGGCGTATCCGGCTCGCAAACAAATTTATCGCCGCCGCGCCGGAGCGTTGCGCTACTGGATGCTTTCGCACATTTATCTCGGCGTTTTGGCGGGTTTTCTGATACTTGTTCACGGCGGAACGAGTTCGGGAGGTTTGTTGACCTCGCTTTTGATGATTTCCTTCGACCTCGTAATTGCGTCGGGAATTTTCGGCGCGTTATGTTATCTGATTGTCCCGCGCATTATGACGAAGATGGAAGGCGAGCCGCTTCTGCTTGAAGATTTACAGGCGCGGCGCGAAGAACT
>Ga0136617_10003752_pt1 | contig 13570 bp, 15 predicted proteins | sample AntDrymUQ3222106_2_FD_129672 | JGI IMG/M metagenome (GOLD analysis project Ga0136617, IMG submission 129672) | Polar desert sand microbial communities from Dry Valleys, Antarctica - metaG UQ322 (21.06) | ecosystem: Environmental > Terrestrial > Soil > Desert | place: Antarctica: Dry Valley...
CGTGACCGGCGCGATGAGCGGCGACCCGCTCGAGCGCCTGACGACGAGCACGGTGGTGGCCGAGAAGCACGCCCGGAGGGCCGCCGGTAACCAGCGTCACCGCCGGATACCACCATCCCCACCAGCCCTCTCCCGCGCCGCGGGCCACCAGATAGAGCTGCCAGAGAAAGCCGAGGCCGTGAATCGGGCCGATGATCGGCGCCAGCCCGTGGTAGTCGACGATCACGCCGATCACCAGCGGGACCAGCAGCAGGAAGTCGATGATCGAGACGATCACAATCAGGCGCAGCAGGCGCAGCGGCCGCTCGGCGGAGTTCACGCGAGGGGCTCGGCCGCTTGGATCTCGGCCTTGAAGTACGGCGCCTCGTCCGACAGGCCAAAACGCCAGCTCACGGTGAGCCGGCTGGGGAGGGTGAGCTCCCCGAAGCGGCGTTCGGCGTGGACTCGGCAGCCGCACGGAATGTAGTCGAAGCGCTTGTCGTCGAGCGGGCCCCAGCGCGCCACGCTGACCTGCGTCACCGCTCCCTGCGAGTCGATTCGCACCTCGACCTCGGGTCGCTCGGGGGGGAGGTTGAAGCGGCCCACGATCGCGCTCTCGCTCTCCGCGCGCCAGGCCACTCCGCGCTCGGGGAGCACGCTGATGGGGGCGAACACGGTGCTCTCGAGCGCGGCCCGTCCGGCGGCCGAGCGCGCGGTGTCCTCGTCGGCGGAATCGAACAGCGACCAGCGCCCGAACAAGAGCCCTTCGCTGGTGCCCACCCCGTGCGCGTAGCCCTCGGCGATGCGAGCCAGGGTGATGGGACCGACACCGACGCGCGCCCGCCACGAGAAAGAGCGTCCGTCTATCTCCTCCTCGGCCCGGAAGGGCACCCAGAGGTCGGCCTTGACCTTTCCGGTCATCGTCAGCTTCACCCCCCGCGCCAGCGGCGCTCGGGCGCCGATGGCGTGGGCGAAGTAGCGTCGCACCGGCTCGTCGAGGCCGGCCAGAAGGGCGGTATCGAAGTTCAATCGACGATGGAGCCGATCGCACCCAGCGCCTTGCTCGCGTTGAGGCGCCCGTCGGAGACCACCTTGTCCTTCAGGGCCCCCGGCTTGTCGACCCCCCGTTCAAAGCCCACGAGCAGCCGGCCCTCGGCGGCGGGCGCAGCGGCCTGAGCGAGCGTCGGGGCGAGAAGCGTAGCGAGCGACAAGAAGAAGAGAGCGCGCACGGCGGAGAAGCCTACGCGGCTCGCCGACGGCGGCGCGCGGGCGTTCGCCGCGCAGCTCGCCGGACGACTATGGCCGAGCGCAGGTGATCGGCCCCCGCCCAGGCGGCGAAGCAGAGGCCGCCCACCGTACCGGTGACGGTGGTGAGCACGCCGGCCGCGGCGGCGGCGGCCACGCCGTCGCTGCCGAGGATGAGCACCGCCGCGGCGGCCCCGACGGCGGGACCCACCGGCAGCTGGCCCAGCGTGACCAGGGCGATCAACACGGCGGTGGCGTCGAACACGGAAGCATCGACGCCCACGGCTCGCAGCAGCAGCCAATTGCGCAGGATCTGGGAGAACACGGCGATCAGCACGTAGCCGACCACGCGGCTTCCCCCGCCGAGGCTGTGGAGCACCGCCAACCCTCGCCAAAGGTTTCGGCCCTTCTGAAGCGCGAGCCGTCGCAAGCCGACGCTCGCCGCTCCCACCACCGCCAAGCAGATGATCGGCAGCCACCAGGGCAGACCCAGCGGCCCTATGAGGGTGAACGACGCCACGGCGGCGAGCATCGCCTCGACGGCGAGGATGGGGAACTCGGCGGCGATCAGCGTCGGCACCTGCGGGCAAACCTCCGGTGAGGAGCGCCTGAGCGCCGCGATCCGCGCGGCCACTCCCAGGTGCCCGTTCAGCATGCCGCCCAGGACCTGCATGCTCGAGGCGCGATAGAGGATGCGGCGGTCGACCGTCCCGCCGGCCGCGCCGATCGTTAGGTGCCACGCCTCGCTGCGCGAGACCAGCGCCACCACCTGCAGCAGCGCGGTGACGGCGAGCACCCAGGCGGGGGCGCTCGAGAGGGCCGTCACGAACTCTTCGCGCCGGCCGGCCAGCAGCAGCACGAGCACCGCTGCGGTGATCAGCGTGCCGAAGACCGTCAGCAGGCCCCTGTGGCGGCGGGCAAAGGCCCGCAGGCCACGGACGACGGGCACGCTCAGCTAGCGCGCGGGGCGGTTCACCAGCTCGGCATGCGACTTCGCCGCTGCCGTCTGGCGCACGATCTCGCGTTCGCGCTCGTAGGCCTCGCGTTCCACCTTGCCCGCCTTGCGCGCCTCCGCGTTGCGCGAAGCCACGCGCTCCCTCTCTTCCTTCCAAGCCTGTTCGCCGCGGCCCGAGGACTTCCAATTGGAGTTGTCGTCGTGATCGGTCATCTAAAACCGTCCTAGCGGCTCCCCAAGGGACTGGACCACCGGGGGGCGCAGGGAGCGCGACACCCAACTGTGGCGAACTGCGCGGGCACCCGCCCGCGTTGGCGGGCGGGTGTCGCTGCGGTGCGAGTCGCTCAGAGGGGCCGTACGTTGACGGCCTTCGGTCCCTTGTCGCCGGGCTCGGCGTCATAGGAGACCTTGGCGCCCTCGGCAAGCGACTTGAAGCCGTCGCCGGAAATGCCGGTGTGGTGGACGAAGAGATCCTTGCCGGCTTCGTCGGGAGTGACGAAACCGAACCCCTTGTCGTCGCTGAACCACTTCACGGTTCCTGTGGCCATTGTCTTACCTCCACTGATTGTGTGCTGCGTACGCGGAGGTGCTGGAAGCAACGACTACGGGCGCTGGCACTAACTGGGCCGAGCCTTGGGCTCGACGTGAACAACGCAAACGGTAGCACCCGCCGGGGTCAGCGCTTGGTCGCAGAGCTGCGGCGCAGAACCCCGGTACGCATGCGCTGCGGGTGATTGCCGACCTGAATCCGGGCAACTTCTCGAGCGGTTCGGTAGGAGATGACCGAGACGCGGTCCTCACCGGCGACCGAGACGAAGCAGTACTTGCCGTCCTCGCTCGAGGCCGACCAGTAGGGCACCCGCCCGACGGGGATGGTGCGCCGCAGCGCGAACGGCTTGCGGGACACGATCGCGGCGTAGCCCGACGCGGTTCCGGCCACGCACAGCTTGGTGCCCCGCGGATTCATGGCGAGCCCGTGGTGAGCCGAGTCGAGCAGGAACTCCTGACGCGGCACGCCCTCGGCCGCTCCGAGCGGGAGGTCGAGCACGGCCGTGACCCTGTCCGCATCGAGGTCGTACTCCACGATCCCGAAGAAGAACGAGACCTGGAAGTAGACGTAGCGCTCGTCCGGCGTGATCGCCATCGGCCGGACCGCGGAACTCATGTCCGGATGGCCGGCCTCGGCCAGCTTCTGGCCCATGTCGATGGTCTTGAGCACCTTTCGCGTGCGGGCGTCTATGACTTCGAACACGCGCCTGCCCTTGGTCGCGTCCTGCGAGGGGTCGTCAGTGTCGGTGTAGACGGGACCGATGCTGGCGTGAAAGATCAGCTTTCCGTCGTTGGAGAAGTTGTTCTCGTGGGGCGCGTCGCCGGATGGGATCGTGCCCACGATTCGCCCGCCTTCGGTGTCGATCACGTCGATCACGTTTGCCGTCGACGCCGACACCAGCAGGCGGCGGCCGTTCGGGGAGAGCGCCATGTGGTCAGCCCGGAAGCCGTCGATGTGCGTCCGCCAGCGGATCTTGCGGGTATGGAGGTCGATGGCCACGACGTCGGCGAACGAGGGGCGCGAGAAGTAGACGACCCGCCCGTCGGGCGAGGTGAAGCCGTCATCGACGTACTGGTTGTGGCCCTCGCCGACCAGCGTGCGGATGTTGTCGAAGTAGAACTTCGCCTCCTCATCGGCGTTGATCTTCGCGATGCGCTGTCGGCGGTCCGGGATGACGTTGATGCGCTTGAGGCGCTTGAAGGTGTGCGGGTCGACGAGGTCGGCGGTCCCGGCCCAGTTGTTGCTCACCACCAGTACGTCGCGGGTGGCGGGCTCTGATGCGGCCAGGGCCGACGGAGTGGGCGCGCCCAGGGCGGCCACCGCTACCAGCGTCAAGAGGGTGTGTGGAAGCCTCATAAGCTTGGAACGCCGCCAGTGACGACCGTTGCCACCGTATCCGAACCCGCGAGATCGACGAGTCCCGGGGCGCTTGCGCTTCGCCGCCTGCGGCGCGATCGCGAGGCGCTGGCCTTTGGGGTCCTGCTCGCTCTCGTGGTCGTCCCGCTGTTCGCGGCTCCGCTGTACGCGAGCCACGTCGCCGGCACCACGCCCCAGGAAAATCACCTGACCGACGAGCTCGTGATCGACGCCAAGCGAATGTACGTCGTCTCCCTCGACGGAGTCCCGATCGGTCCTACCTGGCGGCGCGCCTACTTCGTCGGGGCCGACGAGAACGGCCGCGATCTGATGGTTCGGCTGCTCTACGGCGGCCGCAGCTCGCTCCTGATGGGGGCGGGCGCGCTCGGGCTGACCGTGCTGTTCGCGGTGCCGCTGGCTCTCATCGCCGGATACTTCCGGGGGCGCACCGACTCGGTCATCAGCCGTCTTCTCGATCTGGTTTGGTCTTTTCCGGCTTTGCTTGTGGGCTTTCTGCTCGCTTCAGCGATCAACTTGGCCGGTGCGCGGATCGGGCCGCTCACGATCGAGCCCGGGTCGAAGCTGATTCCGGTCACGGTGATCGGGCTCGTCTACGTGCCCTACATCGCGCGTCCGCTACGCGGGCAGGTGCTGGCCCTCCGCGAGCAGCGCTTCATCGAGGCGGCGCGAGCGTGTGGCCTCGGCCCGGTGAGGGTGATGGCCTCCGAGATGCTTCCTCACCTGTGGACGACGATCCTCGTGCTCGTGCCGCTGCTCTTCTCGAACGCGGTCGTGCTCGAGTCGGCGCTGTCCTTCCTCGGGGCGGGGGTGCAATCGCCCGAGCCGTCGTTCGGGACGTTGATTGCGGCCGGGCTGAACAACGTCGTGCTTTCCCCGCACCTGCTTCTCGTACCCAGCATCGCGCTCGTGCTTCTTGTGCTTTCGCTCAGCGGCCTTGCCGAAGGCCTGCGGCGGGCGCTCAATCCGCACGGAACGCCCGCCGTCCACCTCGGGCGCGGGCAGTGATCGCCTTTGCGGCACGCAGGCTCGGGTGGGCGCTGGTCACCGCCTTCATCGCTTCGATTGTCGCCTTTCTGCTCTTTTGGACGATCCCCAACGTCGATCCCTCCTACTTCTTGGGGGGCGCTGAGCACGGAACGGATGCCACAAGGGCGCAAGCCACCGAAAAGTACGGCCTCGACGATCCCTTGCCGGTTCAATACGTGCGCCTCATGGAGGCGATCTTTAGTGGTGACGTCGAGTGCTTCTACGGCTGCGGCAGCCTCCGAAGCGCCTTCCTCGAGGCGCTGCCAATCACCTTCTGGCTCGTCGGGGGCGCGGCACTGATCGCCATCGCCACGGGGGTGGCGCTGGCCTTGGTCTGCGTCCGTTACCGAGGGCGATGGCAGGACCGGGTGATCTCGACCGTCGCCACGGCTGCCTACTCGGTGCCCTCGCTTGTGCTCGCCGCGCTGCTGTGGGGCTTTCTGGCCTACAAGTGGAGACTCTTTCCCGAAGCCGGCTACGTGGGCCTGACCGAGAACCCGCTGGAGTGGTTCTGGCACCTGCTGCTGCCCTGGGTGGCCGCCGCGCTGCCCTTCGCCGGGGCCTACGTCCAGGTCGTGCGAGCTTCGCTGCTGGCGGCAGTCGACGAGGAGTGGGTCCGGACGGCGCGCGCCAAGGGGCTGCCCGAGAAGAAGGTCATCCGGCGCCATGTGCTGCGCAACGGGCTCATAGCGCCCGCCAACATCTGGGGGCTTGACTTCTCGCATGCCTTCGGCGGATTCGCCCTCTACGTCGAGGTGATATTCGGGGTACCCGGAATCGGCCTGCTCACCTCGGAGACGCTGGGAAGCCTCGACCTGCCGCCGATCGTCGGGCTCGCCATCTACCTGGCCCTCGTGGTAGTGCTGGCCAGCGCGGTCGTCGACGTGATCGTGGCCTCGCTCGACCCTCGTATTCGCCGGCCGGGCCTACCGACCTGACGCGCTGACAGCGGGCGCCTTCAGCCGGCGTCGCGCCCTCTGCGTGGCCGGCGCAGCGCCTCGATGCGGCGGCGATCGCGCTTGGTTGGGCGGGCGCCGAGGTCGGCGCCCAGAGGCCGGGAGAGCTTGTGCGCCAGACGCTGTTGCTCGCGCGCCGCGAGGGATTCGGGCGTTTCGTCGTAGAGCGTGGCGGCCACACTGGTGGAGCCACGCTTGTCGGCGAGGCCGGTGACGACGACCGTCCAACGCACGTCACGCACCCGGACGTGGACCGTGTCCGCGACGCGGATCTCCTTCGAGGGCTTCACCCGTTCCCCGTTCACGTCGACCCGTCCGCCGAGCGCGGCCTCGGTGGCCGCCACCCGCGTCTTGAAGAACCGGGCAGCCCACAGCCATTTGTCGATCCTGACGCGTTCCAAGTCTTGCCTCCGGGGGCCGCAGACGGCACCATTGGGTAGGTGAGCCTGACCGGCACGCCGCTCGTTGCGACTCCGCTCTACGGCCTGCGCAGCTGGACCGTAGTCGGGGAGAGCGGCGCCGAGCGGCTCGCGGGGCCACACCAACGCACGGCCTGGCCCCCCGGCGCCACGTGGCTCGAGGCCACCTGCGCGCAGTCGCCGGAACACCAGCCACCGACCCGCGACTGCGGTTGCGGGCTCCACGCCTGGCATCCGTCGCGGCGCTCCGCCCGGCGTGTGCTCTCCGTACGGCGCGAGGTTCCCGGCGTCGTAGAAGGCCAGGGCGCGATCGAGGTCCACGAGGAGGGCTTCCGCGCCGAGCGGGCGCGGCCCCGCGTGCTCTTCGTGGCCCGAGGCCGCAACACCCGCCTGGTGCACCGGCTGGCGGAGGCGTACGCCGCCGAGGTCGTCGAAGTGGACGGCGCCGAGGCTGTGCTGGCCTTCTGCCGAGCGCGTGGGCTCGGCCTCGACCGGTCCACCGTGTCGCAGCTGCTGGGGCCGCAGGTGACCGAAGGGCTGCGGCGAGCGAAGCGCGAGAAGGCACGCAGGGACGCCCTCCGGCTCGCCGGCGCGGTTGCGGTGGCCGCGCTCCTCGTCGTCGCGGGCCTCCAGCTCGCGACCGACCCGCCGGGCGACCGGGTGCTCCACGGCCGGACCGGTGAGATCCACATCAACTCGCGATAGCGAGAAACCGACCCCGCCCGGCGGAGTACATGGGGCATGGGGGACGGAAGAGTCAATCGCGCAATCCAAAAAGGAAAGGCGCGCACGACCGATATGAAGACCCGGGTACCCGAGCTCCGAGAGCGGGTGCCCGAGCTTCGCGAACGGGTGCCCGAGCTCACCGACGAGCTCAAGAGCCGCGGCGGCGAGCTGGCGCGCCAGTACGCCAAGATGGACGTGTCCTGGGCGAGGTGCAGCTACGCTAAGGCCGCCCGGGCGGCGCTGCTCGGCTTCGGGCTCGGCCCGATGATCGACTATTACGTGCGTAACCGCGTGGTGGGCGGCGAGGTCTTCGACAAGCTTGCCCACCCCGTCATCTTCGTAGCCAACCACTCGAGCCACCTCGACACACCCACGATCCTGCGCGCGCTGCCCTCCAAGTGGCGCCGCCGCACGGCCGTGACGGCCGCGGCCGACTACTTCTACACCAAGCGCTGGATGGCCAACGGCGTGGCCCTTCTCTTCAACACCGTCCCGCTCGGGCGGCAGGGCGGCGGCATCGGCAGCGGGGCCACCGACCACGTCGACCACCTGCTCGATGAAGACTGGAACCTGGTCATGTTTCCCGAGGGCACGCGCTCGCGCGACGGCGAGATCGGCAAGGTCCGCTCCGGCGCCGCCGTGATCGCGGCGCAGCACGGGATCGACATCGTTCCCATCTACCTGAGCGGGACCCACGAGGCGATGCCGCCCGGCCAAAACTGGCCGCAGCGCATCCCCGGCCGCTTCCTTTCGCGGCGCCACGAGGTCGTGGTGCGCTTCGGGGATCCGATCCGGCCTCGCAGGGCCGGCGACCGACACGAGGTGATGGACGAGGTGCGCGCGTTCTGGAACCGCAAGGGCCTCGCCGCTCCGCCTGTCCGCGAGCCCCAGCAAGCACCCGAGCCCGAGGCAGTGCTCGCGCGCTGATCCGGTATACGGTCCCTTCACCCCGGCAAGAACGCCATCGAGTGGAGGAGACCCGTGAAGAAGCTGATAAACGACCCTGAGGCTGTGGTTCGCGAGGCGCTGGAGGGGATGGAGGCGGCACACGGCGACCGCCTGCGGGTGATGTACGACCCCTACGTGATCGTCCGCGCTGACGCACCGGTACAGGGCAAGGTGGGTCTGGTGTCGGGCGGCGGCTCGGGGCACGAGCCCATGCACGGCGGCCTGGTGGGGCCCGGAATGCTCGACGCCGCCTGTCCCGGCGAGGTGTTCACTTCACCCACGCCGGATCAGATGCTCGAGGCGACCAAGGCCGTTGACGGAGGCGCCGGAGTGCTGCACATCGTCAAGAACTACACGGGCGACGTGCTGAACTTCGAGATGGCGGCCGACCTCGCCAAGGGTGAGGGAGTCGAGGTCGAGGCCGTCGTGACCAACGACGACGTGGCCGTCCAGGACTCCCTCTACACCGCCGGCCGGCGCGGAGTCGGCGTCACGGTGCTCGCCGAGAAGATCTGTGGCGCGGCGGCGGACGAGGGCAAGTCGCTCGCCGAGGTCGCGGAGCTCTGCCGGAAGGTCAACGGCCAGGGACGCAGCATGGGCATGGCGCTGACACCGTGTGTCACGCCGGGGTCCGGGGAGCCGAGCTTCGAGCTGGGCGAGGACGAGATGGAGATCGGCATCGGGATCCACGGCGAGCCGGGGCGCTTTCGCGAGCCGATCGGCACGGCCGCGCAGGTGGTCGAGCGCCTCGCCTCGGCGATCGTCGAGGACCTGCCCTTCGAGTCGGGCGACAAGGTGCTGGCCTTCGTCAACGGGATGGGCGGCACGCCGCTGATCGAGCTCTACATCGTCTATCGCGAGCTCAACAACCTCCTGCAGGAACGCGGTATCATCATCGATCGCCGCCTGATCGGCGACTACATCACCTCACTGGAGATGGCGGGCTGCTCGATCACGCTGCTCAAGCTCGACGACGAGCTCACGCGCCTGTGGGACGCCCCCGCGGACACGCCGGCGCTGCGCGTGGGCTGAGGGCGCCGCCTTGAACATCACGTCGACAACGGTCCGCGAATGGATCCGGGCCTATGCGGACGAGATAGCCGAGCACCGTGTCGAGTTGGTCAAGCTCGACACGGCGATCGGCGACGGCGACCACGGCACGAACATGGACCGCGGCATGCGCAAAGCGGTCGAGAAGCTCGACGGCACGGAGGGCGAGGACATCGGCGCCCTGCTCAAGGGCGTCGGCATGGCGCTGGTGTCGAGCGTCGGCGGCGCCGCCGGTCCGCTCTACGGCACGCTGTTCCTGGAGATGGGCAAGGCGTCGGCGGGCCAGGAAGAGCTCGACCTGGCCGGCTGGACCGGCGCGCTCGAGGCCGGCGTCAAGGGCGTCCAGGCCCGCGGCAAGGCCGAGCCGGAGGACAAGACAATGGTCGACGCGCTGCTTCCGGCGCTCGAGGCGCTGCGCGCCGCGGCGGATGAGGGCGCGGCGTTGGAGGACGCGCTGCGCCGCTCGGCCGACGCGGCCGCGGGGGGCATGCGCGCGACGATTCCGCTGGAGGCGCGGCGGGGCCGCGCGAGCTATCTGGGCCCGCGGAGCGTCGGCCACCAGGACCCGGGCGCGACGTCCTCGCAACTGCTGCTCGAGGTGGCCGCGACGACGTTCGGCGGCGCCGGCTGAGCTTGGTTTGACATCATCTAACAAGCGGGAATAGTGTGGCGCGCGCTGCATCCGGCAATTCCATGAGAGGAGAAGAAGCTCTTGAGTATCTTCGGAGCTGAGGTGATCGGGACTGCGCTCCTGATCCTGCTGGGCAACGGAGTCGTTGCCGGTGTCCTGCTCAACCAGTCCAAGGCCCAGAACGCGGGCTGGATAGTCATCACGTTCGGCTGGGGTATGGCCGTCATGGTGGGTGTGTTTGCCGTCGGGCAGTTCAGCGGGGCGCATCTCAACCCGGCGGTCACGCTCGGATTCGCCTTTATCGGCAACACCGACTGGGGCGACGTGCCGAAATACCTCGCCGGCGAGTTCGTCGGCGCGTTCATCGGCGCTACGCTCGTGTGGGCTGCCTACCTGCCCCACTGGGCTGCCACCGAGGATCCCGGGCTCAAGCTCGCGTGCTACAGCACGGCGCCGGCGATACGCAACCCCGTCTCCAACATCGTCTGCGAGGTCATCGGGACCTTCGTGCTGGTCTTCGGCGTGCTGGCGTTCTTCGCCACCGAGGCGACGGCGGCGACCGGACTCGGCGGCTTGCTCGTCGGCCTGCTGGTGTTCGGCATCGGGCTTTCGCTTGGCGGACCCACGGGCTACGCGATCAACCCGGCGCGCGACCTCGGTCCGCGAATCATGCACGCGATCCTGCCGATCGCGGGCAAGGGTGACTCGGACTGGAGCTATGCCTGGATTCCAGTGGTGGGCCCCATCATCGGCGGCGTTCTCGGGGCGCTGGCGTTTGATCTCTTCTATCCCGGCTGATCTAGAGAGGTAACAGATGGCTAAGTACGCGGCAGCCCTGGACCAGGGCACGACCAGCACACGCTGCATGATCTTCGATCATGGGGGTCAGGTAGTCAGCGTGAGCCAGAAGGAGCACGAGCAGATCTACCCCAAGCCGGGCTGGGTCGAGCACGACGCGAACGAGATCTGGGCCAGCACCCAGGAGGTCATCGAGGGGGCGATGAAGGACGCCGGCGCCGGCGCGGACGACATCGCCGGCGTGGGCATCACCAACCAGCGCGAGACGACGCTCGTGTGGGACCGCAACACCGGCGAACCGGTCCACAACGCACTGGTGTGGCAGGACACTCGCACCGACAAGCTGGTGGACGAGTTCTCCAAGGACGGAGGCCAGGCCCGCTTCCAGGAGCAGGTGGGACTTCCGCTGGCGACCTATTTCTCGGGTCCGAAAATTCGCTGGACCCTGGACAACGTGGATGGCGCGAACGAAAAGGCCGAGAGTGGTGACCTGCTTTTCGGCAACATGGACACCTGGCTGATCTGGAACCTCACAGGCGGCACGGACGGCGGGCTGCACATCACCGACGTCACTAACGCCAGCCGCACGATGCTGATGGACCTCAAGACCCTTCAGTGGGACGAGAAGATCGCGGACATCATGGGCGTACCCACGTCGATGCTGCCCGAGATCCGGCCCTCCAGCGAGGTCTACGGTGAGGTCAAGGCGGGCGGAGCGCTCCAGGGTGTGTCGATCGCGGGCGACCTGGGCGACCAGCAGGCGGCCACCTTCGGGCAGACCTGCTTCGCGGTCGGTGAGGCCAAGAACACCTACGGCACGGGCAACTTCCTGCTGCTCAACACGGGCACCGAGCCCGTGCCCTCCAAGTCGGGCCTGCTCACCACCGTGGGCTACAAGATCGGTGACGAGGACGCCGTGTACTGCCTCGAGGGCTCGATCGCCATCACCGGCGCTCTGGTCCAGTGGCTGCGCGACAACCTCAAGATGATCAAGGCCGCGCCGGAAGTGGAGGAGCTAGCCAAGTCGGTCGACGATAACGGCGGCTGCTACATCGTGCCGGCGTTCTCGGGGCTGTTCGCGCCCTACTGGAAGTCCAACGCGCGCGGCGTCGTGGCGGGCCTGACTCGCTACGTCAACGCCGGTCACATCGCCCGGGCCACGCTCGAGGCCACGGCCTACCAGAGCCGCGAGGTCGTGGAGGCGATGAACGCCGACTCGGGCGTGGAGCTCGAATCGCTCAAGGTCGACGGCGGCATGGTCGGCAACGACCTGCTGATGCAGTTCCAGGCCGACCTGCTGGGGGTGCCCGTGATTCGGCCCAAGGTGCCGGAGACGACGTCGCTCGGCGCTGCCTACGCTGCCGGCCTGGCCACCGGCCTCTGGAACGAGGTCGAGGACCTGCGCGAGAACTGGGTCGAGGACAAGCGCTGGGAGCCCACGATGGACTCCGAGAAGCGTGACGAGTACTACAAGTACTGGAAGAGGGCGGTCACACGAACCTTCGACTGGTTCGAGGCCGACGAGGAGCCCGACGAGCCTGAGGCTTAGTTCCAGGGGAGGCCGGCGCGCGTAGCCCAGTACGCCGCCGGCTTCTCGACCAGGCCGGCGTGACGCCGCTCGAGATCGTCGTCCCAGGCGATCTCGAGCGCAGTCAGGTTGCTTTCCAGCTGCGCAACGGTCGTCGCTCCGCTGAGAACGACGTCCGCCCAGGGGCGCGAGAGCGCGGCCGCGAGCGCGAGGGCGTCCTCGCCGGCGCCGCGCGCGGCGAGCCGCCCGTTGGCGAGCGCCTCCTTGACCAAGACCTGGAGCCCGGCCTCGTGGGCACGCGCGAGAGATCGCTCCGCTGCCCGCTCGTGGAGGTTCCAAGTGGCCTGCACGGCGTCGAAGCCGTCAGCGGCCAGCGCACGTTCTATGGTGGCTGCCTGATCGACGCCGGTGACGGTGAGGCCGACCCGGATCCCGCTGCCGCGTAACGCGTCGAGCTCCCGGCGCACCGCGGGATCATCGAGCACGCCGCTGTCGAGGGTGGCCGAGTGGATCTGGTAGAGGCCCAGCCAGTCGCCGAGCAACTCGCGCGTTTCGCGCCATTGCGCCCGAAAGTGCTCGACGGAAAGGTCCTTGACCTCATGCTCGGCCGCGTCCACGCGCCAGCCGGCCGTGTAGCGATAGCCCCACTTCGAGCTCACGGTCACGTCTCCCGGCTGCAGTCCGCGGCGCGCGAGCCATGACGCGAGGAACTCCTCGGCGCGACCGTACGAGCGCGCCGCGTCGAACCACCGCACGCCGCCCTCGTAGGCGGCGTCGAGGACTGAATGAGCCGTGCGCTCCATGCTCTCGACGCTCGACTCGGGGACGTCCTCGCCGTGGCCGAGGTTGATGTACGCGGGCCGCCCGAGCGCCGCAAGGCCGAGCCCGATCTGCGCGTCAGGCATGCGCCAAAGCCTAGGGCCCGAGCCCGCGCTCGATTAGGATGACGCAGTGCCAACCCTCGAGGCTGAGCTGCTGGTGATCGGCGGCGGCGCCACCGGCGCCGGCGTGGCCTGGGACGCAGCGCTGCGCGGCTTTGACGTCGTGCTCGTCGACCGGGCCGATCTCGCCGAGGGGACCAGCGGGCGCTTCCACGGTCTGCTGCACTCGGGGGGCCGCTACGTCGTCAAGGACCCGGTGGCCGCCGAGGAGTGTGTGGTCGAGAACGCGATTCTGCGCCGCGTGATCCCTGATTGCATCGAGGACACGGGCGGGCTCTTCGTGACCACGCCCGACGACGATCCCGCCTATGGCGATGAGTTTCTCGCCGGCTGCCGCGCGACCGGCCTGCCCGCCGAGGAGATCGATGTGGCCGAGGCGCTTCGTCGCGAGCCGCGCTTGAACCCGGGAATGTTGCGCGCCTTCGCGGTACCCGACGCGTC
>Ga0136617_10003754_pt1 | contig 13568 bp, 11 predicted proteins | sample AntDrymUQ3222106_2_FD_129672 | JGI IMG/M metagenome (GOLD analysis project Ga0136617, IMG submission 129672) | Polar desert sand microbial communities from Dry Valleys, Antarctica - metaG UQ322 (21.06) | ecosystem: Environmental > Terrestrial > Soil > Desert | place: Antarctica: Dry Valley...
GAGCACAACAGCCACGCGATTGAACAGGAGTTGCTGACTTTTGTGCCGGTCGACGATAACGACAACAGCGGCGACGACAGCGGCGATGGCGCGCCGCTGCGCATACAAAAGCTGCGCTTGCGCAATGTGAGCACGCGCGCTCGCCGTCTGTCCGTGATGTTTTATGCCGAATGGGTACTCGGCGCGCAGCGCGAGGAAACCCAGCAGCACGTAATCAGCAGTTGGGACAGCGAAACCCAGGCGCTGCTCGCGCGCAACGCGTGGCACCCGGATTTCGCCGGGCGCGTCGCCTTTGCCGCGTGCAGCCCGATACCGAGTTCCTACACTGCCGATCGCGGCGAGTTTATCGGCCGCAACGGCTCGCTGGCGGCGCCCGCGGCGCTGACTCGAACTCGATTATCGCGCAGCAGCGGCGCCGCTCTCGACCCGTGCGCGGCGCTGCAAGTGAGGATTGAACTCGATCCCGGTCAGGAAGTGGAGGTGATTTTCCTGCTCGGTCAAGGCGAGAGCCCGGGTGCTGTGCGCGAGCTGATCCGGCGTTATCGCGATGCGCAGGCGGTCGCGCAGGCCTTGGCCGCTACGCGCGCATGGTGGGACAAAACGCTCGGCGTCATCGAAGTCAAAACGCCCGATCTCGGGATCGACTTCCTGCTCAATCGCTGGCTGCTCTACCAGGATTTGAGTTGCCGCATCTGGGGGCGTTCGGCGTTTTACCAGTCCGGCGGCGCCTATGGTTTTCGCGATCAGTTGCAGGACGTGCTGGCTGTGGTTTACGCCGCGCCGCGGATCGCGCGCGCGCAGATTCTGCGTGCCGCATCACGCCAGTTCCGTGAAGGCGATGTCCAGCACTGGTGGCATCCGCCGTCGGGCGCCGGGGTGCGCACGCGCATTTCCGATGATCTGCTGTGGCTGCCGTATGTGACCGCGCAGTATGTACGCATTACCGGCGATAGCGGCATTCTCGATGAAGCGGCGCCTTTTCTCGACGGCGCGGTTCTGGAAGCCGATGAGCACGATAAATATTTCGTGCCGTCGCAGTCGGCGGAAACGGCTTCATTGCTCGAACATTGCCGGCGCGCAGTGGAAAAAGGGGCGACCGAGGGCGTTCACGGCTTGCCGCTGATAGGCGGCGGCGACTGGAACGACGGCATGAATCGCGTCGGCGCCGGCGGCGTTGGCGAAAGCGTGTGGCTGGCGTGGTTCCTGGTCCATGTGCTGCACGATTGGGCGTATCTATCTGGATTGCGCGGCGGCAAGGATGCCAAGACCGAAGTCAAAACTGCTAACGCTCGCGCCGCGCGCCTCACGCAAGCGATCGAACAACACGCGTGGGACGGCGGCTGGTATTTGCGCGCGTTTTACGACGATGGCGCGCCGCTTGGCTCAGCGCGCAGCGATGAAGCGAAAATCGATGCGCTGGCGCAATCCTGGGCGGTGATTTCCGGCGCCGCCGAACCGGGCCGGGCGCTGATCGCGCTGAACGCCGCCGGACAACACCTGGTGCGCCCCGCTGAGCGCATGGTTTTGCTGTTTACGCCGCCGTTCGACAAGTCCCCACGCGATCCTGGCTATCTCAAAAGCTATCCGCCCGGCGTGCGCGAAAACGGCGGGCAATACACGCATGGATCGCTGTGGCTTCCGATGGCGTTCGCGCGACTCGGCGACGGCGATAAAGCGAGCGCGCTCTTGCAAATGATGAGCCCGATCGAACACGCGCGCACGCCTGCCGATGCCGCGCATTACAAGGTCGAGCCGTATGCCGTCGCCGCCGATGTGTACGCGCTCGACGGCAAGATCGGACGCGGCGGCTGGACCTGGTATACCGGCTCGGCCGGCTGGATGTATCGCATCTGGATCGAAGAAGTGCTGGGCTTCAAACTGGCGGGCGACCGCCTCTCGATCGATCCGGTGATTTCATCGGCGTGGCCCGGGTTTTCGCTGCGCTACCGCTACCGCGAAACCGACTATGCGATCGTCATCGAAAATCCGCAGCGCATCTGCCGCGGTGTCGCCAGCATCCGGCTCGATGGCCGCCTGCTGCGCGGCGACAGCATCAAGCTGATCGATGACCGCGCCCGCCACGCGTTGATCGTACAAATGGGACTGGGCGTTTCGAAAAAAAGCGTTGAATCGTAGTGTGGCGCGTCGAACCTTCCCGTGAACAGTCCTCGAGCATAGCCGTCTCCAAGTAGGTCAGGGTGCGAAAAGCACCGTAACAATACTCTGGTTCCGCCCCCTAATATCTTCCGCTGCTCGCGTAATTTTCGAAGCGCGTGAACTCGGGGATGAACGTCAGCTTGACCTCTCCGATTGGGCCGTTGCGTTGCTTGCTGATCAGGATTTCGGCGATGCCTTTTTCCTGCGTGTCGGGGTTGTAGACTTCGTCGCGGTAGATGAAAAGGATCAGATCGGCGTCCTGCTCGATGGCGCCGGATTCGCGCAGATCCGACATCATCGGCCGCTTGTTCGGGCGCTGCTCGACGCTGCGGTTCAATTGCGACAGCGCGATCACCGGCACATCGAGTTCCTTGGCCAGCGCTTTCAGCGAACGAGAAATCTGCGAAATTTCGGTTGCGCGGTTTTCCCCCTGCGAGCTGGCCGACATCAACTGTAAATAATCGACGACGATGAGACCGAGCTTGCCGTATTGCCGGTGCAGTCTGCGGGCGCGGGCGCGCAATTCGAGCGCGTTGAGCGCCGCGGTTTCGTCTATCTGGATCGGCGCGTCGTTGAGCTTTTCGAGCGCGTGCGTGAGCTTGCGCCAATCGTCGTCCAAGAGCCGCCCGGTGCGCACCTTGTGCTGATCGAGGCGGCCGACCGAACCGAGCAGGCGCATGACGAGCTGGGTGCCGCCCATCTCCATGCTGAACACGCCGACCGGCAATCCGGCCGCGAGCGCTACGTGCTCGGCGATGTTCAGCGCGAACGCCGTCTTGCCCATGCTGGGACGGCCGGCAACGATGATGAGTTCGCCCGGCTGCAGGCCGGATGTCATCGAATCGAGATCGGTAAAGCCGGTCGGCACGCCCGTGATGTCGGAGGGATTGTCGCGCGCGTACAGCATATCGATGCGCTCGACGACCTGCGTCAGAAGCGGTTGGATTTCGACGAAGCCGTGGCGGCCGCGCGAGCCGGCCTCGGCGATCTCGAAAACTTTGGATTCAGCCGCATCGAGCAGTTCGCCGGCCGAACGGCCCATCGCGTTGTACGCCGATTCGGTAATATCGACGCCGACTTCCGCCAGTTTTCGCATCACCGCTCGCTCGCGCACAATTTCGGCGTAACGACGGATATTGGCGGAGCCCGGCGTGTTTTTGGCCAGCGCGCCTAGGTATTCGAGCCCGCCAATGCCTTGCAATTCCTTGTTGCTGTCGAGGCTTTCGGCGACCGTGATCGGGTCGGCCGGATGACTGCGCTCGATCAGCTTGCAGACATGCGAAAAAATCAGCCGATGATCGCCGCGGTAGAAATCCGCCGCCGAAACCAGATCGGCAATCTTGTCCCAGGCGCCGTTATCGAGCAGCAAACCGCCCAGCAGCGACTGCTCGGCGTCCTCCGAATGCGGCGGCGTTTTGATCGCGTCGAACTGGGGATCGGACGATGCGCTGCGCGGCAGCGGAACAGCTTGAATCATGACAGGTCCCCCGGGAATGGCGGCGGCTGGGATGGTGCGCGCAAACGGCGCAAAATCACTAACCAGGCATTTGCAGTTTACGCAAACTACGCCGGGAGCGGCAACGGAAAAGACCGGGGGAATTTTGTGGGAATGTTATGGACAAGCTGTGGACAAGATGGGGCAACCAGTGGGCTTGCCAATACGCCGCCCGCCACGTTTTCGAAACGTGTTGAAGCCCGGGCGAAATCAGCTTTCGCCGAGCACCGATACCGTGATCGTGGCGCTTACGTCGGCCTGCAGTACGATCGGCACGGCGTGATCGCCGATCTGCTTCAAGGGACCACTCGGCAAGCGGATCTGTCCCCGCTCGATTTCGAATCCCTGCGCCTCCAGGGCTGTCACGATGTCGGCATTGGTGACCGAACCGAACAGCCTGCCGTCGGCGCCGGCTTTCTGCGTGATCTGCACCATCAGGCCGTCGATTTTGGCGGCGCGTTCCTGCGCTGACGCCAACGCCTGGTTCTGCGCTTTCTCGAGTTCGGCGCGTTTGCTCTGTACTTCGGCAATATTCGCTTCGCTTGCGCGCCGCGCCTTGCCCTGTGGAATCAGAAAATTGCGCGCGTAGCCATCGCGCACCTTTACGATGTCGCCGAGTTGGCCGAGACTGCTGATGCGCTCCATCAAAATAACCTGCATGCCTGCCTCCTCAATCCCTTAGTGCAAATCCGTGTAATGCAGCAGCGCCAGGAAGCGCGCCCGCTTGATCGCGGTGCCGAGTTGGCGCTGGAAACGCGACTTGGTGCCGGTGATGCGCGCCGGAATGATTTTGCCGTTCTCGTTGATGAAATCTTTCAAGATTTCGATGTCCTTGTAATCGACTTCCTTGATTCCTTCATTGGTGAAGCGGCAATACTTGCGGCGGCGAAACCGCGGCCGGTTGGCGTTGTTGGCATCTTTGCGTTTGGCAGCCATGCGTGGCATAGGATTGAGTCCTCTGTGTGATTATTCAGGATCGATTGCATTGACGTGCAACACGATGTGCGCACTTGTGCGGCTGCGATTGGCGAGAAAGCCGCTCAGACGGACCGCCTGGCCGTCGCCAACCGTCGACAACCGCATCGCCTGGTCGGCCAGTGCGATCACTTCGATTTCGCACTCGACGCGGCGCGCAACGCCGGCTTCCATCTGATCCGAAACGTGCCGCAGCCGGCGGTTGATGAGCGCTACACCAGCCGGCGTGTGGCGCAATGCATCGGCGCCGATCAGTTTTCCGCTCATGCTCATGCGGTTCATTGTCAGGTCAGCTTGCGGCGGGTTCGGCCGCGGTCTCGTTAGCGATCGGCGCAGCCGGTTTCCCGACAGCGTCATCGCCGGCCCGCGGCGTTTGCGATTCCTGACCGGGCTGCATCGATCTCGACTTTTCGTCTTTCATCATAGCCGACGCCGTCGTCACCGCTTCCTTCATCTTAACTGTCAAATGGCGCAGCACCGCATCGTTGAATTTGAAAGCGGTTTCGATTTCGTCGAGCGTAGCCTGGTCGCACTCGATATTCATGAGCACGTAATGGGCTTTGTGGACTTTCTGGATCGGGTAAGTCATTTGCCGCCGGCCCCAGTCTTCCATGCGATGGATAGTGCCGCCGCGGCTGGTGACCATGGTGCGATAGCGCTCGGCCATCGCCGGCACCTGCTCGCTCTGGTCGGGATGAACTATGAATACGATTTCGTAATGGCGCATGGCGCTCCTTGTGGGTTAAAGCCTCCCATCGTGCGCGGATGGTGAGGCAAGGAAAGCCGGGCATTATACCGGCTGATGCGAAGCTGGTTCAATAAACCTGAAGGGAAGGCGCAGGCCGCCCGCTGCGCCAGCCTTGCGCCCCGCGCCAGCCGAGCGATCCGTCGCTTCAAACAATCGCGCCGCGCTGGCGCACTGTCTCGAACAAACAGATGCCGGCGGCGACTGAAACGTTCAGGCTCTCGACCGTGCCCAGCATCGGAATGCGCGCCAGTTCATCGCAATTCTCGCGCGTAAGGCGGCGCAGCCCTTCGTCTTCAGAGCCGAGCACCCACGCGATAGCGCCCTGCAGCGGGATTCCGCCAAGTTCGTTCGCGGCGTCCTCGGTGGCGCCGACAACCCGAATGCCGCGCTCGCGCACCGCGCGCAGGCTGCGCGCGAGATTGGTCACGGCGATAAAGGGAACCGATTCGGCCGCGCCGCAAGCGGCTTTGGCGACGGTCGCGTTGACGCCGACGGCGCGATCTTTCGGCGCAATCACCGCGTCTACTCCCATCGCGTCGGCGACGCGCAGGCACGCGCCCAGATTGCGCGGATCCTGTACGCCGTCGAGCACCAGCAGCAAAGCCGGCGTCGTCAGCGTATCGAGTACGTCCTCGAGTGCGATGAAGCTTTTCGAGGGATCGATGCGCGCGACGATGCCCTGGTGACGCGCGTGGCCGGCCATGCCGTCGAGCCGCGCTGAATCGATGGCGATCAGGCGAATCTTGCGATCTTCCGCGGCGGCAAGCAGCGCGCGCATGCGCGCGTCGCGGCGATGCTCATCGTGATAGATCTCGCGCACGCTGTCCGGATTCTGCCGCAGCCGCGCGCTGAGCGCGTGAAATCCGCACAGCGTTGCGCGATCCGTCATGAGCGATACGGTTTCATCGCGAGCGCGTGCGGCGCGCGGACGTTGCACGCGGCCGGGTTTCTGTTTCGCGTTCGCCTTCGCTTTCCAGCACAAAGTCGATCTTGGTCGATTCCAGATCGACGCGCGCGACTCGCACGCGCAGGCGGCCGCCAAGACGATAGCGCACGCCGCTGCGCTCGCCGGCGATTTCATGCCGAGCGGCGTCGAAGTGAAAATAATCGTGGCCGAGTTCCGAGATGTGCAACAGGCCTTCGACATACACTTCGTCGAGCGCTACGAAAATGCCGAAACCGGTCACGCCGGCAATCGTGCCATCGAACACTACACCGACTTTGTCCTGCATGTAATAGCACTTGAGCCAGGCCTCGACGTCGCGCGTCGCTTCGTCGGCGCGCCGCTCGGTCGCCGAGCAATGGCTGCCTAAGGCATGCCAGTCGCCGGGCGCATACGGCTTCTTCGCCAGCACTGCCTTGATCGCGCGGTGCACGAGCAGATCCGGATAGCGCCGAATCGGCGACGTGAAGTGCGTATACGACTCGTACGCCAGACCGAAATGGCCGACATTGTCGGGACTGTAAACCGCCTGCTGCAGCGAGCGCAGCATCACGGTTTGCAGCAACTGGGCATCGGGCCGCGCCTTGATCTGTTTCAGCAGCTTCGCGTAATCCTGGGCATGCGGCGACTCGCCGCCGGTCAACTGAAAGCCGAATTCCTTCAGAAATTCGCGCAAGCCTTCGAGCTTGATCGGGGTCGGCCCTTCATGAATTCGAAACAGCGTCGGCTGCCCGTTTTTTTGCAGGAAATCCGACGCGCACACATTCGCCGCCAGCATGCATTCTTCGATGAGGCGGTGCGCATCGTTGCGCTTGACCGGAAAAATGCGCTCGATCTTGCCGTGCTCGTCGAACGCCATCTGGGTCTCGATCGACTCGAAATCGATCGCGCCGCGCTTGGCGCGCGCTTTCAGCAGGATTTTGAACAGCCGGTGCAGGTTTTCGAGATGCGGCAAGAGCGCGGCATTCTTGCGCGCTTGCTCATTCCAGACTTTTTCAGTGCCGGCAAGCATGTCGGCGACTTCAGTATAAGTCAGCCGCGCGTGCGAGTGCATGACGGCGGGATAAAAGCAGTAATCGCGGATTTCACCACGCGCGTCGATTTCCATATCGCAGACCAGGCACAGGCGATCGACTTCGGGCTTCAATGAACAGAGCCCGTTCGACAGGACTTCGGGCAGCATCGGGATCACGCGCCGCGGGAAGTACACCGAGTTGCCGCGCAGCTCGGCCTCGCGATCGAGCACGTCTGCCTGCCGCACGTAATAGCTGACATCGGCGATCGCAACCAGCAGGCGGAAACCCTTGCCGCCTTTAGCGCCGGGCTCGCAATACACGGCGTCGTCGAAATCCTTGGCGGTCTCGCCGTCTATGGTGACCAGCGGCAGATCCCGAATGTCGTCGCGCCCGGCGCGGTCTTCGGCGCCGACCGACGGGGCAAAGCGGCTGCTGAGTTTTTCGACTTCAGCCGAAAACTCGTAAGGCAGATCATGCTTGCGCAACGCAATCTCGATTTCCATACCCGGATCCGCATAATTGCCGAGCACGTCGACGACGCGCGCGATCGGCTGCGCGTGTTTAGCCGGCTGCTGAACGATTTCGACCATCACCACCTGGCCGGGTTTGGCGTCCATCGCCTCGCCTTGCGGCACCAGAATATCCTGGCTGATGCGCTTGTTTTCGGCGACCACGAACAGAATGCCATGCTCGGCATAAAGCCTGCCGACGAGGCGCTGGTTGGCGCGTTGCAGAACTTCGACGATTGCCGCTTCGCGGCGACCGCGCCGATCGATGCCGATTTCACGTACCATTGCCCGGTCGCCGTCCAGTACCTTGTGCATTTCCTTCGGGCCGAGATACAGATCCGGGCTGGCGTCGTCCGCGATCAGAAAGCCAAAACCATCGCGATGGCCGTGCACCCGGCCTTTGACCAGATCGAGCTTGTCGACCATGCAAACGGCATTTTTGCGGTTGCGCATGATCTGGCCGTCGCGCTCCATCGCAGCCAGGCGGCGGCCGAACACCTCGATTTCGTTTTCGTCTATTTCCAGGATGAGCGCAAGTTTTTCGGCCGGCACCGGGACACCTTGCTCGGCCAGAATTTGCAGAATGTATTCGCGGCTCGGCAGCGCGTTGTCATACATCTCGCGTTCGCGGGCCAGATGCGGATCGCGTGCGCGGACCGCGGATGGCGCTGAATTTCGCTCGGGCGGGGGCGGCGCATCGGCCTCAAATACGGCCTCGAAAATGGACGGGTGTTCGCGTTCCGCGCCGGCGGCAAGACTGCCGCGAACGCTAGCTTTGCCGCGGGTTTTTTCGCTTTTCGCGGCTCGCCGCACAGGCTCTCGCAGCGCCGGGCCTCGCCTGGTTTGGACGTCTGTAGCGCGCGCTTTCTTGATTGACAATACGATACCTTTCCGATTAGATTTGCATGCCTTGCCGAGATGGCGGAATTGGTAGACGCACCAGGTTCAGGTCCTGGCGGTGGCAACACTGTGGAGGTTCGAGTCCTCTTCTCGGCACCAGCGCAAGCAGTTTATCGCATGCTCATACGAGTACTTCCCACTCGTCCCGCGCCATCCCCAAAATTCTGGAATTCCTCGTCGTCCTGATTCATCGCTTGCAACGCTGTCCTCCTGTCTCGTTTTCAATTCTGCACGATCCCGTTCCGACGAATGGGTTATGTCACGCATCCGCGAACGGATGACGCACTACGATCGTCTCTTCCCGTCCCGGTCCGGTTGAAATCATCGCAAGCGGCGCTTCGCAGATTTCCTCGATGCGGCGCAGATAATTGCGCGCCGCTTGCGGCAATTGCTCGAACTGTTTCAACCCGACCGTGGTTTCGCTCCAGCCTTCCATTTCTTCGTAGAGCGGTTCGCAGCCGGCGATCGCTTCGGCGCCGAACGGCAGAATATCGGTTTCGGCGCCATCGACGCGATAACCGACGCCAAGCTGCAGGGTTTCGACGCCGTCGAGCACGTCGAGCTTGGTCACGCACAGCCCCGATACGCCGTTGATCTGAATCGAGCGCTTCAATGCCGCCGCGTCGAACCAGCCGCAACGCCGCGGCCGCCCGGTCGTCGCGCCGAACTCGTTGCCGCGGCTCGCCAGATGACGCCCGACCGCGTCATCGAGCTCGGTCGGAAAAGGGCCGGAACCGACGCGTGTGGTGTAGGCCTTGGTGATGCCGAGAACAAAGTGCAGCAACTGCGGGCCGACGCCGCTTCCGGCAGCGGCAGCGCCCGCGACGCAGTTACTCGAAGTGACGAACGGATAAGTGCCATGATCGACATCGAGCAACGCGCCCTGCGCGCCTTCGAACAAAAGATTGCGGCCTGCGCGGCTCAGTTCGAACAAGCTGCGCGGGACGTCGCCGACCATCGCTTTGATGCGATCGGCGAGCAACATCGCCGCATCCAGCGTCTGCTGAAAATCGACGATGTCGGTTCGGAAATAATGCTTGAGCACGAAGTTGTGATAATCGAGCACTTCGCCGAGCTTGGCCGCGAATCGTTCGCGATAAAACAGGTCCTGAATACGAATCGCCCGGCGCGCCACCTTGTCTTCATACGCCGGTCCGATGCCGCGCCCGGTCGTGCCTATCCTGGCCTCGCCCTTTGCCGCTTCACGCGCGCGATCGAGCGCCGCGTGATACGGCAAAATCAGCGGACAGGCTTCGCTGATCGTCAGCCTGCTCCGGACTTCGACGCCGGCCGCTTCCAGCATCGCGATTTCTTCGAGCAGCGCCTGCGGCGACACCACGACGCCGTTGCCGATAAAGCAGGCGACGCCGTCGCGCAGAATGCCCGACGGAATCAGGTGCAGGACGGTTTTCCGGCCATTGATGACCAGCGTGTGTCCGGCGTTGTGCCCGCCCTGAAAGCGAACCACGCCGTCGGCATGATCCGTCAGCCAATCGACGACCTTGCCTTTGCCTTCATCGCCCCACTGAGTACCGATTACTACGACGTTTCGGGACACGCGTTTTTTCGTGGTTGATTGGAAGATGCCGACCCGGCTGCATCGGTTGTATCGACGGCGACCTCCCAGTGGCCATTTCGACAGACCAGTTGCCGATGATGCGAAACGGCGCTGCGCTCGGCGCCGTGTCCGGGCAGATCGATGAACACGATCTCGCCCTGCGCGCGCAGCGTCGCGATCGCTTCGTTCAATGCCGCGTCATTGGCGCACGGCGCGCGTATCGGCGCGGAGTCAGGTAGACGAGGCGCAATCGCGGCGAGCTCCCGCAGATCCATGCTGAAGCCGGTTGCCGGCCGCGCCCGCCCGAACGCTTTGCCGACCTCGTCGTAGCGGCCGCCCTGCGCGATCGCGTTCGGCCAGCCGTCGACATAAGCGGCGAACACCAACGCGTTCTGGTATTGATAGCCGCGCAGTTCGGCCAGATCGAAGCAGCACGTTACCTGCAGATCGCCGAGCCGCTCGGCCACGGCCCGCAAATCGCGCAGCGCCGCTGCGATATCCGCAAATGCCGGCAGCGATTTCGCGGCGCGATCCAGCGTTTCGGCGCCGCCGTACAGCTCAGGCAAGAGCGCCAGCGCCTGGCGAATCTCGGGCGCAAAAGGCACCGCCAGCGCGCGCACCGCCGGGATATCCTTCGCTTGCAAGGCGCGAAACAGATCGGCTTCGACCGCCGGCGGAATGTCAGCATGCCGCACCAGACTGCGAAACACGGCAACGTGGCCGAGATCGAGATGCACGTTCGCGATCCCGATGGTGCGCAGGGCTTCCAGCATCAGGCGCTGGATTTCGACGTCGCTTTCGAGGCCGGCGTGCCCGAATAACTCGGCGCCGATCTGCAAGGGCTCACGCGTTCGCGTCAGGCCCGAGGGCAAGGTATGCATGATGCTGCCTGCATAACACAGGCGCGTGATTCCCGGCCGGTTCAAAAGATGCGCGTCGATACGGGCGGCCTGCGGCGTAATGTCGGCGCGCAGCCCGAGCAATCTGCCGCTCAGTTGATCGACCAGCTTGAAAGTTTTCAGATCGAGATCACCACCTGCGCCGGTCAGCAGCGACTCGACATACTCGATCAGCGGCGGCATCACCAGCTCAAAGCCGTGCACGCGAAACAGATCGAGGATCGTACGCCGTAGTTGCTCTATGTGTTGAGCCTCTGCGGGAAGAATATCCTCGATGAATTCGGGCAGCAGCCAGTTACGCATCGACGCCATCCTGAACCCAGTGTGTTTTCATCGGACCAGATACAGCAGCAAAATCCCGAACAGCATCGATGTCAGGCCGATGAAGCGAATCTGGCCGTCGGGCAATTCGGTCAAGCGACGGAACGCCTCGCGCCACGCGCCCGGCATGAGAAACGGCAGAATGCCCTCGATCACGAGCATCAATGCGAAAGCGGTCAGCAAACTGGTCGACATTCCCGTCCCACTCGCTGGCTCGTTGCGAATCCGTTTCTGATCGATCCGGTGTTGTCGACCCGGTCGCCGACACTACTTGACGGCGGGCGCTGGCGGCGGCTTGCCTGAATTTTTCAGATATTTGAAGAATTCCGAATTTGGCTCGAGCACCAGCACGTCGTTATTGCCCTTGAAGCTTTGCCGATACGCTTCGAGGCTGCGATAGAACGAGTAAAATTCCGGGTTCTGCTCGAATGCGCCCGCGTAGATATCCGCTGCCTTTGCGTCGCCCTTGCCTTTGGTCTGCTGCGCTGCGCGATACGCTTCGGCGATGATGACCTCACGCTGGCGATCGGCATCGGCGCGGATTTTCTCGGCTTCAGCGCCGCCTGTCGAACGCAATTCGTTGGCGACGCGCTTGCGCTCGGCCTCCATGCGGCGATAAACCGATTCGCTGACCTCGGCCGGCAAATCGACGCGCTTCAGGCGCACGTCGACGACCTGCACGCCGATCTTGCGCGCGTCGGCGTCGGCGCGCTTGCGCAGGATTTCCATGATTTCTTCGCGCTGCCCGGACACGACTTCGTGCACCGTGCGCTTGCCGAATTCAGCGCGCAGGCCATCGTTGATCGCCTGCTGCAGCCGCGTGCGCGCGCGTGCTTCCTCGCCGCCGACGCTGATGTAATACTGCTTCGGATCGACCACCCGCCATTTGATGAAGGCATCGACCAGCACGTTCTTTTTCTCGGATGTCAGGAAGCGTTCGGGCTCTTCCGATTCGACAGTCAGGATGCGCGAATCGAAGTAAAGCACGTTTTGCACGAGCGGAATTTTCGCATACAGCCCCGGCTCTTTTTTGATATCGATGATTTCGCCGAGCTGAAAAACGATCGCGTACTGCCGCGCATCGACCGTAAACAGGGTCATGCTCGCGACGATCAGCGCAATGACCGCGATGACGACGACAGTGCTGAGGCTTTTCATTGGCGTTGCTCCCGGTCGCGGGTTCTGAATGCTTCGCGCGAACGCATGCTGTTGTCCGCCGGCAGCGGCAGCGTTTCCGTCGTGCTCGATGGTTTATTCGCGGCATCGCCGCCGGCGACAGGCGCCGCGGCCGTCTGCATCAGCTTGTCCAGCGGCAGATACAGCAGATTGCCGCCGCCTTTCTGGTCGATCAGAACCTTGCTCGAATTCGCCAGAATCTGTTGCATGGTTTCGAGATAAAGGCGTTCGCGCATCACCACCGGCGCAGCCAGATATTCAACCAGAATCTGCTTGAAGCGGGAAGCTTCGCCCTCGGAATTGGCGACGACGCGCTGTTCGTAACCGGCCGCCTCTTCGAGCAGCCTCGATGCGGCGCCGCGCGCACGCGGGATGACGTCGTTCGCGTAAGCCTGGCCTTCGTTCTTCAGGCGCTCGCGGTCCTGCCCGGCTTTGACGGCGTCGTCGAATGCCGCCTGCACCTGCTCCGGCGGTTGTGCGTTTTGCATGGTCACGGCGGAAATCGTGATGCCGGTCTTGTAGCGGTCGAGTATGTCCTGCATCAACTTGCGGGCGCCGGCGGCGATTTCCGTGCGGCCTTCATACAACACGAAATCCATGCGGCTTTTGCCGACGATCTCGCGGATCGCGGTTTCCGCAGCCTGCAGCACGGTATCTTCCGGATTGCGGTTATTGAACAGGAATTCCTGCGCATCGGTGACGATGTATTGCACGGCAAACTGGATGTCGACGATGTTTTCATCATCGGTCAGCATCAACGCTTCTTTCGGCACTTTGCTTTTGACATTGTTGCGGTAGCCGATCTCGGCCGTTCTGACCGACGATACGTTGACTTTTTCCACGGTCTCGATCGGATAAGGCAAGTGCCAGC
>Ga0136617_10003755_pt1 | contig 13567 bp, 19 predicted proteins | sample AntDrymUQ3222106_2_FD_129672 | JGI IMG/M metagenome (GOLD analysis project Ga0136617, IMG submission 129672) | Polar desert sand microbial communities from Dry Valleys, Antarctica - metaG UQ322 (21.06) | ecosystem: Environmental > Terrestrial > Soil > Desert | place: Antarctica: Dry Valley...
GACGACACGCAGCACGATCAGCGCGACGATCGGGCTGAAGTCGATCGGGCCGAGCCGCAGCCCGAGCCGGCGGAAGATCCGCAGGTAGGGCTCCGAGACGTCGCGCAGGAAGTCCAGGACGGCGTTGAGGAAACGGTTGTACGGGACGCGGCCGCCGAGCGAGAACACGAACGAGGCCACGATCCAGGCCACGACGCAGATCGTGTAGACGGTGACGAGCGCCGAGACGAAGTCGGCGACGTCCTGGCGGATCTCCATCAGGCGTCGCCCGCGTCGACGAGCTCCAGCGCGCCGGCCATCACGAGTCGACCACGTCGTCCATCGCCTGAGCGAGCGCCGCGCGCACCCCGCCGCGCTCGAGCGCCGCGAGCCCGCGCGCGGTCGTCCCTCCCGGCGAGGCCACCGCGCGCCGCAGGGCGAGCGTGTCACCGTCGTAGCGGCGCAGCAGCTCGGCGGTGCCGGCCATGCCCTCGCTGACGAGCGTCGCGGCCACCGCCGGCGGCATGCCGCGGCGCACGGCGGCGTCGACCCACGCCTCCACCAGCAGCGCCCAGTAGGCGGGCGCGACGCCGGAGGACGCGCCGGCGACGCCCATCAGCCGCTCGGGCACCTCGACCACGGTGCCGACTCGCTCGAAGCGCTCCACGAGCGCCCGGCGCAGCTCCTCGTCGCCCGGCGCGTCGGGCTCGGCCAGGGCGAGCACCCCGCGGCCGACCTCGACGGGGGTGTTCGGCGAGACGAGGAGCACCGGCGTGCCGGGATAGGCGGCGCGCACCTCGGCCTGCGTCGTACGCGCGAGGATCGAGACAACGGCCTTCGCGACGCCCGCGACCTCGGCGGCCACCTGGCCGAGCTGCGCCGGCTTGTGAGCCAGCACCACGACGTCGACCCGCTCGGCCAGCGCGCGGTTGGAGGCCAGCGCCTCGCCACCCAGCTCCCGCACCAGCGCGGCGGCGCGGCCCGAGCCCGAGTCCGTGCACAGCACCGGCTCACCCCAGCCGCGCGCGAGCGCGGAGGCCATGTTCCCTGCCCCGATGAAGCCGAGCTGCATGCGGGGCAAGGATACGAGGGGCCCACATGCCCGCCTGCCTGACGCGGCTGCGGCCCGCGGTCCAGCGCGTCAGCCTGCACGTCGATCTCGACGTGCTGGACCCGACGACCGGGCGGGCGAGCGCCTAGGCGAACGGGCCGGGCCTCAGCCGCCGGCAGCTGCTCGATGTCGTCCGGGCGGTCGCCGCCGAGTACCCGATCGCCGCCCTGACGCTGTCGGCCTACGATCCGAGCTTCGACTTCGACCACAGCGTGCGCGAGACCGCGCTCGCCGTGGTCGACGCGATCCGGTCGATCCGCGGCTGACGCCGGCGGGGCGGCGGTTCAGGCCGCCGCGGTCTCCCGGACCTGGGTGAGCCTGATCGCGTTGCCCGACGGGTCGCGGAACGCCGAGTCGATCCCGTAGGGCCGTTCCTCGGGCTTCTCGGTGAACTCGACGCCGCGGCCCTTGAGCTCCTCGTAGGAGGCCTGGCAGTCGTCGGTGGCGAAGAAGATCGTGCCCGCGGCGCCCTTGCCCATCAGCTCGCGGACCTGCCCGGCGGTGTCCTCGTCGAAGATCGGCGGCCCGGGGATGGCCATCAGCACGATGGCGATGTCGGGCTGGCCGGCCGGGCCGACGGTGAGCCAGCGGAAGTTGCCCATCTCGGCGACCGTCACGTCGGAGCGCAGCTCCATGCCGAGCTTCTCGGTGTAGAACGCGAGCGCCTCGTCCTGGTCGTGCACCCACAGTTGCGTGGTGGCGATCTTGAGCATCAGTGCCCTCCTCGGAGGTCGTGTGAACGGTCGCCACGCACGCTAACCGTGCGTCGTCACGCTGTCTTCTCGAAACGTGCTGCGTTGCGGGCGGCTGTAGGCGTGGACGACGCACGCGGGGATCAGCGCGTGGACGGCGGCCGGCGGGAACGCCGCACGGTAGGCCGTCGGCGACACGCCGAACGTGCGCGTGAAGCTCGTGGTGAACGAGCCGACGCTCTGCAGGCCCACTGAGACGCAAACGTCGGCGACCGAGCGATCGGTGGTGCGCAGCAGCGCCGCCGCGCGCTCCAGCCGGCGGGTGAGCAGGTACGCGTGCGGCGACTCCCCGAACGCCCGCCGGAACTCGCGGCTGAAGTGCGCCCGAGAGAGGCCGGCGGCGCGGGCCAGGTCGTCCACGTCCAGCGGCTCGAAGTAGCGCGCGTCGGCCAGGTCCTTGGCGCGCAGCAGGTGGCGGGCGGGGGGAACGAAGGCCATGCGGGCCCAGTATCGCCGCTCCGCCCTCAGGACTGGTTGAAGAAGCCCTTCTCGATCAGCCGCGCGCGCTCCTCGGCGGAGACCTCGACGTTGCGGGGCGTGAGCAGGAAGACCTTGTCGGCGATCCGCTGCATGCCGCCGTCGAGCGCGTAGGTCAGGCCGGAGGCGAAGTCGATCAGCCGCTTCGCGAGGTCGGTGTCGGAGCCCTGCAGGTTGAGGATCACCGGGATCGCGTCCTTGAACTTGTCCGCGACGTCCTGGGCGTCATTGAACGACTTGGGGATCACGAGGTGCACGCGCACGTCTCCCTGGCCGTTGGCCGGGCGCCCGGGCGCCGCCACGGCCCCCGCGCCGCCGCCGGCCGCGCCGACCGAGCGCAGCACGGTCGTGCGCCGCTCCGACGGGGACTCGTCGGCGAAGATGTCGTCGATCTCGTCGCGCCGGCGCCGCTGCAGCCGCCGCACGTTGGGGCGCTCGCGGTAGCGGCTCTCCAGCTCGGCCTCGGAGTCGCGGGGGTCGGGCTCCTCGTGCTCCTCGTAGGCGTCGCGATCCTCGGCGAGGCCGAAGTAGACCAGAGTGCGGTGCCAGGTGTCGCTGAAGCCCATGTCGCGTGAGGGTTCGGGGTGCAGCAGGAGTTCCCTGCAACCACCCAGTCTAGGCGTAGAGCAGCGAGCCGATGCGGACGATCGTGGCGCCCTCTGCGGCCGCCACCGCGTAGTCCTGCGACGTGCCCATGGAGACGTGGTGCAGGCCGTGCTCCCCCGCCAGCTCGCGCAGCGCCGCGAAGTACGGGCGGCTGGCCTCCGGGTCCTCCGTGTACGGCGGCATCGCCATCAGGCCCACCACGCGCACCGGGCAGCGCGCGATGAAGTCCTCCAGCTCGCCGGGAGCGATGCCGGCCTTGCCCTCCTCCCCCGCCACGTCGACCTCGACCAGCACCTCGGTGTCGGGCGTCCCGTGCTGCTCGAGCCGCCGCAGCGCGGAGTCCGACGCGACGGAGTGGATCAGCTCGACGTACGGCAGTACGTCCTTGACCTTGCGGCTCTGGAGCTGGCCGATGAAGTGCCAGCGGAAGGCGCCCGGGTGGGCGTCGGCCTTCGCCGCGAGGTCCTGCGCGCGGTTCTCGCCGAGCAGCGTCACGCCGGCCTGCGCGAGCACCTCCAGCGCCTCGAGCGGGACGTACTTGACCGCAGCGAGCAGCTCCGGTGGCGGCCGGTCGCCGGCCGCGGCGGCCAGCTCCTCGCGGATGCGCTCCGCGGTCTCGCGCACGCGGCCGGCGTCGAGGCCGGTGATCAGGCGCGCCACACGACCCCCGCTTGGCGTCCGGTCGTCCCGCCGTCGCCGCGATGGGAGAAGAACAGGTCGCGCCGGCACATCGTGCACAGGCCGACGTCGTGGACCTCCTCCACCCCGGCCTCCGCGAGCTTCGCGCGGGCGACCGCCGGGAGGTCGAGGGTGCGCTCGCCGGCGCGCGCGCCCGGCACGTCCGCGAAGCGCGCGTGGACCTCCTCGCCGACCTCGTAGCAGCAGCCCGCCGCGCCCGGGCCGATCGCCGCGCGCACCGGCCCGGCGCCGCCCAGCTCGCGCAGCGCCGCGGCGCCCTCGCCCACGATCCCGCCGGCCAGCCCGCGCCAGCCGCCGTGGACCGCCGCCACGGCACCGCCGCCGGCGAGCACGATCGGCAGGCAGTCGGCCACGAACACGAGCGCCGCGGCGTCGGGCAGCGCGGTGGCCTGGCCGTCCTCGTCGGCGGCGGGGCGCCGTGGCCCGGGCGGCTCGGTGGCGCGCTGCACGCGCGCGCCGTGGACCTGGCGGCCGTAGAGGAAGCGCTCGCGCGGCAGCCCGACGGCGCCGGCCAGCCGCTCGCGGTTCGCGTCCACGTTGGCGCCGTCGTCGGCGGTGAGGCGGCCGAGGTTGAGCGAGTCGAACGGCGCCGGGGAGACCCCGCCGTGGCGCGTCGAGAACAGCACGCGCGCGCCCGGCAGCTCGGCGGCGACGTGCTCGCCCTCCCAGCGGAACGGCTCGGGCAGCGGCGGGCGGTCCATGGCCGCTGATGCTAGATGGGCGGCCGGCCTAAGCCTGGATCCAGGCTACGACGGCCGCACCGCGGCCAGGCCGGCCGCGAGCTGCTCCGCGCCGCCGGGCGCCTCGCCGGCGAGCAGCGCCAGCTGCGCCGCCTCGAGCGCGTCGCCGACCGGCGGACCGCTCAGTCCTGCCGCCACGAAGTCGTCGCCCGTGATCGCCAGCCGCCGGTGGCGCACCGTGCAGAGCCAGCGGCGGGCGGCCGCCTCGGCTCGCGCGCTGCGCCCCAGCCCCCCGGCGACCGCGACCGCCTCCGGCGTCTTGCGCCGGAGCATCCGCCACAGCGCGACGTCGTCGTCCACCCGCAGCTCCTCGTCCTCGAGCGCGTCGCACAGGAAGTGCGCGCCGTCGGCGGCCTTGGCCACGATCCCGCGCGCCGCGGCCTCGAACTCGAGGCGGTCGAGCGCCTCGCCGAGCGGCGGCGCAAGCGCGCCCACGAGGCAGGCCGCCAGCGCCGCGAGGTCGGCGCGGGCGTCGGCCGGGCACAGAGCGAGCACGGCCGCGATCAGATCCGGGGAGGCGGCGAAGCCGGGATGGACCGCCGCCGCGCCGAGCCCATGGCGCTCCAGCGCGAGCAGCGCCGCCGGCTGCGGCTCGCGCAGCAGCAGCCGCAGCTCCGAGCCCAGCCGGCCGCCCGAGACAGTGCCGATCGCGCCGCCGGCGACCGCGGCGGCCGCCTGCGCTTCGGTCTCCCGCTCCGTCGCGAATCCGAGCCGCGCCGCGTAGCGGGCGAGGCGCAGCAGCCGCGTCGGGTCGTCCGCGAACGAGCGCTCGTGGAGCACGCGCAGCCGCCCCGCGCCCAGATCCGCGCGCGCACCCGGCCATTCCGCCAGCGCGCCGTCGACGAGATGCAGCGCGATCGCGTTGACCGTGAAGTCGCGCCGCGCCAGGTCCTCGTGCAGGCTCGCGCCGGCGCGCACGTCCGGGAGCGCCCCCGGCCGCGCGTACGTCTCGCTGCGGGCGGACACGACGTCGAAGACCGCGGCGGCGGCGTGGACCGTCGCAGTCCCGAACCGCTCGTGCACCACCACCCGGCCGCCCAGGCGCTCCGCCGCCCGCCGCGCGACGGCGGCGGCGTCGCCCTCCACCACGAAGTCGAGCTCGCGCGGCACCAGACCCAGCAGCGCGTCGCGCACCGCCCCGCCGACCACGTGCACGTCCGGCTCGCCGCGCAGCGCCTCCAGCGCGGGCTCGGCGCCGGGCGCCCCGCGCATGACGGAGAGCAGGTCCACGTCAGGCCCGGCGGGCGACGGCCAGCGCGCCGGCCAGCGCCGCCTGCAGGTGGTGCAGGTCGCCGCCGGCGGTCACCATCGCGAAGCGGTCCGCGTACTTCGCGGCGTCCTCCCCGGAGAGGCAGTGCAGGCCGGCGAGGATCCCCGCCGCGGCACATGCGGCTCGCACCCGCTCCAGCGCCTCCAGCACCGGGGGATGCTCCAGCAGCAGGCTCGGCTCGAGGCCGAGGGTGAGCGCGAGGTCCGACGGGCCGATGTAGATACCGTCGAGACCGGGCGTCGCCGCGATCGCCTCGGCCCGCTCCAACCCGGCACGGGTCTCGATCATCACCAGGCACAGCGGCGGGCCAGCGCCCGCAGCGCGCAGTGCGCCGAACGACCGCTCGCCCTCGGGCGCGTAGCGGCAGGCCGAGACGGCCGCCGCCGCCTGGGCGGCGTCCTCGACCATCGGGACGATCACGCCACGCGCCCCGAGATCCAGCGCGTTGCCGATCCTGAAGGGGTCGTTGCGGGCCACGCGCACGAGCGGTGGCGCGCCGCCGGCGTCGATCGCCTGCAGCATCGCCAGCATCGCCGCGGGGTCGACCGCGCCGTGCTGCTGGTCGACGACCACGTAGTCCGCGCCCGCCGCGGCCGCGGCCTCGGCGGTCAGGGAGGACGGGATCGAGGCCCACAGGCCGATCACGGAGCCGCCTCCGTGCAGGGCGGCCCGGAGCTGGGTTGCGTCACGCACAACCGGGATTCTTACTCGACGCCCGGCCTACGCTGGCGGGATGCAGCCGCCCGCGATCGTCGACGTCGAGCGCGAGGAGCGCTACTGGTACCCCGACGACGGCGGCATCGTCTGGCTCGCGGGCTTCCAGCCGATCGGCGCCGATGGCCGCTTCCTGGCGCGCGACGCGCCCGAGCTGACCGCCGCCGGGCTGCGGATCGCCGGCGTCGCGGGCGCCGCGCAACACCATGCCGCGGCGCTGGGCTCCGACGCGGTCGCGCCCGGCCGGCCGCTGGCGCTGCGCCGCGACGCGGACAACCCGCACGACCCGCACGCGATCAAAGTGCACGCCGCCGGCGGCGGCGAGCAGGTGGGCTGGGTGCCGCGCGCCGTGGCCGCGGAGCTGGCGGCCGAGCTGGACGCGGGCCGCCCGCTGTCCGCGGTCGTGCTGCGCGAGCAGCGCGCGTCGCCGCGCGACCCGCGGACCGGCCTGACGATGCTGCTGGCGAGCGCCCCCGCGATCGAGCTGCGCGTCCGCGGGGGCGGCTGAGCCGCCTACTTGCTGGCGAGCACGTCCACCTGCTCGATGTTCGGGTCCTGTGCGAACAGCTCGGGGTGCTCGCCGAGCGCCTGCGCGATCGCGCCGTTGAGGTGTGCCTCGCGGCCGGACTCCTCCTCGAAGGCGTCGAAGACGCCGAAGGTCGACGGGCCGAACTTCACCGCGTACCAGACCGTCGTGCCGGGCTCCTGCTCGGCGAGCGACTGCGCGCCCGTCAGGAACTCCTCCAGGTCCGCCTCCTTGCCCTGCGCCGCCTCGAGCCGTACGAACAAGCCGACCGTCACCATGTGCTCATCTCCTCCGTCGGGGGTCCAACGTTCGTGCCCGCGCGGCGGCGCGCGCAACCGGAATCCGGCGCGCGAGCACCCCGGTCACTAGGGTTGCCGCGCCATGGAGATCCCGGACGGATTCGCGCCCTTCGAGCCGCAGGGCCCGTTCCTCGAGCACGTCGGCCCGGTGCTGGTCCGCGACGACGACGAAGACGGCGGCGGGCCGGTGTTCGGGCTGCGCGTCGAGGAGCGCCACACCAACCATCGCGGCACGATCCAGGGCGGGCTGCTCTCGACGTTCGCCGACTTCGCGCTGGGCCGCGCGATCGAGGCGGACGCCGACGACGGCAAGGACCGCGCGACCGTCAGCCTCACGATCGACTTCCTCAAGCCGGCCCAGCCGGGAGACTGGATCGAGACGCGCACGCGCGTGGAGCGCGTCGGCGGCACGCTCGCCTTCGCCGACTGCTCGCTCACCGTCGGCGACCGCGAGATCGTGCGGGCGCGGGCCGTGTGGGTCGTCGCCGGCTGAGGCTAGGCCGGGCGGACGGGCACGCCCGCCCGGGTGAGGTGGGCCTTGACCTCCGAGACGCGGTAGCTCCCGTAGTGGAAGATCGAGGCGCACAGCGCCGCGTCCGCGCCCGCGGCGAAGCCGTCGACGAGGTGGCGCGGCTCGCCGGCGCCGCCCGAGGCGATCACCGGGACGTCCACGGCGGCTGAGACGGCACGCAGCAGCGCGGTGTCGTAGCCGTCCCGGGTGCCGTCGCGGTCCATCGAGGTGAGCAGGATCTCCCCCGCTCCCCGCTCGACGCCCTCGCGCGCCCAGCGCACCGCGTCGGCCCCGGTCGGCGTGCGCCCGCCCGCGACGAACACCTCCCAGCCCTCGCCGGCGCGCTTGGCGTCGATCGCCAGCACCACGCACTGGGCGCCGAACACCTGCGCCAGCTCGTCGAGCAGCTCCGGCCGGGCCACCGCAGCCGAGTTGATCGACACCTTGTCGGCGCCCGCGTCGAGCACGGCGTGCGCGTCGGCCGGCTCGCGCACGCCGCCGCCGATCGTGAACGGGACGAACACCTCGTCGGCGGCGCGCCGCGCCAGCTCGACGACCGTCCCGCGCTTGTCCGAGGTGGCGGTGATGTCGAGGAAGACGAGCTCGTCCGCACCCTCGGCGTCGTAGAACGCCGCCAGCTCGACCGGGTCGCCGGCGTCGCGGATGTCGAGGAAGCGCGTGCCCTTGACCACGCGGCCGGCGTCGACGTCCATGCAGGGGATCACGCGCTTGTAGTGCACGACCCGAGTGTGTCAGCGGGTGCCGGTGAGGTACTGCTGCATGCCCGGGGCCATCGCGGCGACGACGGCCTCGGAGTCCATCGAGGCGAGCGGCTCGATCTTCAGCACGTGGCGGTACATGAGCAGGCCGAGCAGCTGGGCGCCGAACAGCACGGAGCGCTCGTCGGCGTCGGGCGCGTCCAGGCGCCGTGCGATGCGGTCGAGCAGCTCGGTGCGCACGAACCCGCGCAGCGCGGCGGCGGCGGGCTCGTGGCTCGTCGCCGAGCGGACCATGGCCACCAGCGCGGGCCCGACGCGCTCGTCGTCCCACACCTCGAGGATGCGCCGCAGGAAGCGCGCCGCGAAGTCGTCGAGCTCGCCCTCCTCGAGGACGCCGGCCATCAGGTCCGGCAGGCTGACCGGCATCTCCAGGGCGGCGGCGAACAGCCCGTCCTTGGACTTGAAGTGGTAGTGGACGAGCGCGACGTCCACCCCGGCGTCGCCCGCGACGTCGCGCAGCCGGGTGCGCTCGTAGCCGACCGCGCTGAAGCGCTCGCGCGCCGCGGCCAGGATCGCGCCGCGCGTCGTGCTCGGCCCCGGGCGGCGCCCGCGGGCCTTCGCGCCGGCCGCTGGCCTCTTGATTTCACTCACAGTTGAAATATACGACACGGAGGAGTACGGTCCTTCTCAACAGCCGTTGAATTGTTGAGGAGAGATCACCATGCCGACCAACCGGAACCGCCGGATCGCCCAGCTCGTCGCGGGTCTGCTCGCCGCCCAGCTGCTGCTCGTCGCCGCCTTCGTCCTCCCCGGGTACAAGCCCGAGCCGCACGGCGTGCCGGTCGGCGTCGCCGGCCCGCCGGCCGCTGCCGGCGAGCGCGGGCTCGCCGCACGCGGCGACGCCTTCGAGGTGCACCGCTACCCGGACGCCGCCCGCGCCCAGGCCGCGATCGAGCGCCGCGAGGTCTACGGCGCGCTCGTGCCCGCCGAACGCACCCTCCTGGTCTCCAGCGCCGCCGGCCCGGCGGTCGCGCAGCTCCTGACGGCGGGAGCCGGCGCCCTCGCGGGCTCGGCCGGCGGCCAACCGCCGGCGGCGGACGCCGCGGGCGCGGCCGGCGCGCAACCGCCGGCCGGCGCCGGGCTTCGCGTGCGCGACGTGGTCCCGATCGCGGAGGCGGACCCCCGCGGCGCGACGATCAACCTGGCGTTCCTGCCGCTGATCGTGGCCTGCTTCCCGCTCGTCGCGCTGCTCGCCCGCCTCGAGCTGCGCCCCGCGCGGCTGCTCGGCGCGCTGGCGGCGTTCGCCGCCCTCAGCGGCCTGCTCGTGGTCGCGCTCGTCGGCGGGGCGCTCGGCGCGCTGCCCGGCTCCTACCTCGGGCTGTCGGCGGTCGCTGCGCTGATCGTCCTCGCGATCGCGCTGCCCACCGCCGGCTTCATGCGCGTCCTCGGGCCGCCCGGCGTCGGCCTCGGCGCGCTGCTGTTCCTCGTCATCGGCAACCCGGCCTCGGGCAACGCGTCCGCACCGGAGCTGCTGCCCGGGTTCTGGCGCGTGGCCGGCCAGCTGCTGCCGCCGGGCTCCGGCGGCCAGGCGCTGCGCAACGTCGCGTACTTCGACGGCCACGCCCTCGCCCAGCCGCTGCTCGTGCTCGCGGCGTGGGCCGCGCTCGGCGGCGCGCTGCTGCTCGTCCGCCGCCGTCGCGCCCCGGCGGCGCCGGCCGCCGCCGAGCGGGAGCCCCGCGTGGCGCTCGCAGCCTGATGCGCCGCCTTCGCGCCGCCGCCGGCAGCTCGCTGTTCTTCGCGCTCGCGCCCGGCGTCGTCGCCGGTGTCGTCCCGTGGTGGCTGACCGGCTGGCGCGGCGGCGGGAGCCCGCCGGCCCTGCAGGTGCTCGGCGCGGCGCTCCTGCTCGCCGGCGCCGCCGTGCTCGTCCACGCGTTCGCCCGCTTCGTGATGGAGGGCATCGGCACGCCCGCGCCGGTCGCGCCCACCGAGCACCTGGTCGTCGGCGGCCTCTACCGCCACGTGCGCAACCCGATGTACCTTGCGGTGGAGGCCACGATCCTCGGCCAGGCCCTGCTGCTCGGCCGCCCGGTCCTGCTCGCCTACGCCGCCGTGTTCGGCCCGGTCGTCTACGCCTTCGTGCGCTTCTACGAGGAGCCGGCGCTCACCCGCCGCTTCGGCGCCGCCTACGTGCGCTACCGGCGCGAGGTGCCCGGCTGGTGGCCGCGCTCGAGGCCGATCGACACGCCGTGAGGGCCGGTGGGGGGCGTCGGCTGCCGGCGGCGGCGATGCCGGGCGGAGCGTCACCCGCCGGCGGCGAGCCGGACGGGGCGTCTACTGCGGCGTCGAGGGGAAGGGATGAGGCCGCTTTTCGTGACAAGACCGACACCGCCGGCCCGTGCCTGTCACGAAATGCGCACCAGAGCCGAGTTTCGTGACAGCCATGGGCGCGGGAGGCGGACGTTGTCACGAAATGCGGGTACGGCCCGCTCCCCCCTTCCCTACCCAGCCGCAGTAGACGCCTCGCCCCGCCGCACGCGCCGGCGGCGAGCGCCCGCGCTCACCGCAGATCCAGCGCGGCCTGGCCCTCGCTGATCGTGAAGCGCCGCTCGTAGAGCGCCTTGCCCACGATCACGCCCGCGAGGTTGACCCGCCGCAGCTCGGCCAGGCCCTCGAGGTCCTCGAGCCGGCCGATCCCGCCCGAGTACAGGAAGCGCCCGCGCACCGCCTCGGCGACCCGCGCCACCTCGTCGAGGTCGGGGCCCTCGAGCTTGCCGTCGCGGTCGACGTTGGTGTAGACGAACGAGCGCACGCCACGGTCACCGAGCCGCCGGATCGCGTCGGAGGCCGGCATCTGCGTCGTCTGCGTCCAGCCGGAGGTGGAGATCATGCCGTCGCGGACGTCGACGCTGACCACGATCCGCGACCCGAACGCGCCGAGGATCTCGTCGAGGAAGTCGACGTCGCGGAACGCGGCGGTGCCCACGACGACCCGCTCGGCGCCCGCGCGCAGGGCCTCGCGCACGGCCGTCAGCGAGCGCAGGCCGCCGCCGTACTGGACGGGGACGCCGGTCCGCGCGACGATCCGGCGGAGGTGCTCGATCGACTTCGGCTCGCCCGAGCGCGCGCCGTCGAGGTCGACCACGTGCAGGAAGCGCGCGCCGGCCTCGACCCAGCTGCGCGCCGCCTCCAGCGGGTCGTCGTCGTAGACCGTCCGCTCATCGAAGCGGCCCTGGACCAGGCGGACGGCCTGGCCCTCGAGGATGTCGATCGCCGGATAGAGGATCACGCGCTACGCCGCGACCCTCGCGCACATGCGGGCGAAGTTGGCGAGCAGCGCCAGCCCGTCACGCGAGGACTTCTCGGGGTGGAACTGCACGCCGAGCACGTTCCCGCGCCCGGCGATCGAGACGAACGGCCCGCCGTAGTCACCGCGCCCGACCACGTCGGCCGGCTCCGATGGCCGGCACGCGAGCGAGTGCACGTGGTAGAACGCCGCCGCCGCGCCGAGGCCGTCCGTCAGCGCGCAGCCGCGCTCGAACGTCACCAGGTTCCAGCCGATGTGCGGCAGCTTCGGGGCCCGCAGCGGCGTCACGTCGCCGGCCAGCAGGCCCAGCCCGGCCGCGCCCTCGTGCTCGGTCGAGCGCTCGAAGAGCAGCTGCAGGCCGAGGCAGATGCCGAGCACCGGCGCGCCTGAGGCCGCCCGCTCGCGCAGCACCTCGTCGAGCCCGAGCCGCATGACGTTGCGCATCGCCTCCGGGAACGCGCCGACGCCGGGAAGGATCACTCCGTCGGCGGAGCGGATCGTCTCGTGGTCGGCGGTGATGACCGGCCGTGCGCCGACGTGCTCGAGCGCCTTCTCGACGCTGCGGCGGTTGCCCATGCCGTAGTCGACGATCGCGATCACCGCCCGTAACCTCGCACATCGAGGGTCAGCGACCGCTTCGCCCTGTTCGCTTCGCTCACGTGGTCAGCGTCCCCTTGGTCGACGGCACGCCGGTCTCGCCCGGGTCGACGGCCACGGCGGCGCGCAGGGCGCGGGCGAAGGCCTTGAAGCACGCCTCGATCATGTGGTGCGCGTTCGTCCCCGCCTGCAGCTCGAGGTGCAGCGTCAGCCGCGCGGCGGAGGCGACGGCGCGGAAGAACTCCTCGGCGGCCTCGTGCTCGAAGCCCGCGATGTCGCCGGGCGGCAGGCGCTCGAAGCCCTCGCAGCCGCAGAACGGCCGGCCCGAGACGTCGATCGCGCAGGCCGCGCGCGCCTCGTCCATCGGCACCACCGCGTGCCCGTAGCGGACGATCCCGCGACGCTCGCCGAGCGCGCGGTCCAGCGCCTGGCCGAGCACGATCCCCGTGTCCTCGACGGTGTGGTGCGAGCCGGTCTGCAGGTCGCCCTGCACGCCGGCCTCGAGATCCAGGCGGCCGTGGCGGGCGAGCAGGTCGAGCATGTGGTCGAGGAAGCCGACGCCGGTCGCCCGCGTGCCCGCGCCGCTCCCGTCCAGGCCGAGGCGCAGCGAGACGCGCGTCTCCGCCGTCCGCCGCTCGATCTCCGCGCTGCGCTCGCTCATCGGCTCCGATTCTCCCGGATCTCCATCGACGCGGCGTGCCGGGGGAAGCCCTCGGCGCGGGCGACCGGCGCGCCGGCCCGGGCCAGCGCGGCCGCCGCGTCACCCAGGCGCACCTCGGCCATGCGGCGGCGGAAGTGCCGCGCGGAGAGGCCGGACGCGAAGCGCGCCGCGCCGCCGGTCGGCAGCGTGTGGTTGGAGCCGGCCACGTAGTCGCCGAACGCCGTGCCGGTCTCGGCGCCGACGAACAGGCAGCCCGCGCGGCGCACGAGCGGCGCGAGCGCCTCCGCGGCCGGCCCGGCGAGCTGCAGGTGCTCGGGCGCCAGCGCCTCGGCGAACGCCAGCGCCGCGTCCATCGAGTCGGCGAGCACCGCCACGGCCACGCCGCCCGGCGACGCGGAGGGGTCGGACGCGTCGAGGAGCGCCGCGTCGTCGCTGACCGCCACCACGAGCGATTCGGCGCCGTGCTCGGCCTGGGCGAGCAGGTCGAGGCGCAGGGGCTCCGGGTCCGCGCCCGCGGACAGGATCACGGTCAGGTCGCTCGGGCCGGCGAAGCCGTCGATGCCCACGTCCCCGGACACCTGCCGCTTGGCCTCCTGCACCCA
>Ga0136617_10003756_pt1 | contig 13566 bp, 6 predicted proteins | sample AntDrymUQ3222106_2_FD_129672 | JGI IMG/M metagenome (GOLD analysis project Ga0136617, IMG submission 129672) | Polar desert sand microbial communities from Dry Valleys, Antarctica - metaG UQ322 (21.06) | ecosystem: Environmental > Terrestrial > Soil > Desert | place: Antarctica: Dry Valley...
CCGGCCACGCCGGCCGCTCCTTACCGCTCCTCGGCTGGCGCCTCGTCGCTCGCACCGGAAAAAGAGTTCACCGTTGACCGATAATGCGTTCCCCGGCCACGCAGGCCGCTCCTTACCGCTCCTCGGCTGGCGCCTCGTCGCTCGCACCGGAAAAAGAGTTCACCGTTGACCGAGATTCCCGAACATCTGCTCAAGCGCTCCAAGGAACGACGCTCGGCTCTCGGCCTCGGCGGCGGGGAGTCGGACTCGGCCCCCGAGGGCGGGGCCGCGACGCCCACCACGCCGGCCACCACCGGCGCCGCCTCCTCATCGACACCCGCCGCCACCCCCAGCGGCCCGCCCGCCCGCAAGGCGGCCGCCGAGCCGGCTGCACCCCCGCCCGCCAAGCCCGACCCCCCGTACGTGGCCGCAGCCAAGTCGCGCCCCAAGATCCCGGTGTGGGCGATGGCCGCGTTGTCGCTGATGCCCATCTGGATGTTCATGTACGTGCGCTCGCTCACCGCTCCGCCCGAGGTCCTGGCCGGGCCGATGGGCGTCGGCGCCGAGGTCTACGGCAACTGCTCGAGCTGCCACGGTGCCAACGGCGAGGGCGGCACCGGCCGCGCGTTCAGCGACGGGGAGGTGAACCTCACGTTCCCGCACATCGAGGATCAGTTGCGGTTCGTGTACTTCGGCACCGACGGCTACAACCTGGAAGGGGTGTCGAACTACGGCGACCCCGATCGCGAGGGCGGCGCCCACACCACCGGATCGTTCGGAGTGATGCCCCAGCAGGGCGCCCTGGCCGGGGGCACGCTCACCGACGACGAAATTCTCGGTGTGGTGTGCCACGAGCGCTACTCCTTCAACGGCCCCGACCCCACCGACGAGGAGTGGGTCGAGGAGTACGAAACGTGGTGCGCCGAGGAGTCCCCAGTGTTCGCCGCCGTGGAGGCCGGAACGGCGCTCGCCGACCTCGACACCGCCGGGCTGGTCGATATCGACGGCAACGCCATCGAGATCATCGACATCGGCGACGCACCGGCCGAGGGTTCCCCCGCCGACTGACTTCCCGAACTGCCGCTGATCGCACGAACTTCGGCCACACTTTTCGGCAATCCGTTGCTCACTATCGACCACAGTTGGCCGTAATGCTTGGTCGCGTCGCCCGTCGGCTCGGCTCCTTAACGGCGCGTGATGGTCAGCACCCGGCAGGGCACCGCCGGCGCCGGATGTAACGCGTCTCGCGGCAGTCTCGGCCCGACGTCCACGGCGAACTGCCGGCGCCAACGCGCCGCGGCCGGCGCTCGTGGCCCGCCCCAGCGGCCGACGGCGCGCTCGTCGAGCAGCAGCGTGGCACTCTGGAGGTGGCTGCCTGGCTGCACCAGCCGGCGCAGGAGATCACTGGTGATCGCGAACGGCGGGTTGGCGACCACGTGATACGGCCGCCGGGGCAGGCGTAGATCCCGGGCGTCGGTGGCGACCAGGGTGATCCGGGTGCCGAAGCGATCGCGTAGCGCTCGCCGGCGAGCCGGATGGTTCTCAATGGCGATCACCGACGCGCCGACGTCGACCAGCGCCGCCGTGATCACCCCGAGTCCGGCGCCGATGTCGAGCACGACATCGCCGCGCCCGACGCCCGAGTCAGCAACGAGTCGTCGGGCCCACCTTGGATCGAGTTGGTGCCAGCCCCACTCCCGGCGCGATCGGCCCACGGACCCGCACCGTCATGAACATCGTCGTCGTCATCCGTCCGACCGTACCGCAACCCACTCGACAGTCTCGGCCCAGTTCCGATCCACGAACTCCAGCCCCTTTTGGCAATCCGTTGCTCATTATCGACCACTGTTCGCTGATGAGACGCGCGGCTGAACCGGTCGAGCTCGGTCAGGCGTCGGGGGCCAAACGGACGATGGCGGCGGCCGCCTTGTAGGCAACCTCGGCCGGGCCCAGTTCGTCGGGCCGCAACAGGTTGGCCATGATGCGCAGCACCCACTCCATCAGCGTGCGGCTGTGCATGCCCACGTTGGTGAGCTCGCGCATCAGCGCCGGGCGGCCGATGACCCTCGCGAACAGCCGCGCCACCTTGAAGTACTGGCCGTACTCGTCGTCGAGCAGTTTCGGGTAGCGCTGGAGGGCCGAGGCGTCGCCCTCGCTCAGCGCCTCGTGGATCACCTCGGCGGCCATGCGCGCCGTCTCGTAGGCGTAATCGATGCCCTCGCCGTTGAACGGGTTGACGCTGCCGGCCGCGTCGCCGACCACCAGGTAGGTGGGCCCGGCCTTGGGCCCGACGCTGCCACCCATGGGGATGCGCCCACTGGTCGCCCGGCACTCCGGGCGGTCGGGATCGATCTCCCACCGGTCGGCGATCTGGCGGGCATAGGAATCGAGCAGGTGCGTGGTGTTGACGCTCGTGAAATCCCGGAACGTTGACAGCAGGCCGACGCCGATGTTCACGGTGCCGTCGCCGACCGGGAAGATCCAGCCGTACCCGGGCATCGGCTGGTCGTTGCGGTCCTTGACGTCGAGCGCCGATTCGATCCACGGGTCGGCGTGCTTGGGTGACTGCCAGTACGTGCGGATGGCCGTGCCGTAGGGCCACTCCCTGGCGCGCGACGTGCCGAGGGCCCGGCCGAAGCGGCTGTTGGCACCGTCGGCGACGATGGTGAACTCGGCCCGAATGTCGATCGAGCCCAGCTCCTCGCCGTCGACCTTGCGGTTCACGGTGGCGCCGCGCACGAAGCCGCGATCGACGATCGGGTGCACGGCTTCGTGGCCTTCCAGCAAGGTGGCTCCGGCCGCCACCGCATTGGCGGCCACCATCGAGTCGAGGTCGCGTCGCCGCACCACGTAGCCGTAGCTCGGGTACACGGGATGGCTCGGCCATTCCAGTTCCAGCTCCCGACCCACGCCGGTGGCGCGCAGGCCGTGGTAGCGGTGGAACCGTTCGAGTCCATCGGCGAGGCCCATCTCGCCGAGCTGGTGCACGGCCCGCGGGGTGAGGCCGTCGCCGCACGTCTTCTCGCGCGGAAACGTCTTGCGTTCGATGACCGTGACGTCGTGGCCGTGGCGGGCCAGCCAGTATCCGGCAGCCGCCCCAGCCGGCCCACCCCCCACCACGAGCACGTCGGTGGTGATGTCGGCGTGGCCGCCACCTCCGGTGGAAGACTCGGTGGACGACCCGACGGCCGGTGCTGGAGGTGAGACCACGTGAGCGAGCGAAGCGAGCTCACCAGCAGTGCGGTGCGTTTCGCTCATGGGTGCGCCATCGAGTCTGCGGTCGAGATCCAGTCGTCCCGAACCATGGTGCACCAATCAGCGATCCGCTCAGGCTATGGCCCCGGCCCACCGGCGGGCACCGGTACGCTGACTCGCGTCATGTCCCTGATGCCAGCGAGCAAGCGGCGGCCAGCCGCGCCCGAGTGGGCGGGGAACGCAACGACCCTCAGGACGCGCCAGGTGTTGATGTTCATCGTCGTCGCGGCCGTGCTCGGCGCTGCGGCGCCGGCGGTCGCCGGTCCGCACGTCGCGGCCGGGGTCGGCGAGCCGCCGACGATCCCGCCGGCCAGCGTGGCCCCACCCGACGCCGCCGGCGCCGCCGAAGTCGTGGAGATCGGCACGTCGGTGGAGGGCCGACCGATCACGGTCACGCGTCGCGGCGACCCCGACGGTTGGCGGGTCCTGGTGATCGGGGTCATCCACGGCGACGAGGCAGCCGGCCTCGACATCGTGGCCCGCCTCAGTGAACGCCCCGTTCCGGCGGGGGTCGAGCTCTATCTGATGGACTCCATGAATCCCGACGGAACCGCCGCCGATGTTCGCCAGAACGCCAACGGCGTCGACCTCAACCGCAACTTCCCCTACAACTGGGGTCCTATCGGGGAGCCGGGGAACTGGGAGTACGCCGGGCCCAGCGCGGCCAGTGAACCGGAGACCCGAGCCGTCGTCGAGTTCATCACCGAGCGGCAGCCCGACCTGGTGATCTGGTACCACCAGGACGCCTACATGATCGCCCCCGCCGACGGTCGCGAGGGATCCATCCGGTCGCGCTACGCCGAGCTCACCGCACTCCCGATGGACAGCGTCAGCGGCGGCACCTACACCGGCGTGGCCGCCACCTGGGCCCGCCAACAGCTGTCGGCGAACGAGCCCCAACCGGGCGTGGCCTTCATCGTCGAACTCGGCGGAACACTGCCGCCAGCGGACGCCGATCGCCACGCCGATGCCGTGCTCACGGTAGCCGCCGAGAACCGCTAGCCGCAGCCGCCGGCGACCCGGTGGCGGGGCCAAGGGCGAGCGACATACGGGATGCTGGACGCGTCGGATGGTGCGAGCGACGAGGCGCCAGCCAAGGAGCGGTCACGACCGGCCTGCGTGGCCAGGGAACGCAGCAAATTCGGGCGACAAGGTGGCCAACGAGTGCCAAAGTGCGGCTCCATGTTCACCACACGACACACCAACCCACGGCGGGTTCTGGGCCTGGCGGCCGCGGTAGCGGCACTCTTCATGGGAGCCGCAACCGTGGCGGCCGCCGGCGCACCCAGCGCCTCCACCGAGCCCAGCCCGACCACCGAACCGGTGAGCACCGCCGACACCGGCATGACCGACGACTCTGGCATGACCGACGACTCGGGCATGACCGACCACTCGGCGATGGACGACATGTCAGGCGAATCGACGCCCCCGGGCGCCGACGGCTCGGCCGAAGCGTCCTCGCCCGAGGCCGAAGCCTTCTGCTCGGCTGAGCTCGCAGCTGAAGCGGCAAGCGGAAGCGAGGATCCTGCGGTCTTCGAACCGGCGTTCGAAGCGCTCCTCGCCGCCGCTCCTGCGGAGATCGCACCCGCAGTCGAGGAGTTCATCGCCAATGGGGAGAGTGGCCCCGGCGATCCGGCGTTCGACGAGCCGTACGCGGAGGTCATCGAGTACATGCGCGGCAACTGCGGCTACGCCGAGCTCAACCTGGTCGCCTCGGACTACGAGTTCGGCGGACTCAGCCCCGAAGTCACCGCCGGCCCGACCATCATCTCGATGGAGAACATTGGCGAAGAGGTGCACGAGATCGCCCTGTTCCGATTCAACGATGACGTCACCATGACGGCCGAAGAGCTGCTGGCGCTCCCGGAGGAGGAGGCGTTCGCCAACGTGACGCCGGCCGGCTTTGCGTTCGTGTTCCCTGGCGCCGTCGGCAACACGGTGGTCGACTTCACGGCAGGCCGATACGTTGCGCTGTGCTTTCTTCCCGAGGGCGCGCTGCCCGAGGTCATGGCGCAGATGGAAGGACCGGAGTCGACCACTCCCCCTGGCGTCGAGCTCGGCCCTCCCCACTTCACCCTGGGAATGATGCACGAGTTCCAGGTCGCCTGAGCGGCCCCGACCAGCGCCCGGGCGGCGCCTCTCGCAAACCGGGTGGTGTACCCACCACCAACGCACCATCCGGTGGCGAAACCTGGCCGCCGGGAACCGCAAGGTTCCCGGCGGCCAGACCGACTCCGCGGGCCTCACCCGGCGGCCGAGGAATCGGCGCGGCCGGCGCCCGTTCGTAATTGGCTGTACAAACCTCGGCCTCGCGTCGAGACTCGTTGCCGTCCACCCGGTGAATCTGGGTGCACCACGTCGAGGGGGACACACGTGGACATCGCGCTCTGGGATCTGGTGGCCCCGTACCTGTTGCTGGGCGACTTCGCCCAGGACTTCCACGCCGCCTTGGCGGTGCTCGCAGTCGAGGAGCACGAGGCCGCCGCGGACGGTGGCGGCGTCGTCGTCCGGGGCCGGGCCAGGGTCAACGGCAACGTCGGTGCGGTCGTCGACCCATCGAACCTCTCGTTCAGCGTCTTCGCCGAGAACACCGAGGGCCACCCACGTGACGACCCGACGCGCCGTGAGCCGTGGATCGACCTCGCCGACACGACGATCGACTTCCAGCTCGTCGCACCCCGTCAGGGATCGCCGACGATCGCCGCCGCGCTCGGCTCGGCGCCCGCCGGGGACCGCGACGTCCTCAACGCCTTCGATCCGGGTGGGGTCTCGCCAGGCAACGCACTCGACCCGCTGCCGACCGACTTCGCGTCGTCGGCTTTCACGCTCGACCTGACCGTCACGTCGGCCATCGTCCGTCCACCGTTGCTGAAGCCGGCGCGGCTCCGCCCCAACGGGCTGCTCGAGCCGGACCCGTCGATCCCTTCGGTGGCGCTGATCCTGCCGCGGATCAAGATCCGCTTCAGCCAGGACTCGGCGCTCGACTCGCCGATCAAGCTGCAACTGCTCAGCCTCGGGGCCAGTGGCGTCGACGACCCGGGTGACCCGGGTGTCGCCCAGATGGTGACGATGGAGCCCCCGTACGCCTTCATCGGACCCGGACGCACCGTGGGGTTCGGCTTCCGCAGCGCCGTGCTCGACCTCTCGGACGGTTCGACCCCGCCGGACGTCCTCAGCCAGTTCGGCTTCGACGAGGCCTGGACCGGCGTGTACTTCCCCGAGATCCGGCTGTTCATCGCGCCCCAGGGCGCCGAAGGTTTCGCCGTGAGCGCCGGGGTCCGCAACCTGCTGCTCGGCGTGGGCGCCAGCAGCGGGGTCACCGGTGACTTCGAGGCCGACGTCATCAACCAGGGGACGGGACCGCTGCACCTGTCGGCGCGCTTCTACGGTCCCGACGGTGCCGAACAGGGCTTCGCCCGGCTCAGCGAGACCCAGGGCGAGGTCTCGCTGCCGGAGCGCTCGACGATGGTCGTCGACCTGAGCGGCGGTCGACCGCCGTACCTCGTCTCGATCGTCGTCGACGGCGGCGCGCCGGTCAACGAACGCGTGCTCGAGATCGACCTCGCCGGTGTCACCGAGCGCACGATCGAAATCACCGGCACGGCGGCGGGATCGACCGACGCCACGCTCACGATCGTCGCCCACCGCCCGAGCTCGCAGTTCACCACGCAGACGACGCAGGGTGCCGCCCCGGCACCGACGATCTCGGCGCGGACGGCGCGACGGGGCCCCACGCCGGTGGCGAACCCGCTGATCGAGATCGCCGAACACAGCGACACCAACGTCAGTCTGCGCCTGGGTGACGGCAGCCCGGCCGACTGGACGGTCGACGGCGCCGCCGCCGGCAGCGCCACCCGGATGATCACGGTGGCGTTGGCCCCGTCGTCGTCGATCGCCGTCACCGCGACCGGCGCCGCCACGTCGACGACGTGCCCGGTGTACTTCCGCTTCGACCGACCGGCGGTCGGCGAGGACCTGGAGCTGCACGCCGCCAACGCCGACAACACGCGCACCGCCGAGGCCGTCGACGAGCCGCCGTCGTCGGGGTGGACGGGCGGGGGACCGGTGGCGGCCGACGCCACCTACCGGCTGGCCCTCGAGCAGCTGACGGCGAACGGGACGATCAAGGTCGTCGGCCACGCCAGCTTCGAGGGCAACGCCAGCTCGGCCGAGTACAACCGCCTGCTGTCCGAGCGCCGGGCCAGGGTGGCCAGGGCGATCTACGAGCAGATCGCCCCTGGTCGCTGCGACCTGACGGCGGTGACGGGCAGGGGCTTCACCGATGCCCAGCCGGCCCAGGCGAACCCCACCAACCCACAGCCGCGCCGTCGGTGGTGGCGGGCCGAGCTGCCCAGCGCCGTCAACGTGCCCGGCATCGAGTCAGAGGCGACCGTCAGCCGGGGACCGGTCCCCGACCTCACCACGGTCGTCGAGATCCCCTACCGCGACCCGCCGCCCGAGCACCCCGAGCCGCCGAGCTGGTTCCGCAGCGCCGGGGCCAAGTTGCGCATCGTCCGCAGCGAATTTGTCGCCCTTGAGCTGCACGGCGAGATCGACGTCGACACCGCGACCGAGGAGGCGCTGCGGGACAAGGCGCCGACGGACGACATGCCCCAATTCGAGGGGCTCGGCCACCAGAACCCCGGTGACGGCATCATCGCCTTCCGGGCCGTCTTCACGCTCGACCCGGCCCAGGACGACTGGTCGTTCGTGTTCACGTTCGGCGCCGATCCGAGCGACGTCGACGGGTTGATGATGACGGGTGTCCCGGCCGGCCAGGTCGTAACGGACGACTCGCCCGGGCGCAACATCCTCGGCCTCTACGTGCTGTTCATGCCGTTGATCGCCGAAGCCGCACCCGACAACCCCACCGACCCCGGCGCCGTCGGCGACCTCGTCCTCACCGGCGCCCTCGCGGCCCTGCCCATCGCGCTGGCCACCTCGGGGTGGGTCACGGTCCAGCGCGTCATCTGGTACGGCGGCGAGGCCTCGCTGCAGCAGCGCGACGGGGCGTGGACGACGACGTTCCTCATCGACATCGAGACGGCGGTGTCGGCTGACATCAAGTTCGGCGGCACCTCGATCGTGCGCATCGCCGCCGATCGCCCGCTGGTGGCGCGGTACAAGGCGGTCGGCCTGCGCTTCGGCGTGGCGCCGGACGGCTCACCGATCATGCGGCCCGTGTTCGACTCGTCGAAGGGCTACACGCTCGACATCGCCCGCGGCGGGTCGCTGGAGGTCGTCGAGCCGCTCGGATCGATCCTCAAGGTCGTCGGGGCGCGAGTGTCCAAGACGAATCCGGTGATGTTGGAGATCGAGCTCGGCAGCGCCGTCGACCTCGGCGTCGTCTCGCTCGACAGCTGTGGTGTGCGGGTCCAGCTCGACGACCCGTCGAACATCGAGCTGACCGCGCTCGGGGCGAGCGTCGACATCCCGGGCGCGCTGACCGGCTCCGGCTACTTCCAGATCGCCTCCGACGGCTTCGCCGGGCGCATCGACCTGACGATCGTGCCAATCAAGCTGCGCGTCGCCGCGTCGCTGAACGTGCGCAACATCGCGCCCGATCCGCCAAACCACGACGGCGCCACCGCCGTAGCGGTGGCCCTCGAGGTGAACTTCCCGGTGGCCATCCCGCTGGGGGCCTCCGGTCTCGGGATCTATGGCCTCGTCGGATTGTTCGCCATGCACTTCCAGCGCAACGAAGATCCGGACCAGGGCTCGACCACGGTGGCCCTGAGCTGGTTGAAGCGCGCCGGCGGTGACCCGACCCACGTCGAGAACCCGGCCCTGTGGCGGCCGAACATCGACTCGTGGGCCTTCGGCATCGGTGCCCTGCTCGGCACGATGGGCAGCGACATCATCTTCAACCTCAAGGGGATGCTGCTGCTCGAGCTGCCGGGGCCGCGCGTCCTGTTGATGATGAAGGCGAAGCTGCTGATGCCGGCGCCGAAGCCGGTGAAGGGCAACGCCGAGGGCGTCCTGCTCGCCGTCGTCGACCTCAACGTCGCCGAACACTCGTTGACGATCGGCATCGTCATCGACTTCTCGATCGCTCCGCTGCTCGAGCTGCGCATCCCGGTCGAAGCGTTGTTCGACACCGACACGCCCGAGCAGTGGCACATCTTCATCGGCAAGTACCCGGACCCGATCCGGGCGAAGATCCTGCAGGTCTTCACCGGCACCGGCTACCTGATGCTCGTCGGCGACGCCCAGCACGACGCCTCGAATCTGCCGTCGACGCTCCCGGGCACCACGGGATTCGTCATCGCCACCGGCCTCCACGTGTCGATGCTGTGGGGCTCGAAGTCGATCGGGCTCTACGCCGAGCTCGCCGCCGGCTTCGACGCCCTGCTCGGCTTCTCCCCGCTGCTCGTGGCCGGCAAGCTGTACCTGCGCGGTGAGCTGCGGCTGTTCATCATCTCCATCGCGGCCCACGCCGAGCTCGACGTACGCCTCGGCGAGCTGCCGGGCGACGACAGCGGCTACCGGATCCACGGCGAGGTCTGCGGCTCGATCGACCTGTTCTTCTTCGAGATCGAGGGCTGCGTCGACTTCACGTTGGAGGACAACTCGCCGCCGGAGATCGCCATCCCCGACCTCGTCGGCGGTCTCGCCATCGTCAACCGGTCGCCCGCCCTCGTTCACGGAACGGCGGCGGACGGCCCGGTCGACGGTGCCCTGGCCGACGCCATCCGCGCCGACAGCGAACCTTCCTGGGCCGGGTTGCCCCCCGACCAGCAGGCCGTGGCGAACGTGCCGATCGACGCCATCCCCGTCGTCTCGTTCACGTCGCCGCCGTTCGACGGCCCACACTCGGGCAACAACGCGCTCGCCGACGTCGCCTTTCTCGGCACGTCGCTCGGTGGCTCGTCCGGCGGACTCGTCGTCAAGCGCAGTGACGACAAGATCACCTACGAGCTGACGAAGGTCGACCTCGTCGGTCCGGTACTACCACCGGCCGACCCGCCGGTCCCACCGGACACGGCCACGCCGGCGACGTGGTGGATCCTGCGCAAACCGGAGGAGTCCAACGAGTCGGCGCAATTGGCGCTGATGTCGTGGGTCCCGACGGCGACACCGAAGGCGTTCCAGCGCAGCGAAGACCTGGAGGAGACGATCGAGGACCGCTGGGGCACCGTCTGCTCACCGGCGGCGCCGCCGACAAGCGTGCTGTGGACGTTCCGGTTCGAACCCCTCGGCCCGAGCGTCCCCGGGTGGCACGTCGACGGCGAGGCCTGGCCGGACCCGCCCGACACGGTACGTTCCGCCCCGGCCCCGACCGTGATGACCGTGACCGAACGCTGGATGTGCGGCGACGCCTTCGCCGACTCCGTGCGCGGGATTGCCCCGGCCCGCGTCGTCGGGGCCATCGTCGGCTGCCCGCGCGACGAGCAACCCGACGACGAACAACCCGACGACGAGCCGACACGCCTGCCGATCGTCCGCAGCCGCGCCGGCGGGACGCTCACCGGGGGCCTCCCGACGACCAAGGCCGTGCTCGGCCGCAAGCGTCCGGAGGAGCTCGTCGAGTCGGCCATCGGCTTCGAGGAGGTCATCCGTCGTCTGGCGACCAGCACCGAGATCCCGCGCGCCGCGCTGAACGCCACGACCACCGCGTTCGCGGCGGCCGCGACCTCGCCCCGCTGCCCGAGCCGCGTGCTCGCGTCGCCCTGCTTCGACCGCCTGGAGCCGGTGCCACCGTGGCACCAGCAGTACGAAGGCGACGTGCTCGAGCGCTGGAACGACAGGGGGTTCAAACCCGGTGACCTGGCCAACGGTGTCGTCATCGCGCCGGGGCCGTTCGTGAAGGGACGACTCCTGCTGTTCGTCGCCCGGAGGCTCTTGGCGCCGAAGTTCCTGATCGTGCGCACCATGGCTGCCGACGGCACGATCCTGGACGAGCACGTCGCGACGGCCGCGGATGAGGTCACGTTCGCCACGTTGCCAGGGGAGTGGACTGACGCGTCGGGGCCGTGGGACGACGACATCTTCCTCGTCATGCAGCACCTCGGGACGCTCAGCGACGACTACGCGGCCGTCCTGATCGAGCTCGCGCCGCCGCTGGAGGCCACGACCGTCCTCGTCGGGACCCGCGGTGACACCGGACAACTGGACGTCGACAAGATCACCAGCGGACCACCGTTCTACGTCGCCGCCGCCGAGGCCCTGTCCGTCGCCGAGCTCGTGCGAGAGGACTGGGACACCACCAACGCCACCAAGAACCACCAGGTGTTGGAGGCTTCGCTCGGCGCCCAGAGCTCGAAGGTGGCCCTGCTGCAGCCGAGCACGGCCTACCGCGTCGTCGTCGAGTGGCAGGCCACGGCGACCAATCCCAACGTCGACGATCCGGTGACGACGACGGGCAGCGCCACGTTCTGGTTCCGCACCGCCGCGGCGCCGCCGGCGCGCCTCGACCAGTTCGTCCTCGCCACGACCCCCTACCAGGCCGAGCAGCACGTCTTCCGGGACGAACCCCTTCAGCTCGTGTGGGCGACCCACGACGTCCTCGACGTGTACGCCGCCCACGGCGACCGCCTCGAGCTGCGTCTCCAGGCCGCGTCCGCCAAGCACCCGACCACCGGGCTCGACGACGACGGCAACGAGATCGCCGTTCCGGTCGCGCTCGACGAGATCACCTCGCCTGTCTTCGCCAGCGTCCTCTCGCCGTGGGAAGGGACCGTCGTCGACGTCGTGGACCCGGACTGCATCGCCATCGACGAGGAGCGCATCCGCCACTCGCTCACGTCGGCGACGATTCCGCTGGAGCCGCTGACCGACTACCTCCTCGACATCGAGCGGGTACCGAAGGCGAGCGCGGCGGGCACCCGGGGCGAGCGTGTCCTACGCCGCTCCTTCGCCACGTCCCGCTTCCGCACACTGGGCGAACTGGCCGAGCACATGCGCGGTGTGCGCGTCCTGCACCGCTACGCGCCGGCGGGCGCGATGGGCGTCGTCAACGCCGCGCTGACGAGTGACGGGCCGCCGGGCGAGGCGTTCGACGAGGCGTTCGAGAACGCCGGGCTGGAACGCATGGGCGTGCCGGACACACCGCAACTGACGGTGTTCTGGGAGGGCGGCGTCACGCCGCAGCCGACGGCGCTGCTGCTCGACTGCTCCGAACCACTCTGGCGCGAGCGGGAGCGAGCGGACCTGGTGATCATCGCCGGGACCGACATCAAGCACTGGGAGCTCGGCCGGGCGCCATGGGTCGAGCCACGACGGGCCGCCGGCTCGACGACGGCGGTGACGCGCACCGTGCGGGCGCCAGGCGGCCAGCGCGGACTGATGTTCCTCGCCCCGAACAGCCGCGGCACCCGCCTGCTCGTCGAGCTGATCCGCCGCGCCTTCACCGAACCGTACCTCGACGGCGCCGCAGCCCTCGACGAGACCGAGGCGGTCGCCGACATCACGTTCACTCGGGCACCCTGGGAGGAGGTCTGACCATGGAGCGTGTCATCGACGCCCGCCTGTTCACCGTGGAGGCGGTGCACATCGACTGGATCGTGGCCATCCGCCAGGCGGGTGACCTGCACGGCGATGCCTTCACGCGGTTCCGCACCGCGGAGCGGTCACGCCTCACCTGCGCCTTACGGTGGCACGTCGCCGCCCATCGCGGCAACTACCAGGCCGGCGAGGACCGGGGGATCGGGCTGCCGACGGGCCCGTTCCAGGTGTTTCGCCGGCCGTCGATCAACGTGGCGCCCAACCCGGTGGCCACCGACGAGGTGTTCGGATGGCCGCTGCTCCTGCAGACCCGGGTCCGCCGGTTCGACGAGCTCTACGGGATGATCCGGCTCCAGGTGAACACGCCCGTCCAGACGATGATTCTCGGTCTGGCCGATCCGAGCGACCAGGCCTCGATCATCACCCGCTCGGTGGTGCCGGCAGGTGGTGGCACCATCGAGCTGCACGGGGCCGGCATGGGTGGGATCGCCTTCGCCCTGACAGCGTCCGTGAGCAACATCGTCGGCGTCCGCCAGGTCGTCTACGAGACGCTCGGCGACTGGGAACTGGTCGAGATCGTCGGATTGCCCGTCGACCCCGGCCCGTGGTCGGGCGTCGGCGACCACGCCCAGCCGCAGGGGCTCGTGGCGAATCTGATGAACCCGCGCGACGCGGCCGTCGACCGCCTGGACCGTGGCTGCCCGCCGTTCGGCTGGCGACCGCTGATGGAGCCCGGCGTGAGCGTCCCACCCTGGGAGCCGCCGGACTTCGGGCTCCTGCTCGACGAGCTGCACGACACGCTGATCCCCGGCCTGCGCGACGCCCTGGTCCGCCAGCAGATCGAGCAGATGCTGCAGCAACTCAACGTCCCGATCCCGCCGCCGTCGA
>Ga0136617_10003757_pt1 | contig 13566 bp, 14 predicted proteins | sample AntDrymUQ3222106_2_FD_129672 | JGI IMG/M metagenome (GOLD analysis project Ga0136617, IMG submission 129672) | Polar desert sand microbial communities from Dry Valleys, Antarctica - metaG UQ322 (21.06) | ecosystem: Environmental > Terrestrial > Soil > Desert | place: Antarctica: Dry Valley...
GCACCGCCGTAGACCTCGGGGGTATCGATGCCGATGAGCCGGCTCGACCCGAGCTTCGACAGGACGACGGTGTCGCCGTCGACCACGCGCACCACGCGGGTGCGCCGCGCGTCGTCGGGCAGGGCGATGCTCCCGTTCAGCGCCTGGTCGGCGACCGACCCAGGCGGGGTCGCGGCCGCGGAACAGCCGGCGAGAAGGCAGAGCCCGACCAGCGCGAGCAGCGACGCAACGGGCGCGCGGCGCACCGCTACGACAGCGTCGAACCGCAGGCGCCGCAGGCGGCGTGGTCGTTCTCGACCTTCAGCGCACCGGCGCACACGGGACACTCCGCGGCTCCGACGGCGAGCAGGCCCTCCCAGATCTGCTCGAGGTGAGCCTCGAGCGTCAGCCTGCCGCCGCCGGAGCGCGGGTCGCGCTCGCCGCGCGCGGTCGCCGGGCCCGGCGAGCCGGGCTCCGGGTCGGGATCCAGCCGGCCGGGTGGGGAGCCCGGCAGCGCGCGGCGAAGTGGGTCGAAGAGGGGTGGTTGGCGCGGGTCGCGCTCACCGCGCCTGGTCTCCTCGAGCAGGGCGGCGCTCACGAGACCCTCCGACAGACCCCGACCACGCGGCCGAGCACCGTGACCTCACGGACGCGGATCGGCTCCATGGTGGAGTTCTCGGGCTGGAGGCGGATGTGGTCGCTCTCGCGGAAGAATCGCTTGACCGTCGCCTCGTCCTCGACGAGGGCGACGACGATGTCGCCGTCGTCGGCTGTATCCTGGCGGCGCACGACCACGTGATCGCCATCGAGGATGCCGGCGTCGCGCATCGACTCGCCGGTCACGCGCAGAACGAACTCCCCCTCCGCCCCGCCGGCGAGCGCGGGCACCTCGACGTACTCCTCGATGTTCTGCTCGGCGAGGACGGGCTGACCGGCGGCCACGCGACCGACGAGTGGAAGGCCTTCGCCCTTCGCCGCGCCCACCAGCAGCTCGATCGCCCCCGGCTTCGTGGGAGCGCGTCGCAGGCGACCCGCACGCTCCAACTTGGCCAGATGGCCGTGCACCGTCGAGGGCGACGCGAGGCCGAGCGCGCTTCCGATGTCGCGGACAGCCGGCGGGTAGCCGTGGTCGCGCGAGTAGCCACGGATGAAGTCGAACACCTGGCGCTGGCGCTGGGTCAGCATGGGCTCGGTCACTCGAACGACCTCAGCTTTCGTGGGGTGGCAGCGAACACATGTTCGTACGATAGCGACCCGTCGGACGGAACCTCGAGCGGTCTATAGTTCGCGGCCGCTACGCGCCTGTGGCGGAATTGGTAGACGCGCAAGGTTGAGGGCCTTGTGGACCTTATGGTCCGTGGGAGTTCGAGTCTCCCTGGGCGCATCGAGAAGGCCCGCAACGCAGGGCTCCCTAACATGGGAGGCGAGCGGCATGAGGAACTGGGACATCAACTCGCTCTCGGTCAGCCCGCACGCGCCCGAGATCCCCGACCGCCTCGAGCCGAGCGCGCGGGTGCTCTCCTCCTCGGGCGACGCCCGCGCCATTGTGCTCCACCTGGCGGCGGGTGAGCGACTCCAGGAGCACGAGGTCCACGAGCGTGCGTGGGTCGTCGTCGTGGCGGGCGAGGTGGAGATCGAGACCGGCGATGGAACGCTCGCGACCGGCGGCCCCGGCCTCCTGACCGAGCTCGAGCCGCGCGAGCGCCACGAGGTGCGGGCGCGCTCGGAGGCGAGGCTCCTGCTCCTGCTCACCCCGTGGCCCGCAGCCGGCCATCCGGGCACGCTGAGCCTCTCCGACAAGGAGCACGTCCGCGAGCGGGCGCGCGAGCGCGCCCGAGGCGACGCGCCGTGACCACCGCGGCCCCCTCGCCCCGTGAGAGCGTGGCTCGCTCGTGCGCGGCGGCCGCTCGATGGAGCCCCGCCGCAGAAGCGCCCTCGTAGGCTTCACGCCGTGGGCACCGAGGCCGAGCCCACCCCTGATGATCTGCCCGCTCCTGGGCCGTCGAGCGTCTCCCCGGACGTCGTGCGCAGCTACCGGTGGCAACTGACACCGGGCGAGGACGTCATCGAGACCGACACCTGGTCCGGTTCGGTTCCCAAGGTCGACGGCATCGCCCCGCGCGTGCGCGTCGGTCGCCGCAGGTGGTTCAACCTGCTCTGGTTGCTCCCCATCGGTTTCGTGCTCCTCATCGTCGCGGTCGCCGTCGCCCAGGGCCTGCGCGGTGACCCCTCGGTACAGCAGTTCATCGAGCGATATCCCGGAACCATCGAGCCCTCGCGCCCCGAGGCGACGACGGGGTTCCCCGTCTGGGCGCGATGGCAGCACTTCCTCAACCTGTTCCTGCTCGTCTTCATCATCCGCTCCGGCCTCCAGATCCTCTCCGACCACCCCCGGCTGTACTGGACCCGACACTCCACGCCCGGGCGGGACTGGTTTCGGATCCAGAAACCGGTGCCCTCCGATCCGCTCTGGACCGCCAAGCAGGACTCCATCAGCCTCCCGGGCCAGGTCGGCCTTCCGGGGCTTCGCCACTCCATCGGCCTGGCCCGCTGGTGGCACCTGGGCGTGGACGCCCTGTGGCTGCTCAACGGCGTGATCTTCGTCGCCCTGATGTTGGCGACCGCCCGGTGGGAGCGGCTCGTGCCCACGAGCTGGGACGTGTTCCCCAACGCTCTGTCGGTGCTGATCCAGTACCTCTCGTTGAACTGGCCGACCGACGACGGTTGGGTGGCCTACAACGGACTGCAACTGATCGCCTACTTCATCACCGTCTTCGTCGCCGCCCCGCTCGCGCTGATCACCGGGCTCGGCATGTCACCGGCGCTGTCCGCACGCTTCAAGCGGCTGAGCAAGGTCTTCAGCATCCAGACCGCACGCTCGCTGCACTTTCTCGTGCTCGTCTGGTTCCTGGTCTTCATCGTCAGCCACGTGACCTTCGTGTTCACCACCGGCCTGCTCGTCAACCTCAACCACGTCTACGCGGGGCGGACCGACGGTAGCTGGGTCGGCTTCTGGCTCTTCGCCGCGTCGATGGTGGTCGTCGCCGCCGGATGGCTCGCCGCCACGCCATTCACCATCCGTCACCCCAGAGTCGTGCAACGCGTCGGCCAAGCGATCGTCGGACCGCTCCAGCGCCTCTTCGAACACGTCGACCCCAAGCCGGGCCAGTACACCGAGAAGGACATCTCGCCGTACTTCTGGCACAACGGTCGGTACCCCGACTCCGACGAGTACAAGGCGCTGTTCGACGGCCACTTCGCGGACTACCGGTTGCGGATCAACGGGCTGGTCGGCAAGCCCGTCGACCTCGATCTCGGGCAACTGCGGGCGTTGCCCCATCACGAGCAGATCACCCAACACTTCTGCATCCAGGGCTGGTCCGGGGTCGCCAAGTGGGGTGGCGTCTCGATGCAGGCCATCGTGGATCTGGTCGAGCCTCACCCCGAGGCGAAGTGGGTCGTCTTCTACTCGCTCGGCGAAGGGGCGGACAAGGGCGTCTACTACGACGCGCATCCGATCGAGCACATGAGTCACCACCTGACGATGCTCGCCTACGACATGAACGACGAGGCCCTGTCCTTTGGTCATGGCGCCCCGCTACGACTGCGCAACGAGATCGAGCTCGGCTTCAAGCAGGTCAAGTGGATCAACGGGATCGAGTTCGTCGCCCACTACTCGGAGATCGGGGGCGGCTACGGCGGCTACAACCAAGACCACGAGTTCTTCGGCTACCGGCAGTCGATCTAGCTCAAGGATCGCCGGTCACTGGCAAATGACACCACTGTCGACAAGGTTGAGAGGCCGTTTCATCGAGCGGCCACCACGTCGCTCGGGCTTGCCACGCGGCCCCGGCCTCGCGGCTCCGCGTAGACCAGCCGGTACAACGTGCCGATGATCGCGGCGATCGCCCAGGCCCTGGGCCCGGTCCAGCAGGAGTACCTGTTCGAGGCACGACAGATGCAGGCGCTGTCGTTCGCGGTGCACATCCCGCTGGTCTGCTTCGGCGTCGCGTTCCCGGTACTGGTCGTCGGCGTCGAATGGCTGGGTCGCCGGCGCCGCGACCGGCTCCTCGTGGCGCTGGCCCGCCGCTGGTCGAAGGTGATGATCGCGCTGTTCGCCGTCGGGGTGGTGACGGGCACGATCCTGTCGTTCGAGCTCGGCCTGCTGTGGCCGCAGTTCATGGCCACCTACGGCGACGTCTTCGGACTGGCGTTCGCGCTCGAGGGCTTCTCCTTCTTCGTCGAGGCCATCTTCATCGCGATCTACGTCTACGGCTGGGACCGGCTCTCGCCGCGGGCGCACATGCTGAGCGGAGTGCCGGTGGTCCTCTCGGGCTTCACCGGCTCGCTGATGGTCATCACCGTCAACGGCTGGATGAACCATCCCTCGGGCTTCCGGCTCGAGAACGGGCGTGCGGTCGACGTCCAGCCCTTCAACGCGCTGTTCGGCAACTCCTACTTCTGGCACGAGATGGTCCACATGTACCTCGCGGCGTTCCTGGTCGCAGGCTTCGTCACCGCGAGCGTGTACGCGGTCGCCTGGCTGCGCGGACGCCGCGACCGCTACGTACGGGTGGCGATGGCGGTTCCGCTCGTGGTCGCGGCGATCGCGGCGCCGGCGCAGATCGTGGTCGGCGACTGGGCGGCCCGTGAGGTCGCCCGCAACCAGCCGACGAAGCTGGCCTCGTTCGAGGGCCTGGGCCGGACCCAGAGGGGCGCGCCCCTGCACATCGGCGGCTGGTACGACGAGGCGACCGGCGAGGTCCGCTACGGCGTGGCCATCCCGAGGCTGCTGTCGCTGCTCGCCTTCCACGACCCCGGCGCGCCCGTGCAGGGGCTGGAGGAGGTCCCCGCGGCCGATCGCCCGCCCGTGAACGTGGTGCGGGTCGCGTTCGCGACGATGGTCGGGATCGGCACGCTGATGGCGGGGTTCGCAGCCGCGCTGCTGGGCATCTGGTGGCGCCGGCGAAGGCTGCCCGAGGGCCGGTGGTTCGCCTGGACGGTCGCCGCCCTCGGGCCACTGTCGGTCGTGGCCCTGATCGCCGGCTGGGTCACGACCGAGGTGGGCCGCCAGCCGTTCGTGGTCTACGGCCTCATGCGCACCGAGGAGGCCGTGACCGGAGCCGCGGGGATCCCCGTCGGCTATGCGGCGCTGGTGGTCATCTACGCGGCGCTGCTGACGGCCACGGTGTTCCTCCTGCGGAGGCTGGGACGGGCGCCGCTCGAGATCGAGGCGGGCGATGGGTCTAGCTGAGGTCCCGCTGGTGCTGGCCCTGCTCGGCCTCGCCGCCTACGTCGTGCTGGGAGGCGCCGACTTCGGTGCCGGGCTCTGGTACATGCTGCTCCCGGGCGAGCGCCGGCGCGCGCCGCGCGAGCACACCTACCACGCCATGGGCCCGGTGTGGGAGGCCAACCACGTATGGCTCATCTTCGTGCTGGTCGTTGTCTGGACCGCATATCCCGTCGCCTTCGGCGCGATCTTCTCGACCCTCTACGTGCCGCTCTTCGTGGCCGCGCTCGGGATCATCCTGCGTGGAGCCTGCTACGCCCTTCGCGGCGTGGTGTCCGGTCCGAGAGAGGACCGCGTGCTCGGCACGCTCTTCGGCCTCTCCTCGCTGCTCACGCCCTTCGCGCTCGGCGCGGCGATCGGCGGCATCGCCTCCGGCCGAGTCCCGCTCGGCAACGCCGCCGGCCAGGCGATCGGCTCGTGGCTCAACCCGACGTCGCTCCTGGTGGGAGGGCTGGCCGTCGCCACCAGCGCCTACCTGGCTGCGGTGTGGCTGACCGCCGACGCCGGTCGCGCCCGGCGCCCCGACCTGGTCGAGGCCTTCCGCGGGCGCGCGCTCGCCGCCGGAGCCCTCGCCGGTGCCGTGGCGCTCGCCGGTCTGCTCGTGGTGCGCTCCGACGCCGAGTCGCTCTATGTTGGCCTGACCTCGGGTGCCGGGCTCGTGGCCGTCCTCCTCTCCGCGACCGCAGGCCTCGCGACGATGCTCTTCGTCGCGAGCAGACGCCTGGCGCCGGCGCGCTGGTCCGCGGCGCTGGCGGTCGCTGCCATCGTCGCGGGCTGGGCCGTCGCCCAGGAGCCGCAGATGCTGCCGGGGCTGACCGTCGAGCAGGCGGCCGCGGGCAAGGAGACGCTCGTCGCACTGCTCGTCGCGCTCGGGATCGGTGCGGCGATCCTGATCCCGTCGCTGCTGCTGCTGTTCGGACTCGTGCTGCGCGGACGCTTCGACGAGCTCCCCGAGGAGCTTGAATCGCCCGAGGATGGCGTAGCGGCGGCCGAGCGGGACGACGCCCCGCTCGGGACCCTCGCCGGGCCGGTGGCGGCGGTGTGCGCCGCGCTCGGCGTGCCGCTCACGGTGCTCTCCGCCGGGGGTCTCCCGCTCGCCCTGGGCGTCGTGTTGCTGCTGGGGGCGGTCGCCGCCGCGGCGCTCTTCGTCGTCCCGCGGGTCGCCCTCGCGGAGACCGGCGGCGACTGAGCTCGATTCGGTGTGCGCATCGCGTCCCCCGCGGACGACAAGGCCCCTCTGCTCGTGTCCGCGGTCGGCGGAGATAGCCTGCCCGACCGGATGGACGCACTCCTCTCCGGCCTGATGGAAGCCGCAGCCCAGCGCTGCGACTACGCCGACGCTCGCATCGTCCACTCGCGCGAGGAGTCGATCTCCACCCGCAACGGGCACATCGACGAACTCGACCTTCACGAGGCCGAAGGGGCCGGGATCCGCGTGCGGCGCGGCGGGGGCTGGGGCTTCGTGGCCACGCGCGAGCTCACCCAGGCCGGGCTCGAGGCCGCCCTGGCGCGCGCCCTCGAGGTGGCCGAGGCTCAACCCGGCGCAGCACCGACCGCCCTCACCCACGAACCGCCGGCCCGCGGGCGCTACGACAGCCCCTGCGAACGCGACCCGTTCGAGGTCTCGGTCGAGGAGAAGCTCGAGGCCCTGCTCGCCGCCGACGAGGCCATGCGCGCCGAGGCCGCAGTCGCGATCACCAGCGCCCATTTTCAAGCCTGGTCCGAGGAGCGCCTGCTCGCCTCGACCGAGGGTGCGCTGTGCGAGCAGCGGACCGTCGACTGCGGTGGGGGCATCGCCGCGGTCGCGGTCGGCGACGGCGAGACCCAGATCCGCTCCTACCCGTCCTCCTTCCGCGGGGACTTCGCTCGCGCGGGCTACGAGCACTTCGCCGGTCTCGATCTGGTGCGCCACGCGCCGCGCGTGGCCCAAGAGGCGGTCGCCCTGCTCACCGCGCCCGCGTGCCCCGCCGAGCGCACCACGCTGATCCTGGACGGCCAGCAGCTCTCCCTCCAGGTCCACGAGTCGGTCGGGCACGCGATCGAGCTCGACCGCGTGCTCGGCCTCGAGGCCTCCTACGCGGGCACGAGCTTCCTCTCGGCCGACGACGCCGGAATGCGCCGCTACGGCTCGGAGCACATGCACGTGAGCGCCGACGCGACTGTGCCCGGCGGTCTCGGGACCTTTGGCTGGGACGACGAGGGCGTGGCCGCACACCGCGTCGAGATCGTGCGCGAGGGCATCCTCGGCGGCTTCCTCTCGTCGCGTGAGTCGGCGGCGGAGATCGGGCTCGAGCGCTCGGGCGGCTGCATGCGCGCGAGCGGCTTCGACCGCCAGCCGGTGGTGCGGATGACGAACGTCAACCTCGAGCCCGGCGACGCAGGCTCGCTCGACGACCTCGTCGGGGCGACCGACCGCGGGATCCTCATGGAGACCAACCGCTCCTGGTCGATCGACTCCCGACGCCTCAACTTCCAGTTCGCCACCGAGCTCGCCTGGGAGGTCGTCGGCGGCGAGCGGCGGCGGATGTTGCGCAACCCGAGCTACGCCGGCGTCACGCCGGAGTTCTGGGCGGGGCTCGACGCCGTCTGCTCGCGGCCGGAGTGGCGGCTGTGGGGGGTGGTCAACTGCGGCAAGGGCGAGCCCGGGCAGGTGATGCGGGTCTCACATGGGACGGCGCCGGCACGCTTTCGCGATGTCGCCGTCGGCGTGGCCTGAGCTGATGGCCGTGACGGCCGATTCCGCGCTCGAGCTCGCCGAGCGGGCGCTCGCGGGCGTTTGTTCCGGCGACGGCGCCCAGGCGACCGTGACCTCGGAGCGTTCGCTGATGCTGCGCTTCGCGCGCTCGCGTGCCACCCAGGCGACGGCCATCGAGGACCTGACCGTCGAGATCACGGTCGTTCGCGACGGGCACGTAGCCGGAGCGACGACCAACCGCGCCCATGCGGACGGGCTCGCGGCGTGTGGGCGGGCCGCAGAGCGCGCGGCGGCCGCGGCGGCCGGTGGGCGACCGAACGGCGAGCCCGGGCCCTACCTGGGGCTCCCCGCTCCGGCGCCCCTGCGCGCTCACGCCGGTCACGACGGCGAGACCGCCTTCCTCGACCCCGCTCGCGGCGGTGCGGCGCTCGGGGCGGCCTTCGCCGCCACGGCCGCGCACGGCGCCGAGGCCCACGGGGTGTGGACGGCCGCGGAGACCGAGGTGGCGATCTGCTCCACGAGCGGCGTCGCGGTCTCCGACCTGCTCACCGACGCGTTCATGAAGGTGACGGCGATCGCGCCGAGTGGGCGCAGCGGCTACGCGGCTGCCGCCGCCGTGGACTCCAAGGCCATCGACGGGCACGGCCTGGCCGAGCGGGCTGCGCTCAAGGCGACCTTGGGCGGTCCGCAGGCCGAGCCTGCTCACCTTCCTCCGGGCGAATATCCGGTCGTCTTCGAGCCGCTCGCCGTTGGAGAGCTGCTCTGGTGGCTCGGGTACCTGAGCCTCAACGGCCTCGCCGTCGCCGAGGAGCGCAGCGCGTTCTCCGGGCGCCTCGGCCGACGCGTCGCGGCGTCCCGGATCAATCTCTCGGACTCGCCGCGCTACCCGGCCACCCTGCCCCGCGCCTTCGACCTCGAGGGTGTGCCCAAGGCGCCGCTGCCGCTGATCCAGGACGGCGTGGCCCGCGGGATCGTCCACGATCGGCGCAGCGCCGCCCTGGCCGGAGACGGCGCCGAGTCGACCGGTCACGCGCTCGCTCCGGGTGGCTCGCCCGAAGGTCCTGCTCCGACCAATCTCGTCCTCGTGGGCGGAGGCGCAGCCGACGAGACCGAGCTCTGCCACCCGATCGAGCGAGGCGTCTACGTGACTCGCCTCTGGTACACGAACGCGGTGCGGCCGAAGGAGACGCTGCTGACCGGCGTCACCCGCGACGGGACCTTCCTGATCGAGGACGGCGAGGCCACGCGCCCGCTGGCCGACCTGCGCTTCAGCGACACGGTGCTCGGCGTACTCGAGCGCACGCAGGAGCTCTCCGCCCGTCCCGTGCTCACGAGCGAGGGCGAGTTCTACGGGCGCCGCTTCGCGACCGGTGTGGTCTGCCCGGGTCTGCGGGCGAGCGCGATGCGCTTCACGGGGTGAACGGAGTCGCCTCCCTCGCGCGACGGCGCGAACGTCAGGAGATCTTCAGCAGGACGATCACGTTGACCACGAACACGATGCCGAAGCCGATCGTCCAGCGGGTGAGGTTGCGCTCGAGCAGTGCTCCGCCGCCGAAGCGACCGGCGCCACCGCCGACGCCGAAGGCGCCGGAGAGGCCGGCGTCCTTGCCGGAGTGCAGCAGGATCAGGACGATCAGGACGACCGCCAGGAAGATCTGCAGGGCGCTGAGGACTGCCTCCACTCTCCGGATCGTAGCGGCGCGGGGTTTGGCCCGCGCATACGCGGGAACGAGCTCTCCATGGCTGCCCTGACTCGTCGCTTCGACAACGTGGGGCTGCTTGTGCTGCGCGTGGTCGTCGGGTTCCTGATCGCCGCGCACGGCTACCAGAAGCTGACGACGGTCGGCCCGGCGGGCTTCGGGCGAGGGACCCTCGACTCGCTCGGGGTGCCGGCCCCGGTGCTCGCGGGCTACGTCGTGACCTTCGTCGAGCTCGTCGGAGGCGTCCTGCTCATCCTCGGTCTCCTCACCCGGCTCGCGGCGCTCGCGCTGACCATCAACCTGACCGTGGCGATCCTCCTCGTCAAGGTGAAGGTCGGCCTGATCGCGCAGATGGCCGCCGGAGCGGAGCTGGACCTCGCCTACATAGCGGCCTTCGTGGCGCTGCTCCTCATGGGGCCCGGTGCCCTCTCCCTCGACCGCCTGATCGGACTGGATCGCGGCCACAGCCACGGACGCCGCTCCGGAGGGCCAGCGACCGCAACCTAGCGGGCCTCGACGGCCTGCTCCGGCCCGAGCGCGTCGATCCGCTCGAGAATCGTGATCGCCTGGGCCCGCAGCTCGCGGTCAGTCGTACGGTGATCGGCCTCCGAGACCTTGCCCATGCGGAAGTCGAGCTCGGCGTCGCGGATCTCGCGGTACTTGGCCTCCTTGGCGGCCTCGAGCTCGGCGCGGCGGTCGGCCTCCGCGGCGTCGGCCGCGGCCTCGTCGCGGCGTAGCGGGATGGCGACGAACGCCGTGACCAGCGCGGCGAGCACGAGCAGGGCGAGGGCGTACTCCACGAGGTCGATTGTGACCGCAGCGCGCCGCTGCCGGCCGCGCCGCCCGCTACGCCCGCGAGAGCTCGCGTCCGAGCCGCGCCGCGTACACGCTCGTCACGCGCCGCTCCCGCGCCCCGGTCGTCGGCCAGAGCGCGAGCAGAGCGCCGAGCAGCACGACGCCGCCGCCGATCCAGATCCAGGCGATCATCGGCGAGACAAGGGTGCGGAAGGTCGCGGGCGGGCTGTCGCTGCGGTAGCGCTCGACGATCGCCGCGAGCACGAGCGCCTGTGCGTCGCCGGGCAGGTCGGCGAAGCGGCGGTTGGCCTCCTTGATCGGATCGATCAGCGCCCGCAGGTCGGGCTGCACGGCCATCCATACGTCGCGGCGAACCCCCATGCGCACGTCGACCTCGGTCGTCGACTCGCCCTGGAAGAAGCGTCCGAACGCCCCCATCGGGCCGCCGCCCTCGGAGGCGGCGTAATAGTTTCGGGCAGGGTTCAGGGTGAAGCGCTCCCCGCCGTTCAGGTGGCGGACATCGAGCACCGCGCCGAACGTGATCGGCGCGCCGGTGCCCGACTCGTCGTCGAGGAAGCGCGCGGTGGGTTCGCGATAGGTCACCTCGTAGTCGCCGACCTCGCTGGTCTGGCCCGGCCGCAGGCGCACGTCGCGCTGGTCCACGAAGGCCGAGGACGCGGCAACGCCCAGGAACAGCAGAGCGATCCCGGCATGGACGGTGTAGCCGCCGTAGCGGCGGCGGTTACGTCCTACCAGCCGCACCAGCGCCACCGGTGGCGACTCCCCAGCCATCGTCCGCCGCGCACCGACCCCGCGCCACAGCTCCTGACCGACCACGGCGAGCACGAAGCCGGTGAGGGTGAACATGATCAGCGAGGGCACGCTCTCGGCCGCGGGGGTCAGCGCCAGGAGCAGGACGAGCGTCGCGGCGGCCGCGGCGACCGGGACGAGGAACGATCGGCGCAGGTTCGCCGGCGTGGCCCGCCGCCACGCGACGGTCGGCCCGATCCCGGCCAGCAGGACCAGCACGAGCGCCAGCGGGGTCACGTACTGGTTGAACCACGGCGGTCCGACGCTCGACTCCGTGCCGGTCAGGGCCTCGGAGATCAGCGGGAAGAACGTGCCCCAGAAGATGACGAAGCAGACACTGACCAGCACGAGGTTGTTGAGGACGAAGATCGACTCGCGCGAGAGCAGCGAATCGAGCCGCGCCTCGGTCCGCAGTGACGGCAGGCGCACGAGCACGAGCACCACCGACCCGACGAGCACCGTCGCGATGAAGGCCAGGAACGGCGCGCCGAGCGTCGAGGCGCCGAAGGCGTGGATCGAGGAGAGGATCCCCGAGCGCACGAGGAAGGTCCCGAGCAGCGAGAGCACGAACGTCGCGATGATCAGCGACACGTTCCAGACCTTCAACATCCCGCGCTTCTCCTGCACCATCACCGAGTGCAGGAATGCGGTGCCGATGAGCCACGGCATCAGCGAGGCGTTCTCGACCGGGTCCCAGGCCCAGTAGCCGCCCCAGCCAAGCTCGGAGTACGACCACAGCGCACCGAGCATGATCCCGAAGCCGAGGAAGGTCCACGCGATCAGCGCGAAGCGGCGCGTCGCGCGGATCCAGTCGGCGCCGGTGCGGCGCGTGATCAGCGCCCCGATGGCGAAGGCGAACGGGATCGAGAAGCCGACGTAGCCCGAATAGAGCATCGGCGGGTGGATCATCATCGCCGGGTGGCGCAGCAGCGGGTTGAGCCCGTTGCCCTGCGCGGGGGGATTCGCGAACGTGGTGAACGGGCTCTCGGCGAACACGCTCAACATCAGGAAGAAGACCGCGATCCCGCCGAGGACGGCGGTGGCGTATGGGACGGTCTCGCGCATCGTGCGCCGCGTCGCCCGCAGCACGGCGGCCGAGAAGATCGACAGCAGCAGGACCCAGAGCAGCAGCGAGCCCTCCTGGGTCGACCACATGCCGGTGACCTTGTAGAAGGTCGGCGTGTCGGCCGAGGAGCTCTGGACGACGATCCGGAAGGAGAGGTCCGAGGTCAGGTAGGCGACCTCGAGCACTCCGAAGGCCGTGATCAGGAGAGCGGCCAGCGCGTACATCGCGTAGCGGGAGGAGTCGACCCAGCGCCGCCTGCCGCTCAGCGCCCCGTACAGCGAGGCGCCCACGGCGTAGACGGCGGTCAGGAGCCCGACGAACAGGCAGGCGGAACCGACGGCGGCCATCACTCAGCCTCGAGCTGCTAGCTCGGCGAGCCCTTCTTCTGCTCGCTGAACTTCGAGGGGCACTTGGTGACCAGCGAGTCGCGGTCGGCCATGAGCGTGCCGTCGCGCACCCGGCCCTCGACGATCACCTCGCGGCCCTCACGGAACGGGTCCGGGACCACGCCCGAGTAGACGACGGGAATCGCGGTCTGCCCGGCGCGGTCGCGCACCGCGAAGCGCATCCCCTCCCCTCGGCGCTCGACCGAGCCGTCCACCACCTTGCCGGTGAGCTCGTAGGAGCGCCCGGCCTCGGCGGCGGCGACGAGCTGAGACGGGGTAGCGGCCTCGGTCGCGGCGCTGAAGCTCGTGTACACGAGCGCGCCCGCCAGCAGCAGCGCCACGGTGAGCAGGACCACGGCCCGGACCTTGCGTTTGCGACGGGGCTCCATCGCGCCGATTATCGCAGGCGGGGGAGCGCGGCCCGGCGCCGGCGCGCCTCGTTATGAACGCCGGCTCGGGTGCCCCTCGCCGGGCCAGGGAGCCAGGATCATGACCACGCGCGCGTGCGAGCGCGCGCGGACCTCGCGCCGCTCGCCGGCGCCGAAGTGGGCCAGGAAGCCGGGCCCGGCCGAGGTCGTCTCGCCGCCGCCGTCGACCTCGACCTCGCCGTCGGCCACGAGCAGCCAGGCGGACTCGTGGGTCTGATGGTCCTGGAGCAGCTCACCCTCCGGCAGGTCGATCGTGATGGCGCGGGTATGGGCGTCCGTGTGCAGGACCTGCGGGTGGTGCGGCTGGACCTTCAGCGAGCGAACGTCCCAGCTCTCCATCGCTATCTCCTCGTCGGGTTCTCGGCTTCCTTCTCCGCGTTACCCGCACGAGGCGCTCCGCTACTCGCCCGCTCCGGA
>Ga0136617_10003758_pt1 | contig 13566 bp, 14 predicted proteins | sample AntDrymUQ3222106_2_FD_129672 | JGI IMG/M metagenome (GOLD analysis project Ga0136617, IMG submission 129672) | Polar desert sand microbial communities from Dry Valleys, Antarctica - metaG UQ322 (21.06) | ecosystem: Environmental > Terrestrial > Soil > Desert | place: Antarctica: Dry Valley...
TCGATTGTCGAACGTCCCGAACGAGTAGCGGCTGAAGCGGTCCAGGTCCCGCCCATCCATCCACTGCGCTTCCACCCGCGTCACGAGACGTGGTGAAAGCACGGCGGATTTGACAACGCCGACGCCGAAACGCTGAAACGTCGCATGACCCGGCTGGTAATCGGTCCCACCACCCCACGGCCGCCAGCCGACGCGGCGGGCGGGATTCCACCACAGCGAACCGGTCCATCCGGCGCGCTGACCTTCGAGTGTCACTCGCGCCGCGTGGACGACCTGATCCGGCGGCACGACAAACGCCGCGTCGGTCTCAGGAGCCGCCCGGAGGCGAGTGTAATCGAGATCGTAGCCCACGCGAACTGAGATGCGACTGGTCATCGGGCGCAACACCCATAGCGACGCGTGCGCCGGACGCTGGCGGATCGCCTCGTTGTAAATTTCGCGTCCGTTTCGGAAAGAGCGGTCGTTGTAAGAGGACGCAATTCCAAAGGCGCGACCCGCGAGCTGCCAGCGGCTCTTCAGTATCGATGGGACGGAGAACGCCATCTGTGCGTATGCCCCGCCGAAGAACCCCGTGAACTGCGTGCCGGTCCCGAAAAAGTCGAAGTCGACATAACTGATCCCCGCAAACGGCAGCGGCCGGCGAATGTTGGGATCGATGATCACGCCTCCGGCAAGCGTCCGGACGTGTGTCGCCGCTTTCGCCACCTCCACGACCGACACCGCTCCTCCTTGAACCGTCGCGGGTTGCCGCCGCAGGTACCGATAACCCTGCGGCGTGTCGCGCAGCATCACCGACGGCGACGCGTAAGCCGCGGCCCGCCTGGCCTCGAAGTCCGATGGATTGAGCGCGTGATCGTCGAACGTGGTCTGGCGATGGATCGGCGTGCGGTGAGCCGCTCCTTCGTAGATCTGGCGGATGTCCGACTGCGCCAGGAGCCAGACGCCTTTCTGCACTTCGCGAAAGTTGTCGACCTGCTCCGACGAGATGATGGCTCCCCGCAACCCGGTCTGGGTCGCCGCGACTCGCGCCATACTGAAGCCCTCCATCGCGATCCACGCCCGTCCGCTGAACAGCGATCCCGGGCCTGCGGGCCCGAACGAGACGACGTAGCAGCGGATCCCGTTGACGGTGTCGTCGTCTTCGAGCCGGTACCGATACTGATCCGTGAGGCTGATGACGAGGGGCAGCGAGGCCACGCGCTCCGGCTCGAGGATCGGGAGACGCGGCACTCCCCCGGCCTGAAACTCGACGCCGTTTATTCTGATATCCCGCTGCTCCACCTCGGTCCGTCCATGGTCGGCGTAGACGATGGTGCGAGCGCTCACGGTCAGCGGGGCTGGAAAGCCCGGCGCCTCGAACGTCAACGTCATCGTGCCCGAAGAGATCACACGCGCCGTCAGCGCCGCCTGACGGCGGACCGCTGCCTGGTGCCGGGCGATGACTTCTTCCACGGCAAGCCTGCGTCCGGCGCGGACTTGCACGTCCTCTGCGAAACGCTCGCCCGATGCCGCCGCCAGGCGCACGATCACGAGATCGCCGGGGAGGTCCGCGCGTTCGATCACCTGGTGCGGAGGCGCGACGCGAAGATCGTCCCCGGCCCGGCATCGCAGCAACGCGACATGCTCCTGCGTCTGCGGGTGCAGCATCAGGCCGGAGACCGATGTCCCGCAGGACACCACCGGACCAGGCACCGGGGCGAGGCCCCGCGGCAGCAGCGCGGCTGCCCGGGCAGCGGCGTCGAAGAACGCACGGGCCGCAATCACATCAGCCGGGGCCGGAACGGCGACCTCCGTTTCATGCCGCGTCGACTCGAGCGCGGCGGCGAGATCGCCGGCTGGGACGAGCTGCGGGAGCAGGTCCGCGTACGCCGCCAGACCCTGGTCGAGAAGCGCCACGCGCACGACCGCCGGCGCCACGACCGCGATCACTGCAGAGCTCCCGACCGCCGCCCGATACTCGGTCAGCGTCTGTTTCACGTCGAAGGCGAGCCGGTCGAGCGTGGTGACCGCCGGTTCGGATACGACCACGGCGAGGCCCGGCCGGCCGCCCCGGCGCCGGATCTCATCGAAGGCCGGGGGCAGGCCGGGATCGGACGGCGCGGTGATGCGTACGAGAACTGTAAGCCCCGAGAGCGTTTCCGGCAGGAGAAGCAATTGCCCGGCGGCGATCGTAATGTTTATACAGGCGCCGCACGGCGGATCGAGAGGGCGCGGTTGTGCCACCACCGACTGACCGCACCACAGCCACACGAACGCGGCCGACAGCTGGGCGTATAATCTGCGATTGGTCATGAGCATCGAACCGCTAGTGGGATCAGCCCTCGCGGGGATCGTCTGACGTGCGAGTTGTTGCCGTCTGCCAGGACGAGCTCGTCATCAGAACCCTCGATGACGTCCTGGAGCCGAGTTTCGACGTCGAGTTCCTGCTGGAGAGCGGCCCGCTCGCCCGTCGTCTCCACGATGCCGGACTTCCCATCACGGTCGGTGATCCGCGTCGCATCGATACGTACCTCAAGGCCGACATCTCTCCGAGCACCTGCTTCCTGGTCGAAGACAACGGCCGCCGCAGCGTCAAGAAAACCCTGGCCGCCATCCGTGACGCTGGCGGCACGCTGACCTACGTCGTGCACACCGGCGTCGCCGTGCAGCCACGCAACTCCGACGCGCTCAAGGCGGAGTTCCCGGACGTCGCGGACATGGATCTCTCCGAGCTCGTCCGCCCGGCGCTCGTGACGGAGCTCAGCCGGTCGATGACCCGCGCGCGCGTACAGCAGTACCAACGGTACTTCGCCGATGCCGATCGCGTGCTGATTCTTCTGCACAACGACCCGGATCCCGATGCGCTCGCAAGCGGGCTCGCGCTCCGCAACCTGCTGCGCCGCACGAAGACGACGGCGATCATCGGCGCCATGCAGGGAGTCACGCGCCCCGAGAACCTGCGGATGGCGAACATGCTCGACATCCACGTCGAGCCGATTACGCCGACCTCCTTCCGCGACTTCGACAGGATCGCGACGGTGGACGTCCAGCCGCATTACTTCGGCGGCCTGCTGCCGCGCGTCGATCTCGTGGTGGACCATCATCCGGAACAGCAGGGGTACATTGCGGTCTTCAAGGATATCCGCGCGGATTACGGCTCCACGTCGACGATCCTGACCGAACATCTGCGCGCGGTCGACGTGAACATCTCCGAGCGCACGGCGACCGCGATGCTGTACGCGATCAAGTCCGACACGCTCTTCTTCGCCCGGCACACGAACCGCGTGGATCTGGAGGCGTTCACGTTCCTCTATCCGCTGGCCGACGCGGCGCTGATCCGGAAGATGGAAGGGGCGGAAATCACGCTCGAGCGCCTCGAGTACGTGACGCGCGCGAGCCAGGGCGGACTGATGCGCGATCAGGTGTTCTGCGCCTTCATCGGGGAGGCGCCGCGCGAAGACTTCATCCCCTATACGGCCGACTTCTTCCTGCAGCTCGAAGACGTCAAGTGGACGATCATTGCCGGCGTCGTCGGCGAGTTCCTGATCATCAGCGTCCGCAATCTTGGTTATTCGCGCAATGCGGGAGAGTTCGTCAAGCGGTGGTTTGCGGACATCGGCAGTGCCGGCGGCCACCGCGCGATGGCGAAGGCCGTCGTGCCGATGGAACGGTTCCGCGCGAAGTTCGGCGAGCTCGAAGGGCCGGCGATCACCGCGCGAATTGCCGAAATGGCGGAACAGTTCCTCCACGAGCCGGCGCCCGACAAGAAGAAAGAACCTGTGGCACGCTGATTAACCGAGCGCCTGGTCGAGATCGGCGATCAAGTCGTCCGGATCCTCCAACCCCACTGAGAGCCTGGCCATACTTTTGGTGACGCCCGCGCGCTGCAGTTCCTGTTCGGAGTGTCCCCACTGCGACGTGAGGACCGGCAGGCTGCAGAGGCTCTCCACCCCCCCGAGGGAAGCGGCGCGGTTGAACAGCGTCAGGCGGTCGAAGAACTGCGCCGCCCGTTCGTAGCCTCCGCCCACGTCCATGCAGATCATCCCGCCGAACCCGCGCATCTGCTTCTTGGCAATGACATGGTCCTCGTGCGCAGCGAGCCCGGGATAGTGAACCGTCTGCACGCGCGTGTCGGCGGCCAGCCACGTTGCGATCTTCATCGCACTCTGGTTATGCCGATCCATGCGCACGGTCAACGTCTTGAGCCCGCGGCCGAGAGCGTACGCCGCATGAGGATCGAGCACCGTTCCGAGCAGCTTCCGCGCTTTTTGCACGCGGTCGAGCAGCTCGGCGGGCCCCGCGAGCACTCCCGCGGTGACGTCGCTGTGGCCGTTCAGGTATTTGGTCGCGCTGTGCATGACGAGGTCGACGCCTAGCGCGATTGGGGACTGGTTCACCGGGGATGCGAACGTGTTGTCGATCACCGAGATGACACCGCGCTTGCGGCATGCGGTCGCGACAGCGGCGATATCGACGCAGCGCAGGGTCGGATTGATCGGTGACTCGAACCAGAGCAGCTTCGTGTCCTCTGAAAGGACCGCGTCCGGCGTCCGCAGCTCCTCGACCGACACGAACCGCGATCGCACGGCGAAATGGCTGACGAGGTCCGCCAGCAGGTGCAACGTGCCGCCGTAGATCGCGGAGCTGCAGACGACCTCGTCGCCGGCCTCCAGCAGCCCGAATAGCGCGGTGCTGGTCGCACCCTGGCCGCTCGAAAGCAGCATCGCCGTGGCGGCCCCTTCGAGCTTCGCGATCTTTTCCTCGACCGCGGTGACGGTCGGGTTGCCGTACCGCGAATACAGGAACTTGTCCGAGCGTCCCTCGTTGAAATCCAGCACTTCCTGCGCGCTGTCGAAGACGAAGGTCGTGGTCTCGTAGATGGGCGTCGTGATCGGCTGGGCGTTCTGCAGACCACGGGCGCGTTGCACGAGCTGGGTGGCGATGTTCATGAAGGGAGCTTACAGCCGGACGGGCGCCGGCTGGCCGCCATTGGGGCGGTGGACCGCTTCCGCCTGTTCGGCACCGGCCCCGACGATCGGTTCGATGAATTGGCGATACGCGTCCTCGTAGCCACGATCGAGGAGCTCGCTCATTGTCTGGATGCGATCCGACCGCTCGTCGTAGACGCCGGCAAAGTCGAACGCCGTCAGCGGGTAGTGCGCCGGCCGGATCAGAAAGAGACTCGCAAACCGGCCGGCGAACTGATCCAGCGCGTGGCGCAGCGACGCCGCCTCGAACGCCGCCAACTGCTCCCCCGCGCGGCCGCGAACGTCGGAGCGGCCCGCGCTCAGCTCGTGGGGCCGCGCCGGGCGCGGCGATGGCGCGACCAGAATGATCTGCTCCGCGCCGGCGTGTGCCGCTTCTTCGAGCAGACGGCCGAGCGCGTCAGGGCGATCGCACAGCCGGTGCGTCTCCCCCTGCCAGGGTCCCTCGGGGCTGAATTTCACCAAATGCGGTTCCGTGGCAATCGGCACCGCAAGGGCCGCCGCCAGCGCGTCAATCAGGTGATCGCGAGGGACGCCCGCGAGATCGAATGCTTCGAGCTGCCGTGCACCCGGTTCCGGAAGTCCGCGCGAGAAGAACCTGGCGCGGTGCGCCGGCCCGAGGAGCGCAAACACCACGTCCCGTCGCGCGTCCATGTCGTGCACGGTCACGAGTAGTTCGCGGAAGCCGGGCTGTCCGAGGTTCTCCGACAGGAGCTCGACGTACTTCCTCGCAAGCTGGAGACGGTCCGGCGCCGCGATCGGCGCGGCTCCGCGGATGAGAACCCACAGCTCGGTGGCGCAGCGTTCGACCAGCGTCTCTGCCGAGAGTGGTGCGCCGAAGAGCCGCGCAAGGGACGCGACGCGCGACCGCCGGCGGCCGTGCTGTCGCACCAGCGACACGATGGCGTCCACTGCCAGAATCGCAAGACCGGCAACGAGCACGAGCAGGACGAGGCGCGGGATGATCGTGGGCAGAACCGACGGCTGAAACAGCGTGGTGATCCAGCGGGTGTACGCGTCGGTGAGCGCCGCACCGGCCGACAGGCCAAGCAAGGTCGTGACCATGCCCGCCAGACCGACGATGACAGCGAGCGCCAGGAGGGTGACGGGCAGCAGCAGGAGGATGCCCGCGGCGGCAGCCGCGAAGCCCGCGAGACGGAGCGGCCGTCGCCAGCCGTACAGCCGGCGGGCCGATGCATGGTTCCAGATGCCGGAAGGTTCCCACAGCCGCGCGCCACCGTCTATCGCGGCGAAGAGTGCGGAGGCGGCGCCGATGCCTCGCCCGGCGACGAGGTCCACTTTGATGCCTGCTTCATGGAGCGCGCGCAGGACCCCTGCGTGATACGCGCCTGCGGTGCCGGTGCCCGTCAGGAGGACGGCCGTCCGAAGCCGCGTCGAATACGTCCGATCGCGGGCATCGGGCGTGATCACGCCTCGCCGCCGGCCTCGTCGTAGAGCGTCACGACCTTGACGACCTCGAAGCGGCGGCTGCCGTTCGGCGCGGTGACGGTGACTTCGTCCCCTTCTTCGCGGTTGACCAGCGCGCGGCCGATGGGAGACGCCGTGGAGATCATGCCCAGGTCCGGATCCGCGTCTTCCGGCATGACGAGCTGGTAGACAACCGTCTGCCCCGCCCCGTCCTTCAAGTGCACGGTCGAGCCGAACCCGACCTTGTCGCGCGGCACCCGATCGAGATTCATCAGCGCAATCTCGCTGACACGTCGCTTGAGCATGCTCACGCGCGACTCGACAAGCCTTTGGCGTTCCTTCGCGGCGTGATATTCGGCGTTCTCGCGCAGATCACCGAGCTCGCGCGCACGCTGGATCTCTTTCGGCAGCTCGGTCTTCAGCTCCCTCTCGAGTTGATGAATCTCTTCTTCGAACTTCTTGAGGAGACGCGCCTTCATCGAGGAGATGGTAGCACTAGCCCCGCGTCAGCGGGGCGTTATCAAAAAATGCGCCTAGCGAGGCGGAGCCCTACGCTCTGAGGCGAAGCCTCGCTAGAATCATCCCTGTGGAGCGAATCTCGAGCCGCCAGAACAGCCTCGCGAAGCGCTTGCGCGCGCTCGCGCACGCCGGCGCCGGCGGCGATGACATCCTGCTGGACGGCCCGCATCTGCTCGAGGAAGCGCTCGACGGCGGTCTTGCCGTCAGCATCGCGGCGTTTGCGGACAGCGCTCTCGACAGTCGGCTCGTGGCGCTCGCCGATCGGGCGACGCGCGCAGGCGTGCGAACGCTCGCCGCGACCGACGCGCTGTTCGACGCGCTGAGTCCCGCGCAACAGCCGTCCGGCGTCGTGTCGATCGCGCGCCGCCCGGTCGCGGATCTCGACGCGGCCCTCGTCCGTGCACCTCAGCTGCTGGTCCTGCTCGAGGGCGTGCAGGATCCCGGCAACGTGGGCGCCATCATTCGCGCGGCGGAAGCGTTCGGTGCCACCGCCGTGATCGTCGGCGCCGGTTCAGCGGATCCGTTTGGATGGAAGGCGCTTCGGGGGGCGATGGGCAGCTCATTGAGGCTTCCCGTGGTGTCGCGCGCGTCGCTCGCCGACACGCTGCGGACGCTTCGAGCGGCGAACGTCCGCATCCTGGCCGCGGTGCCCAGGGCCGGGCAGGCGCCGGCGGAGCTCGACCTGCGGGCGCCATCGGCGATCGTGCTCGGAGGCGAAGGCGCGGGCGTCACCGACGCTCTCGCAAACGGAGCCGACGAGCGCATCACCGTCCGGATGCAGCCGCCGGTCGAGTCGTTGAATGTCGCCGTGGCCGCGGCACTCGTCCTGTACGAAGCCTCGAGACAGAGGGCCGATGTCGCTGTTCGATGATCCGGAAGACGCGCCGCTCGCGCAGGCCGTCGATTCGTCGGCGCCCCTCGCGGAGCGGATGCGTCCGCGGACGCTGGACGAATTCGTTGGCCAGGAGGGACTCATCGGACCCGGCCGTCCGCTGCGCGCCGCAATCGAACAGGACCGCCTGCAGTCGATCATTCTCTGGGGACCCCCCGGGACGGGCAAGACGACGCTGGCGCGCCTGATCGCGACCGCGACACACTCCAGGTTTGTCGCCTTCAGCGCCGTCCTGGCCGGGATCAAGGAAATCCGCGCCGTGATGACCGAGGCCGAGGAGGCCAGGCGCCGCGGCGGCCGCCGCACGCTGCTCTTCATCGATGAGATCCATCGCTTCAACAAGGCGCAGCAGGACGCCTTTCTACCGCGCGTCGAAGCCGGCGATATCGTGCTGATCGGCGCCACCACCGAGAACCCGTCGTTCGAGGTGAACTCGGCACTCCTGTCACGATCGAAGGTTCACGTCCTCAAGCCCCTCGGTCTCGACGACATCGTCGCGATCCTCAGGCGCGCGCTGGACGACGCCGAGCGCGGATTGAACGCAAAGGAGCTGCAGGTGAGCGACGAGGCGCTGATCGCCATCGCAAAGTACGCGAACGGCGACGCGCGGGTGGCGCTGAACTTCCTGGAGAGCGCGGCGAACATGGTCACGGGGCGTGGCCCCGCTGACGGCGTCGACGGCAGCAGGCCGATTGACGCGGCGCTCGTGGCCGACCTCGCGCAGAACCGGTCACTGCTGTACGACAAGAGCGGCGAGGAGCACTTCAACCTCATCTCCGCCCTGCACAAGTCGATGCGCAACAGCGACCCCGATGCCGCTGTTTACTGGCTGGCGCGCATGCTCGAGGCCGGCGAAGACCCGTTGTACGTGGCGCGCAGGCTGGTGCGCTTCGCGTCGGAAGACATCGGCAACGCCGATCCGCAGGCGCTCACAATCGCCATCGCCGCCAAAGAGGCGGTGCACTTCATGGGAATGCCCGAGGGGAACACGGCGCTGGCGCAGGCGGCAATTTACCTGGCTGTCGCCGCGAAGAGCAACGCCGTGTACCGCGCCTATCTCGAGGCGGCCGAGGCCGCCGCACAAGAAGTCGCCGAGCCGGTGCCGCTCCACCTCCGCAACGCGCCGACCAAACTGATGAAGGATCTCGAGTACGGGCGGGGCTACGAATACGCGCACGACCAGGCGGACGGAGTCGCGCGTGACATGGAGTGCCTGCCGCCCGGGCACCGCGGACGGCGGTTCTACCAGCCGGTCGAACGCGGGCTCGAGACGCGGATCAAGCAGCGCCTCGAGGAGATCAGAAAGAAACCTTCCTGAGCATCTCCTGCCGCAGCGGCAGGATGAACGAGAACCGGAAGTCTCCCTGCATACGGCCGATCGGGATGCCGACGAGCTGACCGTTCGCGTTCAGCACCCCGCCACCCGAGACGCCTGGATGCCCGTCGGTGAGACACGTCACGAGGTTGTTCGGGGTCCGCTGACCGACGTAGCCGGTCGAGACGATGATGCCCTTCGAATAGTCGTTGCCGAGCCTGAAGATCGGATCCGCGAAGTCGAACGCATACGACAGGTTGGTTTCGAGCGGCGGCAGGTCGAGGCGATCTTTCACGTGAACGATCGCCCAGTCGCCGGGATCCACTTCAACCTTCGCGTCGCCCATGTCGACCACGCGCGCGTTCAGCATCCTGCCGCGATACGAGATCTTGACCGAGGTGATGCGGCGCGGCTGCGACAGACCTTCCTGCCCGAGCGCGACCACGCCGTGCTTGACGGTCACAAAGTAGCCGTTACCCAGATATCCGGCGGTGCCGTAGCTGCTTGCCCCACGGTCGTCGTACGAGTACAGCTCGACGAAGCTGGCGCGGCGTTCCCGGAGCAGGTTGAGCGGCAGAAGGCCCATCTCGTCTGTCAGCTGACGCTTCACATCGTCAACGATTGATTCGCGGGAAGGATCCGGTACGGAATGGCCCGCCGTGCCAGTGGCGAAGGCCGGTCCGCGGCGGAGCTGCTCGAGCTCGGCCCGCAGCGCTGCGAACCTGGCGTCCGTGTCAGCGGACTGCCGCGCTCCGAGGTAGTTCCCCAGACCGAAGACCAGTAGTGCGGAAGAGAGTGCGACGACAGCTGGCAGCGTTCGACGAGTGGACATTTGACACTCCAAGTTCGGCAACCGGTACTGCTCCTCGCCCCGAAGAGCAACCGGCTTTGCGCACCCCGACGGGGCGCCTTTATCGCTTGGACTTACGACGTTACTGGGATGACGGCACTGTAAAGGTAAGGGACGAGTGAGTCAAGAAAATGTTGCATCGAAACGACTTATGGATGGGTTTTGGGCGGAGTGAGGGACGCAGGATTCGGGATGCGCAATGCGGTTACTTCAGGGCGAGCTTGCGGACCGTCGTGATGTTCCGGGCCGTCGCAGGGCCGAGGAACTTTTCGAGTTTTGCGCCGGAAAACGTGCTGCTCCCCATCCCCCGCGCGGCGTGCCAGTAGGCCTCGCGGCCGTGCACGTGGAACCGGTCGACCTCGTTCGAGCAGGCGAGCAACTGCCGCGTGGCCTGGGCGGTCGGCTTCAGCTTCAGGAAGAGCACGTACAGGGGACCCGGCCGGTCATCCTTGAACGGCTGGTGCGCGGCAACGGCCTGCAGCTCCTGCATGCTCCGGATGAAAGTCACGACTGGGTATCCGAGCTCCTTCTGCAACCGCTGCTCGATCATCGATTCGAGCGTGGCGGGCGCCTGCGGCGATTCGAACAGGACGTTACCGCTGGTGATCAGCGTCGAGACTTGACCGAAGCCGAGCGCCGCGAAGCTCCGGCGGAGGTGCTCCATCTTGACGACCCGCCCGCCGACATTCACCGCCCGCAGCAGCGCGACATGGCGGGTGGTCACGACAAATACCAGTAGAGCGATGCGCAGGTGACGATCCCCATGGCCGACATCCACAGGCCGCCCTTGAATCGTTGGCGAGCGAGTTCGGTCCGCTGCCCCCGGACCGCCGAATAGATCACGGTCATCACGGCAACGGCGGTCAGGACGTACAGCATCTCGAGAAAATTGACCATCGTCTAAATCGCGAACTCGAGTAGTGGCAGGATGCGGTCTTCGGCCCCCGGCATCGGCGCGGCCACGTCGCTTACCCGCCGTGCACCGAGCTGCAGGTAAAACGGCTCCGCGAACGGATCGGAAATGACACGCACGCACGAGACTCCCCTCCGGCGCGCAGCGACAAGCGCCTGTTCCACGAGCTGCCGCCCGATGCCGCGGCGATGGTGGTCGGGCGCGATCCACATGTGTGCGAGCTCCGCCCGTCGACCCTCGAGCTCCAGCATGCAGACACCGACGATGTCGTCGCCGGTCGTTGCGACGAATCCGTCGTGCGCCCCGAGATACTCGGGTGTCAGCGTCAGCTCGGCGGTCCACGTGGAGATCCATTCAGCCGGATATCCCCAGTGGGCCTTCGCACGGTGCGCTAACGCGCTCAATGCGACGGCATCCGCCGGGTCAGCGGAGCGAATGTGATACGGGCCGTCGTTCAGCCTCATTATCGTGTCGGTCGTGGCACAAGCAGGGCGAAGTATATGGGGGTTCGCGTTGCCGGAAGCCACGCGCGCGTGATGGAATCACACAATGGCTTCACGCACCTACCGGGCCGGCGATTCGCTCGAGGATTTTTGCCGCGCCTGCAAGTCGGACCGGATGCACACCGTCATCGCCGCCGGCCTTGACGGGGAGCCGCTTCGGGTCGTCTGCGGATTCTGCCGCAGCGAGCACAACTACCGCGGTGGGCCGAGGATCGGCGAAGCGAAGCCGGCCTCCAGACCCGCCGACCGGCCGTCGCGTGAGCCCTTCCCCCTCGTTGCCGAACGCGAAAGGACTGCGCCTCCCATGACCGACCTCGCGAATCCTGACCTGGAGTTGCTCCTGCGCCGGATCATCAGGGAGGAGACCGGCATCACACCGGTCCCCCCCGCCGAGAAATGGCGGAACGGCACCATGGCGTTGCGCCCGGGGAATCCGGAGTTACAGGAAAAGACCTGGCCGATCGAGACCTTCTTTCACAAGGTGGTCATGCTTCGCAACCGCTTGCGAACGCTCGAACAACAGGTCAACGCCACCGAGTTGCCCGAGGACGTCAAGATCAAGCTGCAAAGCTACATCAGCGGCTGTTACGGCTCGCTGACAAGCTTCAACATCCTCTTTGCGGACGAGCAGGATCAGTTCAAAGGCGGAGGCGAGTAGGGTTCACTTCCCTTTGCGGCTCTGGGTGGCCTTGCGCTTCCGGGCGGCGGGCTGTTTGCGTTTGATAGCGCGCGCTCGGACCCCTCGGGGCTTGCTTTTCCCGCCGGCTTTCCGCTTCACCCGCTCCGGAAGCTTCTGGCTTCCGGTCTCGCGGTTCCATTCCTCAAAGGTCTCCGGCGAGATCTCCCCGCGCACGAGCAGTTCTGCGAATTTGCGGCGCTGCGCCTGGCTCTTGAAGGGCATCAGAATGGGTCCTTTAAGTCCTCAGGTCCTCAGGTCCTTCGTCAGGTTGAGGAGATTGCGAGCGGGTGGCGCGGTTGGTACAGCATCACCTGGACGTCGCCGGGCAACGTCATCACCACGCTGATCCCCCAGCCTTCGTCCTCGGGCTCGCCGTCGATCCGGATCCCATTGGCTTTCAGCTCCCGCATCGTCGAGTGGATGTCATCGCACATCAGCGACAGCTGGTGGCGTGCACCTCCGTCGAACGTGGGCCCCTCTGCGGGATGGACGCCGAGCTCGGCGGGCGGAAGCGCGAAGATCAGCCAGCCCTCGCCGGCGTCGACATGCTTCCACTTGAACACGTCGCGCAGAACCGCGCGCAATCTGTCCGGCTCGGACGTGTACAGCAGCACGTGGGCGCCTGTGATCGCCATTTTGCTCCTCCTCGGTGACCGTTACCGTGCTTCGCGAAACTCGATCCAGAGTCCGTGCGTGATGTCTGGCGGAAGGAAGAGGCTGGATCCATTCACGCCTCTGTCGCGAACACCTTTGAGGTTCGCCTTCGCGACTGCGCCGCGCGCCGCCGCAAGACTCTTTACTCGCAGCGTCGCGCCGACGATCCGTCGTCCCTCGACAATCTGACGGGAGACGGGCAGCAAGATGACCTCTCCCTCGTTGAGGCGGGCAACCTCGGCGTCGACCGCATCAGGGACGTGCACGGTGCGGCGGCCCAACGTTGCTCCAAGCGCTCCGAGCATCTTGCGTTCTGCCGAGAGATCGTCGGCGGCGAGCCAGACCTCGATGAACCCGTCCGCCGTGTTCGCATGGGCAAAATGCTCGGGCCGATCGGTCGGCGATGCGTTCCTGGGTCCGAAGAAAATGTATTGGAGCGAAGCAGGAAGCGTGGCCGGCACGCGATCGCGGTCCGGCGCGTAGAACGCGAGAAATGCGGGACCGTCACCAGCGGACAGATGCCTTCGGTACTTCGCCGTCAAGGCGTCGCGGGCCTCAGGTGCGGTGATCAACTCCAGCTCCGTGCCATCCGGGAACTTGACGTGCTGATTCGTGATGCCGTTGTCGTGCGGCCGGCCCGGCTTCAGCGAGAAGCCGAGGGCACGGTACCGCTCCGCCGCCCGCGCGAGATCGTTGACGGCTATCGGGATGTGGTCGAGCCCCTGAACCGGAGCCCCCTGCGCGCGACCGAAAACCGCGGCCGCCAACAGGAGCACGACAGTCGCCAGCTTCTTCATTGGCTCGCTCGAACCAATCGCTTGGGCGCCGTGTTGCACCAGGCTTCGTAGA